>Ga0207709_10002040_pt1 | contig 13078 bp, 10 predicted proteins | sample KBSM34metaG_FD_184397 | JGI IMG/M metagenome (GOLD analysis project Ga0207709, IMG submission 184397) | Miscanthus rhizosphere microbial communities from Kellogg Biological Station, Michigan, USA - KBS M3-4 metaG (SPAdes) (version 2) | ecosystem: Host-associated > Plants > Roots > Rhizosphere >...
ATCCGCGTCCTGGCCGAACAGATGATCCGCCTGGCCGGCAAGCAGCCGTACAAGGACATTCCGATCATCTACACCGGCCTGCGCCCGGGCGAGAAGCTGCACGAGACGCTGTTCTATTCGGACGAGGACTATCGTTCGACCGCGCACCCGAAGATTCTCGAGGCCGGTGTGCGCACGTTCGCGCGCGATGTGGTGCTGGGCAATGTCCCGCGCCTGCGCGAGGCGGTGTGCAGCTACGACACCACCAGCATCCAGGAGATCCTGTTCGCGACGATGCCGGAGTTCTCTCCCATCGAACAGGATGCTTACATTTCATCCGCTAAAGTCGTGCCCTTTCCGGCACGTGAGGCCAACAGGCACCAATGAGCAAGCGAATTCGCAAGGCAGTTTTTCCAGTGGCAGGGCTCGGGACGCGCTTTTTGCCGGCAACCAAGACGGTGCCGAAGGAAATGTTGCCGATCATTGATCGTCCGCTGATCCAGTACGCGGTTGATGAAGCGATCGAAGCGGGCTGCGACACGCTGGTGTTCATCACCAACCGCTACAAGCATGCGGTGGCCGATTATTTCGACAAGGCCTACGAACTGGAGCAGAAGCTCGAGCGTGCCGGCAAGCTGGAACAGCTGGAGATGATCCGCCATGTGCTGCCCAATGGCGTGCGTGCGATCTTCGTGACCCAGGCTGAAGCGCTGGGTCTGGGCCATGCGGTGCTGTGTGCCAAGGCGGTGATCGGCGACGAGCCGTTCGCGGTGCTGCTGCCGGACGACCTGATCTGGAACCGTGGCGATGGCGCGCTGAAGCAGATGGCCGACCTCAACGAAGCCAGTGGCGCCAGCGTGATCGCGGTGGAAGACGTGCCGCATGACAAGACCGCCAGCTACGGCATTGTCGCCACCGATGCGTTCGATGGCCGCAAGGGTCGTATCTCGCAGATCGTAGAGAAGCCGAAGCCGGAGGACGCACCGAGCGACCTGGCCGTGGTCGGCCGCTACGTGCTGAGCCCGAAGATCTTCGAACTGCTGGAGCAGACCGGCAGCGGTGCCGGTGGCGAGATCCAGCTGACTGATGCGATCGCGCAGCTGCTGAAGACCGAAGAGGTGGATGCCTATCGTTTCGAGGGCATCCGTTTCGATTGCGGCACGCACCTGGGGCTGGTGGAGGCGACGATCCGCTTCGCGCTGGACAACCCGAAGCTGGCCGGCCCGGCACGCGAGAAGCTGGCGGCGATGCTGGCGGAATAAGGTGTTTTCAAGCGCTCCGTTCGCGGCGCCTTGATTGATACGTGATGGGCGGGACGGGTGGGCCTTTGCAGGACACGCCGTAAACCCGTCCATGGGGGCTCGGTCGCCGCATCCATGCGGCGAACGGTCCTGCAAAGGCCCACCCGCCCCGCCTGTCAGGTTTCCTGCGGGCGCGGACGGGAAGGGCGGAATCAGAGGGCAAGAGCAAAAGCGAAAAGGCAGCCGATGGCTGCCTTTTTCGTTTCCGCGAGCGTCGAGTCGGGGTCGGATCCCTTTGCGTAGCAAAGGGCTCTGACCCCAGCTCTTGATCCTGCCTTTGCTCCCCCCTCCGCCGCGCGGAATGATGGATGGCGCGGGTGGGTGAGGCTGACCGGGACCGTTGGCGCCATGGATGGCGCCATCGAGCCCCCAAGGGTGAGGGCGCTTTGGTTGCGAAGCACTGCTTCGCAAGCGCCCGAACGCACAGCCGCTAGCGGCTGGGCCGGACCCCGGAGGGGGGTTCACGGCGTGTCCCGGGCAGTCTCACCCACCCGGGCCCCACAGCAAACCGACACTGCAGCCGGCAGCGCCTTGAACCTTACAGTGCCTCGAAAATACCCGCTGCGCCCATGCCGGTGCCGATGCACATCGTCACCATGCCGTACTTCTGCTGGCGACGACGCAGGCCGTGCAGCAGGGTCGCGGTACGGATCGCACCGGTCGCACCCAGCGGGTGGCCTAGGGCAATCGCGCCGCCCAGCGGGTTGACCTTGCTCGGGTCCAGGCCGCAATCGCGGATCACCGCCAGCGACTGCGCGGCGAAGGCTTCGTTGAGCTCAATCCAGTCCAGCTGGTCCTGGGTCAGGCCGGCCTGCTTCAGTGCCTTCGGGATCGCGGCGATCGGGCCGATGCCCATCACTTCCGGACGCACGCCGGCCACCGAGAAGCTGACGAAGCGGGCCAGCGGGGTCAGGCCGTAATCCTTGATTGCCTGTTCCGACGCCAGCAGTACCGCGCCGGCGCCATCGCTCATCTGCGAGGAGTTGCCGGCAGTGACGGTGCCGCCGAACTGGCCGTTGCGGAACACCGGGCGAAGCTTGGCCAGGCCTTCGGCCGAGGAATCCGGGCGCGGGCCTTCGTCGGTGTCGGCAATCTTGTTGCGGGTGATGATGCGCTTGCCGTCGGCGAGGTCGGGCTGGTGCGAGACGATCTCGTACGGGCTGATCTCGTCCGTGAAGTCGCCGTTCTGGATGGCGGCCATGGCCTTCTGGTGCGAGGCCAGGGCGAAGGCGTCCTGGTCTTCGCGCGAGACCTTCCACTCTTCAGCGACCTTCTCGGCGGTGATGCCCATGCCGTAGGCGATGGCGACGTGGTCGTTGTCGAACACGCTCGGGGCCATCGCAATCTTGTTGCCCATCATCGGCACCATCGACATCGATTCGGTGCCGCCGGCCAGCATCAGGTCGGCGTTGCCAAGGCGGATCGCGTCGGCGGCCTGCGCCACGGCCTGCAGGCCGGAGGAGCAGAAGCGGTTCACGGTCTGCGCGGCAATCGTGTTCGGCAGACCGGCCAGCAGCACGCCGATGCGGGCCACGTTCATGCCCTGCTCGGCTTCGGGCATCGCGCAGCCGATGATCGCGTCATCGATGCGGTTGACGTCCACGCCCGGCGCCTGCGCGACGACGCTGCGCAGCACGTGGGCGAGCATGTCGTCGGGGCGGGTGTTGCGGAACATGCCCTTGGGCGCCTTGCCAACCGGGGTGCGGGTGGCGGCGACGATGTAGGCGTCCTGGATTTGCTTGGTCATTGCAGTGATCTCTCGAAGTTTTTTGCCGGTGTGCCCGCCAAGGTGGGCACCTACCAGAGGCAGAGGGATGCCGACCCGTGGCCGGCACCCGCCATCAATCAATTACGCAGCGGCTTGCCGGTCTTCAGCATGTGCGCGATGCGGGCCTGGGTCTTTTCCTGCTGGGCCAGTTCGACGAAGTGCTTGCGCTCCAGGGTCAGCAGCCACTCTTCGTCGACCAGGGTGCCGCGGTCGACCTTGCCGCCGCACAGCACGGTGGCGATGCGCTCGGCGATCTCGTAGTCGTACGGGCTGATGAAGCGGCCTTCCAGCATGTTGACCAGCATCATCTTGAAGGTGGCGATGCCGACGTCGCCGGCGACCTGGATGCGGCGGGCCGGCAGCGGCGGACGGTAGCCCGCTTCGGCCAGCGCGCGTGCTTCGGCCTTGGCGATGTACAGGGCCTCGTAGCTGTTGAACACCACCTTGTCGGTGCTGCGCAGCAGGCCCAGTTCCTGGGCGTTGACCGCCGAGTTGGACACCTTGGCCATCGCCACGGTCTCGAAGGTCTTCTTCAGTTCGGCGAACACGTCACCGCCCGGGCCAGCGGCCTGCGAGGCACGCACGGCCAGTTCCTTCAGGCCGCCGCCTGCCGGCAGCAGGCCGACGCCGGCCTCGACCAGACCGATGTAGCTTTCCAGGAAGGCCACGGTCTTGGCGCTGTGCATCTGGAACTCACAGCCGCCACCCAGGGCCAGGCCACGCACCGCAGCCACCACCGGCACCAGCGAGTACTTGATGCGCTGGCTGGTGCGCTGGAAGTTGTGCACCATTTCTTCGAACTGGTCGACCTTGCCGGCCTGCAGCAGGCCGAGGGCGCCAGCCAGGTCGGCACCGGCGGAGAAGGGTTCCTTCTGCTGCCAGATCACCAGGCCCTGGAAGTCCTTCTCGGCACGCGACACGCATTCCTGCAAGCCGTCGAGCACGTGGTCGGAGACGGTGTTCATCTTGGTCTTGAAGCTGACCACGGCAATGCCATCACCGTCGTGCCACATGCGCAGGCCGTCGTTCTCGAACACGGTCTCGCCCGGCGCGAACTTCTCGCCCAGCAGCGGATCCGGGAAGCGCTGGCGCTGGTACACCGGCAGCGACGAGCGCGGCAGCTTGGCGTTGCGCGACGGGCTGTAGCTGCCCTCGGCGGCGTGCACGCCATCGCGGCCATCGAACACCCAATCCGGCAGCGGGGCGTTGCTCATGCTCTTGCCGGCCACGATGTCATCGGCAATCCACTGTGCGACCTGCTTCCAGCCGGCAGCCTGCCAGGTTTCGAACGGGCCCAGCGACCAGCCGTAGCCCCAGCGGATGGCCAGGTCCACGTCGCGCGCGGTCTCGGCGATGTCGGCCAGGTGGTAGGCGCTGTAGTGGAACAGGTCGCGGAAGGTCGCCCACAGGAACTGCGCCTGCGGGTGCTGGCTCTCGCGCAGCTTGGCGAACTTCTCGGCCGGGTTCTTGATCTTCAGGATCTCGACCACTTCCGGTGCGGCGGCGCGGTCAGCCGGACGGTAGTCCTGCTTTTCCAGGTCCAGCACCACGATGTCCTTGCCGACCTTGCGGAAGATGCCGGCGCCGGTCTTCTGGCCCAGTGCGCCCTTGGCAATCAGCGCGTCCAGCCACTTCGGCGACTTGAAGAATTCATGCCACGGGTCGTTGGGCAGGGTGTCGCCCATGGTCTTGATGACGTGGGCCATGGTGTCCAGGCCGACCACGTCGGAGGTGCGGTAGGTGGCCGACTTCGCGCGACCGACCAGCGGGCCGGTCAGGCCGTCCACTTCATCGAAGCCCAGGCCGAACTGCTGGGTGTGGTGGATGGTCGACAGGATCGAGAACACACCGATGCGGTTGCCGATGAAGTTCGGGGTGTCCTTGGCGTACACCACGCCCTTGCCCAGGGTGGTGACCAGGAATTCTTCCAGGCCTTCCAGCACGGCGGCGTCGGTGGTGGTGGCCGGGATCAGCTCGGCCAGGTGCATGTAGCGCGGCGGGTTGAAGAAGTGCACGCCGCAGAAGCGGTGGCGCAGCTGTTCGGGCAGCACGTCGGCCAGCTTGTTGATGCCCAGGCCCGAGGTGTTGGAGGCCAGCACCGCGTGATCAGCCACGAACGGGGCGATCTTCTTGTACAGGTCCTGCTTCCAGTCCATGCGCTCGGCGATGGCCTCGATGATCAGGTCGCAGTCCTTCAGCTGTTCCAGGCCGCCTTCGTAGTTGGCCGGGGTGATGGCTTCAGCCAGCGACTTGCTGGCCAGCGGCGCCGGGCTCAGCTTGCCCAGGTTGGCGATCGCCTTCAGCACGATGCCGTCGGCCGGACCTTCCTTGGCAGGCAGATCGAACAGCACGGTGTCGACGCCAGCGTTGGTGAGGTGGGCGGCGATCTGGGCACCCATGACGCCGGCACCCAGCACGGCGGCGCGGCGGACTAGCAGGGAATTGGACATGGTGTAGGGCCTTTGTTGGTCAGCAGTTACTGGGTGGAATCAATGGAGGCGGGCAGGGCGCTGCCGCTGCGTGCGGCGGCGCGGAACCCGGCCTCGGCGAAATGGATCAGTTCATGGGCGGCATGGGCACGATGCGCCGCTTCGGTGACACCGGCGGGACGTTTGATCAGCCCGAAGTCGGCCATGGCATAGGTGAGCGAACCGGCCAGGAAATCCAGCCGCCAGTACAGCTCTTCCTTGCTCAGGCCGGGCACGCATTCGGCGATGGCCTTGCCGAACGCGCGCAGCACATGGCCGTAATGGTCGGACAGGAACTTGCGCAGGTTGTCGTTCTTTTCGGCATAGGCGCGCGCGATCACACGCACGAAGGCGCCACCGCTCTGCCGGTCCTGGGCCATGGCCAGGGCCGGCTCGACGAAGGCGGCCAGCACCGGGCGCAGCTGGCCGGGGTGCTCGGCGCGGGCGCGCTCGAGCTGCGACAGGCGGGCGCCGGTCATTTCGTCCATGCGGCGGCGGAAGACCTCGTTGACCAGGTTTTCCTTGGAGCCGAAGTGGTAGTTCACCGCTGCGATGTTGACGTCGGCCTGGCTGGTGACCTGGCGCAGCGAGGTGCCAGCAAAGCCGTGCTGGGCGAACAGCTCCTCGGCGGCGCCGAGGATCCGGTCCTTGGTCGAGAAGTGGGCGGGCTTGGCCATCGGGCGGGCGGACCTTAATCAAACGATTGTTTGATACTAGAACCAGACGGTAGCGTATGGCATTTTGCAGTGCAGCAAAAATCGACCGGATGGTCAGAATCCGCTCAGGTGGGTGAATGGGGTGGTGGCTGGGGTCGGATCCCCCCCCGGGGCTCCGACCCCGGTGCTGGCCCCGGAATGGAGTCAGAGCCCCTGCGGGGATCCGACCCCTGCGGCCGGCACTACCACCCTGCCGCGATATCTCTTACAATCCGCGCACGTTTATCAGGCTAAGCCCGCGTTTCGACGCGGCTTTTTTTTTGTTACCCTTCGGGCCATCAGCGGCCCGATTCCATTGGAGACATCCCATGGCGCTGGAGCGCACCCTTTCGATCATCAAGCCGGACGCCGTTGCCAAGAACGTCATCGGCGAAATCTACGCCCGCTTCGAAAAGGCTGGCCTGAAGGTCGTGGCCGCCAAGTACAAGCAGCTGTCGCGCCGTGAAGCCGAAGGCTTCTACGCCGTGCACCGCGAGCGTCCGTTCTTCAACGCGCTGGTCGAGTTCATGATCTCCGGCCCGGTGATGATCCAGGCCCTGGAGGGCGAGAACGCCGTCCTGGCCCACCGCGACCTGCTGGGCGCCACCAACCCGAAGGAAGCCGCCGCAGGCACCATCCGCGCCGACTTCGCCGAATCCATCGATGCCAACGCCGCCCACGGCTCGGACTCGGTCGAGAATGCAGCGATTGAAATCGCCTACTTCTTCGCCGCCACCGAAGTCGTTTCGCGCTGAGAGTAATGCCGTGAACGAGGTCGTACAGACACCCGCCATCCAGCCGCTGCCGAAGTCGGCACCCACGGCTGGCAAGCAGAACCTGCTCGACCTCGATCGCGCGGGCCTGGAGAAGTTTTTCGTCGAGGTTCTTGGCGAGAAGAAGTTCCGTGCCCATCAGGTGATGAAGTGGATCCACCATCGCTACGTCACCGAGTTCGATGAGATGACCGACCTCGGCAAGGTCCTGCGCGCCAAGCTGCAGGAGCATGCCGAGGTCCTCGTCCCGAACATCGTGTTCGACAAGCCCTCCGCCGACGGCACCCACAAGTGGCTGCTGGCGATGGGCGTGGATGGCAAGAACGCCATCGAGACCGTGTACATCCCCGACAAGACCCGTGGCACGCTGTGCGTGTCCTCGCAGGTCGGTTGCGGCCTGAACTGCACGTTCTGCTCCACCGCCACCCAGGGCTTCAACCGCAACCTGACCACCGCCGAGATCATCGGCCAGGTGTGGGTTGCCGCGCGCCACCTGGGCAACGTGCCGCACCAGATGCGCCGCCTCACCAACGTGGTGATGATGGGCATGGGCGAGCCGTTGATGAATTTCGACAACGTCGTGCGCGCCATGAGCGTGATGCGCGACGACCTGGGCTACGGCCTGGCCAACAAGCGCGTGACCCTGTCGACCTCCGGCCTGGTGCCGCAGATCGACCGCCTGTCCACCGAAAGCGACGTGTCGCTGGCGGTGTCGCTGCATGCGCCCAACGATGCGCTGCGCGAGACCCTGGTGCCGCTCAACAAGAAGTATCCGATCGCCGAGCTGATGGCTTCGTGCGCACGTTACCTGCGCGCCAACAAGCGCCGCGAATCGGTCACCTTCGAATACACCCTGATGAAGGGCATCAACGACAAGCCCGAGCATGCCCGTGAATTGGCGCGCCTGATGCGCCAGTTCGACAACGCGGTGCAGGCCAAGGATTCGGGCAAGGTCAACCTGATCCCGTTCAACCCGTTCCCGGGCACCCGCTACGAGCGTTCGGAAGAAGCGCATATCCGCGCCTTCCAGAAGATCCTGCTCGACAGCAACGTGCTGACTATGGTCCGCCGCACCCGGGGCGACGACATCGACGCCGCCTGTGGCCAGCTCAAGGGCCAGGTGATGGACCGTACCCGTCGCCAGGCCGAGTTCAACAAGACGCTGCAGGCGGGGAAGGGGAGCGATGCCGCGGCCTGACCGCCTCTGGCTGGTCCTGATCGCAGGCGTGCTGGCCGTCACGGTCACCGGCTGCAAGTCCCGTCCGAAGGCCAAGCTGGGCCCCAGTGAGGCACCGGTCTACTCGGTTCGTGATCCGGACAACGTGCGGCGCCAGGTGCGCCTGCAGGACCTGCTGGCACTGGCGGCCCGCGACATGCAGGTCGGTAACCTCGGCGGGGCCGAGCGCAAGGCGCGCGAGGCGCTGAAGCTGGCGCCCGAATCGCCTGATGCACTGGTACTGCTGGCCGGCATCGACGAGCGCCGTGGCCGTACCCAGCAGGCCGGCGAGATGTTCCGGCGGGCCGCCGAGCTGGCGCCGCAGCGTGGCGATCTTCTCAACAATTACGGCGCCTGGCTGTGCCAGCAGGGTCGGCCGGCCGAGTCGCTGGTGTGGTTCGACCGCGCGTTGAATGCCCCGGGCTATCCCGCCGTGGCCGAGGCCCGGGCCAACGCCGGCGGCTGCGCGCTGGATGCCGGCCAGCTCGAGCGTGCCGAGCGCGACCTGCGCGCGGCACTCGCAGTGCTGCCCGGCAACCCGGTCGCGCTGGAGGCGATGGCCCAGCTGAGCTTCCGCCAGGGCCGCTACATGGAGGCCCGGGCCTTCGCCGAACGTAGGATTGCAGCTGCACCCGCAACGCGTTCCGTGTTACAACTTGCGTCTCAAATCGAAGCGCGGCTGGGTGATCGGGCGGCATCTGATCGCTATATTCAGCGGATTCGACAGGAATTTCCGCAGGAAGCGGGCTCCTAACTCCAGGGTTGATGCATTGTGATTGATGACCAGACTGTGAGCGCTCTCGAGACTGCGGCCGGCTGCGGCACCCGCCTGCGCCAGGCCCGTGAGGCGGCCGGACTGACCCTCGAAGATGTCGGCTCGCGCCTGCGCATGCCGATCCAGGTGGTCAGGTCGCTGGAAGAAGAACAATGGCAGAAGCTCGGCGCGCCCGTGTTCGTGCGCGGCCAGTTGCGCAGCTATGCGCGCCTGCTGGATGTGGACGTGGGCCAGCTGCTGGAGCAGGCCCAGGTCGGGCCGGTGGTCCCGCCCACCCTGGTCAGTCATACCCATACCCCGCGTGCGCGCCGTATCGCCGAGAACCTCGGTCGGCGCGTGCTTTATGTCGGTATCACCGCGGTGCTGGCCGTGCCGGTGTGGTTCGCCACCCGTGGCCACTTTGACGGCAGTGCCACCCCGGCGCCGAATACCGCGTCGCTGGATGCGCTGCCGGCCGCCGTGCCGGTGACCCCGTCCGCAGCAGGCATCGAGCCGTCCACGCCGGTCGAAGTGGCGGCTGCTCCGGCCAGCAAGCCGGCGGCAACCCCGTACGTGGCCTCGCTGGCTCCGGTGCCGCGTTCGGCCCCGGCCGCCGCTGCGTCCAATACGCTGGACATGCAGTTCAACGGCGACAGCTGGGTCGATATCGGCGGCCCGGACGGTACGAGTGTCGAGAAGGCGTTGATCAAGTCCGGTGAGAGCCGCAGCTTCACCCCGGGCCAGGTTGCCCGCGTTACCTTGGGCAATGCCTCGGCGGTCCAGGTTCAGCAGAATGGCGCTATCGTCGATCTGACCCCCTACCAGCGAGCCAACGTGGCACGCTTTCAGGTATCCTCTGAAGGCTCCGTAGTCCCGGTTTCGCACTGAGGCGCGGTTTCACCACCTTCGATTAATCCCAATGGTCCCTCCCGACGGGCGGGGCGAGAGTACGCATGGCGATCGACGATCTGCTCGACGAGCACGAACAAAGTGAACGCGTCCGCAGCTGGCTGCGGAAGAATGGCGCCAGCATCCTCGGTGGCGTAGTCATCGCCATCGGTGCCATTGCCGGTTGGCAGTGGTACCAGAAGGATCAGGGCGGCAAGCTGGCCTCGGCCAATGTCGAGTACCAGAAGGCCTTGGTCGGCCTTCAGCAGAACAAGCTTGACGACGCCTCCAAGGCGGTCAAGGCGCTCGAAGCCGGCCCGTCCAGCATCTACGGCGACCTCGCGGCGCTGCAGCTGGCCAAGGCTCAGGTCGACGCCGGCAAGAACGAAGAAGCGCTGGCCACCCTGCGCGCCGTGAAGGTCGAAGGCGACCTGCAGCGCGTGGTCGACCAGCGCGTGGCCAGCCTGCTGGTGGCTACCGGCAAGAGCGACGAGGCCATCAAGCTGCTCGGCAGCGCCACTGACAGCAGCAGCCTGGAGATCCATGGCGACGCGCTGATGGCGCAGGGCAAGCGCGATGACGCCCGTGCACAGTACGAGAAGGCGCTGAAGACGCTGGACGTGGCAGCGCCGCAGCGGCGCCTGCTGGAAACCAAGGTTATGGATGCTGGCGGCACGGTCGCCGCCCCTGCGGAGTCGGTTTGATGAGTCAGAAGGTCATGATCACCCGCGTCGCCACCGTGCTCCTGATGGGCATGGCGTTGACTGGCTGCAGCACCGTGAAGGGCTGGTTCGCCGGCAAGGACGCGGCAGCGAAGAAGGCCCAGGAGCCGGCTGAACTGGTCAAGTTCGAGCCCTCCGTGAAGGTCAACAAGGCCTGGTCGGTCAACCTCGGCAAGGGCGAGCGCCGCATCGGCGTGCGCCAGGGCCCGGCAGTGGCCAACGGCCACGTGTTCGCTGCGGCGATCACCGGTGGCGTCCACGCCATCGACCTGCAGACCGGCAAGAAGGTCTGGACCTGGGAGCCGAAGAAGGAAAAGAAGAAGGCCAAGCTGCGCCTGTCCGGTGGCCCGGGTGTCGGTGAGAACCTGGTCGTGATCGGCACGCTCGATGGCCAGGTCATCGCCCTGGACATCAACGACGGCAGCGAGAAGTGGCGCGCCCGTGTTCCGGGTGAAGTCATTGCCGCGCCGGCCGTTGCCCAGGGCATGGTCTTCGTGCGCAGCAATGATGGCCGTGTGACCGCTTTCGATGTCGGCAACGGCACCCAGAAGTGGTTCAACCCGAGCGAATTGCCGGCGCTGACCGTGCGTGGCAACGCGCCGGTGGTGACCGGTCCGGGCGTGCTGTTCATCGGCAAGGATGAAGGCGCGGTTGCCGCGCTTGCCATGCAGGATGGCCGCACCCTGTGGGAACAGAACCTCGGCAACGGCGAAGGCCGTACCGAGCTGGAGCGCATGGCCGACGTCGATGGCGCCCCGGTGCTGGAGGGCAACACCCTCTATGTGAGCAGCTTCAAGAACCAGACCATGGCCATCGAAGGCCCGACCGGTCGCCCGCTGTGGGCGCGCGACCATGGCGGCGCGGGTGGCGTGGCGGTTTCGTCGGGCAATGTTTTCGTCACCGACAACAAGGGCGGCGTGTTCGGCCTGGACAAGGCGACCGGCGCAGCAATGTGGTCGCAGACCGAGCTGGCGCGTCGTTCGCTGACCGGCCCGGCGCTGCACGGCGACTACGTGGTGGTCGGTGACTACAAGGGATACGTGCACTGGTTGAAGACCGCCGATGGGGCGATGGCTGCACGGGCAAAGAGCGGCGGTGACGCCCTGCTTGCCCAGCCAATCGTCGTAGACGGGGTGCTGCTGGTGCAGAACGTGGATGGCAAGCTGACCGCCTTCCGGTTGGCAAATTAAAAATGGAGTAATCGCGATGCTGCCTTTGGTCGCCCTGGTTGGACGGCCGAATGTCGGCAAGTCGACTATTTTCAATGCGCTTACGCGCACCCGTGACGCCCTGGTCCACGACCAGCCCGGCGTCACCCGCGACCGCAACTACGGCGTCTGCCGTCTCGACGAGGACAATCATTTCCTCGTCGTCGACACCGGCGGCATCGCGGAAGAGGAAGAAGGCCTGGCTGGCGCTACCACGCGCCAGGCCCGCGCCGCCGCTGCGGAAGCCGATCTGATCCTGTTCGTGGTCGATGCCCGTGACGGCAGCTCGGCCATGGACGATGAGATCCTGGCCTGGCTGCGCAAGCTGTCGCGCCCGACGCTGCTGCTGATCAACAAGATCGACGGCACCGACGAGGACAGCGTGCGTTCGGAGTTCGCCCGCTACGGCTTCAGCGAAATGCTGACCGTCTCGGCCGCGCATCGCCAGGGCCTGGATGACCTGCTCGAAGAAGTGGTCCAGCGCCTGCCGGAAGAGGGCAGCGGTGAAGAGCTGGACAACGACCCGAACCGCATCCGCATTGCCTTTGTCGGCCGCCCGAACGTGGGCAAGTCGACCCTGGTCAATCGCATCCTCGGCGAGGAGCGAATGATTGCCTCCGACGTGCCGGGCACCACCCGCGACTCGATCGCCGTGGACCTGGAGCGTGATGGCCGCGAGTACCGCCTGATCGACACCGCCGGCCTGCGCCGCCGCTCGCGCGTGGACGAGGTCGTCGAGAAGTTCTCGGTGGTCAAGACCATGCAGTCGATCGAGCAGTGCCAGGTGGCCGTGCTGATGCTCGATGCCACCGAAGGCGTGACCGACCAGGACGCCACCGTGCTCGGTGCCGTGCTCGATGCCGGCCGCGCGCTGGTGATCGCCATCAACAAGTGGGATGGCCTGACCGAGTACCAGCGCGAGCAGGCGGAAACCATGCTGTCGCTTCGCCTGGGCTTCGTGCCGTGGGCTGAGTCGGTGCGCATCTCGGCCAAGCATGGTTCGGGCCTGCGTGAGCTGTTCCGTGCGGTACACCGCGCGCACGAATCGGCGAACAAGACCTTCACCACCAGCGAAGTGAACAAGGCGCTGGAAGTGGCCTACGAGACCAACCCGCCGCCGACCATCCGCGGCCATGTCTCCAAGCTGCGTTACGTGCACCCGGCCGGCTCCAATCCGCCGACCTTCATCGTGCACGGCACCCGCCTGAAGGAACTGCAGGAGTCGTACAAGCGCTACCTGGAGAACTTCTTCCGCAAGCGCTTCAAGCTGATCGGCACGCCGGTGAGCTTCATCTTCCGCGAGGGT
>Ga0207709_10002045_pt1 | contig 13049 bp, 12 predicted proteins | sample KBSM34metaG_FD_184397 | JGI IMG/M metagenome (GOLD analysis project Ga0207709, IMG submission 184397) | Miscanthus rhizosphere microbial communities from Kellogg Biological Station, Michigan, USA - KBS M3-4 metaG (SPAdes) (version 2) | ecosystem: Host-associated > Plants > Roots > Rhizosphere >...
TATCCTGCACACCTGCGCTCCCGGCCGGCACCTCGCCGGGCGCGGGGCTGTAGTCGCGCGGTTCCGTGCCCGCGGCCGTGTGCGCCATCCACGCATGTCGATTTCCGTCTCCGCCGAGCGTCGTCAGGACAGCAGCGCCTCCGCGCCTGCTCCGGTCTTCACTTCGAGGTGTTCGACGATGTCATTGACGCTCTATGCCCATCCATTCTCGTCCTACTGCCAGAAAGTCCTGGTCGCGCTGTACGAGAACGGCACGCCGTTCGCGTATCGCCAGCTGGCTGGCGGCGACCCGCAGCCCATGGCCGAACTGGGCGCACGCTGGCCACTGAAACGCTTTCCGCTGCTGGTGGACGCCGGCCGCAGCGTCGCCGAAGCGACGATCATCATCGAGCATCTGGCCTTGCACCATCCCGGGCCGGTGCCGTTGCTGCCGGCCGATCCACGCGCGGCGCTGGAGGTCCGCTTCATGGACCGCTTCTTCGACAACTACCTCGCCACGCCGCAGCAGAAGATCGTGGCCGATCGCCTGAGGTCCGAGGGCGAGCGCGATCCGCGCGGCGTGGCCGATGCGCGCGCCATGCTCGACACCGCGTATGCGTGGCTGGATCGGACCATGGCCGACCGGACCTGGGCCGCCGGCGAGGACTTCAGCCTGGCCGATTGCGCGGCGGCGCCGTTCCTGTTCTATGCGGACTGGACGCATCGCATCGCCGCCTCGTTCGCGCATGTCCGCGCGTATCGCGCGCGCTTGCTGGCGCGCGCCGCGTTCGCCCGCGCCGTGGACGAGGCGCGGCCGTATCGCGGCCTGTTCCCGCTCGGCGCGCCCAACCGCGATTGAGCGTTTCCGGCAGCGCCCGCGCCTGGCGCGGCGCCGGCGTTGCTGCAGGCGCACATACGCCCGGGTACAGACGCACGGCCGGTTTCGCCCTTATCATCGCCGCTCGTTTTTCGCTGTTGGGCATTTCAGTGACCGATTCCACACTCGCCTTCGTTTTCCCCGGCCAGGGTTCGCAATCGCTGGGCATGCTGGCCGAACTGTCCGAACTGCACCCGCCGCTGCGCGACAGCTTCGTCGAGGCCTCCGACGGCGCCGGCGTCGACCTGTGGGCGCTGACCCAGGGCGGCCCCGAGGAAATGCTCAACCGCACCGAATACACCCAGCCGGCGCTGCTGGCGGCAAGCGTGGCGCTGTGGCGGCTGTGGCTGGCCCAGGGCGGCGCGCGGCCGGCGCTGCTGGCCGGGCACAGCCTGGGCGAATACAGCGCGCTGGTCGCGGCCGGCGCGCTGTCGCTGCACGACGGCGCGCACCTGGTGCGCCTGCGCGGCCAGTTGATGCAGGACGCGGCCCCGGCCGGGGTCGGCGCGATGGCCGCGGTAATCGGCGCCGAGGACGCGCTGGTCGAGGAGGTCTGCGCGCAGGCCGCCGGCAGCCAGGTGGTGGTCCCGGCCAACTACAACTCGCCCGGCCAGGTGGTGATCGGCGGCGACGCGGCGGCGGTCGACCGCGCGCTGGCGCTGCTGGCCGAGCGCGGCGTGCGCAAGACGGTGAAGCTGGCGGTCAGCGTGCCCTCGCACACGCCGCTGATGCGCGAGGCCGCCAACCGCCTGGCCGAGGCGATGCGCGGCATGGCCTGGCACGCGCCGCAGCTGCCGGTGGTGCAGAACGTGGATGCGCAGGTGCACGACGGCATCGATGCGATCCGCCAGGCGCTGGTCGAGCAGTTGTACCTGCCGGTGCGCTGGACCGGCTGCGTGCAGGCGCTGGCCGCGCGCGGCGCCACCCGCGTGGCCGAATGCGGCCCGGGCAAGGTGCTGACCGGGCTGATCAAGCGCATCGACAAGTCGCTGGACGGGCGCGCGCTGGCCACCCCGGCCGACTTCGCCACCGCGCTCGAGACCTGGGCCGCCTGATCCCGCTGCCGCGCGTGGGCGCTTGCGTCCGCGGCGGCGGCCTTTCCCGCGGCGCTTCGCGCGCCGTCCTTCCCCCAAGGAACAGCAGATGAGCAAGCCATTGCAGGGCGAGATCGCCCTGGTCACCGGCGCCAGCCGCGGCATCGGCGCGGCCATCGCCGACACCCTGGCCGCGCAGGGCGCCACCGTCATCGGCACCGCCACCTCCGCCTCCGGTGCGCAGGCGATCGGCGAGCGGATGGCCGCCAACGGCGGTCACGGCCGCGCGCTGGACGTCACCGACCCGGCCGCGGTCGAGGCGCTGATCGAGGCGATCGGCAAGGAATTCGGCGCGGTCTCGATCCTGGTCAACAACGCCGGCATCACCCGCGACAACCTGCTGATGCGGATGAAGGAAGAGGACTGGCAGGCGATCATCGACACCAACCTGACCAGCGTGTTCCGCACCTCCAAGGCGGTGCTGCGCGGCATGATGAAGGCGCGCAAGGGCCGCATCGTCAACATCGCCTCGGTGGTCGGCGTGACCGGCAATCCGGGCCAGGCCAACTACGCCGCGGCCAAGGCCGGGATCATCGCCTTCTCCAAGTCGATGGCCAAGGAAATCGGCTCGCGCGGCATCACCGTCAACGTGGTCGCGCCGGGCTTCATCGACACCGACATGACCAAGGCCCTGCCCGAGGCGCAGCGCACCGCGCTGCTGGAGCAGATCGCGCTGGGCCAGCTCGGCCAGCCGGCCGACATCGCCAACGCGGTGGCGTTCCTGGTCGGCCCCGGGGCCGGCTACATCACCGGAGAGACCCTGCATGTGAACGGCGGGATGTACATGCCGTAAGCCTGCGGCGCAAGGACTGCGCCTAAGTGGCTGATCGATGGGCGTTTGTGCAGCGATGCAAGCGCCGGGCGGTTTCCACTACACTATCCAACGCGGCCATCGCAGCCCGATGGCGTTTCGAACCACCACTACTCCATCTGGAGCGATATCCCAATGAGCACCATCGAAGAACGCGTCAAGAAAATCGTCGTCGAACAACTCGGCGTCAAGGAAGAAGAAGTCACCAACAGCGCATCGTTCGTCGATGACCTCGGTGCCGACTCGCTGGACACCGTCGAGCTGGTGATGGCGCTGGAAGAAGAGTTCGAGTGCGAAATTCCGGACGAAGAAGCCGAGAAGATCACCTCGGTGCAGCAGGCCATCGACTACGTCAAGGCGCACGTCAAGAGCTGATGCTCCGTTCTCGATCGCGATCGGCGCCTGCGTGGGTCCGGTCCGCGTGACAATCCCATGGGGCCGCGCATGCGGCCCTGTGTTTTTACAGCGTCAACGCCGCGCGCATCGCGGCGAGGAGATTTCGCAATGAGCCGTCGCGTCGTCGTAACCGGCATGGGCCTGGTATCGCCGTTGGGCAATGACCTGGCCAGCAGTTGGGAAGGAATCGTCAACGGGCGTTCCGGCATCGGCCCGATCACCCAGATCGATGCGTCGCAGTTCACCACCAAGATCGCCGGCGAGATCAAGGATTTCGATCCGACCAAGTTCGTGTCGGTCAAGGACGCCAAGAAGATGGATTCGTTCATCCACTACGGCGTCGGCGCCTCGTTCATGGCGCTGGACGATTCGGGCCTGGTGATCGACGACAGCAACGCCGAACGCATCGGCGCGATCCTCGGCTCGGGCATCGGCGGCCTGCTCGGCATCGAGGAGCAGACCATCAAATTCCACGAGGGCGGCGCGCGCAAGATCTCGCCGTTCTACGTGCCCAGCACCATCATCAACATGCTCCCCGGGCAGGTGAGCCTGATCAAGGGCCTGAAGGGCCCGACCTTCTCGGCGGTCTCCGCCTGCGCCACCTCCAACCATTCGATCGGCACCGCGCTGCGCATGATTCAGCACGGCGATGCCGACGTGATGCTGGCCGGCGGCGCCGAGCGCGGCTCCTCGCCGACCTCGGTCGGCGGCTTCTGCTCGATGAAGGCGATGTCCACCCGCAACGACGATCCCGCCGCCGCCTCGCGGCCGTGGGACAAGGGCCGCGACGGCTTCGTGCTCGGCGACGGCGCCGGCGTGCTGGTGCTGGAAGAGTACGAACACGCCAAGGCGCGCGGCGCGCGCATCTATGCCGAACTGGTCGGCTTCGGCGCCAGCTCCGACGCGTTCCACATGACCGCCCCGAGCGAGGACGGCGAAGGCGCCGCGCGCAGCATGCTGGCGGCGATCAAGGACGCCAAGCTCAACCCCGACCAGATCGACTACCTCAACGCGCACGGCACCTCCACGCCGCTGGGCGATCTGGCCGAGACCCTGGCGATGAAGCGCGCGCTGGGCGACCACGCCTACAAGACCATGGTCAGCTCGACCAAGTCGATGACCGGGCACCTGCTCGGCGCGGCCGGCGGCGCCGAGGCGATCTTCTCGGTGATGGCGCTGCACACCGGCATCATCCCGCCGACGATCAACCTGGAAGAGCCGAGCGAAGGCTGCGACCTGGACTACGTGCCGAACGTGGCGCGCGAGAAGAAGATCGACGTGGCGATGTCCAATGGGTTCGGCTTCGGCGGGACCAATGGGACCTTGGTGTTCAAGCGGATGTGATTGAGCCGGGATTGGGGAGTGGGGATTCGGGATTGGCAAGAGCTGGAGCCGTCCCGGTTCCTCTCGCGATCCGCGCTTCGTTTGTTTGTCGGTCTGCCAAGACGCCTGGTGGTGCGGATGCTTCTGGGGTCGCGCGTTGTCCGGTACGCGCGATGACGCGCCTGCAGCGCTGAGGCGTGGTCCGCACGCGCCAGCGCTCTGGCGGCGCGCGTCGCGATGTCAATTGCAGTCGCGGTGGTGCCGGATAGGCGTCGTGTAGCCTGGCGGTTTGCTGCGGTGACGGCGCCGGTTCGTTCTATCGCATGCTGCAGCACGCCAGTGCCAGGCGCTTCGCGAGGTGGCGGGTTGTAGGCGCCTATCGTTTGCGTGGAGCAGGGCACCGCCGCCTGCATCCGCATCACCTCCATCTTCCACCGGGTCTTCGATGCTGCGTACCGTTCCCCTGCCGGCCGACACCGATCTGCTGGCGCTGCATCGCCTGGCGCCGCAGCGCTATCCGTTGCTGCTGGAATCGGCGGCGTCGGGGACCGCGCAGGGCCGCTGGGACCTGTTGCTGATCGCCGGCGGCGAGGGCCTGCGCCTGGACCGCGATGGCGTCACCCGCGACCTGCGCGGCGCGGTTGTCGAGGGCGATTTCCTGGCCGCGCTGGACGCGCACTGGCAGGCCGAACGCTGCGCGCGCGACGAACCGCGCTGGCCGTTCCGCGGCGGTTGGGCGCTGCTGCTGGATTACGAGCTGGCGGCGCAGGTCGAGCCGGTGCTGCGGTTGCCGCAGGGGCAGGCGGCGGCGCCGGTCGCGCTGGCGTTGCGCTGTCCGGCTGCGCTGCTGCGCGACCATGCCAGCGGCGAGTGCGTGGCGCTGGCGGAAACCGCGCACGCAGGGCTGCTGGACCAACTGCTCGCCGATCTGCAGGCCGTGCCGGCCGCCGCGCCGCTGCCGGCCTGGACCCCGCCGCTGGCGATCGACGAAGACCCGCCGCAGCGCTTCGTCGATGGCGTGCGCCGCATCCTCGACTACCTGCGCGCCGGCGACGTGTTCCAGGTCAACCTGTCGCGGCGCTGGTCGGCGCGCTTCGCCGCCGCGCTGGATCCTGCCGCGCTGTACGCGCAGCTGCGCCGCGCCAATCCGGCGCCGTTCGCCGGCCTGTTCGCCGGCCATGGCCGCGCCGTGGTCAGTTCCTCGCCGGAACGGCTGGTGTCGGTGCGCGGCGACGTGGTCGAGACCCGGCCGATCGCCGGCACCCGCCCGCGCGCGCCCGGCGACGACGAGGCCGCGCGCATCCGCGAGCTGGTCGGGCACCCCAAGGAACGCGCCGAGCACGTGATGCTGATCGACCTGGAGCGCAACGACCTGGGCCGGGTCTGCGCGCCGGGCAGCGTCGAGGTCGACGAGCTGATGACGGTGGAAAGCTACGCCCACGTGCACCACATCGTCAGCAACGTGCGCGGACGGCTGCGCGCCGGGGTCAGCCCCGGCGACGTGATCCGCGCCACCTTCCCCGGCGGCACCATCACCGGCTGCCCCAAGGTGCGCTGCATGCAGATCATCGCCGAGCTGGAACAGACTCCGCGCGGCGCCTACACCGGCGCGTTCGGCTGGCTCAACCGCGACGGCGACATGGACCTGAACATCCTGATCCGCACCGCCGAAGTGGACGGTGCGCAGGCGCATTTCCGCACCGGCGCCGGCATCGTGGTCGACTCGCAGCCCGAGCGCGAACTCGACGAAACCCGGGCCAAGGCGCGCGGCCTGCTGCGCGCGCTGGAACCGTGAGCGGCACGGTCGCGATACCGGCCGATGCCGGCCGCGCGGTATCCTGCACCCCGTTGAATTCGCTTCGAGGTGGTCGTGGCTTGGGCTAAACGCGGGTGTCTGACCCTGCTGGCGGCATTGCTGGTGCTTGCGCTGCTGGCCGCCGCGGCCGGCGCGTGGTGGTGGCAGGGCTATCGCGCCTTCGCCGACCAGCCGCTGCACGCGGCGCAGCCCAGCGTGGAGGTGGCGCGCGGCGATTCGTTCAACGGCGTGCTGCGCAAGCTGCGTGCGGCCGGGGTCGAACAGGGCAGCAACCTGCAGTGGCAACTGCTGGCGCGCCAGCTCGATGCCGCCGGCAAGCTCAAGGTCGGCGAATACGCGCTGCAGCCGGCGCTGACGCCGCGCGAACTGCTGATCCGCATGCGCAAGGGCCAGGTCATCCACTACCGCTTCACCATCGTCGAAGGCTGGAACATCCGCCAGCTGCGCGCGGCGCTGAACGCGGCCACGCCGCTGCGCCACGTCGCCACCGAGCTCAGCGACAGCGAACTGATGGCCAAGCTCGGCCAGCCCGGGCAGCACCCGGAAGGCCGCTTCCTGCCGGAGACCTACCTGTACCAGCGCGAGGACAGCGATCTGGACGTACTGCAGCGCGCCCATGCGGCGATGGACAAGGCGCTGGCCGAGGCCTGGGACGCGCGCGCCGACGGGCTGCCGCTGCAGTCGCCGGAGCAGGCGCTGACCCTGGCCTCGATCGTGGAGAAGGAAACCGGCCTGGCCGCCGAGCGCCCGCAGATCGCCGGCGTGTTCGTGCGCCGCCTGCAGCAGGGCATGAAGCTGCAGACCGATCCGACCGTGATCTACGGCATCGGCAGCGCCTACGACGGCAACATCCGCAAACGCGACCTGGAAACCGATACCCCGTACAACACCTACACCCGCAGCGGCCTGCCGCCGACCCCGATCGCCATGCCCGGCCGCGATGCGCTGCGCGCGGCGACCAATCCGGCGCCCGGCGACAGCCTGTACTTCGTCGCGGTCGGCGACGGCAGCGGCGCGCACGTGTTTTCCGCCAGCTATGGCGAGCACACCGCGGCGGTGGCGCGCTATCTGCAGCGCTTGCGCCAGGCGCGCAGCGGCGCGGCGGTGACGCCATGAGCGAGGCCGTGCTGCGCCACCATCGCTTCGTCAGCCTGGAAGGCGGCGAGGGCGCCGGCAAGACCACCGCGATCAACGCGATCCGCGACTGGCTGCAGGCGCAGGGCCACGAGGTGGTGCTGACCCGCGAGCCCGGCGGCACCCCGCTGGCCGAACGCATCCGCGAGCTGCTGCTCAACAACGCGCCGGCGCTGCAGCCGGCCGAGCCGCTGGCCGCCGAGACCGAACTGCTGCTGGTGTTCGCCGCGCGCGCCCAGCATGTGCGCGAGGTGATCCGTCCGGCGCTGCAGCGCGGCGCCTACGTGGTCAGCGACCGCTTCACCGATTCCAGCTACGCCTACCAGGGCGAGGGCCGCGGCCTGGACCGCGGCTGGATCGCCGACCTGGAGCGGCGCGCGGTCGGCCTGCAGCCGGGGCTGACCCTGCTGCTGGACCTGGACGTGCAGATCGGCCGTGCCCGCACCAGCGGCCGCGACCTGTGGCCGGACCGGATCGAGAGCGAGCAGGACGATTTCTTCCAGCGCGTGCGCGCCGGCTTCCGCCAGCGCGCCGCGCAGGACCCGCAGCGCTTCCGCACCATCGACGCCAGCCAGCCGCCGCAGGCGGTGGCCCGCGACGTAGCCGCCGCGCTGGCGGCCTGGGTGCAGCAGGGGGGCACGCCATGAGCGAGCTGCCCTTCGCGCCCTGGCAGCAGCGCGCCTACGAGCAGACCGTGGCCGCGCTCGACGCTGGCCGGCTCGGCCACGGCCTGCTGATCTGCGGTCCGGACGGCCTGGGCAAGCGCGCGGTGGCGCTGAAGCTGGCCGCGCACGTGCTCGGCCAGGGCGAGCCAGCGGCCAACCTGCGCAGCGCGCAGCTGATCGCCGCCGGCACCCATCCCGACCTGCAGCTGATCTCGTTCATTCCCAACCGCACCGGCGACAAGCTGCGCACCGAGATCGTCATCGAACAGGTGCGCGAGATCTCGCAGAAACTGTCGCTGACCCCGCAGTACGGCGTCGCCCAGGTGGTGGTGGTGGATCCGGCCGACGCGATCAACCGCGCCGCCTGCAACGCCCTGCTCAAGACCCTGGAGGAGCCGCAACCCGGCCGCTACCTGTGGCTGATCAGCGCGCAGCCGGCGCGGCTGCCGGCGACCATCCGCAGCCGCTGCCAGCGCCTGGAATTCAAGCTGCCGCCGGCCGACGAGGCGATCGCCTGGCTGCTGGCCCAGGAGTTCCCGGAAAAGACCGCGCGCGAAGCGCTGGCCGCCGCGCGCGGCCATCCCGGCCTGGCCGCGCAGTGGCTGCGCGAGGACGGCCTGAAGCTGCGCCGGCAGGTGGCCGCGGACCTGGAGCAGGTCGCCGCGGGCAAGCTGGGCACGGTCGAGGCGGCGCAGCGCTGGAGCGCCGACGGCTTCGCCGAGCAGCGCCTGGGCCATGCCGCCGACCTGGCGCTGGCGCAGGCCTCGCAGGCCGGCTTGACCGACCCGGCGCGATTGCACAAGCTGGCCACCTGGTTCGACGCAGCCAACCGCACCCGCGACCTGCTGCGCACCACCGTCCGTGGCGACCTGGCCATCGCGGAACTGTTGTTGGCCTGGCGCGATGGCGATCGCCCGGTCCGGAGAGGGGGACAACGATGAGTGCGATGAGCGGACGCCAGGGCATCCTGTCGCTGGCGGTGAAGGACAAGGCGGCGCTGTACAACGCGTACATGCCGTTCGTGAAGAACGGCGGCATCTTCGTGCCCACGCCCAAGCGCTATTTCCTGGGCGACGAAGTGTTCCTGCTGCTGACCCTGCCCGATTCCAGCGAGCGCCTGCCGGTGGCCGGCAAGGTGATCTGGGTGACCCCGATGGGCGCGCAGGGCAACCGCACCGCCGGCATCGGCGTGCAGCTGCCGGACAACAGCGAAGGCGAGACCATCCGCAACAAGATCGAGACCCAGCTGGCCGGCACCCTCAACGCCGACAAGCCGACCCAGACCATGTAGCGGCCGCGCCGGCACGGCCTCCGCGTAGGACCGTTGACGCCAGCCACGACAGCCCTATAATGTGCGGCTCGCGACACGGGCGGTTAGCTCAGCGGTAGAGCATTGCCTTCACACGGCAAGGGTCGCAGGTTCGAACCCTGCACCGCCCACCACGCGACAGACGACCAAGGCCACCCTCGCAGGTGGCCTTTTTCGTTGCCGATGAGTACGGCACGCTCGCCCTAGCCGTCGTCGTGTCGATTGCTGCGACTGCCGCAGGCGCATGCCGGAAGCGGGCATGTCCGGTGGCTGGCGATCGCGCTGTGTTTTCGTAGCAAGAATCGCCGAGCAGTGTCTGCCCTTGCTGCATAGGATCGAAGAAGTGTCCCTGAGTGAAACGGAAGTCGCGGCTGCGCTCGAGCGCATGCTTGGGAAGCTCAAAACGCTACCGGCGTGTTCAAGCAAAGAGGACGTGGTGCAAGCGCTCAGGGAGGCTGCCGCCAGTGCTCACGCCGACTGGACGGTTCCATCGCTTGCTCACGAAATGACCAAGTCATACGACGATGGGTCCGTACGCGTCGTACTCAACGCACATTTGCTTTTGATCAACCCAAGCGGGGCTTACAGAATCATTGATGTCCGCAAGGAAAAGATCTTCCATGAGTGTCCGTCGGCGTCTGGCGATCCATTCAAGATCCCGGAAGGATTCCGCATCTGACGGCAGATCACTAGCGTTCGCTTTCGGAATCACGAACCGCTCACGGCCGCCATCGATACTGCGGTCATGCCCGAAGGTCCTTCGATCGTCATCCTGAAAGAAGAGGCGGCCGCGTTCGCGGGGCGCAAGGTGTTGCGGGTGTCCGGCAACAGCAAGCAGGACCTGGAACGGATCCGTAACCGCAAGATTTTGTCGCTGCGCAGCTGGGGCAAGCACTTCCTGATCGAGTTCGGCGGGTTCAGCGTGCGCATCCATTTCCTGCTGTTCGGCAGCTACCGGATCAATGCGCGCAAGGACGCAACGCCGCGGCTGAGCCTGGGCTTCGCCAAGGGCGAGGAACTGAACTTCTACGCGTGTTCGGTCAAGTTCATCGAGGGCGCGCTGGACGAGGCCTACGACTGGCGTGGGGACGTGATGAACCCGGATTGGGACGCGGCGCAGGCGCGGCGCAAGCTGCGCTTGCGGCCGCGCACGCTGGCCGCCGATGCGTTGCTGGACCAGGACGTGTTCGCCGGGGTCGGCAACATCATCAAGAACGAGGTGCTGTTCCGCATCCGCGTGCATCCGGAGAGCGAAATCGGGGCATTGCCGCCGCGTAAGCTGGCCGAACTGGTGACGCAGGCGCGCGAGTACAGCTTCGATTTCTACACCTGGAAGAAGGCCTTCGTGCTGAAGAAGCACTACCAGGTGCATACCAAGACCACCTGTCCGCGCGACGGCCATCTGCTGACCTATCGCAAGCAGCTCGGCAAGGCGCAGCGGCGCGCGTTCTTCTGCGAGCATTGCCAGCGCCGGTACGCGCTGGACGCTTCCGAAGCATGAGCCTTCTAAAAAAACGTCGTTCGCGGCCGGTGAGTTCGGATCCCTATACGATCGCCGCGGCGCTCCTCGCTGTCGCGCGATCCGATGCTGAGACTCCTGCGTAGCGCATTGCAACCGTCGGAATGGTTTGTCGCTCAGGAAGCAAGCGTCAGTTCGTCGCCGGCAAGCCGGTGGATTCCCAATTCCGTGTGCAGGCCGGCCCAGCCGCTGTCGGTGATGTGGATCGCGCGCGAGCCGTCGCTGCGGCGCAGCCAGTGTTTGGCGCAAAGCAGCGCAAGCAATTCGACGCCGAGCGGACCGGCGAGGTGGTGCTTGCGTTCGGTCCAGTCCAGGCACTGTCGTGCGATGCCGAGCCTGGTCGGGACGAGGCGCGCAACGTCCAGCCCCATCCGCGCGAACCATGCGCTGCCTTCGGCGGACACCGCGTATTGCTTGTCGTCTTGTCTGACGATCAGCGCGCGCCGCTCCAGCGCTTCGGTCACCGCGATGCCCAGTCGCCCCGCCAGGTGGTCGTAACAGCATCTGGCCAAGGTCAGCGATTGTTGCTTGCGCCCCGCTTTCCGGCATCGCGGTGCGGCGGGCGCGGCGAGGGTCGCGAGGTTCTCCAGTGCGAACGCGACGTGGGAACCGGCCAGCCGGTAGTAGCGGTGGCGGCCTTGGACCTCGACCGCCAGCAAGCCGCCGTCCAGCAGTTTCGCCAGGTGCGAACTGGCCGTCTGCGGGGTGACGCCGCCGGCGAAGGCGAGCTCGCCGGCAGGCAGTGCACGCCCGTCGATGAGCGCCATCAACATGGCGGCGCGGGCGGGATCGGCGATGAGGAACGCGGTCGCGGCAAGCTTGGGCTGTTCGACCGGCATCGTGTGCACTCCTGGCGGGCACGGCCATCATAGACCGCGCCTCGCCGGAACGCTTCGACACGCATCGAATCGACGGCCTGCGCATGTTCCTAGACTGCAGTGCACTGTATCGGAGTGTCTTGCATGAGCGAAATCGAAGCGCGATCGAACGGATCGGAGGGCGATGCCCGCCGCATCTTCGAGCAATGGCACCACAGCGTTGTCGAGCGAAATCTGGATGCGCTGATGGCGTTGTACGCGGAAGACGCGATGCTGGAAACGCCCTTGGCCTATGTGGTCTCCGCAGAGCGGCAGGATGGACGGCTGCAGGGACGCGAAGCGCTCACGGCGTTCTTCGCGGCGTCCTTCGCCCAGCCCGAAAACGGCCTCGGCCGCTGGTATCGCAGCGGTCGTTGGCATGCTTCGCAGCGCCAGGTGGTCTGGGAATATCCGCGAGAAACGCCGGACGGCGATCAGGTCGACCTGGTGGAAGTCATGGACCTGGATGCGCGCGGCCTGATCGCGTGCCATCGGGTGTACTGGGGCTGGAAAGGCGTACAGACGCTGCTGACGGGGTTGGGCCGGAAGCCATAGTCGGTGCCGCGCAAGCTGCGCGGCGCAATCGGGTCTGGCAACGGCCATCGTCTGCTCGGTTCCGAGTGGGCGACGCGGCCATTGGCAATAGTCGATCGAAGGCGTTCCCGGCTTTGCAGCAAGCGTCCGCTGTGGGGCGAGGCCATCAAGAGCGCGATTTGGTGGCCGTGCTGCATACCTGCGGCGGTTATGATGGTTGCCATGACAAACGCTTCAAAGAACTTGCGAAGCACTTGAAGGAAAAAAATGGCGATCACCCGGTTTCTGGCTATTGGTTTGTTCTCGCTTTGCCCCGTAGCGCCTGCACTCGCGGGCACGGCTGCGCTGCATTCGGGCAAGTACGAAGGGCTGATGCTCGCGGTGACGCCCGAGCATCGGATCGAAGGCTTCTACTCGGAAGAGATGGGCGAGGGCGTGAGCCGTGGCTGTACGTTCTATCTGCAGGGCAAGGCCGAGGGGAACGCGCCGGTCTCGGTCACCACGTGGTCGCACGAGGCCTATCCCGGAACCGTGGCGGCTTCGTCCGACGGCGTGACGCTGACCGTGAAGCAGGGCCGTCAGCATCCCGGTTGCCTCAATGTGTTGATGCCGGAAATCGCCACTGGCCTGGACCTGACCCGGACCGCCAGCAACACATGGATCGGCCTGGTGACGGTGTCCGCCGACAAGGCGTATCTGCAGAAAACGCCGGGCCCCAAGACGCCCAAGGGTGCT
>Ga0207709_10002056_pt1 | contig 13011 bp, 6 predicted proteins | sample KBSM34metaG_FD_184397 | JGI IMG/M metagenome (GOLD analysis project Ga0207709, IMG submission 184397) | Miscanthus rhizosphere microbial communities from Kellogg Biological Station, Michigan, USA - KBS M3-4 metaG (SPAdes) (version 2) | ecosystem: Host-associated > Plants > Roots > Rhizosphere >...
AGGCCACGACGAAGAGCTGGACCTCGACGACACCATCCACTCGACCGCGGCCAATGCCGGCTACCTCGACATCAAGATGCGGCCCGAGCGCCACAACAACGTCAAGGTGCTGCTGCTGATGGACGTGGGCGGCACGATGGACGAGCACATCCAGCGCGTCGAGGAGCTGTTCTCGGCCGTGAAGACCGAGTTCAAGCACCTCGAGTTCTATTACTTCCACAACTGCGTCTACGACTTCATGTGGAAGAACAACAAGCGCCGCTTCTCCGAGAAGTTCGCGACCTGGGACATCCTGCGCAAGTACAACAAGGACTACAAGCTCATCTTCGTCGGCGACGCGACCATGAGCCCCTACGAGATCCTGCAGCCCGGCGGCAGCGTCGAATACAACAACGAGGAGGCCGGCGCCGAGTGGATCCAGCGCCTCACGCACACCTTCCCGAAGTTCGCGTGGATCAACCCCGAGCCGCAGGGCGTGTGGCAGTACCGCCAGAGCATCGCGGTGATGCAGCAGCTGATGTCCAACCGCATGTACCCCCTGACCCTGCGCGGCCTTGAAGAGGCCATGCGCATGCTCTCGAAGTAGGACGAAACCGCCTGTCGCCGGGGCCCTCGGGAACCGGCAGAGCTTGCTGTCAGAATCCGCCCATGGTCAGGGTGGTTCCAGCTTCCTCGCCGGCGTGGTGGCCGGCTTTGCTTTTTTCCGGCGTCCTGCTTCTGCAAGGCTGCAGCCTGCTGCCGAAAAAGGAAAGCACCGAAAGCAAGCCTGCGGCCGGCCTCGTGCGCAGCGGCAGCGCCACTACACAAGAGGACAAGGAAAAAGACGACAAGGCCAAGGCCGACAAGCGCGACGCCTTCACCGTCGACGTGCGCGGTCCCGAGGCCGTGCGCGACTACCTCAGGCTCCACCTCGAGATCCAGCGCTACCGCGAGCTCGACGACCTCGGCGCGACCGAGATCTCGCGCCTCATGGTGGCCGCCGAGGCCAACGCCCGCGAACTGCTCGGCACCCTCGGCTACTTCACGCCCACGCTGACGCTCGAACTCAACGAGACGCCCGAGAGCACCAAGGCCCCGCGCGAGATCGTCATCACCGTGTCGCCGGGCGAGCCCACCAAGGTGAGCAACGTGCAGATCAGCTACGGCGGCCCGATCGCCGACGACGCGGCCGCCGAGCCGCAGCGCGACTCGATCCGCACCAACTGGGGCCTGCGCGCCGGCCAGCCCTTCACGCAGCAAGCCTGGGACAGCGCCAAGACCACCGCGCTGCGCAGCCTCACGGCCAGCCGCTTTCCCACCGGCAGCATCGAGATCAGCCGTGCCGAAGTGGACGCCGACCGCAGCGAGGCCCGCCTGAGCGTCACTTACCAGTCGGGTCCGGCCTACAAGTTCGGCCCGCTGGTGCTGAACGGCATCCAGCGCTACGACCCCGACGGCGCGCGCCGCATCGCGCGCCTGCCCAGCGGCACCGACTACGACCAGCAGAAGCTGCTCGATGCCCAGCAGCGCCTGGCCAGCAGCGGCTATTACGACTCGGTGTTCCTCACGCTCGACACCGAGAGCGGCAACCCGCTGGCCGCGCCCGTCATCGCGCAACTGCGCGAAGCGCCGCTGCAGAAGGTGGTACTCGGCGTGGGCTTCACCACCGACAACGGCCCGCGCCTGTCGATCGACCACATCCACAACCAGATCCCGCTGCTGGGCTGGCGCGCCGTCTCGCGGCTGTCGGTCGACCGCGACATCAAGTCGCTGGGCACCGAATGGAAGGCGATTCCCGACGACCGCGGCTGGCGCTGGTTCTCGGGCGCCGAGCTCAAGAGCGAGCAGTCGGGCAGCTACGTGGTCGACAGCGGCCGGCTGCGCGGCGGGCGCAGCAAGTCGGGCGACCACATCGACCGCAGCTACTTCCTGCAGTACGACTACGCGCAGAACCGCGGCACCAACGCACCGCCCTCGGCCTCGGCCGTGACGGCCAACTGGGGCTGGACGGGGCGCTACTTCGATGACAACGCAGCGCCTTCGCGCGGCTTCGGCCTCGCGCTCGAAGTGGCCGCGGGCTACACGCTCACCGGCGAGCAGATGCCCTTCACGCGCACCTACGCACGCTGGCTCGGCGTGCTGCCGCTGGGCTCGGCCGAGGACAAGGAAACGCGCGCGCGCCGCAGCCGGCTGCAGCTGCGCGTCGAGGCCGGCGCGGTGTCAGCCAAGGAGAACGCACAGATCCCGTCGACGCTGATGTTCCTGACCGGTGGCGACACCACCGTGCGCGGCTACAGCTACAAGCAGATCGGCACCGTGCGCGCCGACGGCCAGACCGTTGCGGGCCGCTACCTCGGCGTGGCCAGCGTGGAGTGGCAGCGTCCCTTCGTCTACAACGACAAGCTCACCGACTGGGAGAGCGTGGTGTTCGTCGATGCGGGCGCCGTGGCCGACAAGCCCGGCGAGCTCAAGCCCAAGGTGGGCGTGGGCGTGGGTGCGCGCTGGCGCAGCCCGGTCGGGCCGGTGCAGGCCGACCTGGCCTACGGCGTGGACTCGAAGAAGTTCCGCCTGCACTTTCGCCTCGGCTTCACCTTCTGATGCTTCCGATGCAGACCGACACCGAACCTACGCCGACGCCCATGCCTCCCGCCGTGCGGCGCTCGCGCGCACGGCGCGCCGCGCGTGCCCTGGCCTGGACCGTGGCCGGCCTGGTGATGATCGTGATGCTGCTTGCTGCCGGCGCCTGGTGGTACATCGGCTCCGACAAGTCGCTCGCCTTCGCGCTCGCGCAGGCCGCGCAGCGGCTGCCGGCCGGACAGACCCTGGAGAGCCGCGACGTCACCGGCTCGCTGCGCACCGGCGGCCACATCGGCTGGCTCAAGTACCAGAGCGAGAGCATCGCCGTCGAGGTGAATGACGCCACCATCGGCTGGACACTGGCCCCGCTGTTCCAGCGCAAGGTGCACCTCGGCGAGGTGCACGCGAAGCAGGTGCTGATCGAAAAGCGCGGCCCGCCGAGCGAGGAGCCCACCAAGCCGCTCGAGCAGCTCGTGCTGCCGGTCGAGGTCGAACTGCCCTTTCGCATCGACGAAGTGCGCTGGGCCGGCCCACCCGTGCTGCGGGCGCTCAACCTGTCGGGCAGCTACAGCTACAACAAGGCCGCCGAGCACGCGCTGGAGATCAAGGGCGTCGACGTTGCCGACGGCCACTACGGCGCCCGCGTGAAACTGCAGGGCCCCGCGCCCATGGCCATCGACGCGGCGCTCGACGGCCGCGTGAAGGCGCCGCTGGCCGAAGACCGCGGCATCGACGTGCTGGCTGCCGCCACGGTGAAAGGCACGCTCGCCGGCACGGCCGCGCGGCTGCAGGTGGCTGCCGAACTGAAGCCCGCCGAAGAGAACGCCGATGCGCCGATGGAAGCCAAACTGCAGGCACAGATCGCGCCCTGGCTGCCCCAGCCGGTGATCGACGCGAAGGCCGACCTGCGCAACGTCGACACATCGAGCCTGTGGCCCGGTGCGCCCGAGACGCGGCTCACCGGCATGGTCGAACTGCAGCCCGACGCCGACACCGGCCCCGCCGCGTGGAAGGCCTCGGCCGACATCCGCAACGCCGTGCCCGGCCCGTGGGACAAAAAAAAGCTGCCGCTCGAACAGGTGCAGGCGCGCGTCGGCTTCGACGGCAACAACTGGTCCCTGCCCGAAGCCACCGTGCGCGCGGGCGGCGGCCGCATCGACGCGGCCGGCAAATGGAGCCCCGCTCCCTCGCCCTGGCAGGCCCAGGCCACCGTACGCGGTGTGCGGCTGGGCGCGCTGTACAGCGAACTCTCGGGCGCGCCCGTGAGCGGCACGCTCAAGGCCGAGCAGAAGGAAAGCACCATCACCTTCGACGCAGCCCTGCGCGCCGAAGGCGGCGCCGGCAGCAAGGCCCTGCCCGGCTTCGCGCTCGACCGCGCGCTGGCCCAGGGCCAGTGGAAAGACCAGGTGCTCGACCTGCGCACGCTGCGCATCGAGGCCCAGCGTGCCAGCGTCAATGGCCGCTTGCAGGTGCGCGTGGCCGAGCAGGCCGCGAGCGGCAAGCTGGCCCTCGCGCTGCCCGGCGGCAGCGCGCAGGTCGAAGGCCGCATCGCGCCCGATTCGGGCGGCGGCGAGATCCAGGCCGCCATCGACGACGCCGACGCCGTGCAGCGCTGGGTGCAGAGCCTGCCGGGGCTCTCAGCCGTGTTCGCGAATGCGGGCGCCAAGGGCTCCGCGAAGCTCGATGCGAGCTGGCAGGGCGGCTGGCGAACGTTCCAGCGCCGGCTGCAGAGCCCCAACGCGCCTGCGCCGCGCGGCAGCATCGAACCCAGCATCAAGGCCGTGCTCGGCGTGCCGCGGCTCGACCTGAGCCTGCCCTCCGAGCAACCCGGCGGCGCCACCACCACCGTGCAGCTGCGCGACCTGCACGCCGACCTCGCCGGCAGCCTCGCGCAGGCCACGCTCACGCTGAAGGGCGAAGCCGCCACCGGCACGCAGAAGTTCGCCATCGACACCCGCGCCAGCGGCGGCATCGCAGGCGCCGGCCAATGGCGCGCGGCACTCGCCAGCCTGAAGCTGCAGGCGCAGGACAGCGCCCGCCCCGGTGCCCCCTGGGTGCTGGAACTGAGCCGCGAAGTGACCGCGACCATCCGCAGCAGCACCGGCAATGCATCACCCCGCCTCGACGTCGAAGCCTCCGCCGCCGCGGCCACGCTGCGCGGCCCCGTGCCCGGCACCGTGCGCATCGACTGGCAGCCGCTGCGCTTCAGCCAGAGCGGCGCCGCGCCCAACCGCGTGTTCCGCGTGCAGTCGAAGGGCCAGCTGCAGGGCCTGCCGATGGCCTGGGCCGGCGCGTTCGGCGCGAACGCCACGCTGGGCGAATACGGCATCAGCGGCGACCTGTTGTTCAACGGCGACTGGGACATCGACGCCGGCGACACGCTGCGCGCCAAGGCCCGCCTCGCGCGCCAGAGCGGCGACATCCGCGTGCAGGCCGGCGAGGCTGCGCTCGTCACGCGCATCACCAGCACCGGCACGGGCACCGCAAGCGAGCGCACGATGAACGCGGCTTCCGCGAGCGGCGACGCGCCCAGCACGCCGGCTGGCCTGCGCCAGGCCGAGCTGCGGCTCGATGCCGAAGGCGACGCCGTGCGCGCCGTCCTCGCTTGGGACAGCGAACGCGCCGGCAAGATCGACGCCGCCATCGACACCCGCGTGCAGCAGCGCGCCGGCGGCTGGCAGTGGGCCCCCGACGCACCGCTGGGCGGCACCATCAAGGCCGCGCTGCCCAACCTCGGCGTGTGGTCGATGCTCGCGCCGCCGGGCTGGCGCATCGCGGGCACGCTCGACGCCAGCGCCACGCTGTCGGGCAACCGCGCCGTGCCGCGCTGGAACGGCACGCTGGGCGCCGACAAGCTTGCGCTGCGCGCGCCGGTCGAAGGACTGGACCTGCACGACGGCCGCCTGCGCGCCACGCTCTCGGGCGAGCGCGTCGACATCACCGAATTCACGCTCAAGGGCGGCGCCGGCAGCTCCGTGCGCATCGGCGGCCAGAGCGGCAACCGCAGCACCGCCGCCAGCGAGGCCCGCACCGACGGCGGCACCCTCTCGGCCAGCGGCAACCTCGGCTGGGGCCCGGCGAGCGGCTCGGCCTCGGGCATCCGCATGGCCCTGCAGGGCCAGCTGCGCGCGCTGCGCGTGCTGGTGCGCACCGACCGGCAGGTCACGCTCTCGGGCGACCTGCAGGCGCAGCTCGACAACGGCCAGTTCAGCGTGCGCGGCAAGCTCAAGACCGACCGCGCCGTCATCATCCTGCCCGACGAGACCGCGCCCAGCCTGGGCAGCGACGTCGTCGTACGCTCCGCCGCCAAGGACCGCGAGGCCGCCGAGGCGGCGCAGCGCGAATCCGCCAGCGCCAACGCACAGGCTGCCAAGCCGCAGACCGCCAAGCCGCCGGACATCGCCGTCGACTTCGACCTGGGCGATGACTTCGCCGTGCAGGGCCGCGGCATCACCACGCGGCTCGAAGGCAACCTGGAGATCCGCAGCACCAGGCTCAATGCGCCGCCGCGCATCACGGGCGAGGTCAAGACGGTGAAGGGCCAATACCGCGCCTACGGCCAGCAGCTCGACGTGGAGACCGGCCTCGCGCGCTTCAACGGACCTTTCGACAATCCGGCGCTGGACATCCTGGCGATCCGCCCGAACCTGTCGCAGCGCGCGGGCGTGCAAATCACCGGCACCGCGCAATCGCCGCGCGTGAAGCTCTATTCGGAGCCCGCGCTGTCCGACGCCGAGACGCTGTCGTGGGTGATCCTGGGCCGGGCCTCGGCCACCAGCGGCGGCGAATCGGCGCTGCTGCAGCAGGCCGCGCTTTCGCTCATCGGCAGGATCGGCAGCAGCAGCAGCGGCGGCAGCCTGGCCAGCCGCTTCGGGCTGGACGAGCTCGGCTTCAAGGGACCGGGCAGCGGGGGCGACCTGCGCGAGTCGGCCGTGACGCTGGGCAAGCGGCTGTCGAAGGATTTCTACCTCACCTACGAACGCAGCATCGGCGGGACCTTCGGCACGCTCTTCATCTTCTACGACCTGACGACCCGGCTCACGCTGCGGGGCCAGGCGGGACAGACGAGCGGGCTGGACCTGATCTACACGGTGAAGTACGACTGAGGGCCGAGCCTGCCGCGAGCGGCCGGGCAAGGGACTTCGATCTTGACCCGGCCCCAACCGCGATCAAGAATCGCCGACGCCTTCACCGAGGAGCGACGATGAACAACGATGGAGACAAGGGCGACCACAGCCCGGCAGCGGACCGTCAGACATCCAGCCCGCCGGCGTCTGCGAGGATCACGCTCGTGCGCAGCGCGATGCATGCGGTGATCGCAGCCGTCGCCCTCGCGGCACTGGCCGCGTCGATCCCTCATTGGGGCGGCAACGAGTTCCCCGTGATGAGCCTGGTGATCTACGTCGCGGGCATGGTGTTCGTCGCCATGCCGCTGTGCTTGTGCTACGAGGCGCTGCTCAAGTCGCAGGCAGAACGCAAGGCCGGCCGCAGCTGGGGCGTCTAGGCCTCGCGCTCAACCCGCATCGCCGCCGCCCTGCGGAAACTGCTCCCTCGCCTCGCCGGCCTCTCGCGCCCCACCGGGCAGCAGATTCGCGCGGTGGCTGCGAACCGCGGACGCAACGATCGGCAGCAGTCCCGTGGCGGCGCCCGCTTCGAGCGCGCGGATCAGCTGCACGCGCATGCTCGGCGCCCAGAACGATTTCAGGTGCGCGGCGATCGCGTTCGTGGCCATGGTGGCGTCGCTCGGCGATTGCGCCTGGAAGAAGGTGCCGATCTGGTTGGCCATCTTGACCAGTTGCGCCGTCGGATCGTGATCGTGCATGCACTGCCTTTGGAATGAATGGATGACTGCTTCAGTGCGCGCCGTACCCGGCCGCCGCTGCCAGGCGCCCCGGGTGGCTGTAGACCGCCAGGTCGTCCTTGCGCGCGAAACCGACCAGCGTGAGCCGCGCGCGCTCGGCCGTGGCCACCGCGAACGAAGTCGGCGCGGACACCGCGGCCAGCAGCGGCACGCCTGCCATCGCCGTCTTCTGCACCATCTCGAAGCTGGCGCGGCTGGTCACGGCGATGAAGCCGCCGGATGCGTCGACATCGTTGTTCGCGAGCGCGCCGATCAGCTTGTCGAGTGCGTTGTGGCGGCCCACGTCCTCGCGCAGCCACTGCACCTCGCCATCGGCCGAGCACCAGGCCGCGGCGTGCACCGCTCCGGTGGCCTGCTGCAGCGTCTGCAGCGACTGGACCTGCAGCATCGCGCGCGCGATCGCCTGCCGTTCGAGCGGCCCTGCCGGATCGGCGAGCAACGGCAGCTCGCGCGAGACGTGCGCCAGGCTCTCGGTGCCGCACAGGCCGCAGCCGGTGCGGCCCGCGATCGTGCGGCGCCTCTGCTTCAGGCGCGCGAAGGCGACGCTCGCCACCTGCAGGCGCACCGTGATGCCGAGCTCCGATTCGCCCGTCTCCACCGCATAGAGTTCGTGCGCGTGGTCGAGGATGCCCTCGCTGAGCGAGAAGCCGAGCGCGAAGTCCTCGAGGTCCAGCGGCGTCGCGAGCATCACCGCATGCGAGATGCCGTTGAACTCCAGCGCCACCGGCACTTCCTCGGCCACCCAGTCCTGCACCGCATAGGCCTCGCCGCCGCGCACGCCGTGCACGGGCAGCAGGCGCGCGCCCTCGCAGAAGGTGTCGGCGCCGTCCGCGGCCGGCAAGGTGGCGATGTCCATGGCCATTGCGCTACTTGGCGGGGATCGTCTCGTTGCGCGGAGCCTGCGCCGAACCGGCCGTCGCAAGGTCCAGCTGGACCTTGTTGAAGCGGCTGTACTCCTGCTGCCAGGCGGAGGGCTGCATCACCGGCGCCACCTGCACGGCCGTCACCTTGTACTCCGGGCAGTTGGTGGCCCAGTCGGAGTTGTCGGTGGTGATGACGTTGGCGCCCGATTCGGGGAAGTGGAAGGTGGTGTAGACCACGCCGGGCTGCATCCGCCCGGACACCGTGGCGCGCAGCACCGTCTCGCCCGCGCGGCTCTGGATGCCGACCCAGTCGCCGTCCTTCACGCCGCGCTCCTCGGCATCGTGCGGATGGATCTCCAGCCGGTCCTCGCTGTGCCACTGGTTGTTCTCGGTGCGCCGGGTCTGCGCGCCCACGTTGTACTGCGAGAGGATGCGCCCCGTGGTCAGCAGCAGCGGGAACTTGCGCGTGACCTTCTCGTCGGTCGCCACGTACTGCGTGACGATGAACTTGCCCTTGCCGCGCACGAAGCGGTCGATGTGCATGGTGGGCGTGCCCTCGGGCGCGGCGTCGTTGCAGGGCCACTGGATGCTGCCGAGCTCGTCGAGGCGCTGGTAGCTCACGCCGTGGAAGGTCGGCGTCAGCGCGGCGATCTCGTCCATGATCTCTTCGGGGCTGCTGTAGTCCATCGGATAGCCGAGGGCCTGCGCAAGCTTCACGGTCACTTCCCAGTCGGCATAGCCGGCCTTCGGCGGCATCACCTTGCGCACGCGCGAGATGCGGCGCTCGGCGTTGGTGAAGGTGCCGTCCTTCTCCAGGAACGAGGAGCCCGGCAGGAACACGTGTGCGTACTTGGCGGTTTCGTTGAGGAACATGTCCTGCACCACCACGCACTCCATGCCCATCATCGCGGCTGCCACGTGCTGCGTGTTCGGGTCGGACTGAACGATGTCCTCGCCCTCGCAGTAAAGGCCCTTGAAGCTGCCGCCGATCGCGGCCTCGAACATGTTGGGAATGCGCAGGCCCGGCTCGGGGTCGATCTGCACGCCCCAGGCGGCCTCGAACGAGGCGCGCGTGGTGCTGTCGGACACATGCCGATAGCCCGGCAGCTCGTGCGGGAACGAGCCCATGTCGCAGGCGCCCTGCACGTTGTTCTGGCCGCGCAGCGGGTTCACGCCCACGCCTTCGCGGCCGACGTTGCCGGTGACCATCGCGAGGTTGGCGATGCCCATCACGGTGGTCGAACCCTGGCTGTGCTCGGTCACGCCCAGGCCGTAGTAGATGGCGCCGTTACCGGCCGTGGCGAACAGGCGCGCGGCGGCGCGCAGCTCGGCCGCGGGCACGCCCGTGGCCTGTTCGGTGGCTTCGGGCGATTGCTCCGGGCGCTCGACGTACGACTTCCACTCCTTGAACGAGGCCGTGTCGCAGCGCTCGGCCACGAAGTCGTCGGCCATCAGGCCTTCGGTGACGATGACGTGCGCCAGCGCCGTGACCACCGCCACGTTGGTGCCGGGCCGCAGCTGCAGGTGGTGCGCGGCCTTGACGTGCGGCGACTTCACGATGTCGATGCGGCGCGGATCGACCACGATCAGCTTCGCGCCCTGGCGCAGCCGCTTCTTCATGCGCGAGGCGAACACCGGGTGCCCGTCGGTCGGGTTCGCGCCGATCACCATGATGACGTCGGCCTTGTCGACCGAGGCGAAGGTCTGCGTGCCGGCCGATTCGCCCAGCGTCTGCTTCAGGCCGTAGCCCGTGGGCGAATGGCACACGCGCGCGCAGGTGTCGACGTTGTTGTTGCCGAAGGCGGCGCGCACCAGCTTCTGCACGAGGTAAGTCTCTTCGTTGGTGCAGCGCGAGGAGGTGATGCCGCCGATCGAGTCCTTGCCGTACTTGGCCTGCAGGCGCTTGAACTCGCCCGCGGCGTAGTTCAGCGCGGTGTCCCAGCTCACCTCCTGCCATGGGTCGCTGATCTTCTTGCGGATCATCGGCTTGAGCATGCGGTCCTGGTGCGTCGCATAGCCCCAGGCGAAGCGGCCCTTGACGCAGGAGTGGCCTTCGTTGGCCTTGCCGTCCTTCCAGGGCACCATGCGCACGACCTCGTTGCCCTTCATCTCGGCCTTGAAGGCGCAGCCCACGCCGCAGTAGGCGCAGGTGGTGATCACGCTGTGCTCGGGCTGGCCGAGCCAGATCACCGATTTTTCCTGCAGCGTGGCTGTGGGGCAGGCTTCGACGCAGGCGCCGCAGCTCACGCATTCCGAATCCATGAAGGCCTCGTCCTGGCCCGGCGACACGCGCGACTCGAAGCCGCGGCCGCTGATGGTCAGCGCGAAGGTGCCCTGCGTTTCCTCGCAGGCGCGCACGCAGCGGTTGCACACGATGCACTTGGAGGGGTCGTAGCTGAAGTACGGGTTGGACTCGTCCTTCTGGTCCTTCAGGTGGTTGGCGCCGTCGAAGCCGTAGCGCACGTTGCGCAGGCCGGTGACGCCCGCCATGTCCTGCAGTTCGCAGTTGCCATTGGCCGAGCAGGTGAGGCAATCGAGCGGATGGTCGGAGATGTAGAGCTCCATCACGCCCTTGCGCAGATCCTGCAGCTTCGGCGTCTGGGTGCGCACCTTCATGCCGGCCTCGGCGGGCGTGGTGCACGAGGCCGGAAAACCCTTGCGGCCCTCGATCTCGACGAGGCACAGGCGGCATGAGCCGAAGGGCTCGAGGCTGTCGGTGGCGCAGAGCTTGGGCACGTTGATGCCGGCATCCACCGCGGCGCGCATCAGCGAGGTGCCGGCGGGCACGGTGACTTCGGTACCGTCGATTTCCAGCGTGACCTCGCGCGTCGATTCGCGCTTGGGGGTGCCGTAGTCGGTTTCTTTCAGATGGTCCAACATGTCTTTTGCTTTCTCTCTGTGCCTCGGTGGGCTTTTATTCAGTGGGCTGGCGTTCGGAGCATTTGCGTTCGGCGCGCGTGCACAGGCCACCGGGTACTCCCCTCCGCGAATGTCCCCCGCCTTCGGCTCCTCCTTTATTTCGCTGCGGGGAGCACCCGGCGCCGTGTGCACGATGAGCGCGGCGCTTGTGCTGGCTGATCAACAAGTGCTCTGATCGATCACGCTGGCGGGGTGCCTTGCGCAGCGAAATAAAGGAGGAGGCCGCAGGCCGGGGGACATTCGCGGAGCAAGGCACCCCGTCGGCGTGATCGCGCCCCGAATAACCTTCACCGTGAAGAATCAGAAAGCAAGGCGTCATCTCAAGCAGCCTTGCGATCGGGGACCGCAAGACCGAAGTCCTGCGGAAAGTGGTCGAGCGCGGAAAGCACCGGGAACGGCGTCATGCCGCCCATGGCGCACAGCGATCCGTGGACCATGGTGTCGCACAGGTCGCGCAGCAGGATCACCTGCTGTGCGCGGTTCTGGTCCGCGCGGATCTTGTCGATCACCTCGACACCGCGCGTCGATCCGATGCGGCACGGCGTGCACTTGCCGCAGGATTCGAGCGCGCAGAACTCCATGGCATAACGCGCGAGCTTCGACAGGTCGGCCGTGTCGTCGTGCACCACGATGCCGCCGTGGCCCACCGTGCCGCCGACGGCCGCATAGGCCTCGTAGTCGAGCGGCAGGTCCCATTGCGACTCGGGCAGGTAGGCGCCCAGCGGCCCGCCCACCTGCACCGCCTTGATCGGCCGTCCCGACGCCGAGCCGCCACCGTAGTCGTACAGCAACTCGCGCAGCGTGACGCCGAAGGCCTTCTCGACCAGGCCGCCGTACTTGATGTTGCCGGCCAGCTGCATCGGCAGCGTGCCGCGCGAACGGCCCACGCCGTAGTCGCGGTAGAAAGCTGCGCCGCGCGCCAGGATCAGCGGCACGCTGGCCAGCGTGATCACGTTGTTGATCAGCGTGGGCTGGCCGAACAGCCCCTCGATGGCCGGCAGCGGTGGCTTGGCGCGCACGATGCCGCGCTTGCCTTCGAGGCTTTCGAGCAGCGCCGTTTCCTCGCCGCACACATACGAGCCCGCGCCCTTGCGCACCGCGAGCGAGAAGCGCTTGCCCGAACGCAGGATGTTGTCACCGAGGAAGCCCGCCGCCTCGGCGACGCGGATGGCCTCGTTCATGGCCGCGATCGCGTGCGGGTACTCGGAGCGCACGTAGATGTAGCCCTGCGTCGCGCCCGTGGCAAGGCCCGCGATGGTCATGCCCTCGATCAGCATGAAGGGGTCGCCCTCCATCGTCATGCGGTCGGAGTACGTGCCCGAGTCGCCTTCGTCCGCATTGCAGACGATGTACTTCTGCGCGGCGGCCGTGCCCAGCACCGTCTTCCACTTGATGCCGGCCGGAAAGGCTGCACCGCCGCGCCCGCGCAGGCCCGAGTCGAGCACCTGCTGCACGATCTCCTCGGGCGCGAGCGCCAGCGCACGGCGCAGGCCGGCGAAGCCTTCGTAGGCCTGGTAGTCGGTCAGCGACACCGGGTCGGTGATGCCCATGCGCGCGAAGGTCAGGCGCTCCTGCTTCTTGAGATAGGGAATGTCTTCGGTCGGGCCGAGCGCGAGCGGGTGCTTGCCGCCCGTGAGAAAGCCGGCGTCGAACAGGCCGGCCACGTCGTCGTGCGTCACGGGCCCGTAGGCGATGCGGCCGGTCGGTGTGTTCACCTCGACCAGCGGTTCGAGCCAGAACATGCCGCGCGAACCGTTGCGCACGAGCTCGAGCATGATGCCGCGCGCCGTGGCTTCCTTCGCGATGCGCTGG
>Ga0207709_10002058_pt1 | contig 13009 bp, 9 predicted proteins | sample KBSM34metaG_FD_184397 | JGI IMG/M metagenome (GOLD analysis project Ga0207709, IMG submission 184397) | Miscanthus rhizosphere microbial communities from Kellogg Biological Station, Michigan, USA - KBS M3-4 metaG (SPAdes) (version 2) | ecosystem: Host-associated > Plants > Roots > Rhizosphere >...
GATCCACCCACGGTGTCTCGGCGTTCCACATCCGGGAGCCGTCGGGGGTGTACGGGTAGTCCGCCGCCGCCGTCTCCATGTAGAAGAGCGAGTCCGGCAGGGCGATATTGGCGAACCCGCATTCCTCGGCGGTCTGCGCGAGCGGGATGAGTTGGTCGAGCGGACTCATCGCGATGCCTACGGTGAACTTCATGCTGATCTCCTACTCGAGCTCGTCGGATTCGTCGGGCTACTCGGGCTTGTCAGCACCGACGACCCACATCGAGAAGTACTGTGAGCCGCCGCCGTAGGCGTGGCCGAAGGCCTTGCGGGCGTCCTGGATCTGGTGGTCACCGGCGCGGTTCATCACCTGCATCGCCGACTCAGCGAAGCGGATCATGCCGGAGGCGCCGATCGGGTTGGACGAGAGCACGCCGCCGGAGGCGTTGACCGGGAGGTTCCCGTCGCGGGCGGTCTCGCCCGCCTCGGTGAGCTTCCAGCCGGTGCCCTCCGCCGCGAACCCGAGGTTCTCCAGCCACATCGGCTCGAACCAGGAGAACGGGACGTAGATCTCGGCGGCGTCGATCTCCTTGAACGGATCGGTGATCCCCGCGTCCTTCCACAGCGCGGCCGCGGCGTCGCGTCCGGCCTGCGGGTTGACCTGGTCACGCCCGGAGAATGTGGTGGGCTCGGTGCGCATCGCGGTGGCGTGCACCCAGGCCACCTGGCGGCCCCGGGAGATCATCGACTTCGCCGAGTCCTCGTCGCCGATCACGATGGCGCACGCGCCGTCCGAGGACGGGCAGGTCTCGTCGAAACGGATGGGGTCCCACAGCATCTGCGACGCCTGCACCGACTCCAGTGTGATGTCGGGCTGCTTGAGGTGTGCGTACGGGTTGATGCTGCCGTTGAGCCGGTCCTTGACCGCGACCATCGCGCCGATGTGGCTGGGCGCGCCCGAACGGCGGATGTACGAACGCACGTGCGGGGCGAAGTAGCCGCCCGCGCCCGCGCCGACCGGCATCGTGAAGGGCACCGGGATCGACAGCGCCCACATGGCGTTCGACTCGGACTGCTTCTCCCAGGACACCGCCAGCACGCGCTTGTGCACGCCGGACTTGACCAGGGAGGCCGCCACGACACCGGTGGAACCGCCGACGGAGCCCGCGGTGTGCACGCGCAGCAGCGGCTTGCCGACGGCGCCGAGCGCGTTCGCCATCGCCAGCTCCGGCATCATCGAGCCCTCGAACATGTCGGGGGCCTTGCCGACGACGACCGCGTCGATGTCGTCCCAGCTGACCTCGGCGTCGGTCATGGCGCGGTCGATGGCCTCGCGGACCAGGCCGGACATCGTGACGTCGGTCCGCTTGGCGACGTAGTGGGTCTGGCCGGTGCCGAGGACCGCGGCCTTGTGCTTACCACCCATGATCAGTTACGTCCTTCCATGACCGCGACCAGGTTCTGCTGCAGCGCGGGACCGCTGGTGGCGTGTGCCAGGGTGCGGCCGGCCTCGCCGGTGTGGATCTTGCGGGCGGCGTGACCGATCCGCTCGAGGCCCGCCGAGAAGAGCGGGTTGCCCGAGAGCGGGCCGCCGGACGGGTTGACGGTGACGGACTCCGAGAGCCCGATCGCCTCGGCCAGGATGAGCTCCTGGTGGCTGAACGGTCCGTGCAGCTCGGCGACCTCGATGCCGCCGAGGTCGCCGCCGGTGGCGGCGCGGGCCGCGGCCGCGGTGGACGGGGAGGTGGTGAGGTCACGTCCGCCGAGGGCGGGGGAGTCGATGATGTGCTCGAAACCGGTGATCCAGGCTGGGTTTTCGCACATCTCGCGGGCACGATCGCCTCGGGCCAGCACGATCGCCGAGGCGCCGTCCGTGATCGGCGCGCAGTCGTGCGCGCGGAGCGGGTCGGCGATGAACGGCTGCGCGAGCAGCGATTCGATGTCGTAGTCGCCGGAGAGCTGGCTGAGCGGGTTGTCCTTGGCCGCCCTGCGGCTGCGCACCACGACCTCCGCCATCTGCTCGGGCGTCCACTTGCCCGCATCGAGGCCTGCGCGGGCCTGCAGTCCCGCGACCGAGACCGAGTCCGGCCACAGCGGGGCGACCAGGTACGGGTCGAGCTGCATGGCGAGGACCTGGCGCAGGTTGCCTGCGGAGGACTTGCCGAAGCCATAGACCAGGGCCGTGTCGACCTCGCCGGTCATGATCTTGATCCACGCCTCGTACAGGGCCCAGGCCGCGTCCATCTCGACGTGCGACTCGTTGATCGGCGGCACGGCGCCGATCGAGTCGACCGCGGAGATGAACGAGAAGGCGCGTCCGGCGAGGTAGTCGGACGAACCCGAGCACCAGAAACCGATGTCGGACTTGGTGATTCCGAGGGTGGAGTAGAGCTCTTGGAAGATGGGGACCAGCATCTCGACACCGTTGGTGGTGCCTGTGGTCTCTCGAAGATGGGGGGCCTGCGCGAAGCCGACCACTGCAATCTCTGTCACGGGGGTGGCCTCTCTACAGGTGCTGCTTGTAGGTGTCGTACTCGGCGTCGGGCTCGCCGGTAGGACGGAAATGGGAGATCGACTCGAGCGTGTAGCCGCGCTCCTCGCGTGGACGCCAGACGGCCTCGACGCGCAGGCCCATGCGCACATCCGCGGCATCGATGTCGAGGATCAGGTGCTGGATCGCGATGTCGGCGCCGTCGAGCAGGATGTACGCCGCGACGTACGGCGGCTTGATGCGCTGACCGAGGAACGGCACGTTGACGATGCAGAACGTGGTGACGGTGCCGCGGTCGGAGAGTACGACCTGCTCCTTGGTCGGGATGCCGTCGGTGGGGTTGGCGCCGCGCGGGGGCACGTAGACCTTGCCGTTGGCGTCGGTCCGCCCGCCGAGGATCTTGCCCTCGACCAGTCCGCGGAGGTAGTAGCTCTCCTCGGCGGAGGCGGTGTGGGTGTACATCATGTCGACCGGGGTGGTCATGATGGTGACCGGTTCGGCGTCGGAAGGTGCTGCGGCGGTGGCGCTTCCGTCGCCCTCGCCCGGCGCGAAGGAGGCGATGTCCTTGATGTGTCCGACGGTCTCGTCGGCCCAGCGGATGTGCACGCGCATGCCGGTGCTCATCTCGTCGGGAGAGGAGACGTCGACGGCGTGCAGGAGGGAGGTGTCGGCGCCGTCCAGCTTGATCAGCGCCCACGCGAACGGGCGGTCGAGGGGCTGGCCCTCGATGGGCTCGGCCATCCACGTCCACGACTGGACGGTGCCGACAGGCGACACCTCGACGAAGTCGGTGAGCGGCTCGGCGGTCACCGGGTCGTACTCGGCGGGGGGCACGTGCACCCGGCCGTCCGACCCGCGAACGCCGACGACGCGATGCGCACGCAGCCCGTTCACGAAGGCGCCGATGGTCGGTCCGACCGAGCGCGTGTAGTCGAACGCCATACGCAGCGGCGCGTTCAGCGGCCGCTCCTGGCCCGCCGAATCTGGCTCTAGTTCCAGTGAACTCTTCCTCATGGTCACAAAGTCGAGTAGAACAGGTTCTTATTCCACTAGCAATAGTGAGTTCTGATCACCACGGATATGGAGGCAGTCGATGAAGCTCGGGTTGCAACTTGGGTACTGGGGCGCGCAGCCCCCCGCCAACGCCCAGGAGTTGGTGACCGAGGCCGACACGGCGGGATTCGACGCGGTCTTCTCAGCCGAGTCCTGGGGCAACGACGCGTTCACCCCGCTGGCGTGGTGGGGCTCGAGCACCGAGCGGATCCGGCTCGGCACCTCGGTGGCGCAGCTGTCCGCCCGCACGCCGACCGGCGCCGCGATGCACGCGCTGACCCTCGACCACCTCTCCGGCGGCCGCGCGATCCTCGGCCTCGGCGTCTCCGGCCCGCAGGTCGTCGAGGGCTGGTACGGCCAGCCCTTCCCGAAGCCGCTCGCACGCACCCGGGAGTACGTCTCGATCGTGCGGCAGGTGCTCGCGCGGGAGGCGCCGGTGACCAACGACGGCCCGCACTACCCGATGCCGTTCAAGGGCGAGGGGGGCATGGGGCTCGGCAAGCCGCTCAAGCCGATCACCCACCCGCTGCGCGCTGACCTGCCGATCTGGCTCGGTGCGGAGGGTCCGAAGAACGTCGCGCTCACCGCCGAGATCGCCGACGGCTGGCTGGCGATCTACTACACCCCGCGCCTGGCACCGATGTACAACGAATGGCTCGACGAGGGCTTCGCGCGTCAGGGCGCCCGGCGCAGCCGCGAGGACTTCGAGATCGCGGCCACCTGCCAGGTCGTCATCACCGACGACCGCGCGGGGGAGATCGCGAAGCTCAAGCCGATCACCGCGCTGTACGTCGGCGGGATGGGTGCGGCGGAGGTGAACTTCCACGCGCAGGTCTACACCCGGATGGGCTACGGCGAGGAGGTCAAGGAGATCCAGAAGCTCTTCCTGTCGGGCCGCAAGGCGGAGGCGGCCGCGATCGTCCCCGACCAGATGGTCACCGACACGATGATCATCGGCAATGTCGACGAGGTGCGCACCCAGGTCAAGCAGTGGGAGGAAGCAGGCGTCACCATGCTGCTGGTGACCTGTCGGAGCGTCGAGCACATGCGCCAGCTCGCGGAGGCGGTCAACCCCGCCTGATGTGAGCGGAACACGTTCCAGAATCGGGCCCCGGATCGCCGAATCGGCAGTCCGGGGCCCGATCCGTCGGATGGGGTCAGCGGGTGTCTCGATCCGCCCCGGTCGCCAGGTCGTCGCAGTCGACCCGTCGCACGAGGCCTGCGTGCTCACGTAGGTACGGGAGGGCGCCCAGGTCGCCCGCAGCCGACCTCGACACCGCAGCCCAATGCACCCGGGCCATCACGACCGGGTGGCCGGGGTCGGCCCCGTAGAAGGCCCGGGCGAGCCCGCTCTCGGTGGCAGCCGCGGCGGCGACGACCCGGGCGACGGCATCGGCGCGCACGTCCGGCAGGTCGACCAGGTGAACGGCGGCGTAGTCGGCATCCGGATCGTCGGCGGCGGCCGCGAGGCCTGCCCGCAGCGAGGCGCCGACTCCCTCGCGCCAGCCGGCTGCGTAGACGGCCTCCGCGCCGTCCGGCACGGCCGTGTCCGCCGCGCCGAGCACCACGATGACCCGGGAGCAGCCCCCGTCCCGCAGCGCCGCGACCGCGGATCGCAGCCAGGCGCCCTGATTCGCCAGGACCTTCGGCATCCCGTACCGGCTGCCCTGGCCCGCGGCAAGCAAAACCCCGACGACTCGGTGCTGTGTCGTCGGGGTCTGCATGTCGTTGCCGGGGAAGGTGGCCGCTACTTCCCTGGAACTTCGGGGCGCGCTTCTCGGCGAACGAGCGCGGACCCTCCTTGGCGTCGTCGCTCCGGAACACCTCGGCGCCGATCTCGGCCTCGAGCTCGAAGGCGTCCTCCTCGTGCATGCCCTCGGTGACGCGGATGGTCTTGAGGATCGCCTGGACCGCGATCGGGCCGTTGGCCGCGATCGCGTCCGCGATCTCGAGCGCCTTGGTCAGCGCCTGTCCGTCCGGGACGACGTGGCCGATCAGGCCGAGTTCCTTGGCCTCGGGCGCCGGGACGTTGCGGCCGGTGAGCAGGATCTCGGCTGCGACGGTGTACGGGATCTGGCGGACGAGGCGGACCGCGGAGCCGCCGAGCGGGAACAGTCCCAGCCGGGCCTCGGAGACGCCGAACTTGGCGCTCTCGCCCGCGACCCGGATGTCGGTGCCCTGCAGGATCTCGGTGCCGCCTGCGATGGCGGCGCCCTCGACCGCGGCGATCAGCGGCTTGGTGAGCCGGCGGCCCTTGAGCAGCGCAGGCAGCTTGGTCAGGTCCATGCCGCCCTTGACGAACTTGTCGCCGGGGGCGTTCTTGTTCATGGCCTTGAGGTCCATGCCTGCGCAGAACGTGCCCCCGGCGCCGGTGAGGATCGCGACCCGGATGTCGGGATCGGCGTCGACCTGGTCCCAGGCCCGGGTCATGATCGCCATCATCTCGCCCGACAGGGCGTTACGGGCCTCGGGGCGGTTCATGGTCACGATGAGGACGTGACCGCGCTTCTCGACGAGGCAGTGAGCGGACTGTTCCGAAATGTCGGAAATCTCGGCTGTGGTGGAGGACACTCTCGGCTCCCGATATCGTGTGAGTTGAGTCTCACATTGGCTCTTGCCAGAAACGGTAACACGTTCTACTTTATGGGCGTGGCCCTAAATATCGCAGACTTCGTCGAGCACTCCATTGACCTGAATCCAGAGCGGGTGGCGCTGCTGGACAGCGACCGCGAGATCACCTATGCGCAGCTGGAGGAGCGGACCAACCGCCTCGCGCATTACCTGCAGGATCGCGGTGTCAAGCCGGGTGACAAGGTGGGCATCTACAGCCGCAACACGATCGAGGCCATCGAGGCCATGGTCGCGGTGTTCAAGGCCCGCGCGGTGATGGTCAATGTGAACTACCGCTACGTCGAGAACGAGTTGCAGTACATCTTCGAGAACTCGGACATGGCCGCGCTGATCGTCGAGCGCCGGTACGTGGACAAGGTGGCCAACGTGCTGCCGAACACCCCACTGGTCGAGTCCGTGATCGTCGTCGAAGACGGCACCGATCTCGACTACTCCTCGTTCGACGGCGTCGGGTACGAGCAGGCCCTGTCCCTGGGATCGCCCGACCGGGACTTCGGCGAGCGCAGCCCCGACGACATCTTCATGCTCTACACCGGCGGCACCACCGGCATGCCGAAGGGCGTCATGTGGCGGCACGAGGACTGGTGGCGGGTACTCGGCGGCGGCACCAACTTCATCACCGGCGAGCGCGTCGAGGACGAGTGGGAGATCGCGAAGGTCGGCGCCGCGAACCCCGCGATGGTGCGGTTCCCGATCCCCCCGATGATCCACGGCGGCTCGCAGTCCGCGGTCTTCCACAGCCTCTTCGGCGGCGGCACCCTCGTGATGCACCCCGAGTTCAACGGCCACGAGGTGTGGCAGGTCATCGACAAGCACAAGGTCAACCTCATCTTCATCACGGGCGACGCGATGGCGCGCCCCATGGTCGATGCCCTCATCGCCGGCAACCCGGAAACCGGTGAGCCGTACGACCTCTCGTCGCTGTACGTGATCGCGAGCAGCGCGGCGCTGTTCTCTCCGTCGCTCAAGGAGCAGTTCCTCGACCTGCTGCCCAACCGTCTGCTCACCGATTCGATCGGTTCGTCGGAGACCGGCTTCGGCGGGCTCGCGACCATCTCGAAGGGCTTCGAGCACACCGGCGGTCCGCGGGTGAAGATCGACGCCTCCACCGTGGTCATCGACGATGAAGGTAACCAGGTCGAGCCCGGTTCCGGTCAGGTCGGCCTGCTGGCCCGGCACGGTCACATCCCCCTCGGCTACTACAAGGACGAGGTCAAGACCGCGGCGACCTTCAAGACGTTCAACGGGGTTCGTTACTCGATCCCCGGCGACTACGCCACGGTCGAGGCGGACGGCACGGTCACGATGCTCGGCCGCGGATCGGTCTCCATCAACAGCGGCGGCGAGAAGATCTACCCGGAGGAGGTCGAGGGTGCCGTCAAGTCGCATCCCGACGTCTTCGACGTCCTGGTCGTCGGTGTCCCGGACGAGCGCTTCGGCCAGCGGGTCGCCGCCGTCGTCGCGCCCCGCGAAGGCACCCGCCCGAGCCTGGCCGACATCGTCGCCGCCTCCCGCAAGGAGATCGCCGGCTACAAGGTGCCCCGCAGCCTCTGGTTCGTCGACGCGATCAAGCGGTCGCCCGCCGGCAAGCCGGACTACCGCTGGGCCAAGGAGCAGACCGAGCAGCGCGAGGCCGACGACCACTACAGCAACGGAAACGCGTGATGCGTAACGCCCTCGCCGACAAGTTCGGCATCCAGTACCCGATCTTCGCGTTCACCCCGTCCGAGCACGTGGCGGCGGCGGTGTCGCGCGCAGGCGGACTCGGCGTGCTGGGCTGTGTGCGGTTCAACGACCCGGAGGAGCTCGAGGCCGTCCTCACCTGGATGGACGAGAACACCGACGGCAAGCCGTACGGCGTCGACATCGTCATGCCTGCCAAGATCCCGACCGAGGGCAAGGCCGTCGATCTGGACAAGCTGATCCCGGCCGAGCACCGCGCGTTCGTCAACCGCACGCTCGAGGAGCTCGGCGTGCCGCCGCTGTCCGACGATGTCGAGCGTGCGACGGGCACCCTTGGCTGGCTGCACTCGGTGGCCCGCGCGCAGGTCGACGTCGCGCTCCGGCACCGTCCCGCGCTGATCGCCAACGCGCTCGGGTCGCCGCCGAAGGACGTCATCGACGAGGCGCACGAGCACGGCGTGCCGGTCGCGGCGCTGGCGGGCGCGGTCGGTCACGCACTGAGCCACGTGGCCAACGGCGTCGACATCGTCATCGCCCAGGGCTACGAGGCGGGTGGCCACACCGGCGAGATCGCCTCGATGGTCCTGGTTCCCGAGATCGTCGACGCGGTGGGCGATTCCGCCACCGTGCTGGCCGCGGGCGGTATCGGCAGCGGTCGCCAGATCGCGGCGGCGATGAGCCTCGGCGCCTCCGGCGTGTGGATGGGTTCGTACTGGCTGACCGCCGCGGAGTACAAGCTGGGTAGTGCGGCAGACGGCACGTCCGCTACGCAGCGCGCGCTGCTCGCGGCGACCTCGAGCGACACGGTCCGCTCTCGGATCTACTCGGGCAAGCCGGCCCGCCTGCTCAAGACCAAGTGGACCGAAGCCTGGTCCAAGCCCGGCGCACCGGACGCGCTGCCGATGCCACTGCAGAACCTGCTGGTCGCCGAGGCGCACCAGCGGATCGTCGCCTCGGAGGACCCCGAGGTGGTCGCGATGCCTGCAGGCCAGATCGTCGGCCGGATGAACGAGATCCGGCCGGTCGCGGAGTCGATCGCCGAACTGGTCGCCGAGTTCGACACAACCGTCGCGCGACTGAGCAAGCTCACGTAGGTGCGACGCCCGCGGGCGTCGGACAGCTAGGCCACACACGAAGGCCGGGTACGAATTTCGTACCCGGCCTTCGCGTTTGTTTCGGGACCGCCACCCGACAGCGGGCTGTGTCTAGGTGTTCAGCTCGGCGTCGAGCTTCGCCCGCAGCTCCGGGGTCACGGGTTCGAAGTCGATACCACCGGGCGCGCGATACCAGACCGGGTCGGCGCAGTGCCAGCGCTCGGCACTGAGGGTGCGACCTAGGACCTTGTAGGTGGCCGTGCGGGGCAGGTCCGTGCAGACCCGGACGAAGCTCGGCACCTGCTTCGGTCCGAGATCCGACTGGGCGCCGAGGAAGCGGGAGAAGTCGGCGATGTCGAAGTCGCTCGTCGCCACCAGCGCGACGGCCACCCGGTCGCCGACCTCGGGGTCAGGAACCCCGTACGCGGCGACCTCGCCGACGTGGGGATGCCTGCCGAGGATCTGCTCGATGGGCGCGGTGCCGAGGTTCTCGCCGTCCACCCGCATCCAGCCGGAGCTGCGGCCTGCGAAGTACACGAAGCCCTCCGCGTCCCGGTAGCCCAGGTCGCCGCTCCAGTACTGGCCGTTCCGGACTCGCTCGGCCTCGGCCTCGGGATTCTTGTAGTACCCCGCGAAGCTCCCTGTGCCCGCGGTGTTCACCAGCTCGCCCGTCGCGACGTCCGCGTTGACGATCCGCCCGGCGGCGTCGAACTCCGCGGCGGGGCACGGGACCCCGGTGTCCGGGTCGAGCACCTCGATGCCCGCGGGGAGCAGGCCGAGGGCGCCGACAGGGGTGCCGGGGCTCCGCGGGATCAGGACGCCGCCTTCGGTGGAACCGAACCCGTCGACCACCCGGACATCGAACCGGCGCCCGAATTCGGCGATCGAGGACGGGGACCCCTCGTTGCCGTAGAGCACCTTCAGCGGGTTGTCGGCGTCGTCCGCCGCCTCGGGGGTGGCCAGCACGTAGGCGAGCGGCTTGCCGACGTAGTGCGCGTAGGTGGCGCCGAACCGCCGGACGTCCGGGATGAACTGGGACGCGGAGAACTTGCGGCGCAACGCGAGGTCGGCGCCGACGGCGACCGCGACCGCCCAACAGGCCATCACCGCGCCCGAGTGGAACATCGGCATCGAGATGTAGGCGGTGTCCGCGGCCGACAGCCCGAACCGTTCGGCGAGCATGATGCCGGGCCCGGCCACCATGCGGTGGGTCACCCGGACCGCCTTCGGATTCCCACTGGTGCCGGAGGTGAAGATCAGCATGAACAGGTCGTCGCCTGCGGGAGCGGGCGCGGGCGCGGCGCTGTCGGGGTGGGTGGCGAGCAGTTCCGGCCACTCGGGACCGTCGATGGTGAGGACGCGGACGCCGCCCAGATCGAGTCCGTCGAGCAGGGCGAGCCGCTCGGTGTCGGTGACCACCACCTGGCAGTCGGCGCGCGCGATGTCGCCCGCGAGCGCCTCGCCGCGCCGGGTGGTGTTCAGACCCACCACGACCGATCCGCCCAGCGCCGCGGCGCCGAGCAGGAGGGAGAACTCGGGAACGTTGTCCAGCAGCACCCCGACGTGTCGGGGTGCTGCCGGATCGAACAGGGCCGCCAGGCCCGCCGCCAGACCGGCGCTGAGTGCGACGTGTTCGGACCACGGAATTCTCTTGTCCTCGAACAGAATTCCGTGGTCGTCGTCGTCTCGAAGCCGGAGCAACAGATCGGTGACGGTGGGCGTCGCGGTCGTCATGTGTGCAGCCTAGATTCAGGCAGGCACGTCGGCGAGGATCTGTCCCAGCCTGCGCAACTGCTCGGTGGCCGAGCCCAGCGCGAACTCGTTGTGCTTGGCAGCCAGGAAGTACCGGTGCACCGGGTGGTCGCGGTCGAGGCCGACGCCGCCGTGGATGTGGATCACGGTGTGCGCGACGCGGTGGCCCGCATCGGCCGCCCAGAACTTCGCGGTTCGGACCTCTTCCTCGGCAGGCAGGTTCTCGCTGAGGCGCCAGGCGGCCTGCCACAGCGTGGACCGGACGCCCTTGACGTCGATGAAGGCGTCGGCGAGGCGCTGGGCCACGGCCTGGAAGCTGCCGATTGGGCGGTCGAACTGGACCCGCTCACGCGCGTACTCCGCGACCAGTTCCAGGGCCCGCTCCAGGGTGCCGAGCTGGGTCGCGCTCAGCGCGACCGCGGCGCGGGCCAGGATCCAGTCCACGATCTCGGATCCGTTCTCGGTGCTGCCGAGAACCCGGTCCGCTCCGAGCTTGGTGCCTGCCAGCTCGACGATCGACTCCGCGCTGAAGTCGGTGACGCGCTGGCGGTCGATGGTGACCCCGGCATCGGACGGCTGCACCAGGAACACCGCGACACCCTCGGGGGTGGTGGCGGGAACCAGGATCAGGTCCGCGAAAGCGGCCGCGGGCACGGTGATCTTGGTGCCGGTCAGCAGCCACTCGTCGCCGCTGCGGACCGCCGTGGTCACCGGCTTGGCCGGGTTGTCGTTGAGCTCCTCGGCGAGGGCGACGGTCAGGACGACCTCGCCCGCTCCGGCGCGCTGCGCCCACTGGCGCTTGGCGTCGTCACCGAACTCGGCGAGTGCCGACGCGGCGAGGACGATCGAGGACAGGTACGGCACTGCCGCGAGCGGCCGGCCCAGTTCGCGCAGCACGCTGCACTGTTCGAGGATGCCGAAGCCGCCGCCACCGACCGACTCGGGCAGCGCCGCCGCGAGCACGCCCGCATCGGCGAGGGCCTGCCAGAGCTTGTCGTCGAAGCGGTCCTCGGCGGCGTCCAGTTCGCGCAGGCGGTCGTTGGTGGTGAGCTTCTCGGCGATGCTCCGGGTGAGTTGTTCGAGGTCCTGCTGGGCCTCTGTGTGGCTGAAATCCATGATGTTCCTTTGACTCGCGCGGTCAGCGCAGGATGGGGGCCGGGGTCAGCGCCTGGTGGGCGGTGGTAGTCACCGCTTGGCGGGCGGCTGGCCCAGCGCCGTCATGGCGAGGATGTCGCGCTGCACCTCGTTGGTGCCGCCGCCGAAGGTCAGGATCAGGGCGGAACGGTGCCAACGCTCGAGGCGGCCGCGCACGGCGACGCCCTTCGAGTCCTGCCGCAGGTATGCCAGGGGGCCGAGGACCTCCATGAGCAGTCGGTACGCCTCGGTCGCGAACTCGGTGCCGAAGACCTTGCACGCCGACGCGTCGCCCTTGCTCGGGGCCTCCGCGGAGGACACCTCCCAGTTCAGCAGCTTGAGGTACTCGACCTTGGCGTGCACCCGGGCGAGGTTGATCTGCACCCACTCCTGGTCGATGACGCGACGGCCGTCGGCCAGCTTGGTGTTCTGCGCCCACTCGATGGTGTCGCGCAGCGCGCCCTGGATCTGCGCGGCGGAGACCAGCGCGACCCGTTCGTGGTTGAGCTGATTGGTCATCAGGCCCCAGCCACCGTTCTCCTCGCCGACCAGTGCGGACGACGGGACGCGCACGTCCTGGTAGTACGTGGCGCTGGTGTCCGGACCGGCCATGGTGTGCACCGGGGTGTAGGAGAAGCCCTCGGCGGTGGTCGGGACGATCAGCATGCTGATGCCCTTGTGCTTCTTCACATTCGGGTCGGTGCGGACGGCGAGCCACACGTAGTCCGCGTACGCGATGAGGCTCGTCCACATCTTCTGGCCGTTGATGACGTAGTCGTCGCCGTCCTTGACCGCGGTGGTCCGCAGGCTGGCCAGGTCGGTGCCTGCGCCGGGCTCGGAGTACCCGATGGAGAAGTGCACCTCGCCCGAGGAGATCTTGGGCAGGAAGAACTTCTTCTGCTCCTCCGAGCCGTAATGCATGATGGTCGGGGCGACGGAGTTGATCGTGAGGAACGGCACCGGGGCGCCGGCGATCGCGGCCTCGTCGGTGAAGATCAGCTGGTCGATCGGCGACCGCTCCTGTCCGCCGTACTCCTTGGGCCAGCCGAGCGTGAGCCAGCCGTCCTTGCCCATCTCGCGCACGACGTCGCGGTAGACGGTGCCCGAGCCGTACTCGCCGGTCTGGGCGTTGAGCGCTTCGCGACGCTCGGGAGTGATGAGCTTCGCGAAATAGGCGCGCAGCTCCTCCCGC
>Ga0207709_10002067_pt1 | contig 12967 bp, 8 predicted proteins | sample KBSM34metaG_FD_184397 | JGI IMG/M metagenome (GOLD analysis project Ga0207709, IMG submission 184397) | Miscanthus rhizosphere microbial communities from Kellogg Biological Station, Michigan, USA - KBS M3-4 metaG (SPAdes) (version 2) | ecosystem: Host-associated > Plants > Roots > Rhizosphere >...
GTGGTGATCAAGGTCGAGCTGTCCGCACTGGAACAGGAATGGCTGAGCAGCCCGGACGTGGTGCTGGCCAGTGACGACCACGACGTGGTGTTCCTGGCCAACCGTGACAGCTGGCGCTACAGGCTGCTGCGCCCGCTGGGCGCGGATGAGCGCCGCGAGATGCTGGATGCGCGCCAGTACGCCGACCGTACCCTGCAGCCACTGCGCGCACGCACTGAAGACGTGCTGGCCGACGGTGGCCGCATGGTGCGCCTGCTGGATCCTGTACTGCCGCAGCCGATGCTGTGGCAGAGCCTGCCGCTGCCAGCCGAGAACTGGAACCTGCACCTGCTGCACGATGCCAGTGCCGCCACTGCAGCCGGGCGAGCCGCGGCCCTGACCGGTGGCGCAGCGTGGCTGGCGCTCGGCTTCCTGGTGCTGTTCGTGCAGCAGCGGCGGCGCCTGGCCAAGCATCGACTGCGCAGCCGCCGCGAGCTGGAAACCCTGCTCAAGCAGCATGCGCAGGAACTGCGTACCGCGCAGGATGGCCTGCTGCAGGCGGCCACTGATGCCGACAGCGGCCTCAGCCGCAGCCTCGAGCACCTGCCACAGGGCGTGGTAGTGATCGACCGCGAGTTGCGTCTGGTTGCCTGGAATTCGCGCTACCTGGAGCTGTTCCGTTTCCCGCTGGACCTGGTACGCGTGGGCCGGCCGATCGAAGAGCTGTTCCGCTTCAATGCCCGCCGCGGCCTGCTCGGTCCCGGCCCGGTCGACGAGGCCATCGAGCGCCGCCTGAACCACCTGCGCAGTGGCCGCCCGCACATGCGCGAGAGCGAGAAGGACGACGGCACGGTGCTGGAAATCCGCGGCAATCCCCTGCCCGATGGCGGCTTCGTCACCAGCTACGCCGACATCACCAGCTACAAGAATGCCGCGCGCGAACTGCGCTCGCTGGCCGATGCACTGGAACATCGGATTGCCGAGCGCACCCGTGACCTGGACGAAGCACGCCGCGAGGCCGAACAGGCCAACCGCTACAAGACCCGCTTCGTCGCCTCGGCCGTGCACGACCTGCTGCAACCGCTCAATGCCGCGCGCATGTTCGTCTCGGTGCTGCGCGGCAAGCTGAGTGACCCGGTGCAGCAGCAGACCAGCGACCACATCGACGCTGCACTGGCCGCGCAGGATGCGATCCTCAACAGCCTGCTGGATATCGCCCGGCTGGAATCGGGCAGCCTGCCGACCCGTGTACAGGCCTTCCGGCTCGGGCCGCTGCTGCAGACGCTCGCACGCGAATTCGGCATCGCCGCACAGTCGCGTGGGCTGGTGGTCGACTGGGTCGATACCAATGCCGTAGTGGTTAGCGATGAGGCACTGCTGCGCCGCATCCTGCAGAATTTCCTGTCCAATGCACTGCGCTACAGCGAGCGCGGCCGCGTGCTGCTGGGCTGCCGACGCCGCGAAGGGCTGCTGTGGATCGAAGTGCACGACCAGGGTCCTGGCATTCCGGACGCGTTGCAAGGCGAGATCTTCGAGGAATTCCGCCGCCTGCATGATGGCCAGCAACGCGGTGCCGGCCTCGGCCTGGCGATCGTCGACCGTATCGGCCGCCTGCTCGGCCATCCGATCCGGCTGCGCTCGCAGCTGGGCCAGGGCAGCGTGTTCGCGGTGGGCGTGCCATTCGGCGAGGCAAGCGCGATTCCAGCCACTGCACCACCTCCGGTGCTGGTGCAGGAGCCTGCTGCGGACAATCCCCTGCGCGGGTGCCGGGTGTGGGTGATCGACGACGACCCGCACGTGTGTGCAGCCAGCCGCGCGTTGCTGGAGCGCTGGGGCTGCGAGGTGGTGCTGGCCGACGGCCCGCAGGCCGCGCTGCAGCTGGCCAGCGCCGGAATAGTGCCGGAGCTGGTGCTGCTGGATGTACGCATGGGCGACCACCATGGACCGGTGCTGTACGAGACATTGGCAGAGCTGTGGCAGGCCCGTCCGCCGGTGGTGCTGGTCACCGCCGAACGCGATGCGGGATTGCGTGAGATGGCCGCCGAACGTGGCTGGGGAATGATGGCCAAGCCGGTGAAGCCGCCGGCGCTGCGGGCGCTGATGAGTCAGTTGCTGGTGCGGCATCGCGGGTGATTCCAGCCAACGGCGCAGCCCCTCGTGGGTGGTGTCTGGTTGGTCGTGGAAAGCAAAAGCCGTGGGTGGGCCACTTTTTTTTTGTAGAGCCGAGCCCACGCTCGGCTGCTTTGGGCGGGTCCGCGAAGCCGAGCATCGGCTCCGGTCTACACGAGCAAGCGCAGCGCGCGACCCGCTTTTGATCTTCTTTTTCTTCTCCGTGGGTGGGAGAACACCATGAACTGTCAGCGGCCGGGTGGGTGGGTAGTGCGGGGTGTCCGCGGCATGGATGCCGCGGCCAAGCCCCATGGATGGGTTTACGGCGTCCCCGCACTACCCACCCACCCGGCCAGCCCTCAGCAATCCGGCTCTCGGTGACCAACCAGTCACCACCCACGAGGGGCTGCGCCGTTGGCTGGAAACTACACCCCGATGCCGGCGTCGCCCTCAGGCTCCAGCGCCTTCACCAGCACTGCGGCCTGCGTGCGGCTGTGGCATTCGAGCTTCTTCAGGATCGCGGTGACATGCACCTTCACCGTGTTTTCCGCCAGACCCAGCGTGTAAGCAATCTGCTTGTTGAGCAGTCCGTCGGCCAGGCACAGCAGCACGCGGAACTGCTGCGGGGTCAGCTGCGCCAGGCGGCTGGCCAGCAGCGCATCGGCCTCCGAACGCTCGGCGGCCATCGCCGGGAACCACAGGCCCCCATCAAGCACGGCCTGCACCGCCTCGCCGATGGTCTCGGCCGGCGCCGACTTCGGGATGAAACCGGCGGCACCGAACTGCTGCGCGCGGCGGATCACACGCGGGTGGTCGTTGGACGAGAGGATGACCACCGGTATGTCCGGATGCGAGCCGCGCACGTGCAGCAGCGCGGAAAAACCGTGTGCGCCGGGCATGGTCAGGTCGAGTAGCACCAGGTCCACATCCGGGTGCGCGTCGAGTGCCTCAGCCAGCGCTTCGGCGCTGGCAACCTCGCGCACCTGCACCAGCGGCAGGCTCTGCCGCAATGACTGCACCACCGCCGAACGCAGCAGCGGGTGGTCATCGGCGATCAGGATGGTGTATTCGCTCATGCGGCCATTGTACGGGCAGCCAACGGCCTCCGCCGGGCATGGCCCGGCGCCATCAGGGCATCAGCGCCCCGCCGGCTCCACGCTGCTGCGCCACGCATCGAGGAACTGGCGCCGCTTGAGCGCGTCCAGGTACACCAGCAGGCCGGGACCGAGCTGGATCGGGCGGCGGCTGCGGCCGGGTGCATTCGCGCCGCGTGCACTGCCGGTGACGATCGGCATCAGCCGCGCCTCGCGCGACAGCACCTGCTGGCCGCGTGGCGACAGCAGATAATCGAGGAAGCGCCGCGCTTCTTCCGGGTGCGGACCCGTGCGCGGAATCACTGCGGTGCGCAGCACCACCAGCGTGTAGTCCTCGGGTTCGACGATGGCCAGCGGCGCGCCGGCATCGACGCGTGCCTGCGCGTAGGAGCCGAGCACGTTGTAGACCAGCGACAGCTGGCCGCTGGCCACCTGGTCCAGCAGCACGCCGGTGCGCTCTTCGCGCACCACGTCGTTGTCACCGAGCGCACCCAGCAATGCACCGGCGATGCTGCCACGCTGCGCGTCCTGGGTCGCCAGCAGGTAACCGACACTGCTGCGCTCGATGTCATAGGTGCCGACCTTTCCGCGCAGCGGCGCGCCCTCCGCGCGCAGCCGGTCCAGCAGCTGACGCCGGGTGTGCGGCACCTTCGCTGCAGGCAGCGCTCGGGTGTTGTAGACCATGACCACCGGCTCGTAGCTGATCCCGAACGCCTCGTTGCGCCACTGCGCCCAGGCCGGCAGCGCAGCGGTCTGCGCCGAACGGTGCGGTAGTGCATGGCCGTCGTTGACGAGCTTGGTCTGCAGATCCATGCCGCTGGAGATCAGCAGGTCCGGCGATGCAGGTCCGGCGCGGTCATGCAGGTAACGCGCGTACAGGTCCTGGGTGATGATGTCCTCGTACACCACTTCGGTGCCGGGATGCAGGCGCTGGTAGTCGGCGATGACCACCGCGAACACTTCGATGTCGGTGGTGCCGTGGATGCGCAGCTGCGCAGCCGCCTTTCCCTGCGCAGGGAAGCGGCGCACGTCGCCCGGCGCGGCCAGCACCGGCACGGCGAGCAGCAGGGCAACGGCAGCGGCGAACAGGCGGATCATGAACTGCTCCGGGGCAGGCGGATGGTAGCGATCAAGCCGCCCTGCGGACGGTTGCTGAGGTCGATGCGGCCGCCGTGGCTGTCGACCACGCGCTTGACGATGGCGAGGCCGAGGCCAGCACCGCCGGACGGCGCACCTTCGCCACGGGCAAAACGTTCAAAGACGCGCTCTGCGTCTGCTGCGGCAATCCCGGTGCCGTGGTCGGCAATGGTCAGCACCGCCTGCCCACCTTCCACGGTCAGTGCGATCTGCAAGGGGCCATCGCCACCGTACTTCAGGGCGTTGTCGACCAGGTTCTTGATCGCCTCGCGCAGCAGCAGTGCATCGCCATGCACCTGCACCGGTTCGGCGGTCATCGCCAGTTGCACGCGCGGCGCCGGGCCGGCCTGCGGCAGCGCTTCATGCAGGGCCTGGTGCACGGTCTCGGCCAGGTCCACCGCCGCAAAGCGCTGCAGGTGCGAACGATGGATCACGCTGGCATCGCTGAGCAGCTGGTTGAGCAACCGGCTCATATGGGTGGCGTTGCGCTCGATCGCCTGCAGGCTGCGGCGCATGTCTTCCGGGTCGTCGTCGTCCAGCGCCAGCTGCGCCTGCGCACGCAGCGCCGCCAGCGGCGTGCGCATCTGGTGCGCGGCCTCCGCCATGAAGGCGCGCAGCGTCTCGTTGCTGCTGGACAGGCGCTCCATGAAGCGGTTCAAGGCGGCCACCATCTGGTCCATCTCACGCGGCACGCGCGCATCCAGCGGTTTCAGGTCGGACGGCTCGCGGCGCGACAGCTCGCGTTCCACCCGCACCAGCGGCCGGAACGCGCGGTGCACGCCAAAGGCCACCAGCGCCAGCAGCAGGCCGGACAGCACACCGATCGCCAGCAACGCTCGATTGACCAGCTCCTGCGCCACCGCTTCGCGGGCGCGCCGGGTCTGGCCGACCTGGACCTGCACCTCGCCCTGCGCCGAGGCGGCCGCGAAACTGCGGCCGACCACCACGAAGCGCACGGTCTCGCCGCTGTAGGCGGCATCGAACAACTGCGGTTGCGTGCCGGGCCGGCGCGGCGGCTCCGGCAGGTCGCCATAGCCGGTGATCAGGTTGCCGCGGCTGTCGGCGACCCGATAGAACACGCGATCCTCCGGCGCCATCGCCAGCAGGTCCAGCGCCGCATAAGGCAGGTCGACCTGCCATTGGCCGTCGACCAGGGCCACCGAATCGGCGATGGACAGCGCCGAGGACACCAGCAGGTGATCATAGGATCGGTTGGCGGCGCGCTGGCCGTAGTCGCGTGCGGCGAACAGCAGGGCCACCGCGAACACCGCCAGCAGCACGCCGAGGTAGAGCAGCAGGGTGCGCCGCAACGAACCCGGCGCCGCAGTCGCAGCACGTGCGTCAGCCATCGGCGTCGGCATGGGTATCACTGGCTTCCAGCAGGTAGCCGACACCGCGCACCGTGGTGATGCGCAGCGGCGCGCCTGCCAGCTTTCTGCGCAGGCGACCGATGTACAGCTCGATGGCATTCGGCCCGGCTTCGTCATCGAAGCCGAACAGGCCATTGCCGATCTCATCCTTGCCCACCACCTGGCCCAAGCGCCCGACCAGGATCTCCAGCAACCGGTACTCGCGGTTGGGCAGCTCGATCGGCTCGCCATCCAGGGTCACCCGGTGCGCGGCATTGTCGAACTGGAACCCCCCGATCTGCACCACCTCACTGGCCTGGCCACGCGCGCGGCGCAGCAGCACGCGGCAGCGCGCTTCGAACTCGCGGAAATCGAATGGCTTGCCCAGGTAATCGTCGGCACCGACATCCAGCGCCTGCACCCGATCTTCGATGCCATCGCGCGCGGTCAGCATCAGCACCGGCGTGCTGTCGCCGCGCTCGCGCATGCCGGAAAGCACGCGCAGGCCATCCAGCTTGGGCAGCCCGATATCCAGCACGACCAGGTCGAAGCTCTGGTAGCGCAGCACGCTGGCGGCGGCCAGGCCATCGGCCTGCCAGTCCACGGCGTGCCCACTGCGGCGCATGCGGCGGATGATGGCATCGGCCAGATCCTGATTGTCTTCGACCAGCAGCAGGCGCATGGGCACGGGGGTGGGAGGGGAAACGAATGCTACCGCGTGGAGCGGGATGGCGTCCGCCGGGCATGGCCCGGCGAGCGCAGCGGCAACGATCCTCGCTGCACCGCACAAATCGCTGACAGGACGATGACAGCTTGCCCGACCCAGACTGCGGCCGCGCACCGTCCGGTGCCCACGATTGCCGCGCGCCTGGCGCGCACCTGGGAGGGTTTGTGGAATTCACGTTTGCCTGGCGGCGTCCTGCCGCCATGATGGCGCTGGCTGCCCTGTCGGCGCCGGCCTTCGCTGCCGAAGACGATCGTCCGGTCACCGCCACTCTAGGTGGCCGCCTGCACCTGGACTTCGCCACCTTCGACAACGACAACCGCGGCACCCCGAACAAGGACGACACCGAAATCCGCCGTGCGTGGGTTGACGTGTCCGGCAAGTTCTTCGTGGTCGACTACAAGCTGGAGGCCGATTTTTCCGGCGACCGCGTCGAGGCCAAGGACGTCTACTTGGCACGCAGCTTCGGCAAGGCCGGCAAGCTGACCGTGGGCCAGTTCAAGCAGTATTTCTCGCTGGATGATCGCACCAGTTCCAACTATGGCAGCTTCCTGGAGCGCGGCAACGCCGGCACCACGCTGGCCCCGCTGTACCGCCTGGGTGCGTCGTGGCAGGCCAATCCGGGTGACTTCACCTGGGCGGCCAGCATCTACAGCCTGGAAAGCATCGACGCCTGGCAGGTGAAGGGCCGCGCCGCCGGTGGCCGCGTCACCTGGGCCCCCGCGCCCAGCGAGGGCGACGTGCTGCACCTGGGCCTGTCGCTGGCCCGCGAGGCCTACGACAACCCCGGCGCCAACGGCACTCCGGGCCTAAGCATCCGCCCGCGCCCGGCCGGCCATCTGTCCGATGAAAGCCGCCTGACTCTGGTCAACTTCTCCGCCGGCCGCGATACCGACGTCAACAAGTGGTCGCTGGAATACGCGCAGGTGCGCGGCCCGCTGTCCTGGCAGGGCGAATTCAGCGGCGCCACCTTCGATGACGGTGCCCAGCGCGGTGACGTGATGGCCGCCTACGGTATGCTCAGCTGGTTTGTCACCGGCGAGAGCCGCGCCTACGACCGCAAGACCGGCCGCTTCGCGCGGGTGAAGGATATCCGCCACAAGGCCGGTGCCTTCGAACTGGCATTGCGCTACGACCAGATGTGGGGCGCGCAGCACCTGGACGGTGCGCCGGACCTGCGCCGCGGCAGCACCGAAGCCTGGACGCTGGGTGGCAACTGGTACCTGCGCGACAACCTGCGCTTCATGCTCAACGTCATCGAAAGCCGCAACCGCGACCGCTTGGCCGGGGTCACGGTGGACCGCACGCGCGCGGTCACCGGCCGCCTGCAGTACGACTTCTAAGCCCGCAATCCCGGGCATGCCGCCCGGGCCCCTTCCACTCCCCCACGTCCTGTTTTCGCAAGGAGTCCGCAGATGATGCTGAGCATCCTCGGCTTTGGCATGGTCATTACGTTCATGTACTTGATCATGAGCAAACGCCTGTCGCCGCTCGTCGCCCTGATCACCATCCCCATCCTGTTCGCACTGATCGGTGGCTTCGGCGCCGGCCTCGACGAGATGATGCTGGAGGGCATCAAGAAGATCGCGCCGACCGGCGTGATGCTGATGTTCGCCATCCTCTACTTCGGCGTGATGATCGATGCGGGCCTGTTCGATCCGCTGGTGCGGATCATCCTGCGCTTCGTCAAGGGCGATCCGATGAAGATCGTGCTTGGCACCGCCGTGCTGGCGATGCTGATCTCGCTCGATGGTGATGGCTCGACCACCTACATGATCACCGTCTCGGCAATGCTGCCGCTGTACCAGCGGCTGGGCATGAACGCGCTGAACATGACCTGCGTGACCATCCTCGCCGGCGGCGTGATGAACCTGACGCCGTGGGGTGGCCCGACCGCACGCGCGGCCACTGCACTGCACGTGGACCCGGCCGATGTGTTCGTGCCGCTGATCCCGTCGATGGTGATCGCCTGCGCCGGCGTGCTGCTGCTGGCCTGGTACCTGGGCCTGAAGGAACGCCGCCGGCTGGGTGTGGTGACCCTGCCCAAGGGTGGCAGCTGGATGGACAACAGCGTGTCCGACGACAGCAATGCGCTGCCGACGGTGGAAGACGCCGAGGACATCAAGCGTCCGAAGCTGCTGTGGGTGAACCTGGCCCTGACCGTGGCACTGATGACCGCGCTGATCATCGGCATCCTGCCGATGCCGGTGCTGTTCATGGTCGGTTTCGCCATCGCCCTGGTGATCAACTACCCGAACCTGGCCGAGCAGCGCCGCCGCGTAGTCAACCATGCCGGCAACGTGCTGTCGGTGGTGTCGCTGATCTTCGCCGCAGGCATCTTCACCGGCATCCTCAACAACACCGGCATGGTCGAAGCGATGTCGCACAGCTTCCTGGCCGTCATTCCGGAATCGTGGGGCCCGTACCTGGCGGTGATCACCGCCGTGGCATCGATGCCGTTCACGTTCTTCATGTCCAACGACGCGTTCTACTTCGGCGTGCTGCCGATCCTGTCCGAGGCCGCCGGCAACTACGGCATCACCCCGGTGGAAATGGCGCGCGCCTCGCTGGCCGGCCAGCCGGTGCACCTGCTCAGCCCGCTGGTGCCGTCCACCTACCTGCTGGTAGGCCTGGCCAAAGTCGAATTCGCCGACCACCAGAAGTTCACCCTGAAGTGGGCCATCGCCATCTCGATGCTGCTGATGGTCGGCAGCCTGCTGTTCGGCCTGTACCCGCTCGCCGCCTGACCTCTTACCAAGGAGCCTTCTGCAATGACGCTTCGAATCGCTTACGTCACCAGCGGCATGGGCAGTGTCGGTACTGCCATCTGCCAGAGCCTGGCCCGCAGCGGCCACACCGTGGTTGCCGGTTGCGCGCCGAACTCGCCGCGCAAGGCCAACTGGCTGCGCGAGCAGCGCGAACAGGGCTTCGACTTCATCGCCTCCGAAGGCAACGCTACCGACTGGGCCTCGACCAGCGCCGCGTTCGCCAAGGTGCGCGCCGAAGTCGGTGAAGTGGACGTGCTGGTCAACAACTCCGGTGGCAGCCGCGACCTGCTGTTCCGGCAGATGACGGTGGAGGACTGGAATGCGGTGATCGCCTCCAACCTCAACTCGCTGTTCAACCTGACCAAGCAGGTGGTCGACGGCATGGCGACGCGGGGCTGGGGCCGCATCATCAACATCGGTTCGGTCAGCGCCCACAAGGGCCAGATCGGCCAGGTGAACTACGCCACCGCCAAGGCCGCGATGCATGGCTTCAGCCGTGCGCTGGCCGCGGAAGTGGCCTCGCGCGGGGTCACCGTCAACACCTTGTCGCCGGGTTACATCGCCAGCCAGGCCATCAGCAGTTTCCCGCCAGATGTGCTGGACCGGCTGGCCGCCTCGGTGCCAGTGCGCCGCCTGGGCCGTCCGGAAGAAGTGGCCGGCCTGTGTGCGTGGCTGGCCTCGGATGAAGCCTCGTACGTGACCGGCGCCGATTATCCGGTCAACGGTGGCCTGTACATGGGGTAAGCCCTCGTCCACGCAGTACGTGGACCGCCTCCCCCACGGAGTGCGCGGGGCCGGAGAACCTTCGCTTGCGGGGGTGATCCGGCCCCTTTTTTCTTGCCTGTACCCGGTGCGTGCTATACCGGCAGCATCCGTGAACCGGAAGTTCACCCATGCAGCGTCTGTGGTGGGGAAACCTTGCGATCCTGCTGCCTGTACTGTGTGCGGCGGCCGCACCCAACCAGCTGCCGATGGCTGACGACGTGCAGGCAGATCGTCTGCTCGAACTGACCCGCAACTGGGGCAAACCGTTGCCACGCGCGGCGCGTCTGGAAGACCTTCGCGCCATGCTGCCAGCGACAGTGGCCGTCATCGAAACACCTTATGCATTGCCGGGCATCACGCTGCCACCGGTGGCCCTGTCCCCACCACTCCAGATCACCGGCGGCATGGTCCTGCTGCAGGCCGATCGCCAGCACGTGCACTCCGTGCGCCTGGATGTCGGGGGCGCATGCGTGACGCGTCGGCAGATCGTCCAGCGCCAGGTCGCGCCAGCGCGCGTGCTTCCTCCTTCAGGCCACGCCCCGGAACAGGCATTGACGTTGAGCTACCCATCCCCGGATCGATGGGTGAGCTACCTTTTTCCCGGATTGCATCACGCGTGCGTCGCGCAGGTGATCCTCAAACCGGCAGATGCACCGCCGCCGTGACAGGAATGTTGCAGGTTGCACACCACCCTGCACCGTTCGTTGGTTTTCCGTAAAGAAGGTTTCATGTTCCGTTCGCATAGTGGCCATGCACCGCGCATCCGTGCCGGTGACCACCCCCAATGCAACGGACCACCATGCAGACCCGACACCTGACGATCGCCGTGGCGATCGCGCTCTCCGCCGCCAGCGCCCATGCCGCCACCGCCGCCGATGCCGGCGCCAGCACCGATGCCGCGCTGAACGCGCAGACGCTGGATACTGTCTCCGTGATCGGCCAGGGCGAGACCCGCCAGGTGCAGCGCATCACCACGGTGGACAAGCAGGTGCTGCCGCCGGGCACCAGCGGCCAGAAGATCCTCGACCGCCTGCCAGGCGTGTCGGTGCAGTCCAACGATGCCTTCGGTGCCAACGAGGAGTCGCAGACCATCAGCCTGCGCGGCTTCGACAAGAGTCGCCTCGGCTACACGCTGGACGGCATCCCGCTGGGTGACAACAGCTACGGCAACTACAACGGCCTGAGCATTGCCCGCGCGATCATCGCCGAAAACCTGGCCGGCGCAGAGTTGTCGCAGGGCATCGGTTCGCTGGGCGTGGCCTCGACCAGCAACCTGGGAGGCACCATCCAGTACTTCTCGATGGACCCGTCGACCGAGTTCGGTGGCCGCGCCAGCGTCACCGTTGGCGACAACAGCCAGCGCCGCGGCTACCTGCGCGTGGACACCGGCGACATCAACGGCTTCTCGGCCTACGTCTCCGGCGTACACCAGGACCAGGACATGTGGGCCGCGCCGTACCAGAACCAGACCACCCGCCAGTTCAATGCCAAGGCGGTGTGGAACGTGGGCGACCATCGTTTCGGTGCGTTCGTCGCGACCTCGCGCGCCAGCCAGGCCAACTACGCCTACCTGTCCAAGGACATGCTGGCGCGAGGCTTGGGCTATGACTGGAACATCTACGCGCCGGACTGGGAGCGCGCCGTCGCCGCCGCATACTGCGCACCGGGCACGCTGGACCGCAGCAAGTGCAAGTTCAGTGGTGGCGTCAACAGCATCGACGATGCGTACTACCAGAGCCGCGCACTGCGCGACGACAACCTCTATTCGGTCGATGCCGACCTGCGCCTCGGTGAGCAGGGCCGCCTCAAGCTGCTGGCCTACCACCATGACAACCGTGGCCAGGGCCACTGGTGGGCACCGGGCCAGCCGTCCTACCCAGGAACCGACAAGATGTTGCCGATCTCGATCCGCAGCACCAACTACACGATCAACCGCGACGGCCTGACTGCCGCGCTGTCGTGGACGGTGGGCATCCACGAGCTGGAAGCCGGCCTGTGGTACGAGCAGAACGACCATAACGTCTCGCGCAACTTCTACTACATCAGCGGTCCGTTCCTGGACGACCTGTACCTGAAGAACCCGGACCGCCTGCTGTTCAACCAGGACTTCGACATCCGCACGCGCCAGTTCTACGTGCAGGACCGCATGCGCTTCCTCGACCAGCGCCTGACCGTGGACGTCGGCATCAAGAGCCCGAATACCCGCATGCGCGCCACCGCCAACCCGGGGGTGGAAACCAGCATCGCCTCGGGCACGCTGACTGCCAAGGAATCGGTGCTGCCGCAGCTGGGCCTGGGCTTCAAGCTCAACGCCAACAACGAGCTGTTCGCCTCGTATGCCGAGAACATCGCTGCGTTCGTCGGCGGTGGCAGCGGCGGCCCGCTGCAGGTGTCGCCGGAATCGTTCGCGGCCAGCGCCGGCCTGGAGCCGGAGAAGTCGAAGAGCCTGGAAGCCGGTTTCCGTACTTTCGGTGAGAAGTACCAGGCGTCGATCGCGGCCTACAACGTGAAGTTCGACAACCGCCTGCTGTCGCTGAACCCGTGCTCAAGCATCGAAGTCGGCACGCGTCCGGAGTGCGTGACCCGTTTCATCAACGTCGGTTCGGTGAAGAGCCACGGCGCGGAGCTGACCTTCATACTCAAGCCGATCGACGGCCTGCAGTGGTACAACGCGCTGTCCTGGAACAAGACCACCTACGAGGACGACTACCTGTCCGGCGGCGCGGTGGTGCCGGTGGCCGGCAAGATCACCGTGGATACGCCACAGCGCATGGCCTCCAGTGAAATCAGCTGGAACCGCGATGGCTTCTTTGCCAGCCTGCGTGCCAAGTACACAGGCAAGCGTTACTACACCTACACCAACGACCAGTCGGTGCCGGGCGTGACCACCTTCGACGCCGGTGCGGGCTACGACTTCGGCCCGGGCATGGGCCTGCGCAACGTGCGGGTGTCGTTGAACGCGACCAACCTGACCAACAAGCGCTATGCCGGCCAGCTGAGCTCGTTCGCACCGACCGATCCCAAGGGCACGCGTTATGCGAT
>Ga0207709_10002080_pt1 | contig 12908 bp, 12 predicted proteins | sample KBSM34metaG_FD_184397 | JGI IMG/M metagenome (GOLD analysis project Ga0207709, IMG submission 184397) | Miscanthus rhizosphere microbial communities from Kellogg Biological Station, Michigan, USA - KBS M3-4 metaG (SPAdes) (version 2) | ecosystem: Host-associated > Plants > Roots > Rhizosphere >...
CATGAACATTGCTGACCGTTCCATCTTTTTCTACAATAAAATCAACATCTGTTTTTATCATTTTTTCTACAGAATAGACGCCATCAACGTATAGCAGATTGGCAACTTCCTGTCTCAAAGAATTAAGTCCTCCGGGATAATCTGCAATCTTTTCTGCGTCTGAAAATTTCATAGAGGTTAATTTAGGATTTTTGATGGTTTGGAGGTCTTCGAGATTTCTTACTTTTAATAAAGCTCCAATCAAGGCATTGTTTTCAATGCTGTCCATCTTTTTCATAAAAAAGAGAAAATCTCCTTTTATTGCCAACTTTTTATCCGTACTGGATTCAGCATCAAACTTTTTTTTGAACTCTTTATTCAGCATATTTCTGTGCTGGTTGTAATAGCTCTTTACAAGCCGGAATTCTTCCTTCTGCTGTGCCAGAAAAAAGGTGGAGATAAAGCAGCTGATGCCAACAAATAAAGTTTTCAATAAGGGTATATTTATGTAAATATAACAAAAAATATGAAATATATTTTTTATAATCAGCTTTCAAGATAGCGGTTTAAGGATTCCTGCAAATGGTTACGGATATCATCAACTAAACCTTTAGGTTCAAGAACTGTAACTTCCTTGCCGAAAGAAAGAATCTCCTGCATAAAGTCGTAAGTAGGATGAAGGAAGAACTCAAAGTAAATTTCTTCCGGAGTTTCTTTGGTCTCTTTCTGTGATTGATGAAGAGGGAAGCTTCTGATATATTCTCCCTGATGACGGCTGCATTTCAATACAATATTCTGTGGTTTCTGCTCAGCCAGATTCATCACTCCGAATGCATTTTTAAAATGCTCTCTGAAATTATATTTATACTTCTCTCTAAACTGATTTTTGGCTACGTCAAGATAGTTGATTCTGTCAAGCCCGAAGGATTTTAAAACTTTATCTTTTGTATCAATAGCAATAAGATACCATCGGTCTTTGGATTCTTTTAAGGCTAAAGGATGAACTTTTCTGGAGGTCATCAGTTTGTTTTTGTAATTGTAGTGTTCAAAACTTACAACCCTTTTATTTCGGATGGCAAAGAACAGGTCATAAAAGTGTTCCACACCGGTTGGCTTGCGGCTTTCAAAAAAGATAAAATCTGAAAAATCAGGGTGAAGATTCAGAGCGTTACTCACCTGAAAAGATTCCAGTAGTTTTTGGTTATATTCATCCACTTCCATAATGGGGCGGCTCTCAATATAGTATCGGTTGTCACCCTTTTTCTTGTTGTGAATAGAAAGATTAAAAAGATCGGAAATTTCCCGGATGTCCCTTTGCAGGGTACGGATAGAGTAGCTCTTAATCTCAGCATCCTGAAATTCAAAAGAGTTTAAAAGATAGTCCTCCAGCTGGGAATAGGTAGCTGGAGAACTTTCTAATCTTTTTATAATTAAGGCATATCTTGTCAAATAAAAATCTTTCTTCATTTCTTTTTTTTAGGGTGCAGCAGAACTGCGTTTCAGGGTAAAGTTTTATAAGACAAATATATGCGGTTAATGCGACAAAATGTGTCGTGTTTTATTTTTTATCTAAAAAGTATCTTCCTCAAAATCTTCTCTCCAGCAGTTTTCAATAGTGTTGAGATAGTTTTCATAATCCATCTCAGCATTTTCGATATCGCTCCATTCTATAGTATAGAGGTTTTCATCGAAGAGTATATCTGTTTTGTGATCTGGTGTTTCCATGTGTTGTGTCTTAAGGTTGAGGTGATGTTGTGAACATATTTCCGGCTGTCCAGCATTGATAAATGTTGAATTCAAAGGCTTTTTAAAATTTTAATGATTGTTTTTTTGTGTCTTTGTTTATACTCCAAAAGTAGTGGGAGAGGACGACAAAACTTGACGTGTTTAAAAAACTTTTTATCAATTTTAAATATTATCTTTTAAATTCAGGAAAGAACTAAGTTGGGATACAATGGCATCTAATTTTGCTGAAAGGGCTTCAGGGCTGCAACAAAGGACGTTATGATCACTCAGGCCCAAAATCAGCATTCATATGTCTGATATAAATTAGATTCTTTCCCAAGCCTTTCGCATATCGAGCTTCGGTTCCGATTCCAATAGTTTTTGTTAAAGAAGCCTGGATGGCCTCAATTTCTTTAGGAAGCTTTTTATAATTCGAAAAACCAACAGCGATATAAGCTTTCACTATTTTAAATTGTAGTGCTGTAAAAATAACAGTTTACGATGAAGTAACTGTGAATAAAATGACATTTTCCGAATCATTTGAATATTACCTTAATTTTTCTTCTAGTACCTATGACCCTTTTTAAAAATATTTTTATTGTTCTGCTACTTTTGCTGATCTGTAATTTCAAATCTCAAATTACTACTGCGAAAATTGATAGTTTGCAAACCACCGTATTTAGCAAACTTTTAAAGAATGGGGAGTTGTACAAGATCGTCTTGCTGGAAACGAAACTGCGAAAAGAATGTCAGCAGTTAAATTATGAAAACGGCAAGATACGGGGATGTCTTAATTTAGCGAATGTGCTGATTCTGATGAAGAAAGATAAGGAAAGCCTTCAAATGCTTGAGATGGCTGAGAAAGAGTTGAAAGGTAAGAAAGAATATGTTCTCGAAGCATATATGTACTTTGTGTATGGTAAAAACTACAATTCTCTGGGCTTGCATGAGCAGGCAATTAAATGCTTTGATACTGCTTTTGTACTCGCTCATAAGATTAAAGATCAAAAGGAAAAAGAAAAAAGGCTCTACAGTATTTATGATTGGAAAAGAAATAGTTTTGAATATTTAGGATTAATGGACTCTGTTTACAGCAATGAACGGAAATGTATGAAATCTCCAACGCCTATGCTATTCATTACCATAGCCGAGAGGCATTTTAAGCTAAATAATATAGACTCTGCTGAATTTTACATTAATAAAGCAAATGAGCTTCTCACTACCCGGCAAATTCCTATTGAGGGTAAGGCCAATGTACTCAGGGCTTTTGGAAAGCTGAATATTGAAAAGAAGAATTACAATAAAGCTTTAAACTATTTATTCAGTTCTTTAAATATTACTTCAAAAGCTCAACTAGGTAAAGGCACACTGGAATCTTACAAATTGATTGCTGAGGCGTACAACGGCCTGAATTTTCCCGAACAAGAGAGTGAATATCTCGCAAAATACTCTGCTCTAAATGATAGCTTACAGCGAGAGGAAAATTCCGGAATTAACATGGTCATTAAACGAATGCATAAGGAGCAGGCAGATAACGAAAAAAGATACAGTTCTGTTTTATTGTATGTCATACTCAGTATTGTTTTCTTAGGCAGTATTATAGTATATTTTGTTTTTAAATTTTCCAGAAGCCGGGAAAGGGTTAAAGATGCCATGATCAATGAAAAAATAAAAGAATCAGAAAACCTTAAGCGGAAATTAACTACTACATATGAAGAACTGATCATGCTCGCTAAACGATCTGATCCCTCCTTTATGATTAAGTTTAGAGATTCACATTCTGATTTTTATGATTGCCTTATTTCAAAATACCCGGATCTTAATCCAAATGATCTGAAACTATGTGCATTTCTTAAGCTGGACTTATCCAACAAACAGATTTCTGATTACGATCATATATCAATTAGAACTGCTGAATCGAAAAAATACAGACTCCGGAAGAAGCTAAAACTTTCCAGAGATATTGATCTGTATAAATGGATTCAGAATTTTTAATTTTTTATCAATTATGCAATCAGAAAATCAGTGTTTTATGGTGTGCGGTATAAATGCAGTAAAGATTTTTTGGATCTAATCGAATAAATTTGTCTGCCAGAGTTTTAGGTGCAAATAAAATCGGAAAAGTTACAATTAAAAGATTCTAAAAACACAACCAACGCTTTGCTCTATTTAGATTTTTCAGTCATTTTCCCTCACAAAGTCCGGAGTTTCTGATAGAGCGAAGATTTGAGACAGATTCTCAAGTTTCCGGCATGTAATTTCTCTAACATACAAAAATATTTGTGTATGAAAAAGACATTTAACTACCTTAGTTTATTGCCTAGTTGATACTGTTTCCTCTATTCAAAAACTAGATGTAAGCGGCAATGGTAATTTAAGTCTGGAAGTGCACATATTGATAGAAGCACGATGTAATCCGGTTGGGAAGTCAGTAATACAAAACAGTACCGGATCTAGAATTTTTATTGCCTATATACCCTTATAATATGTTTATGAATTTTAAAAATATCCACATTGGGCAGATGATAGAACAAAAGATTAAAGAAAACGGAATAGAAATATCCCGGGTTTGTAATTTTTTGAATATTATGGATGCTGATTTACAGCAAATATATAAATCTGCAAATATTGATTGTGATATGTTACTAAGGTTTTCTAAGTTAACTGAATACGATTTTTTTCGTACCTACTCTCAGCATCTGATTTTGTATTCCCCTCCTAAGGGACTGAATATTAAACAGGGTAAGACCCATCTGCCGGTTTTTAGAAAAGCAATTTATTCGAAGGAATTGATTGACTTTATTCTGGAGCAAATTTCATCAGGCAGAAAGACAAAATCACAGATTATTGAGGAATATAGAATTCCTAAAACCACATTATATAAATGGATAAAAAAATTTCAAAAATGAAACAGTATCCCAATTATAATAAGATTTATGAGGATCTTATTGAACAAAAATATCCAGACAGAGAAGTAAGCTGTAAAGCTCTCTTAAAAAAGGATGTTTTATCTTCGTTAGATGTAATTAAATTAAACAATTTGCTTTTCAGCAACGGATTGCATCGTTTTAATCAAAAGCTACGTTCTTATGATGAATCTGCTATTTTGGAAATTCTTCAATATCAGAAAATTAATAAGCTTAGTAATACCACTGTAGCATCCCATTTTAAATTAAGCAGGAATACTCTTACAAAATGGAAGAGACTATACAATAAATTGTAATCTAAAACGGACTTGCTGCTCTACTTACCAATATATTCTTTTATTAAAAACTTCGGTTCATGAGCTCCGGTTATTATCGTTTTTAGCCGGATATTTTGCTGGGTAATATATTGCTGCATGATTCTTTGTATAAAATCTTTTTTATACGTAATCTACGTAGGCTAATAAACACATAATTTATAGAATATTAGTTTATCCGGTTTTAACAAACTGACTTATCAGACTGCGTAATTTGAAAGAAGCTATGTTTTCAATTTAAGTTTGAATATCAATTCTACATTTTCCAAATAATATCTCAAAAAAGGGAGTGTTTAAATAATTGATTTTATTAAGGCGAAAACATATGATCAAGAGCATTTAGTTTTCGTAAATCCTCCAATAAAGAGTTCGAATTTTGTACCAGTGAGGTCACTTAATAGGACAAATCTAAACAATCTAGATTTGTCCTATTTTTTTGCTCTTAAGTTTATTGGTACGCTGATAGACAGGTTCGGTTGCTGAATTCATTCTTAGACTTCGATGTAGTATTCCATCAAAAACCAAAAATTCAGGGAAGCTTTTTACATTCAATTTGAAATTTGTGGAAATGGGTAGTGATGGAGAATCAATTATTTACTCTATAGTTTTAATAAAAATGGTATAAAAGTTATTTGACTGATTTTTTAATCTTTAGATTACTGTTTACTTTTTCGTTGAAAAGAAAAATATATAATAATTGCACTAATAGCCATTAAAATGGATGCTAGAAAAAATGGCGCTCCTGAAAATTCAAATGGCGCTTTATCATGGGTGAAATAATAGAATAAGTTGGTCATGATCGGAGGGCCTATAATAGAAGTAGCACTCACTAAACTTGCTAATGCCCCCTGAAGTTCGCCCTGCTCATTTGAAGGGACATTTTTACTGATTATTGATTGTAATGCCGGTCCACAGATTCCTCCTAAAGAATATGGGATAAGGAAAACAAACATCATCCACCCTTGATTGGTAAATGCAAACAGCATTAAACCCAAGGCATAGAATAGCAACCCAAGATATACACTTTTCTGTTCTCCTAATTTTAGGGTTGTCCATCTTATTAGAACTCCTTGTACTAATCCTATCAATAACCCAAGAAACCCAAGTGATAAGCCTACCATTCGTTCTGTCCAATTAAATTTATACATGGTAAAGAAATGCCAGTTGCTCTGTACAGCATGGAGAGCCACATAGACGAAAATTAAAGCAACGACAAGGGTTGATATTTTTGATTGTTTTCTCAAAAAATTAAATGTACCTATAGGATTTGCACGCTTCCAGCTAAATGATCGACGTTTATCTTTTTCTAAACTTTCTGGTAGTACAAACAACCCGTAAAGAAAATTAACCATGCATAATATAGCCGCAACATAAAAGGGAACTCTTGCTCCATAATGTCCAAGTAACCCCCCGATTACTGGGCCTATAATAAACCCTAATCCAAAAGCTGCACCTATTAAGCCGAAATTTTTGGCTCTATCTTCATCGGTGGATATGTCTGCTATATATGCACTGGCAGTTGAAAGGCTAGCCCCAGTAAGCCCTGCAATGATTCTTCCAAAAAACAACCAACCCATGGAAGGGGCAATTGCTAATAGCACATAGTCAATAGCAAATCCAAAAAGAGAAATTAAAATAATTGGGCGTCTTCCATATTGATCACTGAGGTTGCCCACTATAGGTGCAAATATAAATTGCGTAATAGCATAAGCGAAGCCGAGCCAACCTCCATATTTTGCAGCTTCACTAAGGTCACTATGGATAAGCTCTCCAATGAGTTTAGGAACCACGGGAAGTATAATTCCCCAACCTGTAATATCAATCAACAACGTGATAAATATAAATCCAATAGCTGCTTTTCTACCTGTTTTTTTCATGCTGTAAAATTATACAGAGATAAAAAGAAGGTATTAACAATTTAATGGTGTTTACATACAATCTGAAAGCTAATAATGTTCAGCGATCTGTAAATAGTGTTTGTACATAAACGATATACATTATGATTCGTTTCTATACGTTTTTGGTGACATTCCTACTATTCTTTTAAAGTATCTGCAAAAGACACTGGTTTCTTCAAAATAAAGCTCATTGCTAATTTCTTTAATTGATAAATTAGAAGATTTTAATAAGGTTTTAGCATGCAGAATTGTGATATGATCAATCCACTGTAATGCAGATTTTCCAGTTTTCTGTTTCAGGAAAGAGGAAAGATATTGTGGTGTTAAATGTAGTTTTTTAGCATAAAATGCAACGTTTCTTTGTTCGTTAGCATGCTTTGTAATGAGTAGATAAAAATCGTCTATAATCTCATGTGTTCGGTTTTTTACTAAGCTTTTGTTATTCGCTAAATGAGAATATACCTCAGAAATCATACTAATGAGAACCATAACAAGATGCCGCAGCATTTGTGTCTTATGAGGACTCGGTTTTTTATGATAGAAGTTTTGTATAAGGGTCAATAATTCATTTTGAAGCTTTATGTCTTCGGGTTGAAGTCTGATAATTGGTTGCCATCTAATTTGATTATTCATTACAAACTCACGTAGAATGGGAAACTCTGTAATAAAATCTAATGAAAGACCAATTGTGACTATTTGTGCATCTTCACTTAATGACTTTGTGTCGATCATCAATTGTGGTTGTAAAATAGCAATATCACCCGTATTTATTTCATACTCTAAAAAATGGATTTGCGATTTCATGGATCCTTGGACCATGAACCCTAGTAATAAACCATCAAATAGTCGACTATGACTTGTATATTTCTTATTGGGGTCATTTTGCTGACTAAGAATAACTATCCCTTCCGTCTTTTTTAAAGGATCAAGATTGTACAGTTTATAGACATTATCCAAAGTTATAAATAGAGCCATGTGCAAATATCGAAAAAAACACACCGCTGTAGCAAACGTTATGAGGTACTACTTTAAAAATCGTATACAAATACCATGAAAATTAAAAATCATCTATGAATTAATTTACGTCTCGACTGCTTAATGTGTGCTTCCTCCTTCGAGAGGTTTTATAATTACTGACAGAATTAACGGGTCAATTTGAACGGGTTACTATGGGGCAAGCTTTGCAGATCCTATAGTCAAATTATAGTTTTCTTCAATCGGCACTAATTTTCTGGCTGTTTTTTCTATGTCTTTTCCTTCTTTAGTCCATAAAAATGGTACAAATGAATAGACTTGGTTGCCACTTGCTTTTTTTACGTCGTCTTGCCAATTTTTCCATCTGAAAATCTCATAAAACGTATTGATATCACCAACCAAAGCCCAATAAAGAAATTCAGAATAGTTGGTGTCTAAACATTCCCATTCAAGAGTGTCTTGTGGTAAATAATAAACTTTCCCAATCTCACTTCCAATTCCGCCGGCGTTTAGGGCAAAATATCCACCGATTACATCGTCCGCAATTAAAAAATGTGAGGGTTGGTCACCATAATTTTTAAAAGTTTTTCCTTTATTCCATTCAGCCAAACCCCGGTCTAGTTTTTTACTTCCTGAACCTAAAATTCTAAGCCAGCCGTTGTCAATTAATATACCGCCCGTTTCGTAGATTACAGCACCCATTGACGAACGTGTTGTGACTTGAGTATTCACAAGTTCTTTTTCTGCTCTTTTCTCGTCTTTTGGTAAAATTTCATATTCGTTTTGGGCTTCATTTAACCATTCTGTTACTAATTCCCAACCTGGCTCTTCCAGGTGTATTAAATCTTCAAGTGTCTTCATATTTTTTTCGTTTTTATTGGTGTAGGTTGGTTCTATAAAATTATCACTGCCTTTTTTCGGCTTTACGTTCGGGTGAGAACATGAAGCATAAAATCTAATATCCTTATTAAAGTTCAATTAAAAAATTGCTGTTGAGCGCTGCACTTCGGCTAAACTGGCATAAAAATCTTTTTTGCTCTAGCTTTTTTACACAAGCTTATTTTTAAATTCGTAAAATAATTCAGGGTTAATAAGTTTAAAATTTTTCTTCAAATCGCTTTGTTCATAGTCTGAAGCAACGACCACAAAATCATCCGTTTTGTTGAGTTCAAATGCAGAAATACTATTTTTTAAATTTTTACAGCATTCTATAATCATTTTTATCGTATTATTTTCTTTATGATGTAAAGAGGTTTCTTGATTGTATAAATTAAACAGATTTTGAGTTTCTTCGTTTACCTCAATTTCGAGGGAATGGGAATAGTCTATTGGATTCCAAATTATCCATTTTGCTTCTTTCCCTTTTTCATTAAGCCATTCTTTACGGTCTGACTCGGTTCCAAATCCAATTGAAGGCGGGAGCATTTCCTCATGATAGTAATAAATATAGATACAATAGATTTTTTCCTGAAGGTTATAATGTAAAATGTTTTGCTTTAGAATTTCAAGAAGTTTTTCTGATACAAGGTCGGTTAATTTTTTGTAGCTAATTTTCTTGTTCGGCTTATTATACCAATAATGCTCCTTTTCTTTTATAGATTGAAGCAGCCCTGTTTCGTCATAATAGTAATCAAATATCCTATCAGGAACTTCTGTGTTTTGATAGATACGCTGCATTGTCTTAGTTGACAGTTTTCCCTTATTATAAGTGTACATATATTTAATCCAACCGTCTTTAAAAACAGCATAACTAATAGTTAATATTGAATGCTCATACATGAAAAGTTCCACATGGTCTATTTCTTTTTCTATACTATAATCAAATCGGTAGCTTTCTATGCTATCTTTTCCCCTGATATAAAAAATTTCGTAAAATAAATCTTTTAGATCCGTGAATTGTCTTTCAACAATGATTTCATTATGGTCATCAACACCATATTGATACTGATTTTCTTTTTTTACAGGTTCATCTTTATGAAGTCTGCCTTTTGGAAAGCGGTTTTCCTCAAAATAAAAAGGCTCAAGATTAGAAATGCTGTCAGTTGTCCAAAACCATCTGATTACTTTTTGTTCTGTGTTTTTTTTAATCGTTTTATAATTCTTTTGAGCTTTGCTGAATTTTTCTTGAAGGTCTTCTATATTCTTCATCAGTTTTTAGTTTGTGAAATCTGTTTTGGAAAGTTTACAACTAATGGGTGGGTGCTTATGATGGGCGGAATTTCGAAAACCGAAATGTTCTACTGTCACCAAACGCCATGTAGAAATAATGACTTCTGCATGGTGTTTTTTTCAGTTATAATGGTCATCTGTTCATTATATAAGTTTCATTCTAAGCAAAAGGTCAATTATATTGATCCTCATGTAAACCCAACCGTTATTTTTTTGATTTCTTATTTGAAGATTGGGGAAGCATAGGAGGTGGTGGAACATGAGAGCTGTTAATTTGCTCAAGTGTCGGAGGAACAATATGTTCAAGAATAACGGTCTTTTTGAAAGGAAACTGGTTTTTTGACAACTCTTCATGATAGTCAAAGTAATAGGTATCCTTAGTATAATAATAGCTCTGAACAATTAATGAGTCTTTTGTACCAAAATAAGTATCAGAGAGGTTAAGCTTTACAAGTCCTTTATCGTTGGCTTTTACTTTTTTTACAATCGTAGCACCGGTTTTGTTTTCTTTCATAAAAGTTACTTCAACATGTGGAGCTATTTCATGAGTATCCGTAAGGAAAAGAAGTTCTATACTGTACTGTTTTTGTGCTATAGCTGCTGAAAAACAGAGTGAAAACAGGAAAATCTGTAGTTTTTTCATAATAATCGTTTTAATGATGATACTTCATGACTATATTAGAATCCGTTTCTTTTTCCACTTCTTTAAATCCAATCTTTTTGTATAAATAGTAAGCCCTTTCATTGGTCGGAATTACATCCAGGAAAATATCGATCGGATGAAATAATCTTCTTGCTTCATGAATCACAGCCTCTACCAATTCGTACCCTATGTTTTTACCCTGAAATCCTTCTTTGACATACATCTGGTAGATATTTCCCGAAGAACCGGTATCTTTAACGAAAACACAGATTCCTATAAGCTGAGCATCTGCAAATGCCCCCCAAACAAATCTTTCCGGCGTTTGATTTTCTATATCAAATTCCATTCTTAGCTTTTCCGTATTTTGAGCTTCTTCATAGGTAGCCCCAAATGATTCAGGAAACTTTTCCAAACTTTCCAGACGGAGCAGTCTATAGATTTTGCTTTCAGCCGGATGCAATTTTCTGTATTCAATAGTCATAGATAAGTTGTAATGCTATAGCATAGCAAAGATGCGAATAGTTTAGGACACAGATAACATCAATGTTAAGAATTTTTTTTATGTCAATTAAGTTAAGTCGAGTATTTGATTATTTGTCAAGATGTGTGATGTGTGTTTGTATATCACTTTATTTGGAAATAATAAAAGGTAGAATAATTTTCATGTTATTTGTATTTTCACTCTTGTTTTTGGTCAAAAATTAAGGGGTGTGGCAGATTTTTTGTTAAGCGAAAAGATGCATTCTTAGTTTATTTGTAGTAGACTGAGGTTGAAAAATGGGAAATAATTCGTTAATAATTATATTGTTTATTAAATTAATACCTGGTATTCCTTTAGTATGATAAATTATGTATATTTATATGGAGGAATTATTAATAATCGAAAGATATAATAATATGTTAATTGGATTCTGTTTTGGTATTATTTCTTATGATGCGTAGGTAGGTATAGGAAAATGAATAATATGATTACAGATGAATGGGTGAAAAAAATTGAAAAAATACTTTTTCAATTAGCGTTAATAAGTTGAATGATCAGAAGTAAAATTAGTTATTAAAAAAATCATGAAAAATATTAAAATCTATACCCTCTGTATAGGTTTATTGCTTGTCTTGGTTTCATGTGGAAAGAATATAAGTGAAAGAGAGAAGGAATCCTTTGATACCGATTTAGTGTTTGCAAATCATACTTACATGTCAACCTGGGGATACGAATCTGCTATGCGTCTGAACATAGAGTATTTGAAAAAAGCAGAAAAGATGAATTATCCGGAAGGTAAGGGTATTTGCTATCATAATATTGCATGTATTAATGTGACCATTGGGGATTATGAAAAAGCCAATTTTTTTTTCAATAAGGCGAGGGAATATATTGACATTTCTAAAAATCCACTTCATAAAGCTTTATTTTATCATAATTATAGTAGGTATTACAAATTTCTTAATTTAACCGATAAGGCAATAGAGTATAGCAATACTGCATTTTATTATATGAATAAAGCAAAAAAATCAAAACTTAAAGATAGAATTCTTCCCAGGATGTATTTGAATAGAGGAACTTATTTTATGGAAAAAGGCTGGTTGGGTACATCACTGAAAATTTTCCTTAAAGCCAATGAACTTGAAAATTCAAAATTAACCAATAGTATGTTGGCAAAATATTATTTGTCTGTACATCAGCCGGATATTGCGGAAACATATCTTGTAAAGGCTAATGAAAAAATGTTGAGTGATAAAACAGATGATGTGGAGTCCTTTTATGTATACTCCACAATGGGCGAGTATTATAATACGTTGAATCGTAATGAAGATGCTGAGAAAGCTTTTAAAAAAGCCCTTTTCATTTTAGAAACACAAGGCGTTTACTCTGTATTCAAAGGACGTTGCTATAAGTCTTTGGCAGAACTATATAAAAAGATGCATGATAAAGACAGAGCTTATTATTATCTGAAAAAATATACCGAGGAAGAGGGAAAATCTGGTTCTGCTCAATTGACAACACTGAATAAAATGATGGATGATTTTATGACAGAAACGAAAAAGGAGTCGGACTGGAATAGAAGTAAATTGCCTTTAGCTATTGCTTTAGCTATTGGTGCGATCACTGCTTCAGGAGTCTATGTTCGAAAGATTATTAATACACTGAGACTGAAAAAGAGAAACTTAAAAAAGGAAACCGATGATTTAAAAAAACATATGCATACCAAGCAGTTTCAGGAAGTTCGAGACCTGGTAAAAAGGAATGATTCTTCTTTTCTGTTAAAATTCAAAGAACTAT
>Ga0207709_10002086_pt1 | contig 12888 bp, 13 predicted proteins | sample KBSM34metaG_FD_184397 | JGI IMG/M metagenome (GOLD analysis project Ga0207709, IMG submission 184397) | Miscanthus rhizosphere microbial communities from Kellogg Biological Station, Michigan, USA - KBS M3-4 metaG (SPAdes) (version 2) | ecosystem: Host-associated > Plants > Roots > Rhizosphere >...
TTCGGAATCGATGGCAACGCCGCCATCCTGGCGGCGATCGCCGCGTTCTTCATCTTCGTCTTGCTCACTGGCATACATGCTCCTTCTCGTCATGCTATGCCTCGAACACAAAATTCAGGACAGGCTCGTTGTACGTCGTGGGCAATCGCGATGACTGGCGCAAGTACCCTTACTTCAGCGATAGCGCGGCGTTGCTTGCGACGGAGTAGCAGCTTCGGCCCAACCGCTTCTTCTGTCAGCTTCAATTAGTCATTATGGTGAGATCTCGCGCAGAACACTTTCCGGCCAAGGTGATCGAGCGGTTGCGCAGCCGCGTCGGCTCGCGCTGCTCAATCCCTGACTGCCGCCGACCGACGGCAGCGCCCGGACCCGGTAAGTTGTGCATCACACTGGTCCGCGAGGCGGCGCACATACACGCGGATTCGACAGGTGGTGCGCGCTACCTCGCATCGAGGAGCGCCGAGGAGCGCCGAGGAGCGACGGAGAATCGACAACTCCCTTTGGCTATGTTCGATATGCCACACAAGCATCGATCGAAACCCGGATCATGTTAGTGCCGATGCAATCTTGACCAGCTGGGAACGCGGACAAAAACTTGGACTACCAGGAGGTAGCTCATGTATTCGTACGAAGATAGGGTTCGAGCGGTCGAGCTCTACATCAAGCTTGGAAAACGCGTCAGGGTGACCTGTCTCAACAATGTTGCGTTCGAGCTGATGGATCTAAATCGCGCGGTTTCCTGATCTTGTCCTGCAACCGTTTGGTCTTGACCTCGAACTCCTCCGGTTGCGTGCGGTCGGACGTCTCCAGGGCGTCGATTCGAGATAGCGCTGAACACTCTGCTTGATCTGCCACCGACGTGCGTCAATCTTGCCGAGGATGATGTTTTGGTCGTGGCTGTTGACCTCCGTACTTGCTCGCCTCCACGGCTAGGACGGCGAGGTAGTATGCCGGCCGCAACAGCTCCTTCTCGCCCAAATAGGTTTACCTCTTCGGCGCGATGCGCTCACCAGGCAACACCTCGTAGGGATCGCCCCAGCCCGGAATCCGGCGCACTCGTTCGCGCCATGCGGCGATGTTCGCAAAGCGGCCCTCGATCTCATAGCCGGTCTCTTCGATCGGATGGAAAAGATAGCCGGCCAGTGAAATATCGGCAATGGTGGGCTGCGCTCCCACCATGTAGTCGCGGCCAGAAAGATGCTTGTCGACAATGCCAAAGGCGCTGTCCATCCGGTCGCGCAGCCAGGTCATCACGGCCGGATCGGGCGCGCTGGGCACGAAGGCCTTCATGAATCGGTAGCTTGCGAAGTAGCTGGTGAACTTGTGGTTGTCGAACAGGATCCAGCGCAGCACCTCCAGACGTTCGTCTTGAGTCGTGCCTCCGAAAGCGCCGTGCTTGTCGGCGAGGTAGTGAAGGATCACGCCGGACTGCGTCAGGCGCCGGTCACCGTCGTCCAGCACCGGTGCCTCGCCCATCTCGTTGAAGTCATTTCGCCACTCGTCAGTACGCGTGACGCCATGCATGTAATCGACAAAGCGCGCCTCCCAGGGAAGGTTCAGCGCACGAAGCAAAAATGCAACCTTGAAGGTAGGACCGGATTGGCAAAAGCCGTGCAGGGTGTACATAGGCCAGGCAGGTGGGTGGCGCTCAGGCGCCGACTGGATGGACCCGGGTCCAGGCTGTCAGCAGCAAGTTGCTGGTGAGCAAATACCGGGTGGCGAGCCAATATACCAGCAGCAGGTACACCGCATAGGGAATATGCAAGCACAGCCCGAGCAGCGCGGTGGTGCACAGGTTGGCCACTGAACACTCGGTGCCGACGATGCAGCGCACGATCAATTCAAAGGTGAGAAAGAGCTGATCTGCCCCACAGCCGTACCAGCGTAATGACAGCGAAATCCGTCAACTTGGAGAATGACGAGCATGAGCAAGAGCTGATGCACCGAGGAGTGGATCATCGGTTTCATCACGCAAGCCGAGTGCAGCTTGCCGATCAAAGACCTGTGCCGCAAGGGCGGCTTCAGCGAAGCTGACCTTCTACAAATGGAGCGCCAAATACGGCGGGACGGACGTGCCCGACGCCAGGCGCCAGCGTGAACTCGAGGCGGAGAACAACAAGCTCAAGAAGCTGCTGACCGAAGCCCACCTGGACATCCATGCACTGAACCACGGCCTCCGGGGTAAAGCGATAGCCCCGCAAGCCAAACGCGTGGCCATCGCCACCATGATCGAGGAATGCGATCTGAGCGAACGGCTTGCCTGAGCTCTCCCTTAACGCATTCCTGCAAGCGGTGCTCGACTTCGCACTTTCCTGCCTCGAGCAGGAGTGGTCGAAGTGAACTCATGAATGGCTCTCAACAAAATGTGGATCGCGCTAAGCCTGGGTCACCGCCGAGCACAGGCATTGCCTAGCGGGCTCCGTTTGGGAGTCAAGAACTCTGCCGCGGTGGCAAAGGTCCGATCTTGGCTGCAAAACCCCCCATCACTTTCCATTGCAGCACGAGCTACTTTTCTGAAAGGATGGCACGTCGCTTTTGCGCGGATGGAAAAGGCGAGGAGCTAGATTCACTTGGCAGCGGGATCAGCATGGCGCGCGCGGACGGTTGAAGCCTTGTGACTTAACTATTCTTGAAGATTTGAGGAGAATTACGTCACGGCTGCCTACGTGCGCCACGGTGACTGCGCAAGGCCACAACCTTGGCGATGAAGTCGGCATGGGTGGGCGCGCCGCTGGCAATCTTGTCCATCGCAACTTTGAGCCTGGCCGCAGCCTCCGGCGACATCTGCCCGGCGTGCACGCAAAATTGCACGAACTTCGGCAAGTTCTGCAGACTTTCAAGGGACAAGGTGTTCGCGTCGACGGCGGTCGATCCCGATTCAGTGCAAGAGCTGACACCTATTGCCGACTCACCCGCCCGGCTCCATCGCCATTGGGGGAGCTCAGCGGCGTTGGCACCGTGCGCGGCGACCCCGCAGACGCCAACTGCTGTGCACCCAGAACTGCCCACTCCTGTGCGAGACGACGGTCGACGAGCCAGTCGAGTGCGGTCCCGGTGCCCGAGCAGCTAGTCAGCGGCGGCCAAGCAACAGGCCGACCAGCACGCCGGCGGCCAGGGCGGCACCGGCAATCTGCCAAGGTTCGTCGTGCGCGTAGTTGTTGGTAGCGGCGGCTGCCTGGCGCGCCTTCTTGGCGGCCAGCTTGCTCTTTTCGGAAGCCAGCTCGCGCGCGGTGGCGAGCTTGGTGTCGATGCGTTGGCGCAGCGCCTTGATGTGGGGAACCGAATCCAGGTCCTTGCTGGCCAGCACGCCGCGCACGTCGCTTGCGATGTCTTCGGCTGCTGCTTCAAGATTGTTGGATGCACTCATTGGAATCTTTCCTCCGTGATGACACCGGCACCGCGCCGGCGGCTTCACGCCAACATATGGCGTGCTGACATGCTACAGGCTCATGTGTCTGCGGTGCTATCTGTAGCCTGGTATTTCGTCCTGGATACTCCCGCTCAACTCAGCGAGCTCGGTGTCGCCCAGGGTCTCGTTGGCCGCTGTCAACGGTAGTAGACGGTGCTGCGCGGGAGATCGATCACTTGGCGCCCTCTCGGATGGAACAGACTTCGCACCGATGACAATCGACAAGTTCTCGTTGCCACTCACGAGATGCAGTTGTGATGCATTCTTGACCAGTTCCAGCTCCATGGTGAGTTGGCCGACCTCGCGCTCGAGGGCTGCGATCTTGGCTTCGTACTCCGAGACGACCGATGCTTCGGCCTCTTCGGTGCTGAGCTCGCCCCGGTCGTACTGCGTCGGCCAGAGCTGAATCAGATTGGTAGACGGGACTTACTTCTTCACCGCATCGCGCCGGCCCATGGCGCCACAGCGAATGTCCTGGCAAGGCTGAATCTCGAACCCCAGCGCATAGCGCCGGTACGGACCCTCTCGATGACACGACCGCCTCCTTCTATGAAGGCCCAGCCAGCGTGACGTGCCCCCTTAAACCGCGCAGTTCATAACTAGAGTCTGGCCGCCTCCTGCGGTTGAACTGACCTTCTTCTGACGAACTCACTGGGACGATGGTGGTTGTAGTCGTGATACCAAGCCTTCTTTTTTTCGCTGACGTCGTGCAGCGTGACGAACTCATGGACGTTGAGGAACTCGTCACGCAGCCTGCCGTTGAACGACTCGATCAGCCCATTGGGGCGTGTGTAGTCGAGCTTGACGCCTCGCCGATAGGCCCACTCATCAAGGGCTTTCGATGTGAACTCGGTGCCGTTGTCTACTGTGATTGCCTTGGGCCAGAGGAACGAGCCATCTCGCCAAGGGAAAAACTCCACCAATATGAACAGCCCCACGATGGAAAGCAATCCATTCAGCGCTACTTCTACGCCCCCCAAAAAGGCACGGAGCGGGCGGAAAAGTAATTCAAGGCTCCACTGGGCGTGATGCCCGTCTGCGGGCAGGCTGCTTCACACACCCGTCACGGGATACCCCGACGTCGTATGCCTTCTTGCGTATGTCTTTCTACGTGCCAAAGTCGCGCCTCGCATGACTTTGGTCATTTCAGGTTCGCGGTCGTCCGCACTAACATGCTCGGACCATGGCCACTGCCACCCCCCTGCCCCCGCATACCGCGCCGTTGCGCAGCGAGGCCGGCGTTGTCATACCCGCGCGGGGCATCCTTGTGGTCGACGACCACGAGTTGGTGCGCCTGGGCCTGCGCGCGCTGCTGCTGGCAGAAACCGGCAGCGTGCCGGTGTACGAGGCACGCTGCCTCGCCGATGCATTGCGCCTGTACGAACTCCATGTCGCGTCGCACTTCCTGGTGCTGCTCGATCTCGACCTGCCCGACTCCCAGGGGCTGGACACCCTCGTGCGCTTCAAGCGCGCCTTTCCCGCATCGCGTGTGGTCGTGCTCTCGGGCAAGGACAGCCACGCGCTGCTGCAGGGGGCGATGGCGCTCGGGGCACAGGCCTTTCTGCCCAAGACCGGTCACCTGGGCGAGGTGTTGCGCTACGTGAGGGACAACGACCTGGTCGGCATGCCAGCCCGGCTGCCTGCGCCCCCCGTCACCGCGCACACGCAACCGGCGACGGCCGAATTGCAGCCGCAGCCGCAGCTCAATGCGCGCCAGGTCGAGATCCTCGACTGGCTGCTGGCCGGCAAGTCGAACAAGGAGATCGCGCAGCTCTCGCGCCTGACCGAGGGCACGGTCAAGAACCATGTGTCCACCCTGTTGCTGCTGTTCGGCATGCGCTCGCGAGCCCAGCTCATCAGCAGCCTGAGGTGATTCCGGCGCGCCATGCGGCCTTCGACGTGGCGATGCCCGCATGCCTGCGATGAATGACGACCTGCATCCGCCCGAGCTGGCCCAGCGGGTGCTGCGCGAGCAAGTGGCCGCGGTGCATGCCAACGCGCCGGCCGCCTACCTCGCGGACTTTCTCACGGCGCAGACCTTGGGCATCGGCCTGTTCGTGGCCACGCGGCGCTGGCAAGTCCTGCTGTGGATGGCGCTGCACCTCGCATTGACGCTGCGGCGCGCGTACCGGCGCTATCAGCGCAGCCCCGATGCGGCGGCCCATCCCGAGTACTGGGCACGCTTCAATGCGCGCAACGTGCTGCTGCGCTCCTGCATCTGGGGCCTGGCGCCCTGGCTGTGCGTTCCGCCGGGGCGCCACCTGGGGCTGTGGGTCATGGTCATCGTGATGATGATGGGCGGCTGCGCGGGCGGTGCCCTGTCGCTGGCCGTTCTCAAGCGCAACATCCCCCGCTTCATCGTGCCCAGCATGGCGAGCCTGACACTGGCGCTGGCTTGGCGTGAAGACATCACGCACCTGTTCCTGGCCACCGGCTGCCTGCTGTACATGAGCGTCATGATCACGTTCGCGCTGCAGCACCATCGGCTGCTGACCACGGCGTTGACCATGCGGTTCGAGAAGGAGACGCTGGCCGAGCAGCTGAGCCATCAGATTGCCGCCACCCAGCGCGCCAGCGAGGAGAAGACGCGCTTTCTTGCCGCAGCCAGCCACGACCTGCGCCAGCCTCTGCACGCCATCGCATTGTTCGGCGCTGTGATCGAGAAGAAGCTCCAGGGCAGCGACGAATGGAATCACGCGGCGCGGCTGATGGATGCGGTCGGGACGCTCGGCGATTCGCTGGACACCCTGCTGGACATCTCGCGGCTGGATGCCGGCGAGGTGTCGCCGCAGATTCGCCCCGTGGAACTCAATCCGCTGTTCCTTGCGCTCAACAACGTGTTCGCGGCGCAGGCGACCGACCGGGACCTGCAACTGCGGCTGCGTGCCACGCCTTGCTGGGTGCTGAGCGACCCGCAGCTGTTGCAGCGGCTGCTGTCGAATCTCGTGGACAACGCGCTGAAGTACACGCCGCGCGGCGGCGTGGTGGTGGCCGCCCGTGCACGCGGGCCGTTGGTGTGGATCGACGTGTGCGACACCGGCATCGGCATCGCGCACGAGCACCTCGGCCGCATCTTCGACGAGTTCTACCAGGTCGGTAATCCGGGGCGCGATCGCGCGCAGGGACTGGGCATCGGCCTGTCCATCGTGCATCGGCTCTCCCGCCTGCTGGCGCACCCGCTGCAGGTGCGTTCGCGCCCGCAGCGCGGCAGCCGCTTCCGCCTGGTGCTTCCCGCGGTGTCGGCCCTGGGTGTCGCACCGCTCGTTGCACGCCCGGGCGCCGCCTCGCCATTGCCGCAACGCGTGCTGGTCATCGATGACGAAGCCGCGATCCGCCAGGCCGTCACCGGGCTGCTGCAGGCCTACGGCGTGACCGTCGACGCAGTGGCCAGCGAGGCCGAAGCCGAGGCCGTGCTGGTGCAGGCCCCGTATGAAAGTGCCCCGGTCGACGTGCTGTTGTGCGACGTGCGGCTGGCCGACGGTGCCGACGGACTGGCCGCTGCGCAGCGGCTGCGCGCACGCTTCGGCCCCGGCTTGCAGGTGCTGTTGATCACCGGGGAAACCGCGCCGCGGCGACAACAGCAGATGCTCGAATCCGGGCTGCAGGTGCTGCTCAAACCCGTGGCCGCCGACAGGCTGCTGCAGGCCCTGGCATCGCTGACCCCACACGACACGACGCACGACCGCATGCGCTCCTGAGCACTTTTTTTCTCTCCAGGTCGATGACCTTCGACACTGGATTGCAGGTAGCACCGACCCTACCGTGGAGGCCTTCTCATCCACTCCACCTGAAAAAAGGAAGGCCTCTCATGAACACCCCTCGCCCCGTTTTCCGTGCATGGCGCACACCTGCCGCACTGCTGACGATGAACCTCGTGCTGGTGGCTTGCGGTGGTGGGGGCGGAGGCGGCGGCTTCCCCGGCTTCGCTGTCGCGCCAGCGCCAGCCCCTGCGCCTGCTTCCCAGGACACACCGCCGCCCACACCGGAGGACACCACGCCCGCCATCACGACGCAGCCCTCGGACACCACCGTGGGCCAGGGCGTGGCCGCCACGCTGAAGGTGCAGGCCACGCGCGCCACGGCCTACCAGTGGCAGCGCAGCGCGGATGGTGGCACCAGCTGGGCCGATGTCTCCGGCGCCACCAGCGACAGCTTCACCACGCCGGCCAACCAACTGGCCGACAGCGGCCAGCAGCTGCGCGTGCAGGTGACGGGCGCCAGCGGCAGCGTGACCAGCCATGCCGCCACGCTCACGGTCAAGCCCTGGGTCGCCACCGTGCTGGCGACCACGGGCGTGACCTACAACCATCCCTACCAACTCGTTCTGGACGCCAGCGGCGCGAACCTGTACGTGGCCATGGGAGGCAATGGTTCGGTTTACAGGATCGACACGGCCAGCGGCAGCGGCGCCGAGGTGACCCCGGGCACGACCATGAACACGCCGTTCGGCCTGGCACTGGCGGCCGACGGCACCCTGTACGTGAGCGACAAGCATCGCATCAACAAGATCGCCCCCAACGCCACGACCTACAGCACCTGGGTCGGCGATAGCACCAGCGGCTATGCCGACAGCCCGGCCACCGCGATGTTCAACAACCCCGCCAGCATCGCGCTGGACGGCGCAGGCAACCTGTTCGTGGCAGATCTGGAAAACAAGCGCGTGCGCAAGGTTGCAGCCGACGGCACCACGAGCACGCTCGCGGGCGACGGCACGCAGGCCTACCTGGACGGGGTCGGCACGGCGGCCCAGTTTGCCCGCCCGCAGGGCCTGGCGATCAGCCGCGACGGCAGCACGCTGTACGACACGGACACCGACAGTCTGTGCCTGCGCAAGATCGACGTGGCCAGCGCCACGGTGAGCACGCTGCTGGGCGATTGCGCCAACGGCGGCGTGGTCGACGGAACGGCCGCCACGCCGGCCAAGCTCGGCTTCTCCTACGGCGTGACGGTGGATGCGCACGACAACGTGTTCCTCACCCATGCCTGGGACGGCGTGGCGCGCGTGGTCACGCCTGCGGGCGAGATCAGCACGCTGCGCGACAGCACCGGCGCGGCGATTGCGTTCAATTTCCCGATCGGTGTGGCGGTGGCCAGCGACGGGAGCGTCTACGTGGGCGCCTCCAACGGCAACCAGATCTTCAAGCTCACACTGGCGCCCTGAGCGGGACTGTGGGATCTTCGGCTCGCACCGCACGAGCCGTCGAGCTGACCTGCCTGGCTGGATTGGGGCACCTTTTCTAGAAGACGAACGGTTGTCATGCATGTCCATGACACTATCTGTGCAACAAGGCAGGGGGTATCCCCCGATCCGGGCTGACGATGGTGCGGTTCAGCCGAACTTCGACCAGGCAGCCGGACATGCCCGATAACGAGACCTCGGCCCCTTGCTGCAGCGTGCTGGATAACAGCCCCTGCTCCGCGTCCAGCCAATGCTCCCCTTCCGTACCGATGACCCTGAAACGCCCGTTCAGTACCAGGAGGGACACCTGTTCCGCAACCGATGTCTCCAATGAGAAGCCTTTCCGGTGCACGACGACTTCTGCCACCGCGTGCTCGCGCCTCGTCATCACATTGAAGAAGCGCGCGGGGCCTCCAAAAAGACGGGCCGTGAACATCGCTTCCCCCGCAAAAGCATGCATGTCACCTTCGGTACACCACGACAGTGACCCTATTGAGGACTCCAGCTCAACAGTCCCGTCCACCAGCACGGCAATACGGTCAACACCGGGGAACGTCGAGAACACACCATCCTCGACGATGGACGCAACGCTGAGGCGCCAGTCCCATCCCATCTCACTGACGGAGGGAGCGAAAACACCGGTGCCAACCTCTCGCGTCCATCCCCCGCCATTGCGCCACGGCGTCGCGGGCAATCGGGCAAGGTCAAAGCAGGTCATGCCTTAAGACACCGCGCCGAGCCCGTACTTCCCTGTGAGCAGCCCGCCGGTGCGGAAGCGCTCGAGAGCGTAGGGCTCGATGTCGACATCGGTCTTCAACCCCAATGCCGATTGCGCAAGGACCAGTCCGACCGCCGGCGACAGCTTGAAGCCATGACCCGAAAACCCGTAGCCGACGACCAGCCCTGGCATATCCGGCAGCCGGCCCAACACCGGATTCCAGTCTGGCGTGACGTCGTACACACCCGTCCACGACGAGGCGACTCCGGCGGTCTCGAAGCTCGGGAAGCGTTCGGCCACCTGCTCTCCTACCTCGACCATATAGTCCATGCTGATGTCGCCCTGCTCGTTGTCGGGGCTGTCCAGTGTTTCGCCGACGATCCCTTCGCTCACGAGCATCTGGTTGCCGCCGTAGCTGCGGCAATAGAGCATGCCCTTCGAGCCCAAATCCTTGTAGACCGGCATCTTGAACGTGTAGGCCTCGGGCCCCTCGAGGGCGAGCACTGCGTGGCGCTCTGCCTTGACGGGGCTCTGGATCCCCGTCCAGCGCTCGATGTCGGTCGACCAGATGTTCTGCACGCTCACCACAGTGGACGCATTGAACCGGCCCTGGGAAGTCATGACGCCGGCGACACGACCGTTCTCAACAACCAGGCTGTGGGCCTCCACGCCTTCCATGATTTTGACGCCCAGGCGACGGGCCGCACGAGCGAAACTCGTCGCCACCAGGTAAGCGTCGGCAAAGCCGGCTTCCGGTTCGTAGCCGATCAGCGCGGCGTCGTCAAACCGGGCGATCGGTAGCAGGCTCGAGGCCTGCTTCGCATCCAGCAGGTCGACCTGGATACCCTGTGCGCGCTGTGCGTCCAGCGCGGCGCGCAACGCGCCCAGCTTCGAGCCTTCTGGCGCAGCAATCAGATAGCCCGACTTCACCAGGCCCGCCGATGCCTCGTCGTCTCCCAGATAGTTGGAGAAGTCGTTGAAGATGCGCCATGACGCCTGTGCAAGGCGCACGTTTTCGATCACCGAGTAGTGCGTGCGCAGGATGCCACTCGATTGCGAGGTGGTCCCGGCACCGATCTGGGTGCGGTCCAGCACAAGCACGTTGGTGCAGCCAAGGCGGGCGAGATGATAGGCGACCGAGGTACCGACCACACCGGCACCGATCACGATCGCGTCATAGGTTTTCATTCCACAGTCCTGACAAGATAAACGGATGGACTGAAGCGTAAAAGCTGACCCCCGATTTCTCAACGGACATGGGAGGGACTAATTTTCAGCATCAGCCATGCTTGAGTTGTCAGCCGGACCGCCGGGACGAACCACTATGTGCCACTGCCGTTCGTACCCTTCGCCCCGTTTTCCCCATGACATCGACCGTATTCCATCTTGCGCAGGGCCTGGCGCCACTGCTGATCTCATTTCCGCACCTTGGCACCGGGTTGCCGCACGAGGTGCAGCGCGACCTGACCCCGGAAGCGCTGAACGTTCGGGACACCGATTGGCACCTCGACACGCTGTACGGGTTTGCCAGGGACATGGGCGCTTCGGTGATCGGCGCACGCATCTCTCGCTATGTCATCGACCTCAATCGACCGCCGGGTGGCGAGAGCCTGTACCCCGGTCAGACCACCACCGGCCTGTGCCCGACCGAGAGCTTTCGCGGCGAGCCGCTCTATCTCCCTGGCCGCACGCCCACCGATGCCGAGATCCAACGGCGCCGTGCGGTGTACTGGCAGCCCTACCACGACGCGCTTCAGGTGGAGCTGGACCGGCTTCGCGACCTGCATGGACAGGTGCTTCTCTGGGAGGCGCATTCCATCGCCAGCGTGCTCCCTCGACTGTTCGACGGCAAGCTGCCCGACCTGAATTTCGGCACCAACGATGGGGCATCCTGTGCCGCCGATGTTCTCGAGGCGGCGCTGGAGCCAACAGCGAACAAGGACTTTCCGTTCACACGCGCGGTGAATGGCCGCTTCAAAGGTGGCTACATCACCCGTTCCTACGGGCGGCCCGCATCGGGCGTTCAGGCCATCCAATTGGAGATGTGCCAAAGCCTGTACATGAACGAGGAAGCGCCATTCGAATACCGCCCCGACATCGCGGCAAGGATCCAGCCGCTGCTGGCCAAGATGTTGAACGCAGCCATGGGTCAGGTGAAGAGCAAGGCCCCAGTTGGCCGCTGATTTCCTCAGTCCAATGCGCCAAGCGGGTGCAAGGACAAAAATAGACTCTTTCCACGACCGGATGCAATCGTTCGATTTTTCGTTCTTGCCAGCACATCCTCTGGATCTCGCTAGCAAGAAAGATCCGCCCGACTGGGATCTGCTTGTCAGCTGGATGGCGGTCATGGCCTCTGGCAGTGTTTCCGACGCGACACGGCTTTTCAGGATTTCGCAGGCTGCTGTATCCCAGCGTACCAAGCAGTTGGAGACCTTTTTCGAGACGACACAGTCAGACCGAACGACGCGCCCGCCCCGCCCAGGGTAGCGGGACAGTGGCTGTTCGAACACACGAACGAGTTTCCGACGAAGACCGATCAGTTGGTCGAGAGCGTGCGCAGAGACAGTCGCGCCAAGCGCATGACGGCGCGGATCGGACGTATCGTCTCGTTTGCGGCAGCGGTCGGTCCCTTGCTCATCAAGGGCTTTCCCGATTCATCGCACCAGATCCGGCTTTGCTCAGGTATCACGCCCACGCTTGACACGGCCAATAAGAGCAGGCATCGGACCTGGCGGTCACTACGAGCCTGCATGGATCAGCGGGCATTGCGCGCACGCCGCTCTTTTCGGAAAAAATCTATGCCATCTTTCCCTCGGGATTCGATGTCGAACCGCTTGGACCGTTGACAAAGCTCGAGCGCCAACTCAAGTTCATTCGACACAGCGCAAGGTTCGTGATCCGCCAGCAGGTGAACGACTGTCTGCAGCGGTGCGACGACATGCTGGAGCGGACCTACGCGTTCGACACGACTGACTCATTGCCCAGTTTGGTCGCAAATGACATGGGATTCGCACTGACGCCCCCTTGTGCACCTGGCAATCGCGACAGTTTCTACCCGACATTCGCGCACCGCCGAAGTCCGCTTTTCTGCGACGCGGCCGACCTTATGTCGATGCGAGCCGAGCCTTCTACCTGCCCTACCGACAGGGCGATTTGGAGGCCTTCCCCTCGGAAGTCCGATATCTGATCCGGATTGTGGCTCGGCGCCAAATGTTCAAGGAAATCACCGATGCACGCCAACTGGATGGAGACGCACTGGTCGCGGCCGAAAGCGGCGACTGAGTCAGCTCTTAAGCATTGCATCGGTGAGACTTATTCTTGACCCGATTGCACGCCGATTGGCAACACTAGGGGTCAGGTCGCATCGCGATGCGCACTGGATCGAGCGCAAGTCTGTTGTCTTTTCTATTAATTCTGGAGTTCACGCGAATATGAAGATCCTTGTGCCCGTAAAGCGGGTCGTCGATTACAACGTGAAGGTGCGCGTCAAGAGCGACGGCACCGGGGTGGACATTGCCAACGTCAAGATGAGCATGAACCCCTTCGACGAGATCGCTGTCGAAGAAGCGGTCCGGCTGAAGG
>Ga0207709_10002095_pt1 | contig 12847 bp, 8 predicted proteins | sample KBSM34metaG_FD_184397 | JGI IMG/M metagenome (GOLD analysis project Ga0207709, IMG submission 184397) | Miscanthus rhizosphere microbial communities from Kellogg Biological Station, Michigan, USA - KBS M3-4 metaG (SPAdes) (version 2) | ecosystem: Host-associated > Plants > Roots > Rhizosphere >...
CGAACTGGCCATCCTCATCTACACCTCGGGCACCACCGGAAAGCCCAAGGGCGCGATGCATTCGCACCGGGGCCTGCTGGTCGTGGTGCAGGGGCTGAACGTCTTCCTGCCGCAGGACGAGCGCGATGAACGCATGTGCTTCCTGCCGCTGTGCCACGTGGCGGAGCGCGTGGTGGGCCTGTACGCCTCGATCTACACCGGCACGCGGATGAACTTCGTCGAGAACCCCGACACCGTGCCGGAGAACGTGCGCGAGATCGCGCCCACGGTCTTCGGCGGGGTTCCGCGGCTGTGGGAGAAGTTCTATTCGGCCGTGACCATCGCCGTGAAGGAAGCCGGCCCGCTGCAGCAGGCGCTGTATGCCTGGGCGTTGTCGGTGGGGCACGCAGTCGCTGAGCGCGTGCTCGCCGGTCAGCCGGTGGGCGGCTGGCTCAAGCTCAAATACCACCTGGCCGGCTTGGCCGCGCTGAACAACGTGCGGCGCTTCATCGGCATCCAGCGCTGCCGCTTCCTGGTCACCGGCGCGGCGCCGATCTCGCCCGACCTGATCCGCTGGTACTTGGCACTGGGCCTGCCGATGCTCGAGGCCTGGGGGCAGACCGAGTCCGGCGGCATCTCGACTTCGATGCCGCCGGGACGGATCCGCCTGGGCACCATCGGCACCGCCAGCGCCTACAACGAGGTGTGCCTCGACCCGGCCACGGGCGAGCTGCTGGTGCGCGGGCCCAACGTCTTCATGGGTTATCTCAACCAGCCCGAGAAGACCGCCGAGACCATCGATGCCGAAGGCTGGCTGCACACCGGCGATGTGGGCGCGGCCGACAGCGACGGCTTCTTCCGCATCACCGACCGCATGAAGGACATCATCATCACGGCCGGCGGCAAGAACATCACGCCCAGCGAATGGGAGAACGAGCTCAAGTTCTCGCCCTACGTGACCGATGCGGTGGTGATCGGCGACCGCCGCGCCTACCTCAGCGCGATCGTGATGATCGAGTTGGAGAACGTTGAGAAGTTTGCGCAGGACCACGACGTGCCTTTCTCCAACTACGCGAGCCTGGCGCGCGCGCCCGAGATCCTGGCCCTCATCCAGGCGGAGATCGAGACGGTCAACAAGAAGTTCGCGCGCGTGGAGCAGATCAAAAGGTTCTTCCTGCTCGAGACCCAGCTGAGCGCCGAGGACGAGGAGCTCACGCCGACGATGAAGCTCAAGCGCAGCTTCGTGCAGAAGAAGTACGCCGAGCAGATCGAAGCGATGTACCGCTGACTACAACCCCCGAAGGAGACAAGCACCATGAAGAAGATCATCCGCCACGCGCGCTGCCTGCTGGCCGTGTCCGCCGTCGCTTTCGCCGCAGCCGCGGCCGCCCAGACCCAGGGCGTGAGCAAGGACGAGATCGTGCTCGGCACGCTGCAGGATCTGTCAGGACCGCTCGCCGGTTATGGCAAGGACTTGCGCAACGGCATGCTGCAGCGCGTCGCCGAGGCCAATGACAAGGGCGGCGTGCACGGCCGCAAGATCAGGCTGCTGGTCGAAGACAGCGGCTACGACCCCAAGAAAGCCGTGCTCGCGGCGCAGAAGCTGGTCAACCAGGAAAAGATCTTCGTGATGGCCGGCTCGCTGGGCACCGGCGTGAACAACGCCGCGCTGCCGGTGCAGAACGCCAAGTACGTGATGAACTTCTTCCCGGCGGCGCTGTCGCGCGACATGTACGAGCCCATCAGCAAGCTCAAGTTCGCCTTCCTGTCTTCGTACTACGACCAGATCGCGCCGGCGTCGGCACGCCTGTTCAAGGAGAAGAAGGCGCAGAAGCCCTGCATCATTTACCAGGACGACGAGTACGGCTTGGAGATCCTGCGCGGCGTCGAGGCGGGGCTCAAGACGGTCAATGCGGCGCTGGTCGAGAAGACCAGCTTCAAGCGGGGCGCCACCGATTTCTCTTCGCAGGTGGCGCGCCTGAAAGCCGCGGGATGCGACTTCGTGGTCACCGGCACGCTCATCCGTGAGACCGTGGGCACGATCAACGAGGCGCGCAAGCTCGACTTCAACCCGACCTTCCTGGGCGCCTTCGGCACCTACACCGATCTGATCCACAAGCTGGGTGGCAAGGCGATGGACGGCTTCTACTCGACGATGACGGTGCAGCACCCTTACGAGGACACGGCGCCCGAGGCGCTCAAGCCCTGGATGGCCAGCTATCGCACCCGCTTCAACGAAGCGCCCTCGGCCTACTCGATCTACGGCTACGTGATCCTGGACCGGCTGGTGCGGGTGATGGACAAGGCCGGTCCCCAGCTCGACCTCGACACGCTGGTCAAGAGCCTCGAGTCGTTCAAGGTGCCGGCCGACATGTTCGGCATGCCCGAGATGAGCTTCGGGCCGGACCAGCACCTGGGCTCCAACAAGGCGCGCCTGTCGCAGATCCAGGGCGGCCGCTGGAACGTTGTGCTCGACTACGACCAGGCGAAGTGATCTCTCTCACCTGACGAACTGGAGCATTCCATGCATATCGACCGGATCGCGCGCTTCGGCGCCGCGGCTGTGCTGGGTCTTGCGGGCGCCGCTGCGTCGGCCCAGACCCAGGGCATCGGCAAGGACGAGATCACCCTGGGCAGCGTTCTGGACCTTTCGGGCCCGGTCGCGGGCTACGGCAAGGACGTGCGCAACGGCCTGCTCATGGGCGTGGCCGAGTTCAACGCGCAGGGCGGGGCGCACGGGCGCAAGCTGCGCCTGCTGGTCGAGGACAACGGCTACGACCCCAAGCGCACCGTGCTGGCGGCCCAGAAGCTGGTGAACCAGGACAAGGTGTTTGCGCTCGTCGGCACCTTCGGCACGCCGCACGCGCTGGCGGCGATGCAGGTGCAGGCGCCCAAGGGCGTCTTCAGCCTGTTCCCGATGGCGCTGTCGCGTGACATGTACGAGCCGCTGAGCAAGCTCAAGTACGCGATGCTGCCGTCGTCGGTGGACCAGATCCGCGGCGTGGTGCCGGGGATCTATCAGCGCAGCAAGGCGCGCAAGGCCTGCACCCTGTACCAGGACGACGACTACGGGCGCGAGGTGGTGCAGGGCGCCGAGGCCGGCTTGCAGTCGATCGGTGCGGTGCTCGCCGAGCGCACCAGCTACAAGCGCGGCGCCACCGACTTCTCGTCGCAGGTCGCGCGGCTGAAGTCGGCCGACTGCGACTTCGTGGTGCTCGGCACCGTGATCCGCGAGACGGTGGGTGCGATCGCCGAGGCGCGCAAGCTGCAGTACGCGCCGACCTTCGTGGCAGCCTCGACCGCCTACTCGGACCTGATCCCGAAACTGGGCGGCAAGGATATGGACGGCCTCTACGCGGTGACCACCGCGCAGCAGCCCTACCTCGACGATGCATCACCGGCCATCGCCGCCTGGGCGGCACGCTACCAGGCGAAGTTCAAGGAAGCGCCGACCGTCTTCTCGGTCTATGGCTTCACGATGATCGAACTGCTGGCCAAGGGCCTGCGCAAGGCCGGCGGCGATCTCGACGCCGAGCGTTTCGGCAAGGCGATGGACAGCATCGGCGATGTGCCGGGCGACATGTTCGGCAATCCGCCCATGCATTTCTCGCCGACGCGGCACCTGGGCTCGGACCGGTCGCGTCTTTCACAACTGCAGGGCGGCCGCTGGAAGGTCGTGCTGGACTACGACCAGATGCAATGAAGGGATGCCGATGAACCGCAAGGTGATTGTTGCCGGCGTGGGCATGCTGCCCTTCGCCAAGCCCGGGGCCAGCGAGAGCTACCCGATGCTCGGCGCGCGCGCCGCCAAGGCTGCGCTGGACGATGCGCGGGTCGACTACCAGTCGGTGAACCAGGTCTACGCCGGCTACGTCTACGGCGACTCCTGCAGCGGGCAGGCGGCGGTCTACCACGTCGGGCTCACCAGCGTGCCGGTGATCAACGTCAACAACAACTGCGCCACCGGCTCCACCGCGCTCTTCCTGGCGCGCCAGGCGGTGGCCAGCGGCGCGGCCGAGTGCGTGCTGGCCCTGGGGTTCGAGCAGATGGCGCGCGGCGCGCTGGGCGTGCATTTCCAGGACCGTCCCGACCCCTCGCAACGCCTGCTCGACACCATGCAGCAGATTCAGGGAACGGACGTCGGAGCGCCCATTGCGGCGCAGCTATTCGGGGGCGCAGGGCGCATGCACATGCAGCTCTACGGCACGCGCGCCGACACCTTCGCCCGCATCGCGGTCAAGGCGCGGCGCCATGCGAAGAACAACCCCAACGCGATCTTCCGCCAGCCCCTGACACTCGATGAAGTGCTGGCCTCGCCGGCCGTGTTCGACCCGTTGACCCGGTTGCAGTGCTGTCCGCCGACCTGCGGCGGTGCCGCCGCCGTGCTGTGCTCCGAAGACTTTGCACGTCGCCATGGCCTGGACGCCCGCGTCCGGATCGCGGCACAGGCCATGAGCACCGATGGCAACAGCAGCTTCGACGAGAAGGACATGCGCAAGCTGGTCGGCTACGACATGACGCGCCGGGCGGCACTGCAGGTGTACGAGGCAGCCGGCATCGGCCCCGAGGACGTCCCGGTGGCCGAGCTGCACGACTGCTTCACCACCAACGAGCTGCTGAGCTACGAGGCGCTTGGCTTCGCGCCCGAGGGCGGCGCTGAGCGTTTCGTGCTCGACGGCGACAACACCTACGGTGGTCGCGTCGTGACCAATCCTTCGGGCGGGCTGCTGTCCAAGGGGCACCCGCTGGGTGCGACCGGGCTGGCCCAATGTGCCGAGCTGGTGTGGCAGCTTCGCGGGCAGGCTGGTGCCCGGCAGGTCGAGGGCGCGCGTGTCGCTCTGCAGCACAATCTGGGGCTCGGCGGCGCCTGCGTGGTGACGCTCTACCAACGGGACTGAGGCCGTGCACGGCGATGGAACCCTGACCCCGGTCCGTCGCCGCGGCGGCGCGGACGTGACGAACCTCGAGGAGCCTGCCATGCCGACCGGCACACCCGGTCACACAGACGATCCCACCCGCCAGAGTGCCACGCTTCCGGTCGCCGTGCCGCAGCCCGCGCCGCGGGCGTTCCCGCTGGCCGGCAAGCTTCGCCCACCGCTTGCCACTGCGTTCGAGCTGCAGCGCACCGAGATCTGCGAGCGCATATTCAATGCCGGGGCTGCGCGGCTGGTGTTGTTGCGCGCGCCTGCGGGCTTCGGCAAGACCACGGTGATGCTGCAAGTGCGTCGGCGCTTCGAGGAAACCGGACTGCAGCAGGCCTGGCTCACGCTCGATCGCGCCGACAACGATGTCGGGCGCTTCTTGGCGGCGTTGACGGCTTCGCTGGAGCCGCTGATTCCTGCGCTGCGCAAGCTGCAGCCGCTCGAAGGGCAGGGGCCGGACGAACTTGCCTTCGCCTTGATCGACACAGTGGCGGCGCATCCGGCACCGCTGGCGCTGTTCCTTGACGACTTCGAGGTGCTGCAGAGCCCTGTCGTGCTCGGCCTGGTCCAGGAGTTGATCGATCAGCTGCCGCGCGGCGCGCAGCTGATCATCGGCTCGCGCGGGGTGCCCGAGCTGGGGCTGGGCCGGCTTCGCGCACGGGGTCGGCTGCTCGAAGTCGAGCCGACACAACTGCGCTTTTCCGAGGCCGAGGTCGATGGGTTCCTGCGCCAGCAGCGCGGCCTCACCTTGCAGCCGGAGGACATCCGTCGCCTGCACCGCAGCACCGAGGGCTGGGCTGCGGCGCTGTGGCTGGCGTCCGTGACGCTGGAGCATCGCGACGAGCCCGGCCGCTTCATCGCCGGCTTCTCGGGGTCGAATGCGGCGGTGGTCGACTACTTGGTGGAAGACGTGCTCTCGCGGCAGTCGGACGATGTGCGCGGCTTCCTGCTGCGCACCAGCATCCTGGCGCAGCTCAACCCGTCGTTGTGCGATGCCGTGTGCCAGCGTGACGACAGTGCGGCCATGCTGCGCGCACTCGAGCAGGCCCACCTGTTCCTCATCCCGCTGCAAGCCGACCACAGCGAGTACCGCTACCACGGCATGTTCGCGGAATTCCTGCGGGCCCAGCTGGCCCGACAGCACGCGCAGGAGATTCCGGCGCTGCACAGTGCCGCCGCGCAATGGTTCCTGGGTGTCGGGCGCCCCGTGCCGGCGATCGAGCATGCGCTCGCGGCCGGGGCCCTGGCGCTTGCATTTCCACTGCTCGAGGCCGAGGCCCAGTCGCTGCTCGACCAGGGGCGTGTCAGGCTGCTGTCGCGCTGGCTCGATCCGCTGCTTGAGGCCGGGCAGCTGGCCGACCGTCCGATGCTCCAGGTGCTGCACGCCTGGGCTGTCTGCCTGGCGCGCGGACCGCGGGCTGCGGCCCCGTTGCTCGAGCGGCTGGAGCAGCGCACCGACGATGATGTCGAGGTGCGCGCCCACCGGCTCGCGATGAAACCCTTGCTGATGGTGCTGACCGACCGCATCGACGAGGCAATGCCGCTGACCACCGAACTGCTGGTGGCGCTGCCCGTCGAGGCCACCTTCGCGCGTGGCTTCCTGGAAGTGGTGCTGGCCAACCTGGCCATGATCGCCGGGCGTTACCACGAGGCCCTTCGCCTGGTCGATGCGGCGCGCAGTCGCCAGCCCGAGCACAGCAGCAGTTTTAACTTCGCCCTGTCCGAGGCGGCAGAAGGGGCGGTCGACCTGACGCAGGGCCGTCTGCGCAAGGCCATCGCACGCCTGCGGCTGGCGGTGAGCGCAGGCACGGTCGACCCTTCGCGCGCCACCAACGGCAACGCCATGGCCGGTGTGCTGCTGGCCGAGGCCTTGTACGAAGCCGACCAGTGCGAGCAAGCCGAGCGCCTGCTGGCGGTCTACATCCCGCTGATCTGCCGAGTAGGCATTCCGGATCAGCTGATCTGCGCGCACGTGATCATGGCCCGCATCGCGCTCGACCAGGGCGATGCCGACCGCGCGCAGCAGTTGCTCACCGAACTCGAGCACATCGGACACCGCGACGGGCTGTCGCGCGTGGTGGCGAGCGCGCGGCTCGAACGCGTGCGCATGGCCGTGGTGGAAGGCCGGCTTGCGCGTGCCAGGGCCGAGCTCGATCGCTGCAACGACAAGCTGCTGTGGGCGCGCGTCTCGCGCCTCTCGTTGCGTGCCAACGTGGTCGAAACCTACGACGTGGCGCAGGCGCGCTGGTCGATCGCCAGCGGCCACGCTGCAGAGATGGTTGCTCCGCTGCGTCAGGAACTCGACGCCGCCGAACGCGCTCAGCGCGAGCGCCGGGCGCTCACATTGCGGCTCCTGCTGGCTCAGGCCCTCTACCGGGACGAGCAGCGCAACAAGGCGATGCGCGTGCTGGCCAAGGCCGTTCGTCTCGCGGCCGCCGAAGGGTACGTGCGCGCCTTCCTTGACGAAGGCCCGTTGGTGCTGACGATGCTGCGCGACCTGCGTACCGTGCCCAACGCACTGCTGGACGAGGATGCTGCTGCTTCCGACGATGCCCCGTTGGCTTTCATCGACCGGATGCTGCGCGAGCCTGCCACTGCCATCGCGGGCAGCGAAGCGATCGCGGCCGAAGCGGGCCAGCGCATGGGCGCATCGGCGCCCAGCGAGCTGCTTACACGCAAGGAGATTCAGGTCATGCGGCTGGCGGCCGAGGGCCTGTCGAACGACCAGATCGCGGAGCGTCTCTTCGTCGCCGAGACCACGGTGCGTACGCACTTGCGCAACATCAACGTCAAGCTCGATGCGCGCAATCGGATGGAGGCGATCGCGTTCGCGCGGCGCGCCGGACTCATCGCCTGAGCGTCCCGGCTTTGCGTGGGGAAAAGTGCCGGCGCAATCTCGTCGGATGCGACGATATCGAGGCGCCATGCCGATTGCACACTCGGCGCCGTGTCGCGAGGACCTCTGCGGCGCGACCCCACAAGAATCCGGAGACTTCCATGCCCCTCACCCTGGCGTTACACAAAGCACGCCGTGAAAATCCCGACCGGCTGGCCGCCATCTGCGGCGACCGGCGCACCACCTACGCGGAGCTGCATGCGCAGGTCGCGCAACTGGCGGGCGGCCTGCACGCCGTGGGCGTGCGCCGCGGCGACCGCGTGCTCGTGCTGGCGCCCAACTCCGACCGCTTTCTGGCCGTGGTCTATGCCACATGGTGGCTCGGCGCCGTGCTGACGCCACTCAATTGCCGCTGGAGCGTGGACGAACTTGCCTTTGCGCTGGCCGACAGCGGCGCCAGCGTGCTGCTGCTGGACGACGTCTTCGTGCCGCTGCTGCCGGCCCTGCGCCAGAAGTCGCAGTCGATGCCAACCGTCGTCGTCATCGGCGAGTCTGGCAAGGTGCCCGAAGGCGCGTGGCGCTACGAGGAACTGCTCGGGCATGGCGCCCCTCTGGACGACGCCTACGTCGGGGGCGATGCGCCGGCGGTGCTGCTCTACACCGGCGGCACCACGGGTCGCTCGAAGGGCGTGCTGCTGTCGCACGGTGGACTCCTGGGCAACACACTCGCGTCCATCGCCATCGGCGAGCGCGTGCCCGGGGCGATCTGCCTGCACGCGCTGCCGATGTTCCACGTCGGCGGCCTGGCCGTCGTGCTGCAGGCCATGGTGGGCCAGTGCACGCAGCTGATGCTGCCGGTCTTCGACCCGGCCGTATTCCTGGCGCTGATCGCGCGCGAACGCGTGACCGAGGCGGCGCTGGTGCCCACCATGATCAAGCGTGTGGTGGACCACCCTGACATTCGCAGCCGCGACCTGTCGAGCCTGAAGCGCCTGTACTACGGCGCTTCGCCGATCGACGGCACGCTGCTGGAGCAGACCATCGCATGCCTGCCCGATGTCGGGCTCACCCAGTTCTATGGCATGACCGAGACCGCGGGCATCGCGGTGGCGTTGCCGGCCTGGTGCCACAGCGCCGAGAGCCGTGCGCGAGGCCGCCACCTGGCCGCGGGCCTGCCGACGCCCTGCATGGAAGTGCGGGTCGTGGACCCGGAGGGAAATGATCTGCCCGCCGATGCAGTGGGGGAGGTCTGGCTGCGCGGCCCGGGCATCATGCTGGGCTATTGGAACCTGCCCGAGCAGACCGCGCAGGTGCTGCACCAAGGTTGGATGCGCACCGGCGACGGCGGCCGGCTCGACCCAGAGGGCCTGCTGCACATCGTCGACCGGCTGAAGGACATGATCGTCAGCGGCGGGGAGAACGTCTACTCCACCGAAGTCGAGAACGCGATCCTCGCGCTGCCCGGCGTGGCCCAGTGCGCGGTGCTCGGCGTGCCCGACGCCGATTGGGGCGAGCGCGTGCACGCGGTGCTGGTGCTGCAACCCGGCGCGCAGATCGACGAGGCCCGCGTCATTGCGCATTGCAAGGAGCGGATCGCCGGCTACAAGTGCCCGCGCGGCGTCGAATTTCGCAGCGAGTTGCCGGTGTCTGGCGCCGGCAAGCTGCTCAAGCACCAGCTGCGCGAAGCTTACTGGCAAGGCCGCGAGCGCCGTGCCGCCTGAAGGAACACCACCCCATGAACCGAAACCTCTTCCGTCCCGAGCACGAACTCTTCCGCGACAGCGTGCGTCGCTTCCTGCAGCAGCATGTCGGTCCGAAGCTCGAGAGCTGGGCCGAGCGCGGCTGCTTCGACCGCGCGGTGTTCAGCATCGCCGGGGAACTCGGCCTGCTGTGCCCGACCGTGCCTGAGGCCTATGGCGGCCCCGGCGCCGACTTGCTGTACTCGGCCGTGGTGCTCGAGGAAGCCGCGCCGTACAGCAACTTCGGGTTGTCGCTGACGATGCACTCCGAGATCGTCACCAACTACTTCCTGCACTTCGCCAGCGAGACGCTGAAGGCGAAGTGGCTGCCGCGCATGGTCAGCGGCGAAGCCGTTGCGGCGCTCGCGATGACCGAGCCCGACGGCGGCTCCGACGTGAAAGCGGTGCGTGCCACGGCGCTGCGCGAAGGGGAGCACTACCGGCTCAATGGCGCCAAGACTTTCATCTCGAATGCAACCACCTGCGACCTCGTGGTGGTGGTCGCCAAGACCGACCCGGCTGCCGGGGCCAAGGGCGTCAGCCTGCTGGTGGTCGACACCACGCTGCCGGGCGTGAAGAAGGGTTCGCCGCTCAAGAAAATCGGCCTCAAGGCGCAGGACACCGGTGAGTTGTTCTTCGAGGATGTCTTGGTGCCCGTCGACCACCTGCTCGGCGAGGAGGGGCGCGGCTTCGCGTACCTGATGCAGGAGCTGCCCTGGGAGCGGCTGCAGATCGCGGTGTCGGCCATCGCCGCCGCGGAAGACGCCTACCGCATGACGGTCGAGTACGTGCGCGGCCGCCGTGCCTTCGGCCAGGCTGTCGCGGATTTCCAGAACACCCGCTTCGTGCTGGCCGAATTGAAGACCGAGATCCGCATCGGTCGCACGTTTGTCGACAGCTGCCTGCAGCAGCTGCTGCAGGGCGAGCTCGACGCCGAGGCCGCCTCGATGGCCAAGTACTGGTGCAGCGACCTGCAGTGCAAGGTGGTCGATGCCTGCGTCCAGCTGCATGGCGGCTACGGCTTCATGGCCGAAGTGCCGATCGCTCGGGCGTACGTCGACGCGCGCGCCCAGCGGATCTATGGCGGCACCAACGAGATCATGAAGGAACTCATTTCGCGCAATCTCTGAGCGGGCCGAATTCGTCGGATGCGACGATACCGGGCGGGTTCGCTGCGGCGACAGTTCCAGGCATGGGACATCAACCGCACAACGGCATCGCAGTGGCCGGCATCACACTGCAACTCCAGGACGCGGTCGCCACGATCGCGATCGACCTTCCCCAACCCAAGAACAGCTTTCGCGTCGAGAACGCAAAGGCCCTCGGCGCCCAGCTCGATGCTGCGCTCGAAGGCGGCGCGCGCTGCGTGGTGCTGCGCGGCGCCGGTGCGGTGTTCTCGGCGGGTTGGGACATCGGCTCTATCGATCCCGCCGCAGACAACCCGATGGCCATGATCAGTCAGGTGGTCGGCCCGCTGTGCCAGCGGCTGCGGGCGCTGCCCGTGCCCACCATCGCCGCGGTGGCGGGGCCCGCGCTGGGCTTCGGCTTCGGATTGGCGTTGTGCTGTGACATGGTCCTGGCAGAGGAAGAAGCGCTCTTCGGCAGCCCGTTCCGGCACATCGGCATGGTGCCCGACACCGGCGCCCACCACATCCTGCTGAGCCGCACGGGCTTTGCACTGGCCTCCGAGCTGATCTACACCGGTCGCCTCGTGAACGCCGCCGAGGCCGCCGCGCTGCGCCTGGTCAATCGAGCGGTGCCCACGGGGGCCGTGGCGGAAGAGGCGCAGAAGCTGGCGCAGAACATCGCGAGCGGGCCGACCGCGGCCTTCCGCCTGTCGAAAGAGGTGTTGCTGGAAGGCGGCGATTTCGATTCGATGCTCGCCCACGAAGCACGCCAGCTGCAGAAGGTGTTCGCCACCGACGACCTGAAGGAGGGCATTGCAGCCTTCCAGCAGCGCCGTCGCCCCGCTTTCACAGGCCGCTGATTCGCGCGCCAAGGCACTCCACAACCAACGACAAGAACCCCAAGGACGACAGATGACAGAAGCCTACATTCTCGACACCGTGCGCACGCCGCGCGGCCGCGGGCGCGCCAACGGCGCGCTGCATGAAGTCGCACCGGCGCGCCTCGCCGCCCAGGTGCTCCAACAGATCCGCGACCGCAACCGGCTGGACACGGCGCTGGTCAACGATGTGATTCTCGGCTGCGCCGAGCCGGCGCTGGAGCAGGCGTCGAACATCGGCAAAGCCGCGGTGTTCGCGGCCGGCTACGACCATACGGTGCCAGGCGTGCAGCTCAACCGGTTCTGCGGCTCGGGGCTGGAGGCCTGCAACTTCGCCTCGGCGCTGGTCAAGTCGGGCCAGGCCGAGCTGGCCATCGGTGGTGGTGTGGAGAGCATGTCGCGCGTGCCCATGTTCGTCGGCGGCGGGCCGTGGATCACCGATCCGCAGATCACCATTCCGAACCGCATCGTGCCGCAGGGCGTGTCGGCCGACCTGATCGCCTCGCTGTACGGCTTCAGCCGCCACGACGTCGACAGCTACGCGGTGGAAAGCCAGCGCCGCGCGGCCGCAGCCTGGGCCGAGGGCCGCTTCGCGAAATCGGTGGTGCCCGTGCGCGACATGAACGGCGTGGAGATCCTGGCGCAGGACGAGCACGTCCGCGCCGACACCACGATGGACACGCTGGCCAAGCTCGAGGCTTCCTTTTCCGTGCAAGGCGAGAAGATGGGCTTCGACGCGATGGCGCTTCAGCGCTACCCGGAGCTCGGTGCGATCACGCATGTGCACCACGCCGGCAATTCGTCGGGCATCGTCGATGGCGCTTCGGCGGTGCTCATCGGCTCGCGCGAAATGGCCGATCGGCTCGGGCTGAAGCCGCGCGCGCGCGTGGTGTCCTTCGGCACCATCGGCAGCGAGCCGACCATCATGCTGACCGGCCCCGCGCCGGCCGCCGAAGCAGCGCTCAAGCGGGCCCGCATGAGCGCCGGAGACATCGATCTGTTCGAGTGCAACGAGGCCTTCGCCGCGGTGGTGCTGCGCTTCATGCAGGCGCTGCGCGTTCCGCACGACAAGGTCAACGTCAACGGCGGCGCCATTGCGATGGGCCATCCGCTGGGGGCGACCGGCGGCATGCTGCTGGGCACGCTGCTTGACGAACTCGAACGCCGCGACTTGTCGACCGGCCTGGTCACGCTGTGCGTGGGCGGCGGCATGGGTTCGGTGATGGTGATTGAACGCGTCTGACGCAGGAGCAAGAAAAATGATCGACTACACGCTCGATGCCGACGGCATCGCCACCCTGACCTGGAACGTGGCCGACCGGCCGATGAACGTGCTGAACCTGGCGTCCATCGCCGCCTTCGACGC
>Ga0207709_10002096_pt1 | contig 12844 bp, 4 predicted proteins | sample KBSM34metaG_FD_184397 | JGI IMG/M metagenome (GOLD analysis project Ga0207709, IMG submission 184397) | Miscanthus rhizosphere microbial communities from Kellogg Biological Station, Michigan, USA - KBS M3-4 metaG (SPAdes) (version 2) | ecosystem: Host-associated > Plants > Roots > Rhizosphere >...
GGTCTTCGCCGTCGGCCTCGTCGTGTTCACCGTCGGTTCGCTGCTGTGCGGGGTGGCCAACTCGCTGGTGCTGCTGTCCGTCTCGCGGGCGGTTCAGGGCGTGGGCGGCGCGATCATGTTCGCGACGTCCCTCGCGTTGCTGGCGGGCGCGTTCGCGCCGCGCGAGCGGGGCGTCGCCTTCGGCGTGTTCGGCGCCGTCACCGGTGTGGCGGTGGCGGTGGGCCCGGTGCTCGGCGGAGCTCTCACGAGCGGGCTGTCGTGGCGGTGGATCTTCTTCGTCAACCTCCCGATCGGGATCGCCGCGCTGGCGGTGACGCTGCTGCGGGTCGACGAGTCGCGGGCGCCGACAGCGCACCGGGTGGACTGGGCGGGCTGCGTGACGTTCAGCGCCGCGCTGGGCGCGCTGGTGTTCGGGCTGATCCGCAGCCACGTCGACGGCTGGGGGTCGGTCACGGTGGCCGGTTCGCTGATTGCCTCCGTGGTCCTCCTCGTGGCCTTCGTCGTCGTCGAAAAGACCTCGGCCGCTCCGATGTTGGACCTCAGCCTGCTGCGGGTGCCGACCTTCGGCGGCGGCTTGATCGCCGCGTGGGCCATCTCCGCCTCGTTGTTCTCGCTGCTGACCTACCTGGTCATCTTCCTGCAGGGCATCCAGGGCTACTCGGCCGTCGAGACCGGGCTGCGGTTCCTGCCGTTGACCCTTGCGATCTTCGTGACCGCGGGAGTGGCAGGCCGGCTCAGCGACGTGGTCCCGGTGCGCTGGTTGATCGGCCCCGGGTTCGTCTTGGTCGCGGCCGGGCTCTGGCTGATGCGCGATGTCGACCCGGCGGCCAGTTGGACCCAGTTCGTCCCCGGCTTCCTCGTCGCCGGAGCGGGGGCCGGGCTCATCAACCCGCCGCTCGCCTCGACCGCGGTGGGCGTCGTCGAGCAGGACCGCGCGGGCATGGCCTCGGGCATCAACTCGACGTTCCGGCAGGTCGGCATCGCGACCGGCGTCGCCGCCCTCGGCAGCCTGCTGGCCTCGCGGATGGACGACTCGGTACGAGCGGCCCTGTCGGAGGGTCCGCTCGCGGGCAGGGCAGGGGAGTTCGCGGACGCGGTCAGCAGCGGCAGTACCGCGTCGGCGATCGGTTCGCTGCCGCCCGAACTCCGTGGGCTCGCGGCGCAGGCCGCGGGTACCGGATATGCGGAGGCGCTCGACAGCATCCTGCTGATCGGTTCGGTTACCGCGGCGCTGGCGGCGATCGCGACGCTGCTGCTCATCCGGTCCCGCGACTTCGTCGAGGCGTCGGGGGAGCTGGAGTCGAGCGAGCAGGAGGCCGCAATTCCGGTCTGAGGGCTGCTGTCACGTGGTGTGGTTCCGGCGGTGTCGCGCGTCGGGGCCACGCCCCGTTTGGTAGAGCTGACGGCATGGGAACTCTCAAGGTCACCGACAACGCGCTCCACCTGACTCTTTCGACGCTGGAGAAGATCGGTGCGCTCCACGGCGACGTCGAGGTCCCGTTGAGTTCGATCCTCGCCGTCGACGTGTGTCCGGACGGGCTGTCGGCACCGCGCGGGATGCGTGCGCCGGGGTTGGGGGTGCCAGGATGGCGCAAACTCGGCACCTGGCGATCGCGGGGGCGCCGCGAGTTCGTCGATGTGCGCAGGGGGCAGCCGGCGGTGCGGGTCGAACTCGCGGGTCAGTCGTTCGCCGCGCTCTTGGTCGGAGTCGACGATCCGCAGGCTCTCGCGCGGCGACTCGGCGGGCTGTCGGGGTAGTCGGAACCGTGCGCGCTTTTCACCCCCACCGGGGTGCAACTCGCGCACGGGCGGCGGAGCCGCTGATAACGAGTTGGTAACGATCAATATGAGGGGTTCCTCAGGTTTCGCGCCGGGTCGTTTTCGGTCCGGCCAGCGCGTTCTCTCCTTACCCGCGAGTCACTTGTGAAGCCGATTTGTGACCTGCGTCACGCCTACTACCTGGTAGAACGCTTGTCCAGGTCGCAAACGTGAGGAAATCCTCACCATTCTGTGCGAGCCTGATCGCGTCCCCGAAGATCCGTCCGTGGCCTGCCGATGGCCGCGTGTGGCCCGAGATCTCGGTGGGCATCGACCAGGAGAGGACAGTCAATCGTGACGATCGACGAGAGCACGCCGGTGGGTAAGGGAAGCGGCACCGGAGGGTCGCGGATTTCTGCGCGCGCCGGGTCTCCGAAGTCCGCGCTGCGCGATCGGCTCGTGGCCGGTGAGCCGTACGCGCTCGCGTTCGGCGGCCAGGGCGCGGCATGGCTGGCCCCGCTCGAGGAGTTGATCCGCGACAACGGCCTCGAACCCGACATGACCGACCTCGTCAACGAGGCGGCGGCCCTCCTCGCGCCCGTCGCGCAGGACCTGCTCGTGGTCCGGCCCGCGGGCTTCGACCCCATCGGCTGGATCCTCGAGCAGGACGTCGTGGATGAGGATGTCACCCCGGCCGGTCCCTCGGCCGCGGCGCTCACCTCCGCCTCGGTGTCTCTGCCCGGCGTCTTCCTCGCGCAGCTCGCCGCCCTGCGGTCGCTGCGCCTGCAGGGCCTCGACCCCGCCCAGCACGCGCCTGTCGCCGTGATCGGCCACTCGCAGGGCATGCTCGGCGTGCAGGCCGTCGCCGACGGCGGCGCCACCGACGGCTCCCTCCTGGCCATCGCGCAGCTGATCGGCGCGGCCGCGGTCCTGGTCGGCCGGCGCCGCGGCGTCATCGGCGGCGCCGAGCGCGCCCCCATGCTCGCCATCTCCGATGTGGACCCGGATCGCATCCAGGCCATCGTGGACGAGGTCGCCACGGGCGTCGACGCCGAGCGCGCCGCCGTGATGGCCATCCGCAACGGCCGTCGCCGCGTCGTGGTCTCCGGCACCCCGGCGCAGCTGGCCCGCGTCCAGCAGCGAGCCGAGCAGATCGCCGAGGACGAGGCGCGCGAGCGCGACGCCAAGAAGCGCGGCGGCGCCGTGTTCTCGCCGGTCTTCGAGCCGCTCGCGGTGGAGATCGGCTTCCACCACCCGGCGCTCGCGGATGCCGTCGACACGGTCGGCGCCTGGGCCGTCCGTTGCGGACTCGACCCCGAGCTCGCCAGCAAGCTGGCCGGCCTCTGCCTCGTCGACCCCGTCGACTGGGTCGCGGCCGTGGACTCCGTGGTCGACGCGGGCGCGGCCTGGGTCCTCGACCTCGGCCCCGGCGACCTGCTCACCCGCATGACGGCCGGTTCGCTGCGCGGGCACGGCGTCGGCATCGTCGCGGCGTCCACGCGCGTGGGCCAGCGCCACCTCATCACCCCGGGCGCGGCGCCCGAGGTGGCGAAGGCCTGGAGCGAGTTCAAGCCGACCCTGGTGTCGCTGCCCGACGGCAAGGTCGGCGTCGAGACCGCGTTCACCCGGCTGACCGGGCGGTCACCGATCCTGCTCGCAGGCATGACCCCGACCACCGTCGACGCGAAGATCGTCGCCGCGGCGGCCAACGCCGGCCACTGGGCCGAGCTGGCCGGCGGCGGCCAGGTCACCGAGAAGATCTTCACCGACCGGGTCGCCGAGCTGCAGACCCTGCTCGAGCCGGGCCGCGCGGTCCAGTTCAACTCGCTGTTCCTGGACCCGTACCTGTGGAAGCTCCAGCTCGGCGGCAAGCGGCTGGTGCAGCGGGCGCGCTCCGCGGGCGCCCCGATCGACGGCGTCATCGTCACGGCAGGGATCCCCGAGCTGGACGAGGCCGTCGCACTGATCGAGGAGCTGTCCGAGGTCGGCATCGGCCACGTCGCGTTCAAGCCCGGCACGGTCGCCCAGATCCGCTCGGTCATCCGGATCGCCAACGAGGTCCCCGACTTCCCGGTGATCGTGCACATCGAGGGCGGCAAGGCAGGCGGACACCACTCCTGGGAGGACCTCGACGACCTGCTCGTCACCACCTACGCCGAGCTGCGTGCCCGGCCGAACCTGGTGATCTGCGTCGGCGGCGGCATCGGCACCCCTGAGCGGGCCGCCGACTACCTGACCGGACGCTGGTCCACCGAGGCCGGCTACCCGGCGATGCCGGTCGACGGCATCCTCGTGGGCACCGCCGCCATGGCGACGCTCGAGGCCACCACCGCCCCCGACGTGAAGCAGCTGCTGGTGGACACCCCCGGCACCCCCGACTGGGTCGGGGCGGGCACCGCGACCGGCGGCATGGCCTCCGGCCGCAGCCAGCTCGGCGCCGACATCCACGAGATCGACAACGCCGCCTCGCGCACCGGCCGCCTGCTCGACGAGGTCGCCGGTGACGCCGACGCCGTCGCCCAGCGCCGCGACGAGATCATCGCCGCGCTCGACATCACGGCCAAGCCGTACTTCGGCGACGTCGCCACCATGACCTACGAGCGCTGGCTGCGCCGCTACCTGGAGCTGGCCGTCGGGATCGACTCGGCCAAGACGTTCGACTGCGGCACCGACTGGGCGGAGGCATACGCCGACGCGACCGAGTCGGTCTGGCTCGACGGCACCTGGCGCGACCGCTTCGCCGAGATGCTGCGCCGCGCCGAGGCCCGGCTGCACCGCAACGACCGCGGCCCGATCCGGACCCTGTTCAACGACGAGCTGGTCCTCGAGCGCCCCGAGGCCGCGCTGTGCGCCCTCAAGGCCGCCTACCCGGACGCGGGATCGGTCGTGCTGCACCCGGCCGACGTGCCGTTCTTCACCGCCCTGTGCAAGACCCCGGGCAAGCCGGTCAACTTCGTGCCGGTCATCGACAAGGACGTCCGTCGCTGGTGGCGTTCGGATTCCCTGTGGCAGGCACACGACCCGCGCTACACCGCCGACCAGGTGTGCATCATCCCGGGCACCGTTGCCGTCGCCGGTATCACCGAGGTGGACGAGCCCGTCGGCGACCTGCTCGACCGCTTCGAGCGGGCCACCACCGATGAGCTGCTGGCCGCGGGTGCCGCGCCGACCGCCGTCGCGAGCCGCAGGCACGCGGCCACGGCCCGCGGTCTGCTCGGTGTCGTGCTGTCCGCGCCCGACGTCCTGTGGGCCTCGCGCCTGACCCGCAACCCCGTGCACCGTCTCGGCGACCTCGCCGACTGGACGGTCGACGGCGACAGCGCCACCCACGCCCGGACCGGCGCCATCCTGAACGCGGTGGACGCCGAGCACGCCGAGCTGACCGTTCCGCTGCTCGCCGACCGCGCCGTGCGGATCCGGATCACCGTGCCCGCCTCGACCCGTGACGGCGGCGCCCCGGTGGTGACCGCGGCGGACGCCGAGGCCGCCATGTCGGCGCTGCTCGGGGTCGCGGCAGGCCAGGACCTGCCCGCCGTCAAGAACGGTGCGGCGCGCGTCAACCTCGCCTGGGTGCCCGACCGGGTCGCCGACCACGCGGGCGTCACCGGCGCCGGGTTGCCCGAGTCGCTCGCCATCGGCACCAGCGCGGTGCCGGACGTCGTCGTCGGTGCCTGCTGGCCCGCCGTGTTCGCGGTGCTCGGCGCCGCCACCACGGCAGAGGGCGCGCACGTCATCGAGGGCATGCTCGACCTGGTCCACCTCGACCACGCCGTTGACCTCGTCGGGGCGATCCCGACCGAGACCAGCGTGCTCACCGTGAAGGCCGAGTCCGTCGCCGTCGTCGACACCGACATGGGTCGCGTCGTCGAGGTGCACGTCGAGGTGGGGGCCATGCGCGAGCACGGCACCGCCGCGCCGACCTTCGCAAAGCTGGTGGAGCGCTTCGCGATCCGCGGCCGCACCGGTGCCGGCGAGCTGGCCGACCCGGCCAGGGCCGGCGGCTCGCTGACCGATGCGGTCACCGACACCCCGCGCCGTCGTCGCCGCCAGGCCACGATCGTCGCGCCGCGGCACATGGGCGCCTTCGCGGGCGTCTCGGGCGATCACAACCCGATCCACACCTCCGACGCGGCCGCGCTGCTCGCCGGGCTCGGCAGCCCGATCGTGCACGGCATGTGGCTCTCCGCCGCCGCCCAGCAGGTCGTCACCGCCATCGATCCGTCGGCGGTCGTGCCGCCGCGCAGGCTGACCGCGTGGACCGCCCGCTTCCTCGGCATGGTCCGACCCGGCGCCGAGATCGACGTCCGCGTCGACCGCATCGCCTACGACGGCGGCGCCGAGGTCATCGAGGTCGGCTGCCGGGTGGACGGCGACCTGGTGATGGTCGCCTCCGGCCGCACCGCCGCGCCGAAGACCGTGTACGCCTTCCCCGGCCAGGGCATCCAGCGCCCCGGCATGGGCCTCGACGCCCGCGCCCGGTCCAAGGCCGCGCGGGAGATCTGGGACCGCGCCGACAAGCACACCCGCGAGGCGCTCGGCTTCTCGATCCTGGCCGTGGTCCGCGACAACCCGACCGTCCTCAAGGCGCGCGGGGTCACCCACAAGCACCCCGACGGCGTGCTGCACCTGACCCAGTTCACCCAGGTCGCGATGGCCGTGCTGGGCGTCGCCCAGGTGGCGGAGCTGCGCGAGTCCGGCGCCTTCGTGGAGGACTCGCTGCTGGCCGGCCACTCCGTCGGCGAGTACAACGCGCTCGCGGCGGTCGCAGGCGTGCTGCCGCTCGAGGCAGTGCTCGAGGTCGTGTTCCAGCGCGGGTCCGCGATGCACGCCCTTGTGCCCCGCGACGAGGCGGGCCGCTCGAACTACCGCCTGGCCGCGATCCGGCCGTCGCAGATCGGCGTCGCCGACGAGGACCTCGCGGAGTTCGTGGCCGGCGTCGCCTCGGAGACCGGTGAGTTCCTCGAGATCGTGAACCTGAACCTGCGTGGCTCGCAGTACGCGATCGCGGGCACCGTTGCCGGTCTGGACGCGCTCGAGGTCGAGATCGACACCCGCCGTGAGGCTTTCGGTGGCAAGCGGGCCTACATCCAGATCCCCGGCATCGACGTGCCGTTCCACTCCACCGTGCTGCGCGGCGGCGTGGACGACTTCCGCGAACGGCTGCTCGCGCTGCTGCCGCAGGAGATCGATCCCGCGATCCTGATCGGGCGGTACATCCCGAACCTGGTGCCGAAGCCCTTCTCGCTCGAGCGTGAGTTCGTGCAGGAGATCGCCGACCTGGTGCCCTCGGAGCAGCTGGCCGCGGTGCTCGCCGACTTCGACGCGCACGCCGCCGACCCGTCCGCACTGACCCGCGTGGTGCTCGCCGAGCTGCTGGCCTGGCAGTTCGCCAGCCCGGTCCGGTGGATCGAGACGCAGGACCTGCTCTTCGGCGACGAGGCCGACGGCGGCCTCGGGGTCGAGCGCTTCGTCGAGATCGGTCTCGGCGCGGTGCCCACCGTGGCGAACCTGGCCTCGCAGACCCTCAAGCTGCCCGGTCGTTTCGGCAACCCGGTCGAGGTGCTCAACATCGAGCGCGAGGCGGGCATCGTCTTCTCGACCGACACCGACCCGGCGCCCGTCGAGGACGACGAGCCCGAGGCCCCCGTGGCCGAGACCGCAGCGCCCGCAGCCGCGGCCGCGCCCGCACCCGTCGCCGCCCCGGCGGCGGCCACCGGCGGCCCGCGCCCCGACGACATCGCGTTCTCGGCCTCGGACGCCACCGCCGTGCTCATCGGGCTGTGGACCAAGCTGCGTCCCGACCAGATCGGCCCCGTCGACACCATCGAGGCGCTCTGCGACGGTGTGTCCTCGCGCCGCAACCAGCTGCTCGTCGACCTCGGCGCGGAGCTGTCCCTCGGCGCCATCGACGGCGCGGCGGATGCCGACATGGGCTCGCTCGCGGTCACCGTCAACAAGCTGGCGCGCACCTACAAGCCGTTCGGCCCGGTGCTCACCGACTCGGTGAACGACCACCTGCGCAAGGTGTTCGGGCCCTCGGGCCGTCGCCCCGCCGCCATCGCGGAGCGGGTCGCGAAGGTGTGGGAGCTCGGATCCGGCTGGGCCAGCCACGTCACCGCCGAGGTGGCGCTCGGCACCCGTGACGGGTCGAGCGTTCGAGGCGGGGCGCTCGGCGGCCTGCACGAGGGCGCCCTCGCCGACGGCGCCGCGGTGGACGCGGTGATCGACGCCGCCGTCCAGTCCGTCGCCTCCCGTCGGGGCGTCGCCGTGTCGCTGCCCGCCACCGGTGGCGGGGCAGGCGGCACCGTGGACGCCGCCGCGCTCGGCGAGTTCACCGAGCACATCACCGGCCGCAACGGCGTGCTGGCCTCCGCGGCCCGGCTGGTGCTCGAGCAGCTCGGACTGTCCGACGAGGTCACCTCCGGCCCCGCCGACACCGACTCCGCGCTGGTGGACCTGGTGTCCACCGAGCTGGGCTCGGACTGGCCGCGTCTGGTCGCGCCGGCCTTCGACGCACGCAAGGCCGTCCTGATCGACGACCGGTGGGCGACCGCCCGCGAGGACCTGGCCCGGCTGTGGATCGGCGACCACGCGACCGTGGTCTCCGTGACCGAGGCGGACTTCACCGGCGCGGGCAGTGCCGTGGCCGCGCATGCGGACTGGTGGCGTCAGCGGGCCGAGGCCGAGGGCCGTGAGGAACTCGTCCAGGTCTACGCCGACATCGCCGCGGCGGCCGCCGTCACCGACGACGAGCCCGGCGTCTGGTCCGATCAGGTTGCCGTCGTGACCGGAGCAAGCAAGGGCTCCATCGCTGCCTCGGTCGCGGGTGGCCTGCTGCGCGGCGGCGCGACGGTCTTCGTGACCACCTCGCGCCTGGACTCCGAGCGGCTCGGCTTCTACCGGAAGCTGTACCGCGCCAACGCCCGTGCCGGCGCAGCCCTCTGGGTGGTGCCCGCCAACATGGCGTCCTACGCGGACGTCGACGCGCTGATCTCCTGGATCGGCGAGGAGCAGACGGAGACCGCAGGCGGAGCCAAGAAGCTGGTCAAGGAGGCCGTCACCCCGACGATGCTCTTCCCGTTCGCCGCGCCCCGGGTCGGCGGCGAGCTCTCCGACGCGGGGGCCCGCGCCGAGATGGAGATGCGGGTCCTGCTGTGGTCGGTCGAGCGGCTGATCGGCGGGCTGTCGAAGATCGGCTACGACCGCGACGTCGACACCCACCTGCACGTGGTGCTGCCGGGCTCCCCGAACCGGGGCCTGTTCGGTGGCGACGGTGCCTACGGCGAGTCGAAGGCCGCGCTCGACGCGGTGGTCATGCGGTGGAACGCGGAGCGGACCTGGGCCGAGCGGGTCACCCTCGTGCACGCGCTGATCGGCTGGGTGCGCGGCACCGGGCTGATGGGCGGCAACGACCCGATGGTCGAGGCCGTCGAGGCCAAGGGCGTGCGCACCTGGTCCACCGACGAGATGGCCGAGCAGTTGCTGGCGGCCTGCACGCAGGAGACCGTCACCGCGGCCGTCACCGCGCCGGTCCAGCTGGACCTGACCGGCGGCCTGGCGGAGGTCGACCTCGACCTGGTGGCCCTCGCCCGCGAGGCGGCCGACGCCGAGAAGGCGGCGGCCGACGAGCCCGAGGAGGACACGGCCGACACCGTCGACGCGCTGCCCGCGCCGCCGCGGATCGGGGACGCCCCGGCCGCGCCGTCGTGGCCCGAGTTGGACGTCGCCCCGTCCGACCTGGTGGTGATCGTCGGTGCCGGTGAGCTCGGACCCTACGGCTCGTCCCGCACCCGCTTCGAGATGGAGGTCGACGAGCAGCTCTCGGCGGCAGGCGTTCTCGAGCTGGCATGGAACACCGGTCTGGTCACCTGGGAGAGCGACCCGGTCGCGGGCTGGTACGACACCGAGACCGGTGAACTCGTGCCCGAGGCGGAGATCGCGGACCGTTACCACGACACCGTCGTCGAGCGGTGCGGCATCCGCACCTACGGGGACGAGGGCGCCATGGTCGACAACACGGCCCCGCTGCTCACCTCCGTGTTCCTCGACAAGGACCTCACGTTCGTGGTCGGCAGCGAGGCGGAGGCCAGGGCCTTCGTCGACTCCGATCCGGAGCACACGGTCGCGGCGGCCGTGCCGGACAGCGGCGACTGGCAGGTCACCCGCAGGGCCGGCACCGAGATCCGGGTGCCCCGCAAGGCGAAGTTGACCCGCACCGTCGGCGGCCAGATCCCCACCGGTTTCGACGTCACCAAGTGGGGCATCCCCGCGGACATGGCCGGATCGGTGGACCGGGTGGGCCTGTGGAACCTGGTCACCACGGTGGACGCGTTCCTCACCGGCGGCTTCACCCCCTCGGAGCTGCTGCGCTGGGTGCACCCCTCCGCGGTGGCGAACACCCAGGGCACCGGCATGGGCGGCATGACGTCCATGCGCTCGCTCTACATCGACACCCTGCTGGGCGAGTCCCGCGCGAACGACATCCTGCAGGAGGCCCTGCCGAACGTCATCGCGGCGCACGTGGTCCAGTCCTATGTCGGCGGCTACGGCGCGATGGTGCACCCGGTCGCGGCGTGCGCCACGGCGGCGGTCTCGGTCGAGGAGGGCGTCGACAAGATCCGCCTCGGCAAGGCGCAGCTGGTGGTCGCAGGCGGCTTCGACGACCTCGGCATCGAGGGCATCGTCGGCTTCGGCGACATGTCCGCGACGGCGAAGTCCGAGGACATGCTGGCCAAGGGGATCGACGAGCGTCGGTTCTCCCGCGCCAACGATCGTCGTCGCGGCGGCTTCGTCGAGTCCGCGGGCGGCGGCACCATCCTGCTGGCCAGGGGAGACCTGGCGCTGGAGATGGGACTGCCGGTGCTCGGTGTGGTGGCGTGGGCGGGCTCGTTCGCCGACGGCGTGCACACCTCGATCCCGGCCCCCGGAATCGGCGCGCTCGGTGCCGGACGCGGCGGCCAGGACTCGCAGCTGGCGCTCTCGCTCAACGCGCTCGGTGTCACCGCCGACGACATCTCCGTGGTGTCCAAGCACGACACCTCCACGGCCGCAAACGATCCGAATGAGGCCGAGCTGCACGAGCGGCTCGGGGCTGCGCTGGGTCGCAGCGCGGGGGCCCCGCTGTTCGTGGTCTCGCAGAAGAGCCTGACCGGGCACGCGAAGGGCGGCGCCGCGGCGTTCCAGCTGATCGGCCTGTGCCAGGTGCTCGCCAAGGGCGTCATCCCGCCGAACCGCAGCCTGGACTGCGTGGACGAGAAGATGACCGAGTTCTCGCACCTGGTCTGGCCGCGTGAACCGCTTCGCTTCGGCGAGCGGCTCCCGCTCCGGGCGGGCCTGCTGACCAGCCTCGGCTTCGGTCACGTGTCCGGCCTGATCGCGGTGGTGCACCCGCAGGCGTTCGTCGAGTCGATCCCGGCGGCCGCGCGTGCGGACTACCTGGCGAAGGCTCAGGAGCGCACGATCGCCGGGCAGCGTCGACTCGCGTCGGCGATGTGCGGGGGAGCGGACCTGTACGAGCGGCCCGCGGACCGTCGCTTCGGCGGGGATGCAGTGCCCGCGAAGGCGGCTCGTCAGCTCGAGGCGGACATGCTGCTGCACGAGCAGGCCCGGCTCGGCGCCGACGACGTCTACCGATCCGGATTGCCGGGGTGCCAGTGATGGCCATTCTGGGAATCGGATACGACCTGGTCACCGTCACCGAGTTCGCGGAGCAGATGAACCGTCCGGGAACGGCCATGCTGTCCAGCTTCCGGCCGGGGGAGCGCCGCTACGCGGAGTCCAAGAGCCCCGACCCGGCCCGCCACTACGCGGTGCGCTGGGCGGCGAAGGAGGCGGTGATCAAGGCATGGGCGTCGTCCCGGTTCGCCCGGCCGCCGTCAGTGGGTGACAACGCCTACGCGCAGATCGAGGTGGTCAACGACGCGTGGGGCAGGCCGAGCATCAAGCTGCACGACGAGGCCGCGGAGTTCCTGCCCGGCGCGATCATCCACCTGTCGCTGACCCACGACGGCGACATGGCGGGCGCCATGGTCGTCATCGAGGAGCCCGACCTGGTGGTGCCGGTCGCCGACTAGCGAACGGACGACGGATTGACGAGGCCGGCCCGCGGAGCGATCCGCGGGCCGGCCTCGTCCCCGTTCGGCGGCCTTGCACCTGACGCGACGTGAGGTCCTAGCGTGGCGGCATGACTGCAGACGAGAACGACGGGATGTTGACGGAGCAGGACGTGATCGACGCGGCGACGCGGTTGCCGGGGGTGGTCGTGGTGACCGCCGACGAGGCGAGCGGGGCGCCCGAAGCCTCCTGGGGTGACTCGTTCGTCCACCTCGACCCGGACCGGAAGTTCCCGTTCGCGACGATCGTGACCCAGGACGTGCCCGGTTGGGACACCTACTCGGCGCTGGATCGTGACGGTGCGTTCCGCGTGAACTTCGGCGTCGGTCGGGCCGGGTTCGAGGAGCTGCTCGGCTACCCGCCTGCCGCACACGCCGCGCACGCGGACTGGATCGACTTCACCGTCGGCGACCGGCTGCTGCCGCACCCGACGTACGCTGCGCAGTCCTGGGTGTCGATCGTGTGTCCCACGCGGGCGAGCCTCCCGCTGGTGCAGGACCTGTTCGACCGGGCCCGCGCGCACGCCGCGCGCCGTCGCCGGACGGGTGACGGTGGGCGATGATCGGAGTATGGACGACGGGTACACGGTCGGGGAGCTCGCGCGGCTGTCCGGCGTCTCGGTGCGGACCCTGCACCACTACGACGCCATCGGGCTGCTGACGCCGCACGCGCGCAGCACCGCCAACCACCGGCGGTACACGGGCGCCGATGTCGCGCGGCTGCGTCAGATCCTGTTCTACCGGGAGCTCGAGTTCGGCCTCGAGGAGATCGCGGAGATCCTGGCCGATCCCGCGGTGCACCCTGACGCGCATCTGCGCAGGCAGCACCGGCTGCTGCGCGAGCGCCGGGCCCGCATCGACGGCCTGCTCGACGCCGTCGAACACGAACTGCGGGCGAGCGGCTCGGGCATCGCGCTGACCGCCGCCGAGCAGCTCGAGATATTCGACACCGACCGCTTCGGTTCCGCGCTCGC
>Ga0207709_10002100_pt1 | contig 12840 bp, 10 predicted proteins | sample KBSM34metaG_FD_184397 | JGI IMG/M metagenome (GOLD analysis project Ga0207709, IMG submission 184397) | Miscanthus rhizosphere microbial communities from Kellogg Biological Station, Michigan, USA - KBS M3-4 metaG (SPAdes) (version 2) | ecosystem: Host-associated > Plants > Roots > Rhizosphere >...
CCTTCAGTTCGCGACGCATCTTGACCAGCGTCTCATAGCTGACCTGCGCATACTTATCGCCGACGGGAACCTGCTCCAGCGCCGAGGCCATGGCGCGATCGATCTCAGCAAATTTGACGCTATTTTCTTCACCTGCCGAAATATGCACGACTTCCCCCTGCGCAAGCTGGTTATCAAGCAGCAGCATCAGCGCATCGGCGCAATAGTCGACGGGAATCACATCGATCCGGTCTTCCATTGAGCAGAGGAATTTTTGCAGCATTAAGCCCATGCTGAATACCCAGAAGATACTGCTGGAGGGCTGGCAGCCGTGATGAGTATGGCCCACGACAATCGAGGGGCGGGCAATCGTCAACGGAAGCGTCGGACAGGTCTGCTGCATCAGCTGCTCGATCGTGGATTTAGAGTGGGTGTATTCGACAAGGTGTTCGGCACGTTCGCGAAACTCGGCGCTTTCCGCGACCAGAGAATCGGGCTCGGGAGAACATGACATAGCCGTACCCACATGCAGGAAGCGCTGTAGCCCGGCAACCCGGGACATACGTTGGGCAAACTGCAGGGTGCCTTCCACGTTCACCTTCCAGATGAGCGGGTTATTGCCAAAGGAGGCGACAGCCGCACAGTTGAGCACGTGAGTCACTTGTTCCAGACGTGGGTCGCAGAGAAATTCTGCGGGATTAGCTAAATCGCCCTCGAGAATATGTTGCGTACCCAGCGTCGCCAGTTTCTCCTCAGAGACATTGAACTTGCGCATGTTTTCTTTGACCCGGGCAAGCGCCGCGTCATCATTATCGGCTCGAACTAAAAGCAGCAGATTAATCCCGTTATTTTGCTTCAGGATATTCTCTAAAACTGCTCCCCCCAGAAAACCGGTAACGCCTGTAATTAATAGTGTATTCATGAACGCCGTCTCATCATGGTTGGTCGGCTGGATTCTAGGCGGCTGAAACTAAACGGTGAGTCAATGGAAAATGGCGAGTCGGAAGGCTTTCTTAAGACCGAATTAAGGTTACGAACGGGCGTGGATAGCATTGGACATCCGCGAAGTGAAGAAGATTCTGTTTTTCATGTTTCAATTTGTACATATATGATTTTTATGATTATTGTTATATTATCAATGGTGTTGTTATAGGTGTTTAAATGTAATTTAAAACATATTTAGTTACATCAAAAGTCGCTGTATAAAAAACGTAATACATGCAGAAATAAATCGAGGCGATTTATTTCTTCCGTCGTTGAAGGTCTTTAAAGGCTGCGAGAAATAAAGCTGAAGGGACCGTTTAGAATTGCTCAGCAGGCTATAATCTTAGTCTGACTTCAGCCACAGCTAAGCGCCGGCAATCGCAGCTGAGGACAAGACCTCGGCCGCTAAATCTGCGATAATGCTCGTTTCGAACCTAAACAGAGATGATTATGCAGTACCCGATTAACGAGATGTTCCAGACCTTGCAAGGCGAGGGTTACTTCACCGGCGTGCCTGCCATTTTTATTCGTCTGCAGGGATGCCCGGTTGGTTGCGCCTGGTGCGATACCAAACATACCTGGGATAAGCTTGCGGATCGGGAAGTGTCGCTGTTTAGTATTCTGGCGAAAACCAAAGAGAGTGATAAATGGGGCCCGGCCAGCGGCGAAGACCTGCTGGCGATTATCGGCCGTCAGGACTGGACCGCACGTCACGTAGTCATCACCGGCGGCGAGCCCTGCATCCACGACTTAACCCCGCTGACCATGCTGCTGGAGCAGAACGGATTCAGTTGCCAGATTGAAACCAGCGGTACCCATGAAGTGCGCTGCAGCCCGCGCACCTGGGTGACGGTTTCACCGAAGGTCAATATGCGCGGTGGCTACGATGTGCTGTCGCAGGCGCTGCTGCGCGCGGATGAAATTAAGCATCCGGTTGGCCGTGTGCGCGATATCGAAGCGCTGGACGAACTGCTGGAAACGCTGAGCGACGACAAGCCGCGGATTATTGCTCTGCAGCCCATCAGCCAGAAAGAGGATGCGACGCGTCTGTGTATTGAGACCTGCATCGCCCGTAACTGGCGGCTCTCAATGCAGACGCATAAATATCTGAATATTGCCTGATAAACCGCCGGGTAGATGCGCACTACCCGGCGCGTCCGCTACGCGTTCGACCAGCTTTTAATCGCGTCAACGTTTTCCAGACTACCATGGGTGACCGCATACGACTTTTTCAAAATCGTATCCGTATAGGTAGTTAACTCCCTGAAAATTCCCTTATTTAACGCCTCATACCGGCTGGCATTCTTCTCTATTGGCATAAAGGTATCTTTTACCCGCACCATATTTGCCACCGCTGTCGCGTAGGAGGGGTACAAACCCAATCCCACCGCGGCGTTGATTGCCGCGCCGAGGCTGGCACAGCCGTTAATCGCGTTGCGCCTGGCCGGCAGGTTAAATACATCGGCGAAGATCTGCATAAAGAGATCGCTGTTCGAACCGCCGCCGGTGATGATGATATGTTTAGCGAAGTGATTCATTTCATTGCACATATTGTCGTAGTTATTTTTCAGCGTCAGCGCAACGCTCTCCAGAATGGAGCGATAAATCCACGCGTAATCCATGCTGGAATCAAAACCGATCATGATCCCGCGTTTATAGGGCTCCCAGGGGTTCGTTAACCAGTCCAGTACGGTCATTAGCCCGTTACAGCCCGGCGGCACCGTTGCGGCCTTTTTATTTAATAGATCTTCCGGCGACAGGCCCTGAGCCCTGGCGTCCTGAATTAAGGATTCGCCCAACATGTCCCGCAGCCAGCTAACCGTCCACATCCCCTTACGAATACCGTACCCCTCGTACAGCAGCGTTTCGGGGATGGAGGACATAATCGGCCAGTAGGCGACGGGATCTTTCGGCAGCGCTTTGCCGTTCATCATCAGGGCGATATAGGTGCCTAATGAGATAACCGCCGTTTCGTCATCCAGCAACCCTGCGCCGAGCGCCTCAACCGGCTTATCGCTGGTGGTGCAGATCACGGGTAATCCTGACGGGAAGCCGGTTGCGCGGGCGGCCTGATCGGTGAGATGACCCAGAATCGAGCCGGGCATCTGCACGTCGAATAGCATCCGGCGCGGAATATTAAACTGCTTAACGACCTCGTCGTTGTCGCTCCACCCCCAGGTTTTATAATCCACCGGCCACTGGCCAAAGTAGTTGGCGATATTGTCCTTAAACTCGCCGGTTAAGCGGTGCGACAGATAGCCGGAAAATGAGGTGACCCAGGCCACGTCGGGATTGGTATGCTCATAAGGCCGGGTGACGCGGGCGTCCTGCCAGCTAATGAGCGGTTCGGCGGGCGTACCGTCGGCTTTAAGGAGCGCGCGGCAGCAGCGGATAGAGCCGAGACCGATGCCGACAATATCCTCTTTCTGGCCGGTAAACCGACTCATCAGATCCTTCCCGGCGCAGCATAGCGAAGTCCACAAATCATCATCAGGGTGCTCCGCCGTATCGGCGTCCGGTGTGTGCATTGGCTGCAGCAGGCCTTTTCCCTCGCAGACCACATTTCCCTGCAGGTCGTACATCACGATCTTGGTGCTCTGGCTCCCGCCATCGATTCCAATGATGTATTTCTTCGACATTATTATTCTCCTTTAAATTTTCATCCTCACTCGCCGGCAGTCTCTGCGGCAAGCGATGCCTCGCGTTCTGTCGCGGCGTCGGTGCGGCGTATTTTTCGAAACAGCAAAAAGGTAAAGAGGATCACCATGCACAGCGCGGCGAGGCCCATCAGCCACATGTTGCGGTAGGCGTCCGCGGTGGGGAGGGTGTCCTGCCAGTGGCCAACGATCGGATAGACAAAAACGTCGGGCAGGAAGCCAATGACTGAGCAGATACCGACGGTTGTTCCCATGATGTAGCCCGGAGTCCGCGCTTCGCCGGGGCAGGCCCAATAGAGCCCGCGCGAAGCGTAGCAGGTGAAGCCCAGCAGCAGAATCAGGCCGATCCCCATCGCCACGGAGTGTGGGTTTGAATTGGTAGCCAGTAGCGCAACAAGCGCCAGAACCCCCACGATCGACAGCAGCTGAATGACGCGGGTTGGGGATTTTACTCTGCTGTAGGTGGTAATAATGCCGCCCAGCGGGCCGCAAATCGCGCGGAAGATTTTGTTGATGACAATCCCCATATAGCTCGCAGCCACCAGCGACATACCGTACATTTCCGTCAGGTAGTTGGTGGAGTAGCTGAGGATGGCGTAGATGGTAAAGACGCCAAAAATGACCATGCTGCAGTACCAGGTTGTGCTGATGCGCAGGACGGCGAGAATATCGCTTAGCTGAAACGCTTTTTTCTCTTCTTGCGCCGCGCCACCGCGCTGGGGCGCATCGCTGACAAAGAACCAGCACAATATCCCCAGCAGGATGTAAACCACGCTGTAAATCAGGATAACGACCTTCAGGCTATTGCTATCGTCGGGCGCGAAGCGGGAAAACGCCCACATGGTAAATACTGCCAGCGACATAACGCCAACGCCGCGTAGCCCCTCCATCCAGCCCATGATTTTTCCCTGCTCGCTATGATTGCCGAGCAGTGAGGCGGCCTTAATTGAAACGGACCACAGCATCAGAATGGTGGTGATGGCAAAGGCAACCTGAATGCAAAGCATGGCCCACAGCGGTGGATAGGTCGCCATTATTAAACCGAGCAGGCCGGTCACGATCATCGCCGAAGTAATCATTTTGCGATGCGAGAATTTGTCGGCAATAACCCCGCTGGGCGCATAGAGAATAATGGCGGTAATACCAAAGGTGCTCATAATTACGCCGATTTCGGTATTGCTAAATCCCATGAATTTTGCCATTGGGATTTGATAAATATAGCGTAAATAGGCAAGGTCAAAGCTGACTCCGCCGCTAAAGCTAATAATGGCAAGTGTTATCCAACGGCGATATGAATTCTGTTGCATATCGTGATCTCATTTTGAATAGACGAAAAAAAGAGAAAAGTAAACCGCCTTTGCAGGTGGATTACTTTTCTCTGGTCTCTAGTAATTGCAGTTAGGAATAACATGCCGGCATGGGTTTTAGTGTGAGAATAATCACGATTCGTAGTTTTATGCGTAATTTATGAATGAAATATTTATCTGTGATTACGATCACATTAGGTGTTCGGGCGCTGTGCTAAAAAATTAGCTCAGTTACCAGAGATAATGAGAAAGGTAACTTCCCTCTCGTGGGGGAAGTTACCTTTCTTTTTTTTTGCCTAAAGGAATTTGGAGCCAACTATGTCAATTGAATCTCTTAACGCGTTCTCAATGGATTTCTTCTCTTTGAAAGGTAAAACGGCAATTGTCACCGGCGGCAATAGCGGGCTGGGTCAGGCCTTTGCTATGGCGCTGGCGAAAGCGGGAGCGAATCTGTTTATCCCAAGCGTCGTCAAGGATAACGGAGAGACGAAAGAAATTATTGAAAAACAGGGTGTTGAAGTTGAGTTTATACAGGTGGATATTACCGCTAAAGGCGCACCGCAGCAGATCATCGCCGCCTGCTGTGAACGCTTTGGCACGGTCGATATCCTCATCAATAATGCCGGAATTTGTAAGCTGAATAAAGTGCTGGACTTCGGGCGTGCGGATTGGGATCCGATGATCGATGTTAACCTGACGGCGCCTTTTGAACTCAGCCATGAAGCGGCAAAAATTATGATTCCGCAAAACAGCGGTAAAATTATTAATATCTGCTCGTTGTTTTCTTATCTCGGAGGTCAGTGGTCACCGGCTTATTCGGCGACAAAACATGCGCTGGCTGGTTTCACTAAAGCATATTGCGATGAGTTAGGTCAGTATAATATTCAGGTCAACGGCATTGCCCCAGGATATTATACAACAGATATCACGCTGGCTACCCGGAGCAATCCCGAAACCAATCAGCGTGTGCTGGACCATATTCCTGCAAACCGCTGGGGTGATACTCAGGACTTAATGGGTGCGGCTATATTTTTAGCCAGTCAGGCATCCAATTATGTTAACGGCCATCTGTTGGTGGTCGACGGTGGTTATCTGGTGCGTTAACTCTTAATCGATGGTTTCTGTATTTTTATTAATTATGTCACAAATATCATTCAAGATGCGTCGGGGAAGTAAGGGAATAAACCTCTGGTAATGTAGGGTCCAATGTTATTGAGGTTTATGAAAGCCGTTAATAATGAGGCAGCTTGAAGGGTGAAGTGTCTGTTCCGAATTAATTATCAGGAAGGTATTACTATGTCTTTATCCCGTGAAGCGATTGTTGACCAGTTAAAAGAACTCGTCGGTTCCGATCGCGTGATCACCGATGAAACCGTTTTAAAGCGCAACAGTATTGACCGCTTTCGTAAATATGCTGACATCCACGGTGTCTTTACGCTTCCGCTGCCCGCTGCGGTCGTTAAGCTAGGCTCGACAAAACAGGTTTCTGACGTACTGTCCTTTATGAACCAGCATAAGATCAACGGCGTACCGCGTACCGGCGCCTCGGCGACCGAAGGTGGCCTCGAAACCGTCGTGGAAAATTCTGTGGTGCTGGACGGTGCCGGGATGAACCAAATCCTGAATATTGATATTGAAAATATGCAGGCAACCGCGCAGTGTGGCGTGCCGCTGGAAATTCTCGAAAATGCGCTGCGGGCAAAAGGCTACACCACCGGGCACTCGCCGCAGTCTAAGCCGCTGGCGCAGATGGGCGGCCTGGTGGCAACCCGCAGCATCGGCCAGTTTTCCACGCTCTACGGGGCGATTGAAGATATGGTTGTCGGGCTGGAAGCCGTGCTGCCCGACGGCACCGTCACTCGCATCAAGAACGTTCCGCGCCGCGCCGCCGGGCCCGATATTCGCCATATCATCATCGGCAACGAAGGTGCGCTGTGCTATATCACCGAAGTGACGGTGAAAATCTTCAGGTTCACACCGGAAAATAACCTGTTCTACGGATACGTTCTGGATGACATGAAGGTGGGCTTCAGCATTCTGCGTGAGGTCATGGTGGAAGGCTACCGTCCGTCGATAGCCCGTCTGTACGATGCCGAGGATGGCACCCAGCACTTTACCCATTTTGCCGATGGCAAATGCGTGCTGATCTTTATGGCTGAAGGTAACCCGCTGATGGCGAAAGCAACCGGGGAAGGGATTGCGCAAGTTGTCGCGCGCTATCCGCAGTGCCGGCGCGTAGACAGCAAGCTGATCGAAACCTGGTTCAACCACCTCAACTGGGGCCCGGAAAAAGTGGCCGCCGAACGCGTACAGATTCTCAAAACCGGCAATATGGGCTTTACCACAGAGGTGTCGGGCTGCTGGAGCTGCATCAATGAGATCTATGAAAGCGTAATCAACCGCATCCGCACTGAGTTCCCGCACGCGGACGATATCACTATGCTGGGCGGCCACTCTTCTCATAGCTATATGAACGGCACCAACATGTACTTCGTCTACGACTACAACGTGGTGGACTGTAAGCCGGAAGAGGAAATTGATAAATACCATAACCCGCTCAACAAGATCATTTGCGAAGAGACCATTCGCCTCGGCGGCTCAATGGTGCATCACCACGGAATCGGTAAACATCGCGTTCACTGGAGCAAGCTGGAGCACGGCAGCGCGTGGCCGCTGCTGGAAGGGCTGAAGAAGCAGTTTGATCCAAACGGAATTATGAATACCGGAACGATTTACCCGATTGAAAAATAATAGTTATATCCAAAATAATTCGAGTTGCTTGCAGGCGGCAAGAGAGTCAATCCCCTGGAGCATAGATAGCTATGTTGGGTGAGCGACAAATCTGTCCGGAACAGATTTGAACGCCGTGTAGCGGCGGTCCTCAAGGGCGAGGCTCATGGATGAGCCGGGTAACAAAGCTAACCCACAAGCCGCTTGAGGTATGACGGGTATATACGGCTTCTCAACCGGGAAGCCGTTTTTGCCGGACCATGAAGGGGGAGAAATGAACGCTTCACCGGTGCGAATGGACGATCTGCCGCTTAACGGCTTTCACTGCCGTATTGCCGCACTAACCTTCGGCGCGCATCTGGTTGACGGCTACGTCCTCGGCGTCATCGGTTACGCCATTATCCAGCTGACTCCCGCCATGCGCCTGACGCCTTTTATGGCCGGGATGATCGGCGGGGCGGCGCTGCTTGGCCTGTTTATCGGCAGCCTGATCCTCGGATGGGTCTCGGATCATATTGGCCGGCAGAAGATTTTCACCCTCAGCTTTGTCCTGATTACCGTCGCCTCTTTTCTACAGTTTTTTGCCACCACGCCTGAACAGCTCATTGGCCTGCGGATCCTCATAGGCATTGGCCTGGGCGGGGATTACTCCGTGGGTCATACCCTGCTCGCCGAATTCGCGCCGCGCCGACATAGAGGCATCCTGCTCGGCGCGTTTAGCGTGGTGTGGACCATCGGTTACGTTCTGGCAAGCCTCGCCGGGCACCATTTTATTAGCGAAAACCCGGAGGCCTGGCGCTGGCTGCTGGCCTCGTCCGCGCTGCCGGCCCTGCTCATCACGCTGCTGCGCTGGGGGACGCCGGAGTCTCCGCGCTGGCTGTTGCGCCAGGGCCGCTTCGCCGAGGCCCATGCCGTGGTGCGCCGCTGTTTCGGCCCGCACGTGCTGCTCGGCGATGAGGTGGTGGCGGCAAGCAATAAACGCATCGGAACGCTATTTTCACCGCGCTACTGGCGGCGAACGGCGTTTAACAGCATCTTCTTCGTCTGCCTGGTGATCCCGTGGTTCGTTATCTATACCTGGCTGCCCACCATCGCCGAAACCATCGGTCTTGAAGATGCGCTGACCGCCAGCCTGCTGCTGAATGCGCTGCTGATCGTTGGCGCGCTGCTGGGCCTGGTATTAACCCATTTGCTGGCCCATCGTCACTTCCTGCTCGGCAGCTTTCTGCTGCTGGCGACGACGTTAATCGCCATGGCCTTCCTGCCGGCAGGCAGCCCCTGGACGTTGCTGCTTTTTATCCTGTTTAGTACCACGATTTCGGCGGTCAGCAATCTGGTGGGGATCCTACCGGCGGAAAGCTTTCCTACGGATATCCGCTCGCTGGGCGTTGGCTTCGCAACCGCCATGAGCCGGCTTGGGGCCGCGATCAGCACCGGCCTGTTGCCCTGGACCCTGGCGCAGTGGGGGATGACGATTACCCTTTTGCTATTGGCCGGCGTACTGCTGATCGGCTTTGTGGTGACCTGGCTGTGGGCCCCGGAAACCAAAGCGCTGCCGCTGGCCGCTGCCGGGAGCGGCGATAAAAGACAAGGAGGAGCGAATGAACGTTCTGTTGGCGTTTAAGCCGGAGCCGGACGCCGGCATGCTGGCGGAAAAGGACTGGCAGGCCGCCGCGCTGGATACCCGCGGGCCGGATGTCGCACTATTGCGCAGCGCCATCGGCGCCGATGAGCAGGCCGCCGCCGCGCTGCTGCTGGCTCAGCGCAATGCGGGCTGCGAGATGACCCTGAGCGCATTAAGCATTGGCGACGAGCGCGCGCTGCACTGGCTGCGCTACTTTGCCGCGCTGGGCTTTGATCAGCGGGTGCTGCTGGAGACGGCAGCGGATCTGCGCTTTGCGCCCTCGTTTATCGCCGGACAGATTGCCGGCTGGCAGCGCAGCCGCGGCGGGGAGCTGATCGTGACCGGCTGTCAGAGCAGCGAAGGGCAAAATGGCCAGACGCCGTTTCTGCTGGCGGAAATGCTCGGCTGGCCCTGTTTCACCCAGGTTGAACGCTTTACGCTCGAACCGCCTTTTGTCGTTGTCGAGCAGCGCACGGACGCCGGCATCCGCCGCTGCCGGGTGCGGCTGCCGGCGGTGATTGCGGTCAGGCAGTGCGGTGAAGTGGCGCTCCCGGTACCCGGCATGCGCCAGCGCCTGGCGGCGGCAAAGGCGGACATCGTGCGCCAGGCGGCGACCGCTGAGGCGACGGCTGACGTTCAGTGCCTGCGCCTGATGCGCCCGGCTCCGCGGCGCGCGGCCGTTATCGTTGAAGGCGCGACGGTGCAGGAGAAAGCCGGGGCGCTATGGGAGAACTATTTATGCCGGAGGATGCGGCCATGAAGATAGCGATGGTTATGGTGGCCGACGATAGTGCCGCGATGGGAGGCTGGCTGGCGGCAAACGATCTCGGTGCGGAGGATCTGCAGCGCTGGACGCCAGATGATGAGGTGGAGGTTGCCGGGCAGCTTCTGGATGCGCTGGTCGATCAGTGGCGACAGACGCCGGTCGACGTGGTGCTATTCCCGGCGGGAGCGCTGGCTGATGAGCTGGCCACGCGGCTGGCCTGGCGCCTGCGAGGAGGCAGCGTATGCCAGGTGCTATCGTTGAATGCGCCGGAGGGTCGGGTAACGAAGTCTCATTGGGGTAATGCGCTTACGGCCACGCTGGAGGTGAGCGCCCGGCCGCTGTGCCTCTCCCTGGCGCGCCAGCCCGGGGGGAAGGCGGACGGGGATTTCCCTTGCGGCCTGCCGGAGCGCCGTATCGTCTCCGCGGCGCAGCCCGAGTGGCTGACGGAGATTGAGCGCGTAGAGCGCGCGGGCGCGCACCCTTTAGCCACGGCGGAGCGGGTGCTGGTTGTCGGGCAGGGCGGAGAGGAGGTCGATGCGGGAAGCATCGCGGCGCTTGCGCAAAACCTTGGCGCGGAAGCGGGCTTCAGCCGCGCGCGGGTGATGAACGGCGGTTATGACACCGATCGCCTGGTGGGTATTTCCGGCCATCTATTGGCTCCGGATATCTGCATTGTGGCTGGCGCATCAGGGGCGGCGGCGCTGATGGCGGGAGTGCGTGGGAGCCGATTTATCGTGGCGATTAATCATGACGCCAGCGCGCCGGTATTTTCTCAGGCGGATGTCGGCATCGTGGATGACTGGCTACCGGTACTGAAAGCACTGGTAGCCTGTACGCAGGATTAATTAAGCTGCTTCGCTAATTTCCAGACGCCGGTGTTGGTGGTCGACAGGGCCGCCACGCCGGCTTTCATCGCATTACGCGCATCTTCTTCATCGCAGACCAGGCCTCCGGCAATCAGCGGCTGGCGAATTTTCTCCGTTACCCACCCCAGCACTTTTGGCATGCAGCCCGGCAGGATTTCAATACAGTCCGGGTTAGACTGCGCCACCTGCTTGTCAATATTGTGAAAGGAAATCGAGTCGACGATAAACAGGCGATGAATACAGAAAAAGCCTTCCGCTCTGGCCGCTTTTAGCATCGGCGCTTTGGTGCTGATGATCCCGTCCGCTTCGGTAACCAGCTTCAAAAACTGAATCACCACCTCTTTATTCGACGCCCCCTCCAGCAGGTCGACATGAATAAACGCGTATTTACCGGCGTTTTTGATTTTCTTCACGATGTTGCTGATGGTGCAGATATTACCGTACAGCACGGAAATAAACTGGCACTCGGAATCGATGGCTAACTGCAGGCTGGCGTTATCTTTGACGGCCGCAATGACCGGGTTTTGTCGTAGCAGGTGTAACAGGGGCATGGTGTGTCCTTCGTATTTTACTCGTCATCATTCAGGCTGCGGGGGCGCGAGCGTTCCTGCAGCCTGAATTATAACGAGTCGTTTTATTAGCCGAAACGGAACGTAATACCGAATCCAGAGTCAGGATAGCGCCATTCTTTGAGCGTTGCCTCATCGCATAATAGCCGGCAGGTGCCGCACTCCAGGCATCCCCGATAGTCGACCTGCACGCCGCCTTCCGCCGTTCGCGAAAAAAGCCCGGCGGGACAGGAGGCAATAAGTAGTTCGACGACTTCCCGGTCGGGCGTAGCCGTCGGGACAATATGCGGGGCGTCGGCGGGGCGCCAGACGTTACGTGCTACAGACATCGTAAGCTCCGGATAAGATCGCCTGCCAGATGACGCAGGCCGTGACGGCGAAGATGACGCCAGACTATCTGACGCAGCGGCGGGACGGGGCCTTCGCCCTGCTGCCAGAGTTCGCGGGAGATATCGTCCATCAGCGCGGGCCAGCGGCGATACCAGCCGGGGCGCTGCAGCAGCGCGGGAACGTGCCGGTAGCGCTGGAGCACGTCCCACAGCAGGCTGCGCTCGATCTCCTGATGGTATTGCGCGAACAGATTTTGCGGCGCGCCGTGCCGACAGGCCTGGATTAACGTTTGCGCCGCCGCCTGGGCGCCGATTAAGGCCATGTCCATCCCGCGCACGGTGAAGCCGGTATTGACGCAGGTGCGCAGCGCGTCGCCGACCAGCAGCCAGCCTTCTCCGGCATACTGCGCCGGCATGCCGTGCAGGCCGCCTTCAGGTACCAGATGCGCGCCATATTCCAGCGTTTCGCTACCGTGCAGCAGAGGACGCAGGGCCGGATGCGATTTGAGACGATCCAGCAGCCCGGAGGCAGGAACCGCACCTTTTCCCAGCGAGGAGAGTGGACATACGATACCGAATGAGAGCGTATCCTGATTGGTATAAAGGAACGCGCCGCCGGGTAAATCGCCGCAGACTCCGCCGGTGAATATCATGGCGGAGCCCTCGTTGCCCTCGAGGCGGAAACGATCCTCCAGCGTCTTGCGCTCCATCGCCAGCACCGCTTTGATCCCCAGCGCCATGGCGGTTGGGGACGGGCGAGGGAGTAAACCGTGACGCTCCGCCAGCTCGCTGTTGGCCCCTTCCGCCAGCACCACGTAGCGGGCGCGCAGCGTTTCGTTATCGCAAATGACCCCGCAAACCCGGCCGTTTTCGCGATACAGCGCCGCCACCGTCGCGCCGGTAATGCACTCGACGCCTTCGCCTTCGGCCTGGCTAACCAGCCACGGATCGAAGCGGGCGCGCAGTAAACTCCAGGAGTCGCCGCCGGGCTGCAGGCTGGAATAGGTTGTGGCGCCATCGTCGGTCAGC
>Ga0207709_10002101_pt1 | contig 12840 bp, 13 predicted proteins | sample KBSM34metaG_FD_184397 | JGI IMG/M metagenome (GOLD analysis project Ga0207709, IMG submission 184397) | Miscanthus rhizosphere microbial communities from Kellogg Biological Station, Michigan, USA - KBS M3-4 metaG (SPAdes) (version 2) | ecosystem: Host-associated > Plants > Roots > Rhizosphere >...
GGTGCAATGATGTCGGTCATGTCAGGCCCTCAAGCTCCAACTCGCAGTCGGAGTAGTCGTAGTAGGTAATTGCGATCTCGAAGCTCTTGTAGAACCCGTAGACCGTGGTCGATTCGTAGCGGCTGGAGCCGATCCAGAGGCAAGCTGTCGCGCGCACTTCGGCCATGAAGTCGTTGAGCGCATCCACTTCAGATGCCGTGAGCAGCAGCTGCAGAGAAGCCCGCTTCGCAAAGGCCCGCTCAACCAGCACCGTGTCGCCGAACTCCGTACGCTCTTTGCGCGAGTAGTCCTGGATGCCCACGCGCGCGCCAGCCTTGACCCCGAGCGCGAAGCGGCGGACGTTGCCAAGCAGGATCACGCCCACCGCGAGCTGGGCCGTCCCTGTGATCTCGATGAGGATTTCCCCCGTCGGATAGGACGGCAGATCGGTGATGAGCGCCTGCGTAGGCGCGCGCTTCTCTCCGAAGTTCCAGACCCACCAAGATGGCGACACCGGATAGCGCGCCAGCCGGATGACCCGCTGAGTGATCTGCACCCCGCCGGGGTCAAACACGGTGACCTTGATCTCAACGCCGGCCCGGATGTTGAGCACGCCCAGGGCAGGAATGGACTGGCCAGGACGCAACCGGTACGTGATCTTGTTGGCCTGCGCCGTCTGGGTGGAGTTCGATGAATCGAACACCTTCCAGCGGTTGGTCGGGCCGACTTCAAGCCACTTCGGCTCAGCTACCGGAATCGCGGGGTTGTTGCCCGTGTTGGCGTCTGCAGTGCTCTGGTAGACCTTGTGCTGCGCGGCCACGATCACGCGGGCACCCTTCGCATAGGTCGTGCCCGAGGCCCACTCCGGATAGTCGGCCTCGGGCACATCCGTGCTCACAAGCATCACGGGCGTGACAACGAGCGGCTTCACGACGCTCAACTGGTTCATGTGGTCACCTCTTCTTTTCTCTGTCCTGGCAGCCCGTCGCCATCCCAACGCTGCAGCAGCTTCGCGATCTGCCCCTGCAGACGCACGATCTGGCCTGCCTGAGCACGGTTGTCAGCGACCAGTTGCGAGACCAGCGCCTCAAGCCGTTCATTGGTGTTGGCTCCCGATGAGCCGCCAGCCCACGGGTTGAACGCCTTGGGCACGATGGCCTCGCCCTCGTGGATCTGGGCCAGCATGTCGCGCGGCACGTAGTTCGTGCCGACGGCAAAAGCTGGGATACCCACGCTCTCAGCCGCCCGGCGCCAGTCGGACTCGTAGAGCCCTGACAACGCAGAGAGATCCGACAGCGTGCCGCCCGCTGCTTTGATCGCATCGAGAAGCCCGCGCAGGTTGCCGGTGCCGTCGAACGAGTGGTACAGGCCGGAGAGTCCATCCAGCTTTGCGATCTCGGCCGCGTCAATGACCGGGTTGTAGATCACCCCCCCGGAGCCATCAGGAGCTGGTCGCTTGTACTTGGCATCTGGAGGCGTGGCGCCAGGGCCAGTACCGCCACCGCCAAGGTCGGCGCCCGTGTAAGGCCCTTTGCCTGTCTCGCTGCCAGTACCCCCAGGTTTGTCCGGGAACATCAGCTTCTTGAGAGCCTCAATCGCTTGCTCGACGCTCAACGTGGCATCGATCTGAGCCTTGTTGTCGTCCAACTGGTCGCGCCAGTAGCTGAGCGTCTTGTCCAGGCGCGTCAATTGCTCTTGCGAGTTCTTGAGCTGCCTTTCCTCCACGCTGAGCTGCAAATCGCCGTATCCAGCGATCTGGCTGAGCTGGTTGGCAAGCACCAGGGCGTCGCGGTCCCTTTCAAACTGCGATGCGTAGCGGCCCGATGTGACGCCGCCGCGCGCCGCGCTGATCGCGTCTGTAAGACCGTCGAAGCTGGAGAGCTTGGCGCCGCCGCGCACGCCCGCGAGAGCCTGCTCGATGTACACCATGCCCGCTGCGGCCTGCATCTGCTGGGCAGCGTCGATGCTCCCGAAGAGCTCCTTCGCGTTCTGCTTCAGCGGCGTCAGGATGCTGGATATCGCCTGCACTGCGGCCTGCGAGTCCGTCACGATCCGCTGCCAGTACTCCTGCTCACGGGCCACCGCCGCCTCGAAGTTCGCGACAGCCGTGTCCTTGGCCTTCTGCTTGGCCTCCTCCAGCGCGTGCGCCGCTTCGTCAGCTGCCGTCTTCGCCGCATCCGCCGCAGTTTCCGCAGCCTTCTGAGCCGCGTCCGCAGCCACGCCGAACAGCTGCGCGAGCGCGAGCAGCTTGGCAGCGAGCTCGGCATTGCCCGATGCGAGCGCGTCTTCGATGAGCTTCCTGAAGGCTTTTTTCGCGGCCTCGCCGCCGGCGGGGTCAATGTCCACGCCCAGGCCCTTGAGCTGCTCGCGCACCTGACGCTGCAGGATCTCGGCGCGCTCGGCTTCGCTGTAGAAGCCGGCGTAGAACGCATTGATGTTTCCCGCCAGAACCTCCAGCCCGCCGCTCAGCTTGAGCAACTCGGTTTGCGCCTTTGCTGTGAGATCCGAGAAGCCCACAAGCGTATTGGCCCAGCCCTTGAACGCTGTATCGATGGCAGCGATCCTGAGCAGCGCCTGGTTGAGGCCCTCGACCGTAACGTTCTCACCGACGGCATCCAGCTCCGCGCGCATCCAGCCGGGGATATCGCCCTTCTTGACCTCCTCAATCAGCGCGCCACCCATGTCCCCGACGAACTTGGCCCATGCTTTCTGCGGATCGGTATCAAGGTCTCGATCCTTGTATTTCTTCAGGATCTCGCCCGTCGATTTGTCGATCAACTGGAAGAAGCCCATGGCTCCTTCGTCGCCGTGCTTCGGGTTGACGCTGAATCCGGCCGCAATGTCCAGATCCTTGATCGTCCCGTTGCCGAACTTCGCCAGGGCTTTGTACATGTCGAGCATGCCGTTGACCGTGCCCTGAAGCTGCTTGTCGAGTTCCGCATTCCCCCGCTTTGTGAAGTCGCCCAGCGTGTTACCCCAGGCATCCGTACCGAGAACTTGCTTTACTGCCTCGTCCCGGTCTGTGGTCGCAGTCGATGCCACTCCACCCGAGTGGTTTGGTCCACGCGAAGAGAACGCCCCACCCAGCGCCAGGGCAGCAACGGCAGCCAGCGCCCAGCCCCAGACGGGGATCGCGCTCAGCATGCCCATTGCGCCCGTGCCAGCCGCACCGGCAGCCCCAGCGCCCGCACCGGCACTTACACCGGCCCATGCGCCATTACCTGCGATAAGGGCGCCCAGGGCATCGCCGCCCATCATCCCGACAGCGTTGGCCCCGAACAGGCTGGCGGTACTCGCGCCGGCAGACATGCCCCACAAGGCCTGAGCGCCGGCACCAAACAAACCGGCGTTGTTGAGCGCGAAATTTCCAGCGCCTCCAGCCCCACCGCCCTTCCCGCCCACACCCATGATGGCGCTCACACCGTATTGCACGATGGGCTCCAGCACGAGCGTGGCAAACAGCCGCTTCAGGTACTGAGCTGCATTTTTCCCGCCGCCCATGATGTAGTCGCTCAAGGTCCGGCTGATGGTCTGGGCGGTCTTGTCCCAATCCTTCGCCGCTTCGTCCGCAGCCTTCTTGTTGCCCTCGCGGAAGCCCTTCTGCTGCAGCACGCCCAGCAGTTCCTTGCGCGCGGCCAGCTCACGCTCCAGCGCATCAATGGTGGCCTGAGACTCCGTGCCCATGCGGGCCATCTGCAACTGATCTTCCAGGCGCGCAATCGTCAGGCGCTCCACGGCCTCGGCCAGCGTGATGTTGGCTGCAGCAGCCAGGGCATGCGCCTCCTCTTCCTGGCGCGCCTTGCGCACGGCATCTTCAGCAGACTTGATCGCGGCTTGGCGCTTGTCGGCCAGGCGGTCGGCCTGCTTTATGTCGTCCTCGATGGCCTTCTGCAGGTCGCGGCGGGCCTTCTCCTCTTCCTTGGCCAGGGCGATGGCGAAAGGCTGCTTCTTGATCAGGTCCTCGACGTACTTGACGTATTGAGCCTGGGTGATGTTGCCCTTCTCGAATTCCTTCTGACCACGCGCCAGTTCCTCGTAATAAGTGCCGCTCAATCCAGCCAGTTCTGCATAAACCTTGGCCTGATCTGCAAGCTCCTTTTTCGCCTCGCGCGCGGCAGCAGCACTGCCCTTGTTGGCTTTGTTGTGCTCTTCGGTTACCCAGGCCAAGACCGTCTTGATGTCAGCTTCGCTTTTCCCAGCTGCCGCTGCCTCGTTCCTGGCTTTGGTGAGCTTCTCTTCAAGAGTCGCCTCTTTATCCAGCGCCTTGGCGTATGTCTTGTCAAATTCCTGCCGCGCCTGCATTACGCGGCTCGACTCCTCCTTCGCGGCAGCATTTTTCTTTTCGGCATCGATGGTCGCAAGCAGCTGCGTTTCTTGCTGCTTCAAAGCCGCAACTTGCGCCTTGATTCTTTCGACAGCTTCCTGACTAGGCCTGCCAGTCGCCGCCCCGCCACCCGTATCGCCAAACCCGCCTGAGGAGCGCTTCTCAAGATCAGCGATTTGCTTCCGCACCGCAGCCAGCGTGTCTACGGGGGTTGATGCGCGGCCAACGTTGAGCATCGCATCCCAAGCTCCAGACGCTGCGCTTTTGATGGCATTCCATCCACGCTCGATGTACCCCAGGGAGTCCTTGATGGTGTTGCCGCGCTCGCGCATGGCGCCGTCTAGCGCGTCCATGGCTACCTTCGATGCGTCAGCCTTGCGGCCCTGGTCATCCAGGGCCTTGATCTGCTCGTACACGGATACCGTCAGGAAGTTGGTTCCCTCGTTGAGCTTGATGACGGCGGCCAACGGATCCTTCTGCAGGCTGGCGAACTGGTCAGCCGTCTTGCTGACAGCCTGGCCAGTGAGCTTCTCCCACTCGATGGCGGTCTGGGTGTAGCGGCGCAATTCGTCGCCACCACGCACACCAGCCGCGACGAAATCAGCCAGGCCAGACGCAGCCTGGGCCTGAGTCCCCACCACAGAATCGATCTGCCGCGCGTACTCACGCAGCTGGCTTGTGGTGACGCCCGAGGCATTGCCGGTGAGGGCAATGGAGCGCACGAATGCCTCGTTCTCCTGAGCCCCCTGATGGAACGCCACAGCCGTCGCAGCGCCAGCGGCAGCAACCAGCGTGAGCGGGCTCACCAGCCCCATGACGTATCCGCCAAGGGCTTTGGCAGCCGCGCCAGTGCCGCCGAACATATCTTTGAGCTGGCCACCCTGTTGCAGCAGCACAGTAAGGGGCGCCTGGCCCGCCTGGAGGCTGACCACGATGTCTGTGAACTGAGCCGGCACTTGGCGCAGCGCGGCGGCGGTTTGAGCGGCGGACACCCCCATGGTGCCCAGACCCTTTGTGGCCGCGCCAGCGGCGGCGGCTTGGGCGGCCTCGACCGCGCGCAATTGGGCAAGGATCGGCTCCATGACGTCGCCGCCGATGCCGCGATACTTGCCCCAGGCTTCGAAATACTTGGCGGTACCTTTCTCCCCGGCCTCAGCTGCGACCAGTGCACGCTGCACGCTGTTGACCCAGGATTTCTCAAAGGACTCCAGTTTTCGAGCGGTCCGGTCGGCACCCTCGCCCATCTTGGAAATGCCCTTGCCTGCCTCCTGCCCGGCCTTGATTACGGTCTGAGCGGTTTCCTGGATGCCGCGCTTGACCTGATCCAGTCCCTCTTTTGTGTTGTCTTCAGCGACAACGCTGACTACGGCCTTGGGTCCTTCTTGCGTCATAGATCCGCCCATAAAAAAGGCCCGCCAAAGGCGAGCCTGAAATAGAAAACCCGCCGAAGCGGGCTTACTTATCAAATTGATCTCTACGGATTACGACCCCATTTGGCTCGGTAATCACTCTCCATCTTCTCGCATGCGCTTGCCGCGAACCTGGCGGCGCTTGGATCAAGTGATTTTTTGGACTGCTGCTCCCAGCAATAGCTGATTGCATCACGGGATGTTTGACGCTCTTTGCCTTCAGGTGAATTGCCAGCGCAAGATCCCACAATCATCATCAGAATAAAGCCACCCACAGGGACGCCAACCAACCACTTCCAGACGCTGGACTTCTCCTTTTCTATCCCTGTATTCCCTGCGGGAATATTTGCGAGAGGGTCAATTGAGCCTGCGCCAGCCACCGGCTTCCATCCATCGTCAGAAAAAATCGCCTTGCATTTTTGGCAGCTTCCCGCACTCATGCTCACCGAACTGCCGCACGCAGGGCATGCCCCCACATCAGGCGTTGCAATCAACGTCTGGACAGGAGCGCCACACCCAGGACATGCAGCCGCCTTATCACTGATTTCCTTCCCGCATTCTGTGCATGCGATAAGCGCCATATCCCCTCCAGTAGGTAAAACTGGAGGGGATGGTATCAAACGAGCTTGAGCGCCCCTCAATCAGGCCGCGCCGGCTACCCTCAACATCAGTTCAGCCGCAACGTTGAGGCACCGCCCATAGTCATAGTCGTCCAGGTCAACATCGATCTCCCTGCGGGATCGCGACGCCGCCAGCCGCACGAAGACCTCCACCTCGCGCTTACCTCGCGCCGTCACCTTCATTGCCTGGCCACGGTCGTTCTGGAAGCGCTTGCTGCTGACGAAGCTCACGCCAGGGAGCTGCTCAGCGCCGAGCACGCCAGCCTGCACCATCGCGTCGCGTGTGCCACGGTAGTAGATACCCTCCGCAGCGCTGAACCACATCCTCACACCAGCCTTGGCCAGCGCCACCAACCCGAGAGGGCAATGCGTTTGCGAGACACGTTGCGCGTCAGCCGTTGTTGTGATAATTTCCATGTCGAATCCTTTGGTCGCACGATTGATTCACCCAAGAGCCCTTGCGAGTTCCAGTCGCCAGGGCTCTTTCCTTTTGAGCCGTCACGCGGCCACCGCCATCTGCTCCTTGGAGAACTCCTGCGCCAGCTTGGCCAGCCCCTTCGGAGTGATGTGGCAATACGGGGCGTACACCTCGTGCCCGGTTTTCTCGTCGGTGTAGCGAGCCTCCTTGTAGATGAGGCGGCCAGCCTGGATGTGCGGCTGCTTGGCGACCCAACGGCCGTTCAGGCGATACGTCCAATCGTGCTCGTGCAACCATGACGTCAGGCGGTTCTCCTTGACGCCCAGCAGCTTGGCCGCCTCGCGGATGGTTACGGACTTCTCTCCAGCTGCAATCAGGTCCAGCGCCTCGGCCTTGGGCTGCGCAACCGCCAGGGCCTGAGCCTGAGCCTTGTTTTCCAGCGCCAGCTTCTCATTGCGCTCCACGGTCTCGGCGGCAAGGCGCAGCGCATCTGCGTAGTTCTTGGGAATCGCCGGCTGCGCCTGCTTTGCCTCCAAATCCGTCATGCGGTCAAAGACCTTGGCTTGCAGCTCGTAGCTGTAGCTCATGGCCATCAGACAGGCCTCGCGCTTGGGGAAGCGGAAGCACTGGTAGGTCTGACCGTTTTGGGGGTGAATGTAGGTGTCCCGAAAATTTGGGACACCCTCATCCCCCAGCACCTTCGGCACCTTTGCCATGAAGTGGTCGTGGCGCAACTCTGCCTCGCCTTCCTTGCGTTGGCTGTTGATGAAGTCCACCAGCTCAAGGCTGGTCATGGTGATCGGCTCGCCGCCGTTGAGAGCCATGAGGTTGTTCATACTGCTGCCCCTTGTTGCTGCACTTCTTTGCGCTTAACGTTCTCCAGCAGGAGGATCACTTCTGCCGTGAGGCTTCGGCGGGAAGCAACTGCCCGGGCTTTGAGCCAATCCTTTAGCTCTGCAGGAAGACGAACGTTCGTCTGTGGGTCTATGTGTGCCATGGCTTTCCTTTCATGTAGCACTCTGCTTGGAGTCTTCAATGTAGCAGTCTGCTTGGTTGCACGCAAGCACTTTGCTTGGATAATCCGCAACATGCCATCTGAAGACGTCCAAACCAACCTCCGCCTCCCCGCTGACCTCAAGGAGAGGCTGGTAGAGGCGGCGACCAACAACAAGCGGTCTCTTAGCGCGGAGGTTGCATCACGCTTGGAAGAGAGCTTCATGCACCCCAAGGACCGGCTGCCGGGAACCCCAGAAGAAATCAATGCCTTCGTCGAGGGCATCGTAGAGGGACTTGTAGCGCGAGGGTGGGGCCCGGAGGGCAAGGGCCGCGCGCAGTAATAAGGCCACGTAAGGGATCCCCGATCAAATCGGGGATCCTCCGAAGTTCACCGCCAGCACCTGGCAGTGCAGTTGCCCTACTGGCAGCCCTTCCTCAACAAGCGCCCAAAGAAAAACCGCCTCAAGGGCGGTTCTCTTTTTTTACCAGCAGCGATCAACCCGGCGACTTCTTCTCTTCTTTCTTCCCCGACGCCATGCCGCGCAATGCTTGGATCATGCCGACTACCGGGACGCCAAGGAAAAGTGCTGCAAGAGGAAGGTTGTCCTTCCAAATTCCTGCATAGGCAGCCAACCCCAGAGACCCTACCGCCACCGCGAACCCAAGCGCCTGACCAAGGTAGTCGCTGATGAACGCGCCGGTATGCACTCGACGCTGGATCCTTGCCATCTCATCGCGATGGTCAATATCAGCATCAAGTTGACGCGCCTCAAGAGCAAGGCGGCCATCTTGCTGCTTCTCAGCCATGCGGAGGATGCGCTCGGCCGCGCCAGGCAAAATTTCCTCGTAGCCCTCAAGCGTCTCAGGCGCCGGGAGCGGGCCCGAGTGCGCTGTCACTTGCCGCGATACAGTGGTCGTAACCCCCGCCATGACAGAAGCGGCAGGCGCCCTGGCTACATTCTTGCTCCGAGAAGCTCTACCCAATTTTGATGGCCCCAGAGATCTCGCGACCAACGGCCTTCCAGTCTTCGGCAATAGAGCCCCGAGCCCGCTTGGGCAAAGGCTTCGGGGCCAGCTCCTCGCGCCCATCGCCTTCCAAGTCGAACGTGCCAAAAAGCACAACCGGAGCGCCAAGTCCCTTCCAGAACCCGCGCTTGAAGGCGTGTGCACGTGTGCTGTTTGCTTTTACAAGTACAGACATACGCACTCCTACGTTTAGGGCTTCATGGTATCAGAACCGCTGTTATTTCATCTCGATAACACCCTTCATGGCTACGTGTAGCTCCCTATTACGCCCCACGAAGCTCCAGAGCACGCGAAGCATTATTTACTCCTCCCGCATGGCTGCCAGAGCCTCGGACTCCATCACGCGGATGTCGCTGAACAGCGCGTCATAGTCCTCTTCGCTCAGACCCATGCGGTCCAGTTCGTGCTGCAGCGGGATGTAGTCGAGCGATGCCGGGCCGCTCATGGTGTAGCGCCACTGGCTGCCGACCTTGCACCACAGCTTGTAGGCCGGGAAGTTCTCGGGCCATATCTCCACGGGCTGCTGCTCTGCCTCCCAGTCCCGGTACGTCATGCCCCAGAAGCCGAGCTGCTCGGCTGTCGGGGGCTTGCGGTAGATAGCAGCAGCTATGGCCTTCAGTTTCCCAGGCGGCCCGTGGTGCAGAGCTGGCGGTAGCCATCCCACAGCGCAGCGGGCGCGGCCGGGGCCTGGTCGAACAGCTCGATCAGCGTGTCCTTGCTCAGTGCGGGGAACTCCTCGTTCCAGGCGGCCAGGTACTTGAGCACGTTGTCTGCGTTCACGGCATCGCCGCGCTCGAACATGCCGGCGAAGCTGAACTTGGCTTCTTCGCCCTCCTTCTTGGCCGTGTCCTGCTGGGCCGTGGCCAGCGCCAGCGTGGCGCCCGCGATCTCGTCCCACAGGACGCCGAATTCCTTGCGGGTGCGGTACTTGAACTTGCACTCCAGCTTCGCGCTGGTGCCATCCGGCAGAGGGAATTCGATGGTGCCGGAAATGGTCTCGGGACGCTTGCCCAGGATGAACGGAGCAGCCTTGTCGGCCTTCTTTGCAGGAGCGGTCATGGTGATGGTCTTTCAGCAGATGGATGAGAAAGGCCCGCGCCCGACTGCCCGCCTCTGCTGAGAGACGAAACAGCCGGGCCGGTGCAACTGGGGCCGATCAGACGGCGTAGCGGGTGGTGCGTCCCTGCGGGGCCATGGCGGCGTTCACGGTGTCCACCTGGCCCTTGGTGAGCGAGGGAATCTCGTTCAGGGCGATGTAGCCGTAGAAGTAGTTCACGTTGCCGTTGGGCTTGAGCACCTTCAGCGCGACCAGCAGGCGGTCCTCGGAGGCCTTCTTGACAGCCTTGTAGCCCGGCAGGCTGGGGTCATCGCCGATGGGGATGGTGATGCTGGTGGCCGAGAAGCCGGTCGGGATCTGGAAGGTGTTCATGCTGGCCAAGGGAGCCACTTCGGCGAACTGCGCATCGCCGCCCGAGGTCGAGGGGTTCAGCACCTGCTGGATTTCCTGCCAGGTGGTGATGGGCAGCACCGAACCGATGCCGCCGCCCGGCGTGAAGCGGTTCTCGTTGAGTGTGTCCAGACCATCGATGGCGAAGGTGCCCGCTGCCGTGTTGGCGACGCGAAAAACGCGGTTGTTGGCGTCATCCCAGCCGGACGTGAAGATGAACTCCTTGCCGTTGGGCAGGCTGTGCGCAGCGGCGCTGGCCACAGCGGGACTGGCGTTGGTCACAGCCGTGACGGCGATGGCCGCGGCGTAGACGGTGGAGATGAACAGCTTGCTGCCGTCCGGAACGGTATATGCCATGGTGGGCCTTTCGGAAATGAAAAAACCCGCCGAAGCGGGTATGAGGTTGCGCCCGAGCGGGCAAGAAAACCGCCAGGCGGCGGAACTGGTCAGGGGCCTATCGAGCGCCCCAGATGGTGTAGGTCTGCAGGTAGCCCGGCGTCACGTCGCCGTCGCCATAGGCACCGATGGGCTCGGATACCGGGCGCGCGATCAGCTGGGGCATCGCTGCACGCAGTGCGGCCTCGATGGTCTGCATGAGAGCAAAGGCCTTGAGCGGCGTGCTGTCCCATGTGTTGATCTGGATCTGCACGTTGCGCTTGTCGGCCACCGTGTTGTCCAGCCACTCCAGCGGATCGCCGCCGATGTGTTGCCACGTCACGTAGGGCTGCTGGGTGCCGTAGGGCGCCGTACCGACATGCACGCGCGGGCACACAGCAAGCAGCGCGGCCATGAGGTCAGATTCAAGCGCCACCGTAGGCCCCCTGTTCAAACAGCCGGCGCCACAGCTCAGCCTGGGCGGCCTTCTGCGCCTCCGGAAGCGAGCTGGCCGCGCTGCGCACAAATGCCTTGCCGGGCACCTGCTTCGGACTCGGGAGAGTCACGTAGTAGGCATCCTTCTGGGCTTGACTCGCGCGGCGGGGCGGGGGCGGCTGGCCGTCCATGCCGGGCCGTACCATGGGCCGCACCTGGCCGTCGTTGGTCTGGTAGTAGCGGTAGCGCTGCAGGTAGCCGAACTCCACCAGGTGCCCGTGGGGCGCCTTCTTGTGGTTCCAACTGATGTGGTACTCCGCCCTCTTCCCGTCCTCCGACTTCTCGCCGCTGAAGTACTGGTAGATGGAGCGGTCAAGGTTGCCAGTCACACGGCCCAGGCCCTGGACGTTGAGCTTGACGCGCTCGTAGATCACCTGAGCGCCGGCCTGGGCCATGGGCCGGATGGCCTCCTCCACGCCGGACTCCAACGCGCTGAGCATGTCGTTCACTGCGCTCAGGTCGAGCTCCATGCCGAACGAGTTGCCGCCGGTCAGCACCTTGCGGCGGCCATCGCGTCCCGGATTGGATAGGGTGCGCGTTGCCATTCAATCCTCCTTCAGGACCTGCCTTGGATGAGCTCGCACACCAGATCGATGTACTCGCGGGTTGGCCCAGGCAGCACGGCCTTGAGCTCGTAGACGTTGCCGTCGAACAGCACGCGCATGCCGGCGTCCACGCCAGCGCGGCGGCGGATCCGGATGCTCGCGCGGACGATGGACACCTCAGCGTCTGCCTTGATCGTTCCCAGGCCAGACTTGTGCAGCACGTTGGCGGCGATGCGGCCCGTGGAGATGTTCTCCCAGGCCTCGGGCTCGGGCGTTCCCCAGCCGTCTTTGCCGCCCGTTTTGCGCTGGATGTGGATGCGGTCTCGAAGGGTGCCGGCCTGCATCAGAAGCCTCCTGCCGTGTTGATGTAGGGCAGCAGCAGCCAGTCGGCGCCCATCGGGATCTCAGCGGCCTGGCCCGGGGCCACGGCCTCGCGGTTGGCGTACAGGTGCCCGATGATCAGCTGCGCAGCCGAGTGGATGGCCTCATCGATGACCACACCGACGGCCCCCTCGGGGATTCCGGCCTGGTCCTCGTAGAGCTTGGCGAAGATCTTCCCCTCGATCGCCAGGTACGCAGCAGCGATCCAGCCTTCGATCAGGGCGTCCTCCTCGTCGCCATCGACACGCAGGTGCAGCTTGGCCCGCGCGAGGTCAATCCTCTGCATGGGCCTGGCCCGGGAAAGGCTTGACGGGCGAGCCCACCGAGCGCGCGTAGGCCACGGCATCCGGGTGCGGGTCCACGCTGCCGGCGTAGGCCTGGGCGATGGTCTCGGGCATGCCTTCGATCACGTCGTCGGGCTGGAAGCGCGCGCCATCGATGGTCACGGCGGCCAGGACGCGCACATCGACCAGCACCAGTTCCTGCGGGCCGGGGTCTTGCTGCACGTCAGCGCCAGCAGGCTGCTCATCTGCGGCCCCAGCCGTAGCCGGGGCCTGGATCTCGCCGGCCTGCGCAGTCTCGTCGGCACCCTGTTGCTGGTCCTGCTGGACTGCAGCCTGGTCGGCGGTTGGCGCCTCGGGTGCCGTGGGTGCCATGGGTGCGGGTTTCGGTTTCGTTGCCATGTCGGCTCCTTGAGATGCGGCCCCAGCCGTAGCCGGGGCCTGGATCTCGCCGGCCTGCGCAGTCTCGTCGGCACCCTGTTGCTGGTCCTGCTGGACTGCAGCCTGGTCGGCGGTTGGCGCCTCGGGTGCCGTGGGTGCCATG
>Ga0207709_10002105_pt1 | contig 12816 bp, 7 predicted proteins | sample KBSM34metaG_FD_184397 | JGI IMG/M metagenome (GOLD analysis project Ga0207709, IMG submission 184397) | Miscanthus rhizosphere microbial communities from Kellogg Biological Station, Michigan, USA - KBS M3-4 metaG (SPAdes) (version 2) | ecosystem: Host-associated > Plants > Roots > Rhizosphere >...
ACCCGCACCGGGCAACCCATCGGCCAACCACTACACCACGATGACACGGTGACCAGTGTGGCGTTCAGCCCCGACGGCACCCGCCTCGCGTCCGGCAGCTGGGACAAGACAATCCGGCTATGGGACACCCGCACCGGGCAACCCATCGGGGAACCACTGCGGGGCGACGGTGCGGTGTTAAGCGTGGCGTTCAGCCCCGATGGCACCCGCCTCGCCTCTGGCAACTGGAACATGTGGAACAACAATGCCCAGTTATGGAACACCGACAGCAGGCAACCCATCGGCCAACCAATGCACCACGACGACGCGGTCAATAGCGTCGCGTTCAGCCCCGACGGCACCCGCCTCGCCACCGGCAGCGACGACAAAACCGTCAAGCTATGGGATGCCCGCACTGGACAACCCTTTGGGCCGCCACTGCGTCACGATGACAGCGTGCTGAGCGTGGCATTCAGCCCCGATGGCACCCGCATCGCCGCCGCCAGCTTCGACAAGACCATCCGGCTGTGGGACGCGCTCACTCTTCGGGAGGTCGGCGTGTTGCGCGGACACGAATCAGCGGTGACGGAAGTGGCGTTCAGCCGCGACAGCCAGCGTCTAGTGTCGGCGGGCGGCGGCGACGGTACGGTCAGACTGTGGGATACACGCAGTTGGCAGCCCATGCTCGGACACGACGGGACGGCCTGGGCCGCGTTCTCTGACGACGGCCGCCGCATCGGCTCGGGGGGCTCGGATAAGACAGTGCGGTGGTGGGATACCGCCACAAGGCAGCCAATCGGGGCTCCGCTGCGCGTCGACGACAACGATGTCACCGACCTGTTCCCGGTCGGGGAAGACCGCCTCCTGTCCTTCGGATCGATCGACACCGTCAAGCTGTGGGACCGCAACGGAAAACCCATTGGTGAGCCACTCCGTCTCCCACCAGACACCGAACCGGTCGTCACTGACGACACAACCAACCCCCGAGTCGCGGCTCAGGTAGAAACGGGCGTCGTACGACTGTGGAACTCCGACCTGCAACCGGTCGGCGAGACGACTCGCCAGGATCAGTGGATTTCAGCCATCGAGTTCAGCAAGGATGGCCACGTTGTGGCGACCGGCAGCGCCGATGGCACGGTACGGCTCTGGGATTCAGCTACCGGAGGGCCGATTGGCGAACCAATGAAGGGACCCGAGTTGGTGACCAGCATCGCATTCAGTTATGACAAACGCTTTATTGCAGTCGGGTGTTCGTGCTCCTCGCTGCGTCTGTGGGACACCGGGACGTCGAAGCCTGTCGGCGAGCCCATATCTTTGGGCTCCCCTGTGAGTTACGCGGCCTTCAGCCATGATGGCCACACGCTGGCATCGGGCACTATGGATGGCAAGATCCAGCTGTGGGATGTCGGCGACCAATCCGCTATAGGCGTCCCCCTCACCGGGCATACAAACGCGATCACCAGCCTAAACTTCAGCCCAGACGGGACGAAGCTACTCTCGGCGAGTGACGATCACACGCTTCGGCTGTGGCCCGCGCCACCGCGTTCCCCAGACGCCGCGCGGGATACGTTGTGCGCCAAACTCACCCACAACATGAGCCGTGAGCAGTGGAAGAGCTGGGTCTCGGGTGAGGTCGACTACATCGAAGCCTGCCCCGGCCTGCCAGAGGCCGACTACGCTGGATAATCCGGGAGTACCGCTACATCAGATAGCGTGGACCGACTGCGCATTCGGCAGTCCAGTCAGAGGTTCGGAACACACAAGTTCCGATTCGGCGCCAACCGATCCTGATCGGCGGTGGCGGCGAGACGAAGACGCTGCGCCTTGTCGCCCAGTATGTGGACGTGTGCGACAGCGCCTCGTCGAGCGCGGAGGAACTCGAACACAAGATCGATGTGCTGCACCGACGAATGACCACCGCTGCATCCTCGCCGCGAATTTGCACAATTCACTCGTGCTCCCAGATGTTCCACCGTTAGCTGTTGAGCGGGATTCGCACACCCATGGCCTACCGGTCCTAAGGGGGCCGACGGGCACGGCCGGGACCGCGCGCGGCGGCTGTGATCTGCCCTCTCCGCAAATACATCGGCGGGCGGATCGAACATCGAGCAAACGGTTGCGCCACCCCGGCAATACAGCGACATGCAAAGCAACCGCCCGTCGACGCATGCCGCTAAAAAGCCCGCGGCCGAGCGGTGCGGTGTATACAGGACCCGCTCGATCGACTGCGGCATAAAACACGTAGTTCATTACTCTAACTTCGGATCGCGTCAGGGAGCACCATAAGTGCGTGCCGCGAGTGTGCCAAAGCCATTCCAGTCGCCGCGCTGTGCAAGCGCTGGTGCATTGCCACGTGCGCGACGCTGATGGTTGTCCCGCCCAATCAGGAGCGAACCCATGAGCGAAACCGATGACGAGGTTTTCTGGGAAGATCTCCTAACTCACATCCGGCAGCGGGAGTTGGTGCCGGTTGTCGGGCCCGACTTGAACATGGTCGAAGTCGACGACACCGAGAAGACCTTTACGTCGCTGATTGGCCAACGCTTGGCCGAGCGCTATGACCTGACTGTGTCGCCCGAGACGTTGACGATTGGCGAAGCAGTCGCAGAATGCCTGCGCAAGCATGGTCAGGATGAAGTCGACCGGCTGTATCGCGTCATCAACAACATCATCGCGGAGTTGGATCCCGCACCCAGCGATGCGCTCCGTAACCTCGCCGCAGTCGAAGACTTGCGGCTGTTTGTCAGTACGACGCCCGATCGGCTGCTCGCGAAGGCGATCAACGAGGTGCGTTTCCAGGGTCGGCCAGCGACGCGTGAGCTTGCGTTTTCCCCAAATCAATCCACCGTCGAACAGCAACGAAATGCAGAACCGGGTGAGAATTCCGACACCGTCGTCCTCAACCTGTTTGGCCAAGCCGCCCCGACTCCCCAATACGCAATCCACGACGAGGACCAACTGGAATGGCTGCACGCATTGCTGAGCGACTGGGCGACTCTGCCCGAATGGCTGGTCAGCCCGCTGAAGCATCATCCGATGCTGTTCGTCGGTTGCGATATACCCGACTGGCTCGGGCGGTTTCTACTGCGTATGTCGAGTACCAATCGACTGTCGCTGGAACGTGATCAGCAGTTTTTCATCGTGGGAAGCTCGATCTCGCGCGACCCGACGCTGTCGAAGTTCTTCTCGACCTATTGCCGCAAAACGCTCGTCCAACAGCTGGACATGGAACCGGCTGCATTCACCACGGAACTGTGTAAACGCTGGATGGAACAGGCCGGACCCAGGTCAGACGCTCCGGTCGGCGTCGTGGGCGCCGCCGCCGGGGCCGGCTTGGTGAATCCTTCTGATGCGGAGGCTCCGACGATCTTCATCAGCTACATGCGTGAGGACGCCGACGCCGCCCGGCGGCTGTGTGACGCGGTCACCAACCATGGCGGAGACGTGTGGTTTGACGAGCGACGGATACAGCCGGGCACTGAGTGGGAGCCGGAAGTTCTCAGCTGCATTCGTCGAACCATTCGACTCTTCGTTCCGGTCATCTCTTCGAATACAGAGGCTGCGGAAGAAGGCTACGTGTTCAGGGAATGGCGGGAGGCGGTGAATCGAGCCCAATCGATCATGGGGCGGAGCTTCATCGTGCCCGTGGTGATCGACGAAGACTATGCCGGTGACGCGAGCCGGTACCGAAGAATTCCAGATGAGTTCAGCCGCTTGCAGTTTGGTCGCGCCCCAGGAGGCAATCCGGATGACGGATTGATCGCGATGCTGACCGAAGAAATCCGGGCCATGCGGCGGCGCGTCAACGCGGCCTGACCGACGCGGAGCGAAACAGCCATGCAGCTGGACAAGGACAACCCGTGGCCGGGATTGGAATCGTTCGAAGAAGATTCGCAAGCCTTCTTCTTCGGCCGCGACCATGAGATCAAGCTATTGCGCGACCACGTGCTCGACAGCCCGGTCACGGTCCTCTACGGTCGCTCGGGCCTCGGCAAGACGTCACTGTTACGCGCGGGATTGTTTCCCTTGCTGCGCAAGCCTTTGCAAGGTAAGCGCCACTTTCTTCCGATCGCGGTCCGCTTCGAGCTGAAGCCCGGTGCGGCGCCGCTTATTCAGCAGCTCCACCACGCGGTCCGCGAGGTGATACAAGCGAATGCGGACAACCCCATGCTGCCGTCTGACGAGGAGTCGTTGTGGGAGTACCTGCATCGCACCGACTTTGAGTTGTGGTGCTCACAGAACCATCTCCTCACGCCAGTGATTGTCCTCGACCAGTTCGAAGAGCTATTCACCCTGGGCGAACGGGTTCCGGATCTGGTGAACGACTTACGAAACGCGCTCGGCGACCTGGCCGAGAACCGAATTCCCGCCGATCTGGCCACACGTATCGGCGAAAATGAAGATTTGGCAAGGCGATTCGACTTGCGATCGCGCAACTACAAGTTGTTGATCAGCCTGCGCGAAGATTTCCTTCCGGATCTCGAAGGATGGTGTCGGCTCATTCCCACCCTGGGACGCTCGCGGGTGCGACTTCTTCGCCTGCGCACCAGCGAGGCGGTCGACGCGGTGCACGAACCCGCTGCGGAGATGATGACGCGCGAGTTGGCGCAACAAATAGTAGGCATCGTCGCCGGCGAGAACCTCCATCCCCGCCACAATCCCACATCGGCGGACGCGGTCGTTCCCGACGACCACGATGAGGCGACGGAAGTGGAACCCGCGTTGCTCAGCTTGTTCTGTCGTGAGCTCAATGAGGAACGCAAGAGGCGCGGACTCACGCAATTCGACGACGGACTGGTCGAAGACGCCAAACGCGACACGCTGTCGAACTACTACGCGTCATGCGTCCGCGATCTGCGCCCCGAAGTTGCGCGATTCATCGAGACCGAGCTGATCACCGAGAAGGGGTTCCGCGATAGCTATATCTGCGAGGACGCGGTCCCCGCGCATATCACCGAAGAGGAACTCGACCGTTTGATCAGCTCTCGGCTGGTCCGGCTCGAGGACCGCTACGGCGCACCACGCATCGAACTGACTCACGATGTACTCACCGGCGCGGTGCGCGAACACCGTGACCGACGCCGAGCAGAAGAAGAGAAGGCGGAACTCGCCGAAGCCGCGGAGCAGGCACGCGAACGCGAGCACGAGGCCCAGCATCAGGCGGAGGTCCTGCTCAAGCGCACGCGGATCCTCTACGGGCTGTTGGCCTTAGTGGTGATCGTCGCGTTGGTGGCCGCGCTCGCGTTCGCCAAAGCGTTCAATGCCCAGCATGCGGCGGTCCGAGCCCAGAATGCCGCGGACGCCCGGTTGCAGGAGGCCCGGGAAGCGAACGTGGAACGGTTGTACGCCAATTCGCTACCCATGCTCACCGGGTTGTCTTCCCTCGGAAGTGACGAGGTAACCGGGATGCAGATGCTGCTGGCCGCGCACGCTATCCCTTCGGAGCACAAAGACAGGAACTATGAGCTACTCACGGCGGTGAGCCAGGAGCGTGACCTGCTCAAAGTCATCGACCTGCCGGCAGTGGTGACGAGTGTGGCGTTCAGTCCCGACGGCAATCGCATCGCCTCCGGCAGCGCCGACAACACCGTCCGGTTGTGGAGCACCGACGGGAAACCCATCGGGCAACCGCTACGTCACGACGACTGGGTGACCAGCGTTGCATTCAGCCCCGATGGCAACCGAATCGCCACCGCGAGTGCGGACAACACCGTCCGGTTATGGGACACCGACGGAAAACCCATCGGGCAACCGCTACGCCACGACGACACGGTATTGACCGTGGCGTTCAGCCCCGATGGCACACGAGTCGCGTCCGGCGGCGTCGACAAGACGGTCCGCTTGTGGGATGCCGCCACCGGGCAGCCGATCGGACCACCCCTGCGCCACGACGACTCGGTGATCAGCGTTGCATTCAGTCCCGATGGGAGCCGGATCGCCACCGGCTCCGGCAAGACCGTCCGGTTCTGGAACGTCGCCACCGGGCAACCGGTCGGAGGACCGATGGAGCACGACGACTTGGTGAACGCGGTGGCCTTCAGCCGCAACGGCACACTAGCCAGCGCGAGCGCGGACAAGACCGTCCGGTTGTGGGACATGAACGGCCAACCCATCGGGGAACCGCTACGCCACGACGACTCGGTTTTGAGCGTCGCGTTCAGCCCCGACGGCACCCGAATCGCGGCCGGCGACTACGACAGGACAATCCGCTTGTGGGATGCCGGCACGAGGCAGTTGGTCGGCGTCCTTGCCGGACACGAGGCTCCGGTGACGGCAGTTGAATTCAGCCCGGACAGCCTGCATCTCGTCTCGTCTGGCGGCAACGACGGGACCGTCCGGCTATGGGATGCCAGCAGTTGGCAACCCATGCTCGGCCATACCGACACGGTGTGGGCCGGGTTCTTCGACAACGGGCGTCGCATAGGCTCTGGCAGCTGGCAAAAGGACAAGACAGTGCGGTGGTGGGATGCGGCCACCGAGCGGCCCATCGGGCAACCGCTGCGAGTGGACAATGACGATGTAAAGGGTCTGTTCCCCGCCGACGGGAACCGCTTGCTGTCGTTTGGCACAGTCGACACTGCGCAGCTGTGGGACCGCGCAGGCAAACCCATCGGCGAACCGCTGCGTCTCCCGCCCGATCCGAACCGGTACATCGTCACCGACGACACAGCGAGCCGGATGGCGGTCGAGCTCAAACCCGGCGTGGTGCAGGTATATGACACTCTCACCATGCAGCCGGTTGGGGACCCGATCCTCCGGCCGGAGGAGCCTGTCGCGGCTATCGCGTTCAGCCGCGACGGCCGGATAGTGGCCACCGGCGGCAACGACGGGACTGTCCGCCTGTGGGACTCCAACACCGGCGCGCCGATTGGACAGCCGATGAGCGGAAACGGGGCTGTCCGGAGCATCGCTTTCAGCAAGGACGGCCGCCTCCTCGCAGTTGGCTGTTCGTGCTCGTCCCTGCAGCTATGGGACACCAGCACCTACGAGTCTGTCGGCGAACCGATGGCTCTGGACTCCATCGCGAACGTTGCGGCATTCAGCCCGGATGGCAACACGGTCGCATCGGGTAGTGACGATGGCTCCATTCAGCTCTGGGACGTGGGGAATCAATCCAAATTGGGCTCCGTGCTAAGGGGCCACCCGTTGATGATCACCAGCCTGGAGTTCAGCCCGGACGGAACGAAGCTGCTGTCGGCGAGCGACGATCACACTCTAAGACTATGGCCGGTACCGGCACGCTCAGCGGACGCCGCCCGAGACACGCTGTGCGCCAAACTTACCCACAACATGACTGCCGAACAGTGGAAGAACATGGTCTCGCCTGAGATCGACTACATCAAGGTTTGCCCCGGCCTGCCCGAGGCCGAGTACAGCGGATAGCAGTCACAAGATGTAGGCAGTCCTAACTGTTCAGTTGCAACTACACAGTCTAGGCTGTTCATCTATGGATCAGATCAGTGAATCTGCCGTGGTCGGTGCGAGAGAACTCCGTGTGATGTTCAGCAGGTTGCGCCGCAAGCTCACAGAATTGGCCACGGAGGACGACCTGACACCCTCACAGACAGCGGTGCTGATCCGCATCGCCAAGAACGGCCCAGCCTCGACCAGCGAGCTTGCGGGCGCAGAACGGGTGCGTCCGCAATCGATGGCGACGACATTGGCCGGACTGGACCGACACGGCCTCATCACCAGAAAGCCCGACCCCGACGACGGACGCCGTCAGCTCATCACGTTGACGCCGCAGGGCCGCAAGCGCGCGGAAAGCGGCCGCAAGGTCCGGGAGGAATGGCTGATAAGGGCCATGCAGGACAACTACACGGAGCGTGAGCGGCAAGTGATCAACGAGGCGCTGTCGTTGCTCGAACGTATTACTGATTGAAAGGCGGTAATCGACAATGGAATTAGGACTGCACTTCATCGACTTCCTGCCGAGCGCGCCTGACCGACTTGCCCCTACGTTGGCGGCGGTGGCCACGTCAGCGGAAGAAGCCGGCGCAACGATGTTCACGCTCGCCGACCACTTCTTCCAAATGGAGCAACTGGGTCGAGCAGAAGACCCATTCCTGGAGGGCTACACGACGCTGGGTTTCCTGGCCGCCAAGACTCAGTCGATCAACCTGACGCTCTTGGTCACTGGCGTCACCTATCGCTATCCCGGTGTGCTGGCGAAGACCGTCACCACCCTCGACGTACTGTCAGGTGGCAGATCGATGTTCGGGGTCGGCGCCGCCTGGTACGAGCGCGAGCACGTCGCCCTCGGCATCCCATACCCCGCCGTGCGCGAACGGTTCGAGATGCTCGAGGAGACACTGCAGATCTGCCAGCAGATGTGGAGCGACGACGACGGGCCGTACGCCGGCAAGCACTATCGGTTGGCCGAAACCATATGCCAGCCACAACCGATTCGGCGGCCGCCGATCCTGATCGGCGGTGACGGCGAGAAGAAGACGCTGCGCCTTGTCGCCCAGTACGCGGACGTGTGGAACAGCACCGCTTCGAGCGCCGAGGAACTCGCACACAAGATCTCCGTACTTAAACGCCACTGCGACACCGTCGGACGCGATCCGGCGGACATCCGGTTGACCGCCGGTCTGTTCGTCGATCCGTTCGCCGACCTCGACGGGTACTTGCGGAAAGCTGAGAGCTATGCCGGCCTTGGTGTCGACTTGATCAATGTCGGCCCGCTGCCGGGCAACCCGGACCCCATCGGCTTCGTGAAGCGTCTCGGTGACGAGGTCATCCCGAGGCTAGCCGGTATGCCTCGACCGCAGTGGGCAACGTAGGGAAGATGTAATCCTCGCCGATCTTGTCGACCAGCCCTGCGGCCTCGAGCGCATCGCGCAAGTCCTGCTTCACCCTGGCCATCGCGAAAACAATTCCACGCCTTGCTAATTCAGTGCGCAACTGATCGACGGCGTCCAGCGCCGTGAGGTCGACCTCGACATTCGCCTCCGCGTTGAGCACGAACCAGTCGACACGTCCCGGATAGTCGTCGACGGCAGCGATCGCACGTTCTCGGAAGTTCTCGGCGTTCGCGAAGAACAGTGGGGCGTCGTACCGGTAAACCAACAACCCGGGCACCAGGTCAGCCTGCGGATAGTCGTCCACGTCGTGCATGCCCGCGACGCCGGGGACGAACCCGAGCACGCCGTCATGCGCCCGTGCCATACGGCGCAACAACTCGAGTATCGAAAGGCCGATCGCGACGAGCACACCGTAGAGGACGCCGAACACCAACACGGCCACGGTGGTTGCCAGGGCGAGAACCACCTCGCTGTGGCGAAACCTCGCCAGCCGCTTGAACTCCGGTACATCGATCAGGCGAAGCGCGGCGTAGATGACCAGCGCTCCCAGCGCCGCGCTGGGAAATGTCGCCAGCACACCGCGCCCGAACAGCATCACCACGACCACGAACGCCAACGTGACGATCGAATAGAGCTGAGAGCGGCCACCGACTGCATCACCCAGCGCGGTACGGCTTCCGCTGGAGCTCACAGGGAAGCCCTGCATCAGCCCGGTGCCGACATTGCAGACGCCCAGCGCGCGCAGTTCCGCGTTCGCGTCGATGTCCTGACCGTGACGTACCGCGAAGGTGCGTGCTGTCAACACGTTGTCGTTGAACGCCACGATCGCGATGCCGACGGCCGGAATCAACAGGGCCACCAAGTCGGTGGCCGGTATCGCGGCGATCCTGGGAGTAGGTAAACCACCGGGAATGTCGCCAACGATCTTGATCCCGGTGTGGTCCAGGGAGAAAACGCTGACGACGACAGCGGCCACGAGGATCGCGATCAACGGGCCGGGCAACCGCGGTGCGAGCCATGCCAAGACCAGCAGCACGACGAGTACGACCGTCGCCAAAACCACTGTCGGCCAGTGCAGTTCGTCCAGCCCGCCGACGAATGACCGGATCTGATCTAGAAATTCGTCGCCCTCGACAGAGACACCCGTGACCTTGCCCAACTGACTGCCGATCATGATGACCGCGACTCCGGCCATGTATCCGATCAGCACCGGGTGCGAGAGCAGGTCGGCGAGGAATCCCAGCCGGGCCAGGCCCGCTACGAAGCACAGCGCCCCCACGATAAGCGCGGCCGTAGCCGCCAGCGCCGCGTATCGGCCGGGGTCGCCTGCGGCCAGCGGTCCGAGCGCGGTCGCGGTCATCAGCGCCGTCGTCGACTCCGGGCCGACGGACAACTGTCGCGAGGAGCCCAGCACCGCGTAAACGGCGAGCGGGACAAGCGCCGCCCACAGGCCGACGACGGGTGGCAGTCCCGCGACCGTCGCGTAGGCCATGACTTGCGGGACGAGATAGGCCGCGACCGTGAGACCGGCGAGCACGTCACGGCGCAGCCACGACCGCTGATAGCCACGGAACTGGTCGAGTCCCGGCGCGAAGGCGGACCACGTCACGGCTTACATCGTGACGCGTCAGGCGGCTCCATCGACCAAAACGGCTGCGGCGCCCGACGTTGTGCGCGGACAGTTCCTCAGCGGCCAACAGGGCACGCATCGTCATCAATCCACTCGACACGAACACCACATCGGTGCCGTCCCGCACGACTTTGGCCTTGCCGAGCTCGAAGGTGTAGTCGTACTCGTCGAGCACGGTGGGTACCTGGCCGCGCAAGAGGCGCAGATGGGTCGGACCGTCGTGTGCGGCCAGCTGAGGCACGGCCTGTGTGATATCGACCGAGTCGCACGGATCGACAATCGTCAGCCCGGGCACGCCGCGGAAGATCGCGACGTCCTCGGTGGCTTGATGCGAAGGCCCGTATCCGGTGGTGAGCCCGGGCAGTCCCCCGACGATGTTGACGTTCAGGCCGGGCTCGGCGATGTCGAGGCAGATGAAGTCGTACGCGCGGCGCGCGGCGAAAACCGAATAGGTCGACGCGAACGGCACCAACCCCGTTTCGGCCATGCCCGCGGCGGCGCCGAACAGCAGCTGTTCTGCCATGCCCATCTGGAAGTACCGCTCCGGGAACGCCTTTGCGAAGATGTGCATGTCGGTGTACTTGCCCAGATCGGCCGTCAACCCGACGATCCGATCGTCCTTCTCAGCCGCCTCGACAAGGGCGTGGCCGAATGGGGCCGGGGTGGTGCCCAGGTGTTGTGCTTCGGCCAGCGGGTCATCGGTATTGAACTGGCCCGGCGCCTGGTCAGGGAGTGGCTCGGATACCGGTTCGACCCGGCGTCCGCGTCGGCGGCGAAGGTCGCGGCGATCTGCGAGTACGAAACCACCTGAACCGGCGTCACGGAGCAAGATATGCACCGTGACTCTCCTGACGTGGAACAAGGTCGACGCGCGGCCTGACGACGACTTCGTTGTCGCCCCCCACGAGCGACTCAGCTGGGCCCGCACCATCGGCATCGGCGCCCAGCACGTGGTCGCGATGTTCGGCGCCACCTTCCTGGTGCCTGTGCTGACGGGCTTTCCGCCTGCCACCACCCTGCTGTTCTCCGGGGTCGGCACCGTGTTGTTCCTGCTGATCACCGGGAATCGATTGCCGAGCTATCTGGGTTCGAGCTTCTCGGTGATCGCGCCGGTGACGGCGGCCGTCGCGTCGCATGGCGCCGGCAGCGCGCTGGGCGGTCTGGTCGCGGTCGGAGTCGTGCTGATCATCATCGGTGCGGTCGTACACGTGGTCGGCACCCACTGGATCGACGTGACGCTGCCGCCGGTGGTGACGGGTGCGATCGTCGCGCTGATCGGGTTCAACCTGGCACCCGCCGCGAAGACGAACTTCGAGAAAGGCCCGCTTGTCGGACTCTTCACGCTGGTGCTGTTGGTCGCCACACTCGCGTTCTTTCGGGGCATCATCGGACGGCTGGCCATCTTCCTGGCTGTCGTCGCCGGCTATGTGCTGGCGCTGATCCTCGGCGAGGTCGACACGTCGGCCATCAAGGCGGCGCCGTGGGTGGGGCTGCCGGAGTTCCAGACACCGACGTTCACGGTGGCGGTCCTGCCGATGTTCCTGCCCGCGGTCATCGCGCTGGTCGCCGAGAACATCGGGCATGTCAAGTCGGTGGGCCAGATGACCGATATGGAGGTTGATCCGGTGATGGGCCGCGCGATCGCCGCCGACGGGATAGCGACGACGTTGGCCGGCTTCGGCGGCGGCTCGGCGACGACGACCTATGCAGAGAACATCGGCGTGATGGCCGCCACCCGGGTGTACTCGACGGCCGCGTATTGGGTTGCCGCCGCAGTGGCGATCGTGTTGTCCTTGTGCCCCAAGGTCGGCGCAGTGATCTCGGCCATTCCGCCCGGGGTGCTGGGCGGCGCGACGGTTGTGCTGTACGGGTTGGTCGGCATCCTCGGCGTGCGCATCTGGCTCACCAACGACGTCGACTTCTCCAAGCCGCTGAACCAGATGACCGCGGCGATCCCGTTGATCATCGGTATCGCCGACTTCACTTGGCAGGCAGGCGATTTGACGTTCACAGGCATCGCGCTCGGCTCGATCGCGGCGCTACTGGTGTACCACGGCATGCGGCTGCTCTCGCGTGAAACAGCACGCACCAGCCCGTCCTAGGCTGGGGGCATGAGCACACACAGTCGAGAAACTGGATTCGTGCCGCCATACGGTGGCCCCTTGCCGCAGAGTAGACGCAGAATTCTCGGGGCCGGTGTGGTGCTTGCCGTCTTGCTTGCCGTCGCGGCGCTGATCGTCGCAATCCTGGCGCTGACGCAGGAACCTCCACCCGCAGCGTCAGCCGCTGCTGCATCTCCCAGTCCGCAAGGTCCGACCACCGACGCCGATCGCAAATTGTGCCAGGCCATCGCACCGCTGATGAAAGAGAACGACGATCGCAGCAACGCATTTCTGGGGA
>Ga0207709_10002114_pt1 | contig 12783 bp, 7 predicted proteins | sample KBSM34metaG_FD_184397 | JGI IMG/M metagenome (GOLD analysis project Ga0207709, IMG submission 184397) | Miscanthus rhizosphere microbial communities from Kellogg Biological Station, Michigan, USA - KBS M3-4 metaG (SPAdes) (version 2) | ecosystem: Host-associated > Plants > Roots > Rhizosphere >...
AGCTGGCCGGCCACCGGCACGATCGCCACCAGCAGTTCGTGTGTCTCGGTGCTGGCCAGCAGGGTCTTGAACACCTGGGCCGGGTCGAGGCCGAGCTTGTCGACGGCTTCTCCGCCATACGATTCGGCGTGGGCGTCGTGCACGTAGCTGCGCACGGTGTGGGCGATCTTCTCGCGCTTGAGCAGGTTGATGGCCGGAGTCATGGGCACATCGTAGCGTGGCGTGGAGGCGTTGCCTTGACCGAGGCTCGCCCCTCGGTCCGGTGGATGCGTGGTGCATGGCTCCACGCAAACGCAGAACGGGCGCCCGAAGGCGCCCGTTCTTCCTGCTTCCGTTGCTGGGGTCAGAGCCCTTTCCTGCGGAAAGGGATCCGACCCCGGCACGATCAGTAGCGGTAGTGGTCCGGCTTGAACGGGCCTTCCACCGGCACGCCGATGTAGTCGGCCTGTTCCTGGCTCAGGGTGGTCAGCTTCACGCCGATCTTTTCCAGGTGCAGACGCGCCACTTCCTCGTCCAGCTTCTTCGGCAGCAGGTACACCTTGTTCTCGTAGCTGTCCTTGTTGGCCCACAGGTCGATCTGGGCCAGGGTCTGGTTGGCGAACGAGTTGGACATCACGAAGCTCGGGTGGCCGGTGGCGCAGCCCAGGTTGACCAGGCGGCCTTCGGCCAGCAGGAAGATCGCATTGCCGTTCGGGAAGATGTACTTGTCCACCTGCGGCTTGATGTTGACGTGCTGCACGCCCTTGAAGCCCACCAGCGCATCGACCTGGATCTCGTTGTCGAAGTGGCCGATGTTGCAGACGATGGCCTGGTCCTTCATCGCGCTCAGGTGCTCGATGCGGATGATGTCCTTGTTGCCGGTGGTGGTGACGTACAGGTCGGCACGGCCCAGGGTCGATTCGATGGTGTTGACTTCATAGCCTTCCATCGCCGCCTGCAGGGCGCAGATCGGGTCGATCTCGGTGACGATCACGCGCGCGCCGTAGGCACGCAGCGACGCGGCGCAGCCCTTGCCGACGTCACCGTAGCCGCAGACCACGGCGACCTTGCCTGCCAGCATCACGTCCATCGCGCGCTTCAGGCCATCGGCCAGCGACTCGCGGCAGCCGTACAGGTTGTCGAACTTGCTCTTGGTGACCGAGTCGTTGACGTTGATCGCCGGGATCAGCAGGGTGCCGGCCTGGGCCAGCTGGTACAGGCGGTGCACGCCGGTGGTGGTCTCTTCGGAGACGCCCTTCCAGTCCTTGACCACGCGGCCCCAGTAACCCGGGCGCTCCTTGGCAACGCGCTTGAGCAGGTTCTTGATGACCTGCTCTTCGTGCGATGCAGCCGGCTCGTCGACCCAGGTGCTGCCGTTTTCCAGTTCGTAGCCCTTGTGGATCAGCAGGGTGACGTCACCGCCGTCGTCGACCACCAGCTCCGGACCGGTCAGGGTCCCGTCGGCCAGGGTGAAGGTCAGCGCGTCCAGGGTGCAGTCCCAGTACTCTTCCAGCGACTCGCCCTTCCAGGCGAACACCGGGGTGCCGGTAGCAGCGATGGCGGCAGCAGCGTGGTCCTGGGTGGAGAAAATGTTGCACGAGGCCCAGCGCACGTCGGCGCCGATGTCCTTCAGGGTCTCGATCAGCACCGCGGTCTGGATGGTCATGTGCAGCGAACCGGTCACGCGCACGCCCTTCAGCGGCAGGCTGGCGGCGTGCTTGCGGCGGATCGACATCAGGCCCGGCATCTCGTGCTCGGCGATGTCCAGTTCCTTGCGGCCCCAGTCGGCCAGGGTGATGTCGCGGATCTTGTAATCGCCTTCGGTGGAGAAGGTCTTGGCAACAGCATTCATGCAATAGCTCCGGTTGTGGACGAGCGGATGCTCGCTTCTGGCCGGGCGCCGTTGTTGCAGTACCACCTGGCCGAGCCTGGCCGGCCTCAAGGGATCCGGTCGCAGCGCCCCTCGGCAGGGGAGGACGGCCATTATATCGCGCCTCCGGTGTGACACGCCGATGACCCAACCATCGGCAGGTGGGCCGGCGGGCATGGCCTGTTAAGGTCGTTGTTTTCACGCATCACACAGGTGGAACGATGAGCATGCACCCGCGCCGCAACCGGCGCTTGACCGGCCTGGTCCTGTCGATGGCCCTGCTGGCGGTGGCTCCGCTGGCGCTGGCCGCTGCGCCAAAGGCCGCTCAGGGCCAGACGCAGGCGCAGGGCGCCACCGGCTACGAGCTGCCCTCGGCGGCGCTGCAGGCGGTGGTCGACGCGCCACGCGCACCCTCGCTGTACCTGTCGCCGCGCCGCGATGTGGCCGCGATGATGCAGATGCCGTCGCTGCCGTCGATCCAGGTGGTGGCGCAGCCGGAACTGAAGCTGGCCGGACTGCGTATCAACCCGCGCACGTTCTCCGACAGCCGCTTCAGCTTCGGCGAGAAGCTGTGGCTGATGAACGTGGCCGACGGCAAGGAACGGCAGATCAGCGGCCTGCCGGCCAAGCTGTCGATCGCCAGCGTGATGTGGTCGCCGGACCAGAAGTGGCTGGCGTTCAACCAGGTCGATGCCGCCAGTGGCGCCAATGAACTGTGGCTGGTGGACGTGGCGGGCGGCAGCGCCCGCCGTCTGGTCGCCGGCCTGAACACGGTGATCGGCAGTGGCTACCAGTGGCTGCCGGACAGCCGCGGGTTGGTGGTGTTCACGCGCCCGGCCAACCTCGGTGCGGCCCCGGCCGCCGACGGCATCCCGACCGGTCCGGCCGTGCAGCAGACCAGCCAGGGTGGCGGCGTAGTGTCGATCCGCACCTACCAGGATCTGCTGAAGAACGAGGCCGACGCGCGCCAGTTCGATTACTACGCGACCACCCAGCCGATGGAAGTCAGCCTGGATGGCAGTACCCGCGCGATCGGCGCGGCCGGCATCTTCATGGGCTTCGCGGTGTCGCCGGATGGCCGCTTCGTGCTGCGCCAGCCGGTGCAGCGCCCGTACTCGTACGTGGTGCCGGTAAGCAGCTTCCCGCGCCGCATTGAAGTGATCGACCGTGCCAGCGGCAAGCTGGTGCACACCGTGGCCGTGCGTCCGCTGGTGGAAGGCCTGCCGACCGGCAACGATGCCGAAGTGACCGGCGTACGCGATATCAGCTGGCGCGGTGATGCCGATGCCACCCTGGTCTGGGCCGAAGCGCAGGATGGTGGCGACCCGAACAAGGACGCCAAGGTGCGCGATGCGGTGCTGATGCAGGCCGCGCCGTTCGACACGCCGCCGGTGACGCTGGCCCAGCTTGGCAGCCGCCTGGCCGGCATCAGCTGGGGCCGCGGTGACCTGGCGCTGCTGACCGAATCGTGGTGGAAGACGCGCAAGACCAAGACCTGGCTGATCGCCCCGGACAATGCCAGCGCCGAGCCGCGCCTGCTGTGGGATCGTGACGCGCAGGACCGTTATTCCGATCCGGGCCGGCCGCTGTTGTCCAGCGACGACCGCGGCCGCTCGCTGCTGCAGACCAGCACCGATGGCAGCAGCCTGTATCTGGCCGGTGCAGGTGCATCGCCGGAAGGCGATCGTCCATTCGTGGACCGCTTCGATGTCGCCACGGGCAAGGCCTCTCGCCTGTTCCACTCGCAGGCGCCGAGCTACGCGCTGCCGGTGGCGCTGCTGGACAACCAGGCCAGCTCGCTGCTGCTGAGCCGCGAGAGCCCGGACGAGCCGGCCAACTTCTACGTGCAGTCGCTGGCCGACGCTGGTGCTGCGCCGCGTGCGTTGACCCACTTCGCGCATCCGCTGCCGCAGCTGAAGGGCGTGCAGAAGGAACAGATCCGCTACAAGCGCAAGGACGGAGTAGATCTGACCGCGACCCTGCTGCTGCCGCCGGGCTACGACCCGAAGCGCGACGGTCCGCGCCCGCTGCTGATGTGGGCCTACCCGGGTGAGTTCAAGAGTGCGGCCGCGGCCAGCCAGGTCACCGATTCGCCGTACCGCTTCAATGCGGTCAGCTACTGGGGCCCGCAGGCGTTCCTGGCCAAGGGTTATGTGGTGCTGGCCAGCCCGTCGATGCCGATCATCGGCGAGGGCGACAAGGAGCCGAACGACACCTACATCGAACAGCTGGTGGCCAACGCGCAGGCAGCGGTGGATGAAGTAGTGCGTCGTGGCGTGACCGATCGCGATCACATCGCCATTGGCGGCCATTCCTATGGTGCGTTCATGACTGCCAACCTGCTCGCGCACACGCGCTTGTTCAAGGCCGGCATCGCCCGCAGTGGTGCCTACAACCGCACGCTGACGCCGTTCGGTTTCCAGGCCGAGGAGCGCAACTACTGGCAGGCGCAGGATGTCTACCAGAAGATGGCGCCGTTCAATTACGCCGACAAGATCAAGGATCCGATCCTCTTCATCCACGGCGTGGACGATAACAACTCCGGTACGTTCCCGATCCAGAGCGAGCGCATGTTCGCTGCGGTGAAGGGCCTGGGCGGCACCGCGCGCCTGGTGATGCTGCCGAACGAATCGCATGCCTACCGCGCGCGCGAATCGATCATGACGATGCTCGCCGAGAGCGAGCGTTGGCTGGAGCAGACCATCGGCCCGGCCGATCAGGGCAAGGCGAAGAAGAAGCGCTGACCGGACCCGGTAGTGCCGGCCAGCGGCCGGCACTACCAGATGAAACCATTTCTGCATCGCAGCATGGCACGCAATCTGGTTTAGGCTTGGGCTCTGGATCCGTTGACCGAGGCCTGTGCGTCGCCGATGAACGAGTACCGCAGCAGTATCGAGTTTGCTTCCCCCGATCTTCCCCTGCGTGACGACGTACGCCGTCTGGGTGCACTGGTCGGCGACCTGCTGGTCGAGCAGGTGTCGGCCGCCTTCCTCGATGACGTCGAGGACGTGCGTACGCGTGCCATCGCCCGCCGCGAGAACCAGGCACCGCTGTCCGAACTGGCCGAAGGCCTGGCCGGGCGTGCGCCGCAGCAGGCCGAGACCATGGTGCGTGCGTTCAGCACCTACTTCCAGGTGGTCAACATCGCCGAGCGCGTGCATCGCATCCGCCGCCGCCGCGATTACCAGCGCGCCGTCGCAGCCGCACCGCAGCCCGATGGCCTGCAGGATGCCCTGCAGCACCTGAAGGCACAGGGGGTGGGCCTGGACGAGCTGGCGCAGTGGCTGCCGCGCATCGACATCGAACCGGTGTTCACCGCACACCCGACCGAAGCGGTACGCCGCGCGCTGCTGGAAAAAGAGCAGTTGATGGTGGCCAGCCTGGTCGACAACCTCGACGGCCAGCGCACGCCGGGTGAAGCGGCTGCCGATGCCGCTCGCTTCCGCATGGCGCTGACTGCGTCATGGCAGACCACCGATTCCTCACCGGTGCGGCCCACCGTCGATGACGAACGCGAGCACGTCGGCTTCTACCTGGTGCAGGTGCTGTACCGGGTGATTCCGGTGCTGTACGAATCGCTGCAGCAGGCGTTGCGCGATACCTATGGCGAAGAACTGCCGCTGCCGCGACTGCTGCGCTTCGGTACGTGGGTGGGCGGCGACATGGACGGCAATCCCAATGTGGATGCGCACACCATCCGCAATACGCTGGATGCACAGCGCGTTGCCGTGCTGGGCCGTTACCAGAAAGAACTGCTGCAGCTGGCCAGCCTGCTCAGCCAATCCACCGAACGGGTGGGGGTGAGCGATGCACTGCAGGCGCGTGTCGCGCATTACCAGCAGTTGCTGCCGCAGGTGCAATCGCGGCCACGCCATGCCGACATACCGTACCGATTGCTCAACGACCGCATGCGCGCACGCCTGCAGGCCACGCTGGATGATGGCGCAGGCGCTTACGCTGGTCCGGACGAACTGATTGACGACCTGCAGCTGATCCTCGACAGCCTGCGCGCCAATCGTGGCGAACATGCTGGCGGTTTCGCGGTGCAGCGACTGCTGTGGCGGGTGAAGACCTTCGGTTTCCATCTGGCGCGGCTGGATGTGCGCCAGGAATCGAGCGTTCATGCGCGCGCGCTGGCGGCAGTGCTGGGTGGCGACGCTGCGTGGGAGCGCCTGGATGTACTGGGTCGTGCGCGCCTGCTGGCGCCGCATGCCGGTGGCGAGGTGCCTTTGCCGAAGGGCGAGGACGAAGGCAATCAGCGTTTGGATGCAGTGTTCGCCGCATTGGCGGATGCGCGTGCACGCCATGGTGGCGATGCACTGGGCAGCTACGTCGTCTCGATGGCACACGACCGCAGTGATGTGCTGGCGGTGCTGGCGCTGGCACGCCGTGGTGGTCTGGTCGATGACGCCGGTCACGTGCCGCTGGATATCGCGCCGCTGTTCGAAACCGTGGACGATCTCAAGCGCGGCACCGCGACGCTGCGCGACCTGCTGGCCGACCCGGTGTACCGTGCGCATCTGCGTGCACGCGATGACGTGCAGATGGTCATGCTGGGCTATTCGGACAGCAGCAAGGACGGCGGCATCGCCGCCTCGCGCTGGGGCCTGCAGCGTGCGCAGGTGGAACTGCTTGAGGTGGCGGCCGAGGCCGGCATCCGCCTGACCTTCTTTCATGGCCGCGGCGGCTCGATCAGCCGCGGTGGCGGCAAGACCACGCATGCGGTCGATGCCTCGCCGCGCGGCAGCATCGATGGCCGCCTGCGCGTGACCGAGCAGGGCGAGGTGATCCACCGCAAGTACGGCATCCGTGCATTGGCCCTGCGCTCGCTGGAACAGGCCACGGGTGCCGTGCTGCGGGCCAGCCTGCGCCCGCGTGCAGCGGAGCCGCGCGAGGATGACTGGCGGCCGGTGATGGATGTGGTCGCTGGCTCCAGCAGCGAGGTGTATCGCGCCTTCGTCGGCCAGGCCAGCTTCATGGACTACTTCCGCACGGCGACACCGATCGATGTGATCGAGCGGATGACGCTGGGTTCGCGGCCGTCGCGCCGGCTCGGCCAGGACGCGGCGTTGGGCAATCTGCGCGCGATTCCGTGGGTGTTCGCCTGGAGCCAGGCGCGTGCAGTCATTCCCGGGTGGTATGGCGTGGGCAGCGGCCTGCAGGCGGCAGTCGATGCTGGCCACGAGCAGACGCTGCGCGAGATGGCGCGTGACTGGCCGTTCTTCCGCACCTTCCTCGACGACATCGCGATGGTGCTGTCCAAGGGCGATATCACCATTGCCGAGCAGTTCTCGCGTTTGTCCGGTGAGCTGCACGACGCGTTCTTCCCGCAGGTCGAACGCGAGCTTGAACTGACCCGGCACTGGCTGCTGGCGTTGATGGAGCAGCAGACCCTGTTGGACCACGACGCGCGGCTGGCGCTGTCGATCCGCCTGCGCAATCCCTATGTGGACCCGATCAGCGTGCTGCAGGTGGACCTGCTGCAGCGCTGGCGCGAAAGCGGACGCGAGGATGATGACCTGCTGCGTGCGCTGGTAGCCTGCGTGAATGGTGTCTCGCAGGGCGTGCAGAACACGGGTTGATCCGCGCCGGGCATGGCCCGGCGCTACCTGCCTCGGTGGGTGCGGGGCTTGCCCCGCACGCCCTCATTCCTCCGGCGACGGCGGATTGGACGCCAGCAGTTCCAGATGCCGCTGCTCCATTTCCTGCCGCAGCTGGCGGCGGATCAGCGCTGCGGCCTGCCGGCGCTTTTCGTCCGAACTGGCCGGCTGCAGCGATGGAACCGGCGTCGGCCGGCCGTCCTCGTCCACCGCCACCATGGTGAAGAAGCAGCTGTTGGCGTGGCGCACGCTGCGCTTGAGGATGTCCTCGGCCACCACCTTGACGCCGATTTCCATCGACGAGGTGCCGGTGAAGTTCACCGAGGCCAGGAAAGTGACCAGTTCACCGACCGCGATCGGCTGGCGGAATACCACCTGGTCCACCGACAGGGTGACCACGTAGCGGCCGGCATAGCGGCTGGCGCAGGCATAGGCCACCTGGTCGAGCAGGCGCAGGATCGCTCCACCGTGGACCTTGCCGGAGAAATTGGCCATTTCCGGCGACATCAGCACGGTCATGGACAGCTGGTGGGTTTTCAGTTCGGTCGACATGCGGCGATTGTATCGGGCGCGGGCCGGGCGTGTCCGGTCGCGCCCATGGCACGGGAGACGTCAGCCGGGCTGTACGCGCGCGCGCAGTTCCGCGTTGGGGAACCCGCGGGTCAGGTAGCGCGGCGGGTGGATGTGCCGGGTATCGGCTTCCAGCAGGTGGCCGAATTCGCGCATCGCTACGTGCCATTCCACCATCTGCGTATCGCGTTCTTCCACCACCAGCGCGATGAAGTCAGTCTGCGGCAGGGAAGTCTCCACACCTTCGGACCAGCAGCCTATGGAGATATGGTTGCTGCCGTCGACGATGAAGTTGGCCACGAACACGTCGTGCGCGTGCAGCTCATGCACCTTGTCCAGCTGTTCCTTCTGGGTGGCATACAGCCCTGCGTGCAGCTGCAGGCGTACTGCGCGCAGTGCCTGCCGCAGTGCTTCGCTGGCCGGGGTGAAGGCCTGCAGCTGGCCTTCCACGTAGTGATGCATGTCCCCGCTGATCACCCGGCCATCGTCCATGGCTTCGCTGGCCTGGGCAATCATTGCCTGCTGTGCCTGTTCGTCACGTTCACCGGCCACCAGCAGCACGTCGCGGGTGGGCAGCATGAACACCGGCGGGCCTGCCAACGGAAGACGGTGCAGCAGTTCGGGCAGCAGCACCCGGCTGCTGTCATAGGCATCGCCCCAGGCAGAGCGGAACAGCCCCGGGGCGATCTCGATGAAGGGTGCATCGTCCAGTGCACGCAGGTTGTCGCGCGCTATCGCCAGTGCCTGCTCCAGGGTGATGCCCCATTCCTCAGGCAGGTCGCGGGTCTGGGTAGCGGTGTGCTCGTCGTAGTCCACGGCCAGCAGTTCCACGCATTCCACGGTAAGCGGGCGGTACTGCAGGGGCACCCGGGCATCAAGGCCCTTATCTTCCATCTCCTGCAGGACGATCTGGTCAAGCAGGTTGCGGTTGCGGATCACCGGGCGCAGCCGGTCGCGGATCTCGGCAAACGGCAGCGGTTCTTCGTTTGCCATGCCCAAGATGCGGGTGAAGCGCTCCAGCACGTCGCGCTGGCGGCCGCGTTCCACATCCAGGTAGGCAGAGTAGGCGTTGTGCAGGTTGAAGAACGAGCCGCCGTCGTAGGCGATGCGGAACTGATCCGCCTGGTATTCCAGCGGCTTGTCGATGCCCAGCCGGCGTGCAGTCTGGATGACCTTCGCGGCAAATGCGTCGGCCGTGGGTTTGTCCTTGAACCAGCGGTCGAGCAGTCGGGAAATCATGCGCCATCTTCCTTGATAGGGGTTGCATGCTCGCGCGGCAGGGGATGCGTTGCAAGATGGCAGGCGGGCACGCGGTTGGCTGTACAGAAAGCAGAAGGGCCGCTTGCGCGGCCCTTCTTCAAGGTCAGCCGACTAACAGTCGGCTCTACCGGTCGGCTTTACTTCAGCTTCGCATCGGCGCGCAGGGCGGCGGCGCGGTCGGTCTTCTCCCAGGAGAAGGCCGTGGCGTTGACGGTCTCGCCTTCGCCGTTGAGGTAGCTGAACTCCTTCGGCTTGCGGCCGAAGTGGCCGTAGGCCGCGGTCTGCTGGTACATCGGGTGCACCAGGTCCAGCATCTTGATGATGCCGTACGGGCGCAGGTCGAAGTGCTTGCGGATCAGCTTCTCGATCTTGTCGTCGCTGATCTTGCCGGTGCCGAAGGTGGTGACCGAGATCGAGGTCGGCTCAGCCACGCCGATGGCGTAGGAGACCTGCACTTCGCAACGGTCGGCCAGGCCGGCGGCAACCACGTTCTTGGCGACGTAGCGGGCCGCGTAGGCAGCCGAACGGTCGACCTTGGACGGGTCCTTGCCGGAGAACGCGCCACCACCGTGACGGGCCCAGCCGCCGTAGGTGTCGACGATGATCTTGCGGCCGGTCAGGCCGCAGTCGCCCACCGGGCCGCCGATCTCGAACTTGCCGGTCGGGTTGATGTGGAACTTGGTGCCCTTGTGCAGCCACTTGGCCGGCAGCACCGGCTTGATGATCTCTTCGCGGACGGCCTCGATGAGGTCCTTCTGCTTGATGCCCGGGGCGTGCTGGGTCGACAGGACCACCGCGTCGATGGCCGAGACCACGCCGTTTTCATAGCGCAGGGTGACCTGGCTCTTGGCGTCCGGGCGCAGCCACGACAGCGGCGAGTTCTTCTTCTTGCGGATCTTGGCCTGCTGCTCGACCAGGCGGTGCGACAGGTGGATCGCAGCCGGCATGTAGCTGTCGGTCTCGTTGGTGGCGTAGCCGAACATCAGGCCCTGGTCGCCAGCGCCCATTTCTTCGGGCTTCTTGCGGTCCACGCCCTGGGCGATGTGCGGCGACTGCTTGCCGATCAGGTTCAGCACGCCGCAGGTGGCGCCGTCGAAGCCGACGTCGGAGCTGTCATAGCCGATGTCCACGATGACCTTGCGGGTCAGCGCTTCCAGGTCGATCCAGGCGCTGGTGGTGATTTCACCGGCCACGATGGCAACGCCGGTCTTGACCATGGTCTCGCAGGCCACGCGGGCGCGCTGGTCCTGGGTCAGGATCGCGTCCAGCACCGCATCGGAGATCTGGTCGGCAACCTTGTCCGGATGGCCTTCAGAGACCGACTCGGAGGTGAAGAGGTAGCTGGACATCAGGCTTAATATCCTTTGATTCGGATGGAAAGATGGGCGCGAATGATACACGGGGTGCGCCGCCTGTGCATTGTGAACCTGTACCGGTTGCCGGTGGTTAAGCCCATGTAGGCCCGCCGGGCCCGCTGCAGCGGGATTGAGGCCCAGCCTCGACGCCCAGTGTTCCACCAGCGTGACAACGGTGCGGTCCTGCCTGGCCCCGGCCGCGCAGTCCGCGACCCCGCTCCGGGGCACCCGGCCGTCATCGTTCTGCCCCGAAACCGCCATCTGGCTGCCGCCTGCCGGGCGCAGGCTGTCGGCCAATCCGGCCGCCGGGCACGAGCGAACACGCCATGCAGGAACTCGAACAGCGTCTCCAGCAACGCTTCCCCGATTGGTTCCATGGTCGTCGTGGCCAACTGGCCCGGCCCTTGCTGCGCAGCGTCGGACGCTGGTCGCGCCTGGAGCAGATCGAAGCGTTCCTGCAGCGCAGTGCAGGATTGCGCGGATTCGGCTTCGTCGCCGCCGGCCTGGAGTTCATCGATGGCCAGTACCAGGTGGATCCAGCCGCGCTGGCGAAGATTCCCGCCACCGGCCGCCTGCTGATCGTCGCCAACCATCCGTCCGGGGCGCTGGACGCGCTGGCCCTGCTGGACGCGGTCGGCCGCATCCGCCGCGACGTACGGATCGTGGCCAACGACCTTTTAGGTGCGATCGCGCCATTGCAGGACCTGCTGCTGCCGGTGCGCATTCTCGGTGGCAAGGCCCAACGTGGCAGCCTGCATGCGGTCGAAGAAGCGCTGGCCGCCGAGCAGTGCGTGATCGTGTTCCCGGCCGGTGAGGTCTCGCGGTTGTCGCTGCGCGGCATCCGCGATGGCCGCTGGCAGCGCGGTTTTGTCCGCTTCGCCCGCGTTGCCGGTGCGCCGGTGTTGCCGGTGCGGGTGGAAGCGCGCAACTCGGCGCTGTTCTACGGCGCCTCGACCCTGTTCAAGCCGGCCGGTACCGCGCTGCTGGCGCGCGAGATGTTCACCCGTCGTGGGCGCCCGCTGCGGCTGTGCATCGGTGAGCCGATGCAGCTGGGCAAGGGCGGTGACCCGGGCGCGCAGCTGCTCGCGGTGCGTCGCGCGCTTTACGCGCTGGGTCGCAATGGCGCGGCCGCAGATGCCGCTGTCTGCGCAGGTCCCGAGCCGCTGGCCGCGCCGGTGCCGCCCTCGCAGGTCGCCGCGGGTATCGCGGCCGCTACCCAGCTGGGCCAGACCGCCGACGGCAAGCAGATCCTGCTGGCCACCTGCGCGGCCGATTCGCCGCTGCTGCTGGAACTGGGCCGCCTGCGCGAGCTGACCTTCCGCCAGGTCGGCGAGGGCACCGGCCGCAGCCGCGACCTGGACGCCTTCGATCCGCAGTACGAGCACATCGTGATATGGGACGCGGCCGCGCAGCGCATCGCCGGCGCCTACCGCATCATGCGCGGTGCCCATGCGCTGGCCCGGCATGGTCTTTCCGGGCTCTACAGCGCGTCGTTGTTCCGTTATTCCGACGACGCCATCACTCACATCGCCGAGGGCCTGGAACTGGGGCGCAGCTTCGTGGTGCCCGATTACTGGGGCAGCCGCAGCCTGGACTACCTGTGGCAGGGCATCGGTGCCTACCTGCAGTGCCGGCCGGGCATCCGCTACCTGTTCGGCGCAGTGTCGATCAGCGCGGCACTGCCGCGTGATGCGCGCGAGCAGCTGGTGGCGTACTACCAGCGCTATTACAGCGGTAGCGCCGGCCTGGTTGAATCGAACCGGCCGTTCCAGTACTTCGCGGCCCCACCGAGTTTCGGCGAGCTGGATGCCGGCGCCGCATTCGATGTGCTGAAGGCCAACCTGGCCGCACTCGGCACCGGCGTACCGACGCTGTACCGCCAGTACACCGACCTGTGCGAACCCGGCGGCGCCCGCTTCCTTGCCTTCGGTGTCGATCCGGATTTCAGCGATTCGATCGATGGCCTGATCGAAGTGGACCTGTGTGCGATACGGCCCAACAAGCGCAAACGCTACCTGCGCGATGCGGGGATGCCGGCATGAGCACGCTGGCGAACCTGTCGCCACACCGGCGCGCAGTGTTCGTCTCCGACGTGCACCTGGGCTCGCGCCACTGCCACGCCGCCGAGCTGGCCCGGTTCCTCTCGCAG
>Ga0207709_10002116_pt1 | contig 12777 bp, 9 predicted proteins | sample KBSM34metaG_FD_184397 | JGI IMG/M metagenome (GOLD analysis project Ga0207709, IMG submission 184397) | Miscanthus rhizosphere microbial communities from Kellogg Biological Station, Michigan, USA - KBS M3-4 metaG (SPAdes) (version 2) | ecosystem: Host-associated > Plants > Roots > Rhizosphere >...
TCAGCAACGACCTGGACAGCCTCGACCAGCGCCCCTGCCAGCAAAGCCTGGCCATGGCCGACTACCTGACGCTGTTCCAGGCCCTGCCCGAAGCCAACCGCCAAGCGGTGCTGGCGCGCTGGGGCGCACCGCAGCAAGACCCGATGTTCCGCGACGGGCGGATGATGATCGCCGGCCTGCGCTTTGGCCTGACCTTCGTCGGTATCCAGCCGGCCCGGGGTTACCAGGTGGACCCCAGCGCGGTCTACCACGACCCGGACCTGGTGCCGCCCCATGGCTACCTGGCGTTCTACTTCTGGCTGCGCCAGGCCTACGGCGCCCACGCGCTGATCCATGTCGGCAAGCACGGCAACCTGGAATGGCTGCCGGGCAAGGGCGTGGGCCTTTCCGAGCAATGCTGGCCGGATGCGCTGCTGGGGCCGTTGCCGAACATCTATCCCTTTATCGTCAACGACCCGGGGGAGGGCGCCCAGGCCAAGCGCCGCACCCAGGCGGTGATCATCGATCACCTGATGCCGCCCCTGACCCGCGCCGAGACCTATGGCCCGCTGCGCAACCTGGAACTGCTGGCGGACGAATACTACGAAGCCCAGTTGCTGGACCCGCGCCGGGCCCGGGAGCTGCAGCGGGACATTCTCAAGCTGGTGCGCGAGACCCATATCGACCGCGAGCTGCAATTGGGCGAACAGCTCGACAGCGACGCCGACGCCGCGCTCTGGCTGCCGCGCCTGGACACCTACCTGTGCGACCTCAAGGAGTCGCAGATCCGCGATGGCCTGCACCTGTTCGGCGAGTCCCCCGAGGGGCGCTTGCGCATCGACACCCTGCTGGCCCTGCTACGCATTCCCCGGGGCGACGGCAAAGGCGCGCATGCCAGCCTGCTGCGGGCCCTGGCCAAGGCTTTCGGCCTGGGCTTCGACCCCCTGGACTGTGCCCTGTCCGAGCCCTGGACCGGGCGCCGCCCGCCCGTGCTGCAACAGTTGAGCGAGGCGCTGTGGCGCACCGCCGGTGACGTTCGCGAGCGCCTGGAGCTCTACGCCGCCGGGTTGATCGAAGCGGCGCTGCAAGGGCCCGTCCCACAGCTGGACGAGCCCGGCTGGGAGCCGGTGCAGAGCATCATCGACGGCCTGCGCGAGGTGGTCGCACCGCGTCTGGACGCCTGTGGCCCGGCGGAAATGCGCGGCCTGCTGGACGCCCTGAACGGGCGTTTCGTGCCTGCCGGCCCCAGTGGCGCGCCAAGCCGCGGGCGCCTGGACGTGCTGCCCACCGGGCGCAACTTCTACTCGGTGGACGTGCGCAACCTGCCCACCACCACCGCCTGGCGCATCGGTTTCCAGTCGGCCAACCTGATTCTCGAACGCCACTTGCAGGATCACGGCGACCACCTGCTGCAATTGGGCCTGTCGGTCTGGGGCACCGCCACCATGCGCACCGGTGGCGACGACATCGCCCAGGCCATGGCCCTGATGGGGGTACGCCCGGTGTGGGCCACCGGCAGCCAGCGGGTCGATGACTTCGAGATCCTGCCCCTGAGCCTGCTGGACCGGCCGCGGGTCGATGTGACCCTGCGTGTTTCCGGGTTCTTCCGCGATGCCTTCGCCAACCTGATCCGCCTGTTCGATGCGGCGGTGCAGGCGGTAGCGGCTCTCGATGAACCCGAGGACTTGAACCCGCTGGCGGCCAGGGTGCGTGCCGAGCGCGCGGCCCTGGAGGCGTCGGGGCTGGATGCCGACGCCGCCGCGCGCCAGGCCGGTTGGCGGATCTTCGGTGCCAAGCCGGGGGCCTATGGCGCCGGGGTCCAGGGCGCCATCGACGGCCGCCTGTGGCAGAGCCGCGAGGACCTGGCAGAGGTCTACCTGAACTGGGGTGGCTACGCCTATGGTGGCAGCGACGAAGGCACTGCCGCCCGCGAGCAGTTCGCCACCCGCCTGAGCCGGGTGCAGGCGGTGCTGCAGAACCAGGACAACCGCGAGCACGACCTGCTGGACTCCAACGACTACTACCAGTTCCAGGGCGGCATGCTGGCGGCGGTGGAAAGCCTCAGCGGCAACCAGGCCGCCAGCTACCACGGCGACCACAGCCAGCCGGACCTGCCGAAGATCCGTACCCTCAAGGAAGAACTGAACCGGGTCATCCGTTCCCGGGCGGCCAACCCGAAGTGGATCGAAGGGGTCAAGCGCCATGGCTACAAGGGCGCCTTCGAAATGGCCGCGACCCTGGACAACCTGTTCGCCTTCGACGCCACCACCGAACTGATCGACGATCACCAGTACGCCTTGCTGGCCGATGCCTATCTGCTCGATGGCTCGACCCGCGAGTTCGTCCGTCAGCATAATCCCCACGCCCTGCGGGACATGACCGAGCGCCTGCTGGAAGCTCAGCAGCGTGGCCTGTGGCAAGAGCCTGGCGATTATCGTGAAGCCCTGGAACACCTGCTGCTGGATATAGAAGAAGATTCCTGAGGCGGCGAGTGCTGCGCACTCGATCGCCAGCAAGCTCGCTCCTACAGGGCTGGCATTGCCGTTGTAGGAGCGAGCTTGCTCGCGAAAGCGTCCTGCGGACACCCCCCGACCCAAGCGAGACCCTGACATGAGCGACACCCCACATTTCCCGCTGTCCGCCGTGGTCGGCGCCGAAGCACTGAAACTGGCCCTTTGCCTGACCGCCATCGACCCGAAGATCGGCGGCGTGCTGATCGAAGGCCCACGGGGCATGGCCAAGTCGACCCTGGCCCGGGGCCTGGCGGACCTGTTGGCCAGCGGGCAGTTCGTCACCTTGCCCCTGGGCGCCACCGAAGAGCGCCTGGTGGGCACCCTGGACCTGGACGCCGCCCTGGGCCAGGGCCGGGCGCAGTTTTCTCCGGGGGTACTGGCCAAGGCCGACGGCGGCGTGCTCTACGTCGATGAAGTCAACCTGCTGCCTGACCACTTGGTGGACCTGTTGCTGGACGTGGCCGCCAGCGGCACCAACCTGATCGAGCGCGACGGCATCTCCCACCGCCATTCGGCGAAGTTCGTGCTGATCGGCACCATGAACCCGGAGGAGGGCGAACTGCGTCCGCAACTGCTGGACCGTTTTGGCCTCAACGTCGCCCTCAGCGGCCAGCCCGCGCCCCAGGAGCGCGGGCAGATCATTCGCCGCCGCCTGGATTTCGACAGCGATCCCCAGGGCTTCTGCGCCCAGTGGGCCGAACCCCAGGCGGCATTGCGCGAGCGCTGCCAGCGGGCGCGGGCCGCGCTGGCCAGCATCCCGCTGGACGACCAGGCCCTGGCGCTGATTACCGAGCGCTGCTTTGCTGCTGCCGTGGACGGCCTGCGCGCCGACCTGGTCTGGCTGCGCGCGGCCCGCGCCCATGCCGCCTGGCGTGGCGCCCCGGCGATTGCCGAGGAGGATATCGACGCCGTGGCCGAGTTCGCCTTGCGCCACCGGCGGCGGGAGACACCGCCCAGCGCGCCACAGTCCGGGCAAAGCCCCCAGGCACCGGCGCCAGCCAACGCCAACCCCAGCGAAGGCCAGGGCCAATGGGGCGAAATGCCGGCCCAGGCCCTGCCCACCGGCGCCCGTCGTGAAGTGCCCAGCTGGCCAAAAAAGCCCTAGGCATCCGCCCCCGCACTGACCGGGGGGCGGATGCCAAGCCCCGGGCGGGGCACCTGGATCACGGCCGGCAAGGCAAAAGCCGCGAGGCCAGCGCCGGTTCGGTCAACTGGCCCGGCACCTTGCTCAAAGGCCGTCCACGGTTGCGTGCAGACCTGCTGTTTCGCTTGCGCAGCCGCTCGCCCCATGAGCTGTGGCTGGTGATAGTCGACGCGTCGGCCTCGACCCGCCGGCACAGCGCCCTGAGCGATGCCAAGGGCCTGCTGGCGCAACTGTTCGACGACGCCTACCGCCAGCGTGCACGCCTGGCCCTGCTCACTGCCAGCGGCCGTGCGCCGAGCTGGCAGGTCCAGGGCCTGAAGGCCTCCAGGGACCTGCGGCACTGGCTCGACGGCCTGGGTGCCGGCGGCGGCACGCCCTTGCCCCAAGCCCTGAACGAAGCGGCCCAGTGGCTGGAACAACGCCAACGGCGCCTGCCGGCGGAGCAGCAGCGCGTGCTGCTGATCACCGATGGCCGGCTGAAGAACCTGCCACCGCCCAGGCCCCTGAACTGCCCGACCTTGCTGCTCGACATCGAACGAGGCCCGGTCCGCCTGGGCCGCGCCCGCGAACTGGCGACTCTCCTCAACGCTGTCTACCAGCATATCGACTGACTACCTCCCCGACACACCGCACATCCCCCGTAGGAGCTGGCTTGCCAGCGAAAGCGTCCGGCCTGGCGGTGCAAGTCTTCAAGGGCCTCTTCGCCGGCAAGCCGGCTCCTACAGGGTTTTGCCTTGGCATGCCGGGGCGGGAAGCAGCTACGCTTTGCGCTGTCTTTCACAGGAGTGACTTCATGCGGGTACTGGTGCGTAACGACAAGGACGATTTCCGGGTCAAGGCCTATGCCGGAACCAACGGGGTGCTGCTGGCCATGGACCTGGATGTGTCGCGGCGCCAGGGCCTGTTGGGTTTTGCCATCGAAAAACAGACCGGCAGCAAGCCCTGGCTGTTTCTGTTCAACAGCCTGACCTTCCCCGGCAAGGCTCATACTTTCCCCCAATACAACGCCACCCCCAGCGATCAGGCGCCCCTGCAGAAATTCCGCTGGGCCGACTACGCGGTCAACCCCGGCGCCACCCTCAACTACCGGGTGCACCTGGCCTATGGCAGCCCGGACGCGCCGCAACTGGGCGAGTCCCTGCAGTTGAGCATCACCGCCGACAACGGCCAGCCTCCCGGCCAGCGGGTCATCTTCAACCGTGCGGTGGCTGCCAGCCAGGCGTTCTCGCGCAAGTTTCCCGAGCTCGATGCGTTGCTCAGTGCCAACAAGAACCTGCCCATCGAAAAATGGCCGGACGCGCCCCGCCAGTGGCTGGAAAACGGCCTGCTGGAGGCGCTGCTGGGGTTCATTCAGCGCGCCACGGACGCCAGCTGGAGCCTGGACATCGCCATCTACGAGTACCAGTTGCAGGCGATCATCGATGCCGTCAATGCGGCCTTCGACCGCGGCGTACAGGTGCGGGTGCTGTACCACGCCGCCCCCGGCGATGCCGACACCACGATGAACCAGGCCAGCCTGCAGCACCTGCCCGAGGCCAATAAGCGCGGGCGGGTGACCCACGCGATCTTCCACGACAAGTTCATCGTCCTCGGCCGCCTCGACGCCGCCGGCCAGCGCCAGCCGCAATCGGTGCTGTGCGGCAGCACCAACTTCACCGCCAATGGCGTCTACCGTCAGGCCAACGTGTTGCACAGCCTCGACCACGTGGACATCGCCACGCGCTACCTGGAGGTGTTCGAGCAGGTCTGGGCGACGCCGGCGGATGTCGGCGCCACGCGCACCTGGCTGACCCGGAACAACCCCATGCAGCCGCAGGCGTCGCTGTTCGCCGGGTTTTCCCCGCGCAGCGGCCAGGGCGACCTTGCGGAGTTCGTCGATATCATCAACGGCGCCCGCCGCGACCTGCTGTTCGTCACCGCCTTCGCCTTGCCCGACAGCATTCTCGATGCCTTGCTCGGCCAGCCCCACGACGATGTGTTGCGCTACGGCCTGCAGAACACCGCCAGCCGCATCACCGGTTTTCACGCCGACCGCACGGCCGAGTTCGCCGCCACCGCCTTGCTCAACAATGGCCTGGAGGGCTGGCTCAAGGAGGGGCTCAAAGGCCAGAAGGGCAACCTGCTGGTGCACACCAAGGCCATCGTCACCGACTTCACCAGCGAGGCGCCGGTGATCATCAGCGGCAGTCACAACCTCAGCGTCGGCGCGAGCCAGAGCAATGACGAGAACTTCCTGATCATCCGCGGCGACACCGACCTGGCGGACCGCTACGGCCTGGAGCTGCTGCGGTTCTACGAACACTACCGCTTCCGCTACTTCGCCAGGCAACTGGCCCTCAAGCAGGTCCAGCCCCTGGCGGTGGACGACAGCTGGAGCAACGCCTACTACCTGGAAGGGGATCTGCGCCAGCTGTCGCGGCTGCGTTTTTCCGGGCGCTGACCGGGGCTGCGAGCAGCCGCCACAAGGTTGGACAGGGCGCGCCCGACTGGGTAGTTTTCACGGACCGCGCACAAGGACCCTGCCATGGCCCCGGACCTGACCTCCATCGAGCTGTTTCTCAAGGCCCTGACCCTGGGCAACCTGTCCCGGGCCGCCGAGCAGTCGCACCTGTCGCTGTCCGCCGCGAGCCGGCGCCTGTCGCTCCTGGAGCAGCATTTCAAGGTGGCGCTGCTGACCCGCACCTCCACCGGGGTATTGCCGACGGCGGCGGGGCAGGCCCTGGCCGAGCACGCGCGAAGCCTGCTGCGGGCGGTGGATGTGATGCACGCCGACCTGGCCGACTTCGCCAAGGGTGCCACCGGCCGGGTCAGCCTGTACGCCAACAGTTCGGCCATGAGCCAGGAACTGCCCCGGCAATTGACCCAGTGGAGCGACCTGCACCCGGGCATTCGCGTGGACATCCGCGAGGAGCGCAGCCGCGAGATCCTCCTGGCGGTGCGTGACGGCGTGGCCGATGTGGGCATCGTCACCACCCGGCCACGGGGCCAGGACCTGCATTTCATCCCTTATTGCCGCGACCGGTTGTGCCTGATCGTGCCCCAGGACCACCCGTTCAAGATGAGCCGCGCGCGCTTTCAGGACCTGTTGGGCTATGACTTCGTCGGCCTGGAGGACAACGCCGCGATCACTCCCCTGATCAGCGAGGCGGCCGCGGCGGTGAGCATGCCCTTGCGCCTGCGGGTGCAGGTGCGCAGCTTCGAGGCCGTGTGCCGGCTGATCGCCGCAGGGCAGGGCGTGGGGGTGCTGCCCCAGGGGGCGGTGCAGATCTTTCGCAAGGAGATGGCCTTGCGTTTTATCGAAATCGACGACCCCTGGGCCGACCGCCAGATGTACCTCTGCCGGCGCCAGGAACAGCCGTCCCTGGCCAGCCGCGAGCTGTTCGACTACCTGGCCGGTTGCGAGCAGGCCGCGGCAGCCGCGGGCTAGCCGCCGGTCATAGCAGGACTCTTCCCGCGTGCCTTCGAATTTTGCGAAGGCGGTTTCCATAATGAGCAATTCCCACTGGCCCCGCGCTGTGGCCAGAATGGGCTCGCCCGTGCGCTTGACCTGCCTCCATAACAACAACACGTCAGACCAAGCGCACGGGCGAGTCCAGGATCAATCCCGCTGTAAAACCTCCCCATCGCATTGCGGTGATCGCCGGTGACGGCATCGGCCGCGAAGTGGTCCCCGAAGGCCTGCGTGTGCTGGAAGCCGTTAGCCGGCGCTTCGGCATCGCCTTGCAATTCGATCATTTCAACTGGTGCAGCGAGCACTACCAGGCCCATGGCAGCATGATGCCCGACGACTGGGCGCAGCAGATCGGTGGCCACGAGGCGATCTTCTTCGGCGCCGTGGGCGCGCCGGACATCGTGCCCGACCATATTGCGGTCTGGGATTCGCTGCTGAAGATCCGCCGCCAGTTCGACCAGTACGTGAACATCCGCCCGGTGCGGCTGATGCCCGGGGTGCCGTGCCCGCTGGCCGGCCGGGCGCCGGGGGACATCGATTTCATCGTGGTGCGGGAAAACACCGAGGGCGAGTATTCCAGCGTCGGCGGGCGCATGTGGGAGGGCACCCCGCGGGAGATTGCCCTGCAGGAGTCGGTGTTTTCCCGCCATGGTGTGGACCGGGTGGTGAACTACGCCTTCGAACTCGCCAGCCGCCGGCCCCGGCGCAACCTGGTGGCGGCCACCAAGTCCAACGGCATCGCCATCACCATGCCGTTCTGGGACGAACGGGTGGAGGCGCTGGCCCAGGCCTACCCTCAGGTCGCGACCCGCAAGTTCCACATCGACATTCTCTGCGCGCACTTCGTCCAGCACCCGGACTGGTTCGACGTGGTGGTGGCCTCCAACCTGTTCGGCGACATCCTCTCCGACCTGGGCCCGGCCTGCACCGGCACCATCGGCATTGCGCCCTCGGCCAACCTCAACCCGGAGCGCCTGTACCCCTCGCTGTTCGAGCCGGTGCATGGTTCGGCGCCGGATATCGCCGGTCTCGGCGTGGCCAATCCGATCGGCCAGATCTGGTCGGCGGCCCTGATGATCGAACACCTGGGGCAGGGCGATGAACTTTACCAGCGGGCCGCGGCGGCGATTGTCGAAAGCATCGAGACGGTGCTCGCCGAAGGGCCGCGCACCCGGGAAATGGGCGGCAATGCCAGTACCGTGGAAGTCGGGCGGGCGATTGCCGAGTGTCTGGCTGGAAACAGGAGCTGAACAGATGACCCTCGAACACTACATCGACAACCAATGGCAAGCCTCATCCTGGGCCGAAGACATTCCGGTGCAGGACCCCAGTACCGGCATCAGCTATGCGCGTATCGCCCGGGGCACCGCCGAGGACATCGACCTGGCGGTGCAGGCCGCGCAACGGGCCCTGGGGGACAACTTCGACGGGCCCTGGGGCAGCCTTTGCGCCCTGGAGCGTGGGCGCCTGCTGGCCCGCCTGGGCCAGGCGGTGCTGGAGCACCATGAAGAGCTGGCGCAGATCGAAGCCCGGGACACCGGCAAGGCACTCAAGGTGGCCCGCGCCGACGCCACCGCCCTGGCGCGCTATTTCGAGTACTACGCCGGGGCCGCCGACAAGCTCCACGGCGAGACCTTGCCCTATCAGGCCGGTTACACCGTGCTCACGGTGCGCGAGCCCCATGGCGTTACCGGGCACATCATTCCCTGGAACTACCCGATGCAGATCTTCGGCCGCAGCGTCGGCGCCGCCCTGGCGGCGGGCAATGCCTGCGTGGTCAAGCCCGCCGAGGACGCCAGCCTGTCGCTGCTGCGGCTGGCGGAGCTGGCGGCCCAGGTCGGCTTCCCGGCGGGCAGCCTGAATGTGGTCAGCGGCTATGGCCACGAAGCCGGTGCCGCGTTGTGCGCCCATCCTGGCGTCGCGCATATCTCGTTCACCGGTTCAACCGGCACCGGCGCCCTGGTGGCCAAGGCGGCGGCCGAACGGCATTGCCCGGTAACCCTGGAGCTGGGCGGCAAGTCGCCGCAGATCGTCTTCGCCGATGCCGATGTGGAGCGGGCGCTGCCCGTGCTGATCAACGCCATCGTGCAGAACTGCGGCCAGACCTGTTCCGCCGGCAGCCGCCTGCTGGTGCAGCGCAGCCTGTATGAACCGCTGCTGGAACGCCTGGCCCAGTGCTTTGGCCAACTGCGCGCCGGGCCCTCGGAGCTGGACCTGGACATGGGCCCGCTGATCAACCAGAAACAGCTGCGCCAGGTCCGGGAGTTCGTCCGCGAGGCCGAGGCCGCCGGTATCCCGGTGGCGGCGCGTGGGCAGGTGGTGGCCGAGGCCGGCAGCGGCGGCTACTTCCACGAAGCGGTGCTGTTTCGCGATGTGCCGCCAGACAGTCGCCTGGCCCGGGAGGAAGTGTTCGGCCCGGTGCTGGCGGTGATGCCCTTCGAGGACGAGGCAGAGGCCATTGGCCTGGCCAACGACAGCGCCTTCGGCCTGGTGGCCGGGGTCTGGACCCGGGACGGTGCGCGTCAGTTGCGCATGGCTCACAAGCTGCGCTGTGGCCAGGTGTTCATCAACAACTACGGCGCCGGTGGCGGCGTCGAACTGCCCTTCGGCGGAGTCAAGGCCAGCGGCTACGGGCGCGAGAAAGGCTTCGAGGCGCTGCTGGGTTTTACCGCCTTGAAGACCATCGCCATTCGTCACGACTGAGGGCCGCCACTACGGCGGCCAATAACAACAAAAACAGGAGTCACTAGCATGCGTCTAGCCCATAAAACTGCCATCGTCACCGGCGCCGGTTCCGGCTTTGGTGAAGGCATCGCCAAGACCTTCGCCCAGCAGGGCGCCCGGGTTGTAATCGCCGACATGAACGCCACGGGCGGCCAGCGGGTGGCGCAGGAAATCCGCGATGCCGGCGGCCAGGCCCACTTCATCGAGGTCAACGTGGCCCAGGACGCCAGCGTTGCCGCGCTGCTGCGCAACACCCTGGAGCAATACGGCGGCCTGGACATCGTGGTCAACAACGCCGGCACCACCCACCGCAACCGGCCGATGCTGGAAGTGGACGAGGCCGAGTTCGACCGGGTGTTCGCGGTCAACGTCAAAAGCATCTTCCTCAGCGCCAAGCACTTCGTGCCGCATTTTCGTGGCCAGGGCGGCGGGGTGTTCATCAACATCGCCTCCACGGCGGCGATCCGGCCGCGTCCGGGGCTGGTCTGGTACAACGGCAGCAAGGGCGCGGTGGTGGTGATGAGCAAGACCATGGCCGCCGAGCTGGGGCCGGACAACATCCGCGTCAACTGCGTCAACCCGGTGGTGGGTGCCACAGCCCTGCTCAGCGAGTTCATGGGGGTGCCGGACACCCCGGAAAACCGCCAGAAGTTCATGGCCACCATTCCCCTGGGGCGCTTCTCCACCCCCCAGGATGTGGCCAACGCCTGCCTGTACCTGGCCTCCGATGAGGCGGCCTTTATCACCGGCACCTGCCTGGAAGTGGATGGTGGACGCTGCGTCTGATGATCTGTAGAAAGCCCTTTGGCTAAATCCAAACCCAGCTACGGAGTGCAGTCGACATGTGTGGGATCGATAACAACACTAGTCACCCCAATACCAAGCAGCTGCTTGAAGGCCTGCCAAAGAACTGGGGCAAGTGGGGCCCGGACGACGAAGTCGGTGCCCTCAACTACCTGCAACAGGCCGAGGTACTGCGGGGCGTGGCCGCCGTGCGCCAGGGCAAGACCTTCACCCTGCAAGTGCAGATCGGCCATCCCGGCGGCGACCCGATGTGGCCGGCACGCAACCCGTCGATGCGTTTCAATACCCTGGACCGCAGCCACTATCAGGCCGGCAAGCAGCCCTCCATGACCGGTGGCGCCGAGTACTGCGACGACGTGATCTTCATGCAGCTGCAGGGCTCGACCCAGTACGACGCCCTGGGCCATGCCTGGTACGACAACCAGCTGTGGAACGGCTACGACGCCAGCAGCACTGTCGGCGGCATGGCCAAGGCCAGTGTGTTGCCGATTGCCGAGCGCGGCGTGGTGGGCCGTGCGGTGCTGATCGACATGGCCCGGCACCGCGGCAAGAAGTACCTGGGGCGCGGCGAGACCTTCAACCATCTGGACCTGCTGGCCGCTGCCCAGGCCCAGGGCGTGGCCATCGAGAAGCGCGACATCCTCATCATCCGCACCGGTTCCATGGGCGCCTTCTACGAGTACGGCAAGACCGAGTTCTTCAAGGACCTGGTGGAACCCGGGCTGACCTACAGCCGGGAACTGGTGGACTGGTTCAACCAGATGGAGATCCCCAATCTGGTCACCGACACCATCGCCAACGAGGTGATCACCGACCCGGTGTCCGGGGTGCAGATTCCGCTGCATTGCGCGCTGATGCGCAACCTGGGGATCGCCTTCACCGAGATCGTGCTGCTTGAAGAACTGGCCGAGGATTGCGCCGCCGATGGCCAGTGGACCTTCCTCTACACCGCCGCGCCGCTGAAGATCGTCGGCGGCAGCGGAGCGCCGGTGAACCCCATCGTCATCAAGTAACCGCTGTTTGCTGGTGGCGAGGCAGGCGCAGGGTTTATCCTGCGCCCCCTCACCAAGACCGATAGGGATCATCGACCGATCATGCATGACGATTCACATTCGCCGGACTGCAGTTGCTGCCTGGATCATGCCAGTGCCCATCAGGGTGTGCTCGATACCCTGGAATTGATGGCCGGCCACCCCGAGGCCAGTGAAGACGACATCGTCCAACTGCTGCAGGCGCGTGGCTACTCGGCCATCGCCGCGGAAAAACTCAACGCCTTCGTGCCATCGGCCCTGGCCTGGATCGTGCTCAAGCGCCTGGGGGTGAAACACCTGCCCAACCACTTCATCGCCCTGGATGAGAAGGGTGAGGAGGTCCGGGTTCCAGTGGCCGACCAGCACTATTTTACCGCCGCGCTGACCCTGGCCTACAACACCTTTGAAAACGGCTGGAGCGAGGTCCTGCCGCGCAAGACCTACGAAATGGTGGCTGGCCGCAGCGCTGAAATGGCCATGGCCAACGAGGCGCTGTATGCCGGGGAATCTTTGCAGGGCTCCACTCTGGAACCCTTGCAGCTGCTGCGCCTGGATGCCCAGGCCGCGCTGACCTGAGCACCTGGCGCAACACTACCTACACTGATGGGCAGTCACCCCGGCCGAGAACCCTTGCGTATGCGGGCCGCTGGCCGGGACCACCCGCCTTCAGTACAGGAGAACCCCCATGAACCATGAATCCGTTTGCATCGTCGCGGCGGCCCACACCCGCTTTGGCCACCTCGATGGCAGCCTGGAAGACCTGATTGTCCAGGTCACCCGCGACGTGCTGGTGGACGCCGCCATTGACGCCGGGGCGATCGATGCGCTGTTTCTCGGCCAGTTCAACTCCGGGCTGGTGCCTGATGGTTTTCCCGCGTCCCTGATGCTCCAGGCCGACCCGCAGTTGCGCTTCAAGCCGGCCACCCGCTGCGAAAACGCTTGTGCCTCCGGCTCGGCGGCGATCCAGGCCGGGATCAACGCGATCCGCAGCGGCGCCGCCGAACTGGTGCTGGTGGTGGGGGCGGAAAAGATGACCGGCAACAGCACCGCCGAGGTCACCCGGGCCCTGGCCGGGGCCGGCTACCAGAACGACCCGCAAGAGGCCGGCCTGAGCTTTGCCCAACTGTTCGG
>Ga0207709_10002117_pt1 | contig 12774 bp, 16 predicted proteins | sample KBSM34metaG_FD_184397 | JGI IMG/M metagenome (GOLD analysis project Ga0207709, IMG submission 184397) | Miscanthus rhizosphere microbial communities from Kellogg Biological Station, Michigan, USA - KBS M3-4 metaG (SPAdes) (version 2) | ecosystem: Host-associated > Plants > Roots > Rhizosphere >...
AGCGCTGGCGCGTGTCTGTGAATCCAACGGCGCGCGCGTATTTCCCAAAGTAAGAGTGGCTGATGTATTCACTCTGGAGAACAGCGGAGTACCGTCGGGACATTTCAATTACGGCCTGCGGTCTCACTTCGACTTCGTGGTGACGGATCGCGACTACCAGCCACAATTCAGTGTCAAGTTTGACGGGCCGCTACACAAAAGCAGTGAAACTCAACGTCAGCGTGATATTCTAAAAGATGAACTCTGTGAACATTTCGACCACGGGCTGCTGCGCATCAATTCAAAGTACTTGACTCCGAGTTATCGCGGCCTGGATTTGCTCACCTATTTCGTAGATGCGTAGTTTTTAGAGCGAGCCTTTTACGAAGCACAAAGAGACGGAAGCGTCCCCTACGACGAACCATTTGACATGACCTTCTTCTTCAGTCGGGGAGGAAACGAGGGGCCCAAATGGCCTTACTGGCTCTCGCTCGATATTCAGCTCGCACTGCAGAAGCTCCATACAGGTGGACGCATTGGTCAAATGGCTCCGTCTCGCTATGTCGGAAAGGACGCGCAGGGAGCCTACCGTTGCATGTTATGGCTCGTCATGGATGCCGAGAATGTGTTGGCGGTCACGACCGGGATGAAAGCACAGCGCTTCTCCGCAGTTTCCGAGAGCGAACTCGTCAGCATGCTCGCGATGTTCGACCTTTTCCCCAAGGTGAAAGCGGTCCTCGCTGGCGAGCGCGGCGGCCTCGTCAATCGGCAGCAGTTCTTCCGCGAACGCCTGCCGGCTTTCCAAGGCCGATATTTGAGGTGCCCCCTGAATTTCGTCTTCCAACAGTCGCTGGTTAGCATAGAGACTGGAAGGACGAAGAGTGCAGAAGATTCCGAAGCAAGAGTACACGGCCGAGTTCAAGGAACAGGCCGTCAAGCGCGCGCAGGAGGTGGGCGTGGGCCCGGCTGCGCGCGAGCTGGGGCTGGTGGCGCAGACGCTGCGCAACTGGCTCAAGGTCACGGCCGCAGGTGGCCAGCTGACGACGCCGGGCACGAAGCCGGTGACCCCTGAGGAGATGGAGCTGTCGCGGCTGCGCGCTGAGAACGCGCGGCTGAAGATGCACGTCGAAATCCTAAAAAAAGCGACGGCGTACTTTGCGAAGGATGCGCTGTGAAGTACGCCTGGATCGACGCGCAGCGCCGCGACTACCCCCTCGCCGACATGTGCGAGGTGCTGAGCGTCAGCGCCAGCGGCTACAAGGCCTGGCGCGGCGGCGGCAGCCCCACCTCGACACGCCCGAGCGACGTGCAGGCTACGGCCGTCATCAAGGCCATCCACGCCGAGGTCAAGGGCGCCTACGGATCGCGGCGCATGCACCGCGAGCTCAAGGGCAAGGGCTACCGCATCGGCATCAACCGCGTTGAACGCCTGATGCGCGAGGCCGGCATCCGAGCGCGACACAAGCGGCGCTTCAAGGCGACCACGGACTCCAAGCACTCGATGCCGGTGGCAGAGAACCTGCTGGCACGCAACTTCACGCCGAGCGCGCCGAACCAGGTCTGGACGGGCGACATCACCTACATCGCCACCGGCGAGGGCTGGCTGTACCTGGCCGTGGTACTCGACCTGTTCAACCGCGAGGTGATCGGCTGGTCGATCAAGCCGCGGATGACGGCCGACATCGTCACCGACGCGCTGTCGATGGCGTGGTTCCGTCGGAAGCCGGGCGCCGGCGTCGTCTTTCATAGCGACCGCGGCAGTCAATACGCGAGTCACGCGATGCGCGACAAGCTCGCGCAGTACGCCATGACGGCGTCGATGAGCCGCAAGGGCAACTGCTGGGACAACGCGCCCACGGAGAGCTTCTTCAACAGCCTGAAGAACGAGCGCGTGCACGGTGCGCGATACGAGACGCGGGCACAGGCTGAAGCCGACCTGTTCGAGTACATCGCAGCGTTCTACAACCGGAGGCGCCGCCACTCCACGTTGGGCTATCGCTCGCCGACGCAGTTCCTCGAGGACTGGCTCGTCGCGCAGGCCGCTCAGCAAGAAAAGGCGGCATAGGCGCGGCTGCTTGGAAGCCGAAATTCGACGGGCAGCTCACAGCGGACAACTTTGTCCCGCGGGCTCAACGGATCAGCTTGGCGGTTCGTGGACCTCCACCTAAAAAATTGGGTTCGTCAGCAGAATTTGTGGGCGAGTTGCGGCTCCGGAAGGCGGCCGAGCACGTGGTACAGAGAGAGCTCGATGACGCGGAATGTGCGGTAGCCGTAGGCTTTTCTCATAGTGACTTTGGCTTTGCCGTTCAAGCCTTCGACGATGCCGCTTGAGAACTGCTTGCGGGCGCGGAAGTAGTTGAGCAGGAGTTCCCGGTGAGCGCGAATCGTGCCGGCGAACTTCTTCAGCGGATCGATGCGTGAGCGCATGGCGCGGCTGCACCACTGGTCGAGGAACTTCGCCGCCCAGGCGGGCGAGTCGTAGTCCCAGAACTGCTGGAACTCCTCCTTGAGCAGGTAGGCACGGCCGCTCCTGAGGTTGTAGCGAAGCAGCTCGCGCAGCGTCATGCGCTGCTTGTCGGTGAGGTTCTCCGGGCGTTTGAGGATGCACCAGCGGGTCTTCTTCAACACGGGCTCGTAGCCTTCTCGGGCCATGCGCTTGGCTTCAGAGGCTCGGATCTGGTCGAGCGCCAGGTTGAGCTTGGCCACGACATGGAATCGGTCGAGGATGTTCAACGCCCGCGTGCAATGCTTGGCGATGAGATCCAGGTACGGCTGCCACATGTCTGAGCACACGAATTCGATGCCCTCGGCCAGCTCTTGCCCGATCACGACGAAGAACTGCTCGAAGCTGGCCGCGGTGCGCTCTTTGCCCACCCACAGCAGCCGAACGCAGTTGGCCTCGATCTGATAGACCAGCGTCAGATACTTGTGTCCGCGTCCGTAGGCGATCTCGTCCACGCCGATGGCCTGGATCGGGCCGAGTTGGCGATGCGCCAGGCCCCATTGCACGACGTACTCCACCGCCTGGCAGACCTTCTCCCAGGTCGTGTGGAAGCTCTCCGCCGTCTCTTTCCACGACAGCTTGCGCGCCCAGTGCGCCAGGTACAGCATGTAGGCTTGGGTGAGGGTGTGCTTGCCGACGGCCCACGGGACCTGTTCCACCTTGACGCCGCAGTCGCGACAATGAACGCGGCGCATACCGTAAAGCAGTTGCACGGCAAAGCCCCAGATCGGGATGAACTCGAACCGCCGGACCGGCAGCACGTCATAGCCGGGCCCTGGCTTGCCGCAGCACGAGCACCGAGGCCTCGATCCGCGGCGCGGTCGTACGTCGATCTCGATCGTGTTGATGGGCTTGATCAGTCGCGCCGAACCGTAGACGAAGCCCGGGAAGTGATGACAGGCATTGAGCAGACGGGTCAACAACATGGTCGATCTCCACCGCAGTCCTTCTGCGCCCGAAGCCATTCTGAGCGCGCACGACGTGCAACGTCTGCGACAGGCCTGCCCGGACCTGGATGACTGGCCGGTGAAGTGGCAGTTCGAGCCGGCCGACCTCGCCTTCGGCAGGCAGGTCGTGCAGGCCCTGATGCCGTTCCTGCTCGACCTGTTGGATCAAGGGCTCGCAGCGAGAACCCTGCGTCGGCACCGCGACAACCTCTGGCTCCTCGGCGGTGAACTGATTCGTCGCCGATACGACGACGACGACCTCGCGAAGATGGACGCCATCACCGCCCTGAGGGAACTCATCGAAGAAGACGGCGGACCGCTCATGTGGCCCCGCATCACCGAAGCCGATCAAGACTCCGTCGACGCGACTTGCCGAAAGCTTCATCGGTTCCTTCAGCGCGCCCACAAATAGTCTCGACGAGGCTCAAATTTAGCGGGCGGCAGCCCTTCGTCGCCCCATCAGTTCGGTAATTTGCCGCCCAGGCGCCTGAGCATGCAGGGAAGTGTGCGGCCTCCGGCCAGGTCTCCAAGCCCTGCCGGCCCCACAGCGTCCATGCAGGCCGGCAACGCCTACCGTACGCTGGGAGTGGTGGGAATGCCGACGCGCGAAGAAACGCTGCCCATGCGTCCCGAATTGCGCGATGCCTATCGCTTGACCGTGGATCCACATGGCCGCCTTATGCGGAGTGGCCATCTGCTTACTACCGTCAACCAGGACGGGGGGTGATACCTTCGTGATGGATGGGCAAGGAAGCATATTCTCCTCCGACCTTGGACACGGCCACCATTCCTACATGGGCAGCCAGCCCGTCGCGCCTGCCGGTCATATCACAGCGAACAAAGGAGTGCTGCAGAGGATCGACAACAACAGCGGGCACTATCAGCTTCCGCGCGCCGTCGGGCTTCAAGTGGTGCACCAACTGCAGAGCCAAGGCGTCCATGTGGATCCGTCGGTACATAGCTTCATTCAGGAACCTGATCAATTGAGGACGCGAGCCTATCCGGATTCGAGCGTTGGTTCGTGGGCGATGGCAACAAGGAGAGAGGGCCGCGACTCCGAGCGCTTACAACTGCAACAGACGGAATGGCAAGATCGCGATGTGCTCGACATCGGTTAAGGGCTTGGGCAACGGGCCGAAGGCGTTCAAAATATGACCAAGTCTGACTCCTGGGTGTGCGGGGCGCTGTTGCATGAAGACGAAGCGGAACGAGAGATCCCCTTTCCCCAAAGTCTCAGGGAGTGCCTCGGGCGCTGCGGACGGAATTCGGGCGTCCGGCGGCGATCATGCGATTGAGCACCTCCGCGCCTACGGCCGCTTCGGTGCGCCGGCCGGCCTCGTTACGCGCGCGCAGTCGCGTCCCGATCAGCGACTTGTAGCGCCCCATCGCGGTCTCGACAAGTGCGCGCCGGCCGTAGCCGCTCACCTGCTGCCAGCCGAGCCTGCCCAGCGCCGCCACCGTGTGCACCTGAACGTCGCGGCGCGAGGCGTCCAGTCCCAGATCGGTTGGCTGCATCGAACTCGCCCGCGGTGGAATCGCCACCTCGATGTCCACACTGCGCGCTGCGATGGTCGCGTGCGTCGGCTTACCGTCATAGGCTCCGTCGCCCGTGACTTGCTCGATCTCGTTGGGGTCTGCTCGAGCAGCGGCGCAACTTGCGACGAGTCATCGACGTCCTGGCCGGTCAGCGTCACGCCCACGATCTGGCCGCTGTGCGCATCCACCGCCAAATGCAGCTTGCGATACTGGCGCGGCGCACGCCGGCCGTGTTTGTCGGCGAGCCACTCGCCGACGCCGTAGATCTTCAAGCCGGTGCTATCGATCAACACGTGCACGGAGCCCCCAGGCAGGGTCGCCCGGGCGATCGAGGGCAGCTTGATCGCACGGCTGACCGTCGTGTGGTCGGGCACGGCGAGTTCACAGCCCAACAATTCGAAGACCGAGTTCATCAGGCCCTCAGCCTGACGCAGCGCGAGCTTGAACGCCGAGCGCAGCATCAAGCAGGTCTGGATCGCGCTTTCCGAGTAGATCGCCGGCCCACCTCGCGTCGAACGCGGCGGCGCCAACCAGACCTCGATAGCCGACTCCGTCACCCACAGCGTGAGGCTGCTGCGCCGACGAAGGCCCGCCTCATACTCGGCCCAGTTCCTCATCTTGAACTGCATCTTCGGGATGTGGTGCCGACGCTCGGCGTTGAACTTGTGGGGCATGACGGTCTGTGGACTTCAACTCGCCCATGCTACCGGACGCGAATCCGCATTCATGCACCAATGCCGGCCCGTGGTGCACTCGGATCGTGGCGGCCACTATCGGTGGCCGGTCTGGCTGACCCGGATCGCCGATGCGAAGCTGGTTCGCTCGATGTCTCGCAAGGGGTGCTCGCCCGACAACGCCGCATGCGAAGGACTCTTTCGTCGCCTGAAGACCGAGCTGTTCTACTCGCGCGACTGGCTGTCCACGACCATCGATGAGTTCGTCGCGGCCTTGGACGCCTACATCCGCTGGTATAACGAGGCGCACATCAAGAGTTCACTCGGCTTCCGAAGTCCTGCCGCGTGCCGCAGGAACCCGGGGATCGCTTCTTAACCAGTCCAAGTTTTCTGCCGCATCCCCAAATCAACAGTTTGGGCTTACAACCCAAAGAGCCTCTTTTTCGCTGGACACTGCTTCGGATTCCTAGTCAAGACGCGATCACGATTATGCCAACGTGGAGAGTAGCTGAGGTACTTCGCAAGCCTTCACTCGAAAGTGTTCGATGCCTTCTTCTGTTCGCTCCACTCGGCGCCGTCCATTAACAGGCTGCTGAAGTACCGATCGATCCTCGCCGCGCTTGACCCGGCGAGCACCGCCTGAGGCGACCGAACGCCTTCGGGAGCGTCAACTGCTCGGTTTTGGCCCCTGCGAACCCGTCTTCGAGCGCTTTGCCTTGCATTACGCGACCTCCGGACGGAGTTCGGCCAACGTGCGCATGCGCGTCAAGTTGTAGGCCGCCATCGTCAGCACGAACAGCTGGTCAATCTTCTTGATCCCGCGCACCATCACTTGCCTGATCGGCCCGACCAACTTGGCCCAGCCGAAGCCCTGCTCGATGAGCTTGCGCCGGCGCTGGGACATCGCGTAGCCCTCGCTCACCGCAATCTCGTCGGGCACCGCCGACCGGCGCCCCGACTTGTTCTGCGCCACGTGCGGCGTGACCTTCAGGCGCTGCAATTCCTCGATGAACTCCGCAGCGTCGTAGCCCTTGTCGGCACCGAGCGTGACTTCGACGTCCGCGTCGGCGACCGCCTGCCGCGCATCCTTGATCATCGCCTTGGCTGCCTCGCGTTCCGCATAGCCATCGGCATGCGTGACCATCGCGTTGACGACCAGCCCGTGCCGGTTGTCGGTCAGCGTGTGGCCCATGTAGCGCAGCTCGCTCGCGGTATTGCCCTTGCGGTACAGCCGCGCGTCCGGATCGGTCTTGGACTCGTGCGTCTCGTTGCTGCGGCTCTCGCCTCGGAAGTCGCCGCCGCTGCCGGCATCGTCGTCGTCATCCTTGCGCACGAAGCTCTTGTGCCCCGCCCAGGCCTGGATGAGCGTGCCGTCCACGCTGAAGTGCTCGCCCGACAGCCAGCGCTTCTTCTCGGCCGAGTTGATCACTTCGTTGAAGAACGCCACGATCGCATCGTGCTCGATCAGGCGCTGGCGGTTCTTGGTGAACACCGTCGGCACCCACACCTCGTCGTCCATCGACAGCCCGACGAACCAGCGGAACAGCATGTTGTACTGCGTCTGCTCCATGAGCTGGCGTTCCGAGCGCACGCTGAACAGGATCTGCAGCAACATCGCGCGCAGCAGCTTCTCGGGCGGCACGCTGGGGCGGCCGCCCTTGACGTCGGCCTCGTACATCCGCGAGAACAACTCGTCCATCTTCGCCAGCGCCTCGTTGGCCATGATGCGGATGCGGCGCAACGGGTGGTTGGCCGGCACGAAGTCGTCCAGTCGACGTATCGTGAACAAGCCTTCGGTGTAGGAGTCGGCGCCGCGCATGGGGTGATCGGTCGTTGGGCTTCAACGATAACGCGCGGGCCTCGGCGGCGGTGGACCGTCAGCGTTGGTATTTCAGCAGCCTGTTAGGCTCCTCCGCCGCACAAGACGCTCGGGGCGCCGTCCAGTATCTGAAGGCCTACGCTGCGAACGTCGGCTGTGTCGGGTTATGCATGGGCGGCGCGCTGGCGCTGTCGGTTGCGGCCAACGTGCAAGGGCATTGGGCCGACCGGGGCCAGTTCTTCCTGCCGACGCTGGTCGAGGGCTTCATGGTCAAGCTGAATGAAGCCGGCGTGAAACACGACTTCCAACACCATCTCGCGCACCACGCTTTTGGCAACGAGCAGGCGGGGGGCGGCGGGCGGCTCGCGGAGACGCACAACGATCCGGTGCGGGCCCAGCGGGCGTGGGGTCGCATGTTCATGTTCTTCGCCAGACACCTCGCCTGACCCGGCTCGATCGACCTCGCAGGAGAACGACATGCGCATTTCGCTCCTCGTCGTCTTGGCGGCATTCATCGGATTGTCCGCTCGGGCTCGAGCTCAAGCTCAGGTGTCGATCAGCGGCAGGACACCGCCCCTGAGTGCCGCCATCCTCGCCGCCCAGACAACGGTGGGCACGTGCAAGGCCAACGGCTATGACGTGACCGCCACGGTGGTCGACGTATCGGGAACGCCGCAGGCCGTGCCCGGCGGCGTGGCCTTCAAGATCGGCGACGAGACCATCGCTGGACTCGGAGTGGGCGGCTCGGCCGGTGGCGACGAGGACGAAGTCTGCGCCCAGGCGGGCGTCGCCGAGGCGGCCGAGCTCCTGGAGAAGCCGATCTGACGAATCGCGCCTGACACACTGGCGCTCGCCGCCTCGGGATCGACCGAGCGCGGCGAGCGCCCTTTTCAACGCGCCGGGCGGCGTCCGAAGGCGGCCAGCGCCTCGCGAAGCTTCGGCACCGCGAAGTCGATGAATCGGCGCAGCTTGACCGGCACCATGTCCCGGGACAGGTGGACGAGATGCACCGGAACCGGTTCGCCCTCGAACTCCTGCAAGATGAACCGGAGCTTCCTGGCGCGCACCGCCTCCACGACGTCGTGCTCGAGAAGCAACGTGGCGCCCACGCCGTCGATGGCGGCGTCGGCAGCCGCGTCCGGCGACGACACCAGCAGCCGCGGTGCGTCCGAGATCGTGTGGATCTCGTTAGCCTCCGGATGGCGAAAGCGCCACGGCGAAAGGAATGGGCTGTCGAACACGACGCGTGGATAGCCGTGAAGATCTGCGGGGCTGCGCGGCTCGCCGTGTTTCTTCAAGAGCTGCGGGCTGGCCACCACCACCACTCGCAGCAGACCAAGTCGCGTCGCGACCAGGCTGCTGTCACCCAGGCGCCCGATCCGGATGGCGACGTCCGCGCGCGAATCGACAAGATCGACGTTGCGATCGGACTGCAGCAACTGGATCCGGATCTCGGGAAACTGCGTGAGGAACTCGTTGATGACCGGCAGCACCTGCAGGCGCGCCACCTGCACCGGCGTCGTCACCACGAGCTCCCCGCGTGGATTCGTGAACTCGCCCGCGGCGCGTCGCTCCTGCTCGTCGACCTGCTCGAGAATGCGCCTCGCAGCGACCACGTAATCGACGCCCGCATCGGTCAGCAACAGCTTGCGTGTCGTTCGAACAAGAAGTTTCGTGCCGACCGTCGACTCCAGGTCGTTGACGTTGCGCGTGAGCGTGGCGACGGGAATGCGCAGCCTTCTGGCGGCGGCCGACAGGCTTCCTTCCTCGACGGAGGAAACCAGCATCGCCATCGCTTCCAGTCTGTCCATTGACGCATCTCGACAAGCCGACCGCGGGGCGCGGACGCATGCATTACTCTACATGGAGTTCGGGTGCATGCTCCGTGCCTTCCGCTTTGCAGCTGGAGGTGCCGCTCGCCTGTGCCGGTGCCGAACGTCGGCTGAGATCGTCGGCCTGGCCATACTTCTGGCCCCGCCGGCCGGCGGCTACTTCAACGGCCAGGCGATCGCCGTCGACGGCGCCCACACGATCTCTTTCCGCTGAGGAAAAAGGGTCGGGCCGCGTCCGGGCTGCGCAGCGCGAGGCTAGACACGCGCCAGCGTCGCGTTCACGCAGCCACGAAAGCCCGGGAACACATCACAGATCGCGTCCAGCATATCGTCAGGCGCGATCGTCTCGCTGAACCGGGGCGCAAGGCGCATGGACTCGAAGAAGCGCAGCATCTCGGCCTCATCGGCGAACACCGTCGGGTGCATCGCGATATCCAGTGCGATCGGCATACTGATGACGAGCCACCCCTGCGGCGCGAGCAACCGCAGCAACTCCCGCACGCCGGCCGCGGGATCGGGGCAATGCTCGAGCACCTCGGCAGCGACGATGATGTCGAAGCTCGAAGCGTCGAAAGGCAGGCTCTCCAGGCTGCTGTGGCGACAGACGGTGCGTTGCGCGAAGCCCCGAGCCGACAAATAGGCGGTAGCGAAGCGCGTCGCCGCGGCACTGCGGTCAGCGAGCGCGACGGACCATTGCGGCCTCTGGTGCAGCACCCGGTCGACAAGCCAGCCGCTACCGCCGCCAACTTCGAGCAAGCGCACCTGGGGCCCTTGCAGCGCCTCGATCTGGCGAGAGAGCGCGAGCAGCCGCCGACGGCCGAAGCCAAGCAACAGCGTGTCCAGGTGCATGCTTGTGAAAGCCGCCGGCTGGTCGTACCAAGCGTCGTTCTCGACCTCGGGCGTCAACGCGTTGAAGGCGTCGAGATCGCGAAGGCAGGAGGGCAGGTCTTGCGCCGCAGCCTTGCACACGGCATCGATCTGCGACTCGACATCATCGAAGTAGGCCGCGGGCTGCCCCGCATAGGCGTGTTGAAGCGCCGGCAGGCGCTGCGCACCGAGCTGGGCCAACGAATGGCCGATCAGTTCAGCGGCCTGTGGGTGAGTGGCAGCGCGCTGCGTCAGCCAGTCATTGATCATCGCTTGTCCTCTCCTGCGAAGAAGGGGTGAGTAGGAAATTGCATCTTCCCCGCGGCGTATGCCGCCGCTCGGAAAACTCCGCGTGACGGCGTTGACGCGGATGCCGTGATCGCCCAGAGTGTGCCGGGACGCTGACGGTTTCACGCCACGCCGGCGAGCCGGTTCTTAGCTCGCTGCTGCGAAACCCGAAGCGGCCCAGGCGCTCATCGCCAGCCGCACGGAAGCCATGAGTTGTTCTTCTGTCGCGCCGTCGACTGCTTGAACGGACATCCCCTCGTAGACGGCGAAGAAGAAGGACGCGAGTCTGCCCGCGTCCGCATCATTCGTGAGTTCTCCTCGGAGGGCTGCATCCCGGATGAGCCTTTCGACGACGAGCACTGCGCGCTGGCGCAGCTCTCGCACCGCCTGTCGCACCGATTCACCGGCGGTGGCGCTGCTCGATGCTGCGACGACCAGAAGGCAACCCGGCGGGATATCCGGGCTCACGAATCGCTTTGCCGACGCCTCCAGCCAAGACTCGATTTGCCGGTGGACATCGGCGCCACCAGATGCACTCATCGTGGGCCAAAAGTGCTGACTGCAGTACAGCTCAACCGCGTGCAAGAACAGACCGTCTTTGGATCGGAACGAGTAGTAGAGCGTCGACGGTGTCGACTTCATCGCTTCGACAATGAGCGCGATCGATGCTCCATCGTACCCGTGCGTCCAGAACACACGCATCGCCGTTTCCAAGGCGATCCCTCTGTCGAATGAGTTCGGCCTTCCCCTTCGTCGCCGACAGGCACGATCTTCGCTGGAGACTTGTTCGACCGACATGGTGTACTGCACGCGCGCCACGCTCGATCCCAGCTTCTGCCGCGCACCGAGAGCCCTGCTCACGATCCGCGACGTGATCGCACGTCTGGAGATCCCGTTCGGGAGGGCGGGCTCGGCCAAGCTCGTTGCCCCAACCGTCCCAGAGCGATGCAATCTTGCGGTTCGACAATCCGGCGTTGTCGTGGTGAACTGCGCGTTAGACCTTCAACTGGTTGAGGCTGCTCATGCCGGTGTTATCGATCAGTCGATCCTGTATGGGCTTGACGGCCGTGTTGACATCGCTCGCACCGAAGGGGTGACAAACGACCCCGCGATCGGGTCGCCTGCCCGCCGGGGTTTCGATCAGCGTCACCAGAGCCTCGGCGATGTCGCGCGGCTTCGGCGCGTCCGCTGACGTGAACAGGCCCTGCAGGAATGAGACGAACGCCTTCGGCACGTCAGCGACCGAACCGTACGCCGGCTCGCGCGTCATGCGTCATGTCGGCCGGCGGCAGGCGCGCGCACATATGGGTCGGGTACGCACTCGGCTGCACCAGCACGACGTCGACTCCCAGTTGCGACAGTTCGTAGCGGCACGAGTCCGTCATCGCCTCGACGGCGTGCTTGGTGGCGCCGTACAGCCCGGTGAATGGGATCGTCGCGCCCTTGCCGAAACCTCTGGAGGTGTCGGTGATGAGGACGGTCTTTGCCATGATGGGTTCTTTGTGGAGTGAAAATCGCCCCGCCCCCGGGCTGGTCTATTGGAGAATCGACAATGCCAAGGTTGCGAGCCTCGCGCCGATGGCGTCCTGCACCATCGCAACCTCGATGCCCGCCTCGATCAGGTCGCACGTGTGGCTTTCCAGGCGTACGCCTCAGGGCGAGCATCGACGCGATGGAGAGTGCGCTGATCGCAATATTCCGCAGCTTCATTTCTCCGTCCTCTTGAGAGGTAATTGCCTGAACCTCCGAACGGCCCGTCGACGAAGGAGTCTACGGATCCAATTCGATCTCCGTACTGGATCCACGGAAAAATCCGATGAGCACAAAATATAGGCGCATCGACGGCCTGCTTGAGGTCGTTTATCCGGCTTTTTCGGACGAATGCTCGAAATACATGCTCGATGGCATTCTGTAAGGCGTGCGCGACTGGGGCGAGTTTGTCGGACCTCGACCGGACCGGGACGCCTGAGAAGGGCGGGAAGGGCGTGCCCCTGTCGATTGGTTCGTATTGGTGCCAGACGGGCGGCGAGCCCCACACGACCAAGTGCTCGTCGAAGGAGCCGTGCTTGGCGCTCCTGGTGAGCGACGGCAAGGTCGAGGCCCGAGTGCTCAAGCGCTCGAGTGCTCGAGAAGGAATGAACGCAAGCTCGATCGCGTGGTGAGCACCTCGCGCCGGTATCCTCGGACGCGAACCAATGAGCGGAGGCGCGAACCATGCCGAACGCACCCTCTAGTGTAGTGTTTTGTTCTGTTTGGAACTTAAGTGCGAATTGGCTCGAATTACCTTTTGCAGGATGTCGCGCGCACTCTTGGTCCAGATGAACGGCTT
>Ga0207709_10002121_pt1 | contig 12754 bp, 8 predicted proteins | sample KBSM34metaG_FD_184397 | JGI IMG/M metagenome (GOLD analysis project Ga0207709, IMG submission 184397) | Miscanthus rhizosphere microbial communities from Kellogg Biological Station, Michigan, USA - KBS M3-4 metaG (SPAdes) (version 2) | ecosystem: Host-associated > Plants > Roots > Rhizosphere >...
GGTCATGTCGTCGACCGGGAAGAAGCCCATGGTCGCGCCGTATTCGGGCGCCATGTTGCCGATGGTCGCGCGGTCGGGCACGGCGATCGATGCGGCGCCGGGGCCGAAGAATTCGACGAACTTGCCCACGACCTTCTCGGCCCGCAGGATGGACGTGACGTACAGCACCAGATCGGTGGCCGTCACGCCTTCGCGCAGCTTGCCGGTGAGCTCGAAGCCCACCACGTCGGGCGTGAGCATGTAGACCGGCTGGCCCAGCATGGCCGCCTCGGCCTCGATGCCGCCCACGCCCCAGCCGACCACGCCGATGCCGTTGATCATGGTCGTGTGGCTGTCGGTGCCGACCAGCGAGTCGGGATAGTAGGTGGGCACGTCGTTCGCGTCGCCCGGGCTCTTGTAGACGCCGCGGGCGAAGTATTCGAGGTTGACCTGGTGCACGATGCCGAAGCCCGGCGGCACGACGCGGAAGGTGTCGAAGGCCTGCATGCCCCACTTCATGAACTGGTAGCGCTCGTTATTGCGCTGGAACTCCAGCTTCATGTTCAGGTCGAGCGCCTTGGGCGTGCCGTAGTAGTCGACCATGACCGAGTGGTCGACCACCAGGTCGACGGGCACCAGCGGCTCGATGGTCTTGGGCGACTTGCCCAGCTTGGCGGCCACGCTGCGCATGGCGGCCAGGTCGGCCAGCAGCGGCACCCCGGTGAAGTCCTGCAGCACCACGCGGGTGACGACGAAAGGAATCTCGTCGGTGCGCTCGGCGTTCGGCGCCCAGTGGGCCAGCTCTTCGACATGCTTGGCCGAGACCTTCTGCCCGTCGCAATTGCGCAGCACCGATTCGAGCACGATACGGATGGAAACCGGCAGGCGGTCGATGGTCGGGTACTGCTTGGCCAGTTCCTTCAGGGACCAGTATTTGCCGGACTTGCCCGATGCGGTCTTGAAGGTCTTGAGGGTGGACGCAAAGGCATGCGCCGGCGCTTTGGCCATGGGGGAACTCCTGTTTGTTCGTGGAAGCCTCTCAAAGATATCAGGGTTCGATGTCAACGGCTGTAGTCGGTCTTCCCTGCTGACGCCTTGCCGGGCCATGTTCCTCATGGCGAAAAATGCCGGGGACAGGGGTGTCGCCGGCATTCCGCGATCTCACCAGCGGCCAGCCGGCTCCAGGCCGGAAACCACGCGGGCACCGCCGCGGGTGCGGCGCAGCCCGGTCCATTGCAGCTCGGCCAGCACGACCACGCAGGCCACCTGAGCCAGCACCCAGGCCATGCCCAGCGCAGTGACCGGGAAGATGCCGCTCACCAGCAGCGCGACGCTGGCCACGGCCCAGCCGAAGTTGCCGGCGACGACCAGGCCGATGAGGGTACGCGGCGGCGCGCGGCGGCTGGCCATGAAAGCAGCGGCAGCCGCATAGGCCAGCAGAAAAACGCCCGTACCCGTGAGCAGCGGCGCCGGCAGGCCGGTCAACCTGGCCAGTGCGCCGGTGAACGCCACTTGCAGCGCGCCCGTCGCGGCGCAGGAAGCGGCATCGGCCCACATCACGTTGGGCAGGAAACGGGGGGATGCGAAGACGGACATGTGAATCTCCTTGGGTGGTTACGCCGCAAGCCAGCCCTGCCGCGTTGGAGCCCATGATTCCGGCCGGCGTGAATCGCGTCGATGACCTGGGAGGTCATGGCGCCGCGCCGCCGGCGCGCCAGAATGCAGCCCCATGAACATCACCCGCTCCCACCTGTCCAAGGCCAGCCAGCCCGGCGCGCGCGACCCGTTCGGCGCCCACCTGCGGCACTGGCGCACCCACCGCCGCCTGAGCCAGCTCGACCTGGCGCAGGAGGCCGAGGTCTCGACCCGGCACCTGAGCTACGTGGAAACCGGCCGCGCCGCGCCCAGCCGCGAGATGGTGCTGCGCCTGGCCGAGCGTCTCGAGGTGCCGCTGCGCGAACGCAATGCGCTGCTGGTGGCCGCGGGCTTTGCGCCGATGTACCGGCAGCGCTCGCTCGACGATCCGGCGATGGCCGCAGCTCGCCGCGCGGTCGACCTGGTGCTGAAGGGGCACGAGCCCTTTCCCGCGCTGGCCGTGGACCGCCACTGGAACCTGGTGGCGCACAACGCGCTGGTGCCGATGCTGATGGAAGGCGCCGCGCCCGAGTTGATGCAGGCGCCCATCAACGTGATGCGGCTGAGCCTGCATCCCGACGGCGTGGCTCCGCGCATCGCCAATCTCGCCCAATGGCGAACCCATCTGCTCGAACGGCTGCAGCAGCAGATCGCTGCCACCGGCGACGCGGTGCTGCAGGAATTGCATGACGAACTGGAGGCCTACCCCCCACCCGCGGTCAGCCACGACCTGCCCGCCATCGACACGGCACTGTCGGCCATTGCGGTGCCGATCCAGTTCGTGACGCCGAACGGGGTGCTGAGCTTCATCAGCACCACCACCATCTTCGGCACGCCGGTGGACGTCACGCTGCAGGAACTGGCGGTGGAATCGTTCTTCCCGGCCGATGAGCAGACCGCTGCTGCGCTGACGGCATTGGCGGCGCAGGCGACGGCTTGAAAACCGGGGACCGCTGGCTCAGCGCTTCTTCGGAGGCTGGCCCGCGGCACCGGCCGGGGCTGCGCCAGTAACTGCGGCCGGGTCCCGCCAGCCGTATTCAACGTAGCGGCGAATGATCAGGCAGCCCGGCGGCGAATCGATCAGCGAGACCGACGAGGTGGGCTCTTTCTCGTCGGTGTAGACCGCGTAGTTGGGCAGCAGCCGCGTCATCTTGTAGCTCGCCAGCTCTTGCTGGCCGACGCTCGCGCAGGTGAAGGGCGCGACCGAGATGCGCTCGGCCGACACGGTGCAGGCGCCGCTGTCGTCGGGAATGGCGGTGATCGACGCGGCCACGCCGGCGTTCGGAAACTCCATGCCGATCAGCGAGAACATCGGCCCGGCATCGGGGCGCTTGCGGTCCCAGTCGAGCAGCACGTCGTGGCTGCGGCTGCCCTGCACGGTGAGCGTGGAAAGCCGCGTGATGGCGGGCAGGCAGCGCTTGATACCCACGCTGGTTGCTGCGCGCGTGAGCGTGTCCTGCGGCGCCGCCGGTGGCGCCTGGGGCACCAGCACGCCCTGTGCGAGTGCAGCGCCGGCAGCGCCCCACGACAGGGCGGCAAGCAGCAGGCGGGGGAATCGTCGGTTCGGCTTCATCCCGGTCCTCATGCGTAAAGGTTCTCGATGGCGGCGGTGTAGGTGCGCACGTTGTCCTCGCCCTCGGGGTCGAGCGTGGCAATGAAACGGCGCGCGCGCTCGCGGTAAGCCGGCAGGTCGGCGTCGTGTTCGGCGAAGGCGCGCTGCAGGGCGCGACCGCCCTCCTCGCAGTCGAAGCCGTGATAGCGGTAGCCGCAGTCGCCGATGAGGTGCGAGTTGTGGATCAGCGGATAGCCGCCGTACAGGGCCTCGTAGTAGAGGTAGTTCTGCGCGTTCTCCCAGTGGTGCGCGAACACGGCGTCGATCTTGCCCGGCATCACCTGGTAGACCGGGAAGCGCCCCTCGAAGGTGGCCAGCCCGTGCTGCACGATGTCCAGGCTTTGCGCGAAGCCGATGAACAGCGGCTTGTCCTTCAGATGGAAGCTGTTGTAGACCCACATCTTCTCGATCAGCCGCGGCTGCGCGCGGTGCGCCGCCTCGCAGCCGAGCATCGGGATGAAGCTCGTCTTCACCATGCAGATGTTGGGCTCGAAGATGGCCACGCGCCACTGCCTGCGGCCGGGTTCGTAGGCAAACGGCGGACTCTGCGGCGCACGGGCCATGGCGCGCTCCAGCACCATCGGGCTCCAGAGGTGAGGCATCAGCCGCACCGGCGCGCGGAAGGTGCTCTCGAAGTAAGGCTTGCAAGACACCTCGTACTCGGGGATCGTCCAGACCTCGTCGTACGGCGCGCCGGAGACCAGCAGGCCGTGCGGCTTGTCGAAGATCATCCGCTCGATGTCGATCACGTAGTCGTTGCCCACGCGCATCGAGACGATCTTGCCGCCGCGTTCACGAAACGCCACGGACCACGACATGGCCAGCTGGGCGCTCATCTCGATCATGAGATCGAGCTCCTGTGCGGCCGTGGCCATGTCGATGATGGGCACCGGCGAGTCGGCCAGGAAATTGGTTGCATCCGCAGGACCACCGTCGCCGCCGCCGGCCACCAGCACGGCGCTTTCCACGCGCGGCGAACGCAGCAGCAGCATCACGAGGAACAGGCAGTTCTGGTAGACGCCGTTCTCCCACAGGCTCTGCTCGCCCTTGCGGATGAAGATGGAAACGCCGACCTTCAGCTTGGCCGGCATGGTGGCCTTTTTCTGCGCTTCGCTCATGCGGCGCTCCTCACGCCGTCGGCACGGAATGCGGCATTGCCGCCCACCAGGTGCAGCAGGCGCTGCGCATAGCCGTCGACGTTCGCCCGGTGGAGCGGATCGAGCGTCTCGAAGACCCGCAGGGAGCGCGCGCGGTAGTCGTGCAGTTGCCTGTCGTGGCTGCGCACCGCCTGCAGCAGTTGCGCCGCGCCGGCGGCGATGTCGAAGTCGGGGTAGAAATAGCCGGCATCGCGCAGCCAGGGCGAGTTGTGCACCAGCGGGTAGTTGCCGTAGAGCGCATCGAGGTAGCTGTAGTTCTGGTCGTTCTGCCACTGATGCGAAACCACCGCATCGGCGAACTGCACCATGAAGCCCGCGAAGTCGTGCCGGCCGTGGAAGATCGCCTTGTGCTGGCGCACGATGTCGAGCGAGTTCGCCAGGTACAGCATCGTCGGGTGGTCCTTGACGTGCAGGGTGTTGAGCACCTGCATCGAGGCCACGGCGGTTGGATCGGCGCGATAGGCCCCGTCGCAGATCAGCATGGGCACGCTGCTGGACTTCACCACCGAGATATTGGGCTCGAAGATCGCCACCCGAAACCCCGGCTGCTCGGCCGTGCGCGGCGTGTAGCCGAAACGGTGGCCCGCGGCCTCGACCTCCGCGACGCGCTGGGCCAGGAACTGCGGCGACCAGAGATACGGCACCTCGAACACCGGGCAGCGGTGCATGGTGCGCATCATCGGCGCGAACACCGCGTCCTTGGGCAGCAGCCACACCTCGTCGCAGCGGTCGGGCTTGCTGAAGTGGCCCTTGTCGGTGAACACGATCGGCTCGGCCAGCGCCGCGAAGGGCTGGCCCACGCAATGGAACACCACGCGGCCGCCGCATGCGCGGAAGTAGGAGAGCCATTGCACGTCGAGCGCGCCGGCCATCTCGATGACCACGTCCAGCGCATCGGTCAGGTCGCGGGCCCGCCCGAAAGCCAGGCCCATGGCGGCCAGGTCGACCTGTGGCGGCATGCTCGGCTGGTCGCCGGCGTCGACCAGGGTCACGGATTCGACGAACTCGATGCGTTGCAGCAGCCGGGCGAGAAACAGGACGTTCTGCCCCATTCCGTTTTCCCAGATGTTCTGCCCCGCGTGGGTGAGGACTGAAATACCAATGCGCATGGGGGCGAAGTGTGTACCAAAAAAAACGGCTCCCGCACCGTCAGCGCGGGAGCCGCCCGGTCAGGGGCGATTCAGCGGCTTGCTTACTTCCACTTCCAGCCGATGCCGGCGTTGATGCCCCACTCCTTGCCCGTGGTCGTCAGGCCCGCGCCCCAGGACATCTTGCCGTCATCGGACAGCGCCTTGAATGTCAGCGCCACGGCGCTGTAGCCCTTGTAGCTGCCGAGACCCACGCCCACGGTCTTTTCGCCGGGGTACAACGTCGGCAGGTACGTGCCCGACATCGCGAAGGCCATGGCCGTGCCCGAGTAGGCGATGCGCGCCACGTCGCCGACCTGTCCCTTCACCTGGTTCAGCTGGTTCAGGTTCACGGCGTCCGTCGGCAGCACGCCCGGCGCCACGTTGCTGATGCGCGTGCCGCCCGGTGCCTGCCCGCCGCCCAGCGTGACCTGGTTGTAGTTGACCGAGCCGTCCGGGTTGGTCGCGTACTGCACGCCGCCGGCCGCAACCGCATTGGCCGTGGCCCTCAATTGCGCCACGTTGGTGGCGTCGCTGTCGGCCGTACCTGCCGCCACGCCGGTGATCTGGCGATACTGGCCGGAGGCCGCATCGCCCACCGACACTGCGGCCTGCGTGCTGGTGGTTGCCCTGATGGCCGCCGCCTGCTGCGCCGTCGCGCTGCCCGGCACGTAGCCGGCCACACCCGCCGCGGTGGAAGCCACCGAGCCCGAGCCCAGCGCCACGCCGCCGCTTTGCTGCACGATGGCGCCGAAGCCGATGGCCGTGCCCTTGGAGATGTTCTGCGCCTGGCTCAGCGCCGTACCGCCTGCGTCGGCGTTGTCGCCCAGCGCCACGCCACCGCCGCCTGCGCGGGAGTTCACACCAATGGCCTGCGAGCCCGTGGCCAGCGCCCCGGTACCGATGGCGATCGCGTTCGCACCCGTCGCCTGGGCGCCGAAGCCCACCGCCACCGCGCCGTCGGCCGTGGCCCGGGCGCCGTTGCCGGCTGCAAACGAGTTGGCGCCGCTGGCCATCGATTGCGGGCCGATCGCCACGGCTTCCTGGCCAGAGGCTTGGGCATCCGCCGCCGTCGAGTTGGCGTGGAAGTACTTGGTGCCGGTGTTGTAGATGTTGTTGACCGACGTGCTCAGGCTGTTGACGTTGACGTTGGTCGTGCTCAGGCTGGTCGACAGGCTGCCGAGACCGGTCGACAGACTGGCGATGCCGCTGGTCGCGGTGCTCAGGCCCGACGAGGTCGAAGTCGACAGGCTTGCCACGCTGCTGTTCGTCGTGCTCAGGCCGGTGGACAGGCTGCCGATGCTGCTCGTCGCCGTGCTCAGGCCGGTCGAAGTCGAGGTCGACAGGCTGGCCACGCTGCTGTTCGTCGTGCTCAAGCCCGTCGACAGGCTGCCGATGCCGCTCGTCGTGGTGCTCAGGCCGGTGGACAGGCTGTCGACCGTGCTCGACACCGTGCTCAGGCCGGTGGAGAGGCTGCCGATGCTGCTGGTCGCGGTGCTCAGACCTGTGGAAGTCGAGGTCGACAGGCTGGTCACGTTGCTGTTCGTCGTGCTCAAGCCCGTAGACAAGCTGCCGATGCTGCTCGTGGTCGTGCTCAGGCCGGTCGAGACCGATGCCGACAGGCTGGCCACGTTGCTGTTGGTCGTGCTCAGGCCCGTCGACAGGCTGCTGATGCTGCTGGTCGCGGTGCTCAGACCCGTCGAGGTCGACGTGGACAGGCTGTCGATGCTGCTCGTGGCAGTGCTCAGGCCGGTGGAAGTCGAAGTCGAGAGGCTGGCAACGTTGCTGTTGGTCGTGCTCAAGCCGGTGGACAAGCTGCTGATGCCGCTGGTCGCGGTGCTCAAGCCCGTCGAAGTCGACGTGGACAAGCTGTCGATGCTGCTTGTAGCCGTGCTCAGCCCGGTGGAGGTCGACGTGGACAGGCTCGCAACGTTGCTGTTCGTCGTGCTGAGCCCCGTCGACAGGCTGCTGATGCTGCTGGTGGCGGTGCTCAGACCCGTCGAAGTCGACGTGGACAAGCTGTCGATGCTGCTCGTGGCCGTGCTCAGGCCCGTGGAGGTCGAGGTCGACAGGCTGGCCACGTTGCTGTTTGTCGTGCTCAGGCTGGTCGACAGGCTGCCGATACCGCCACCAAGCGAGGTCGACAGCGACGTCAGCTGACCGAAGTTCACTGCATCGGTGGGATTCACACCCGCGGCGACGTTCGTGAGGATGACCGGCGATGTTGCACCCACGCCTCCCAGCGTGACCCTGGAGTGGCTTGCATCGTCGTACTGGACCGAATTGGCAAGGCCGGTCGACAAGCTGCCGATGCTGCTGGTCGCGGTGCTCAGGCCGCTGGACAGGCTGCTGATGCCGCTCGTTGCGGTGCTCAGGCCAGTCGAGGTCGACGTCGACAGGCTGGCCACGTTGCTGTTGGTCGTGCTCAGGCCGCTCGACAGACTGGTGATACCGCTGGTCGCAGTGCTCAGACCCGTCGAGGTCGAGGTCGACAGGCTGGTTACGTTGCTGTTGGTCGTGCTGAGGCCGGTCGAGAGGCTGCTGATGCCGCTGGTCGCAGTGCTCAGACCGGTCGAGGTCGAGGTCGACAGGCTGGTTACGTTGCTGTTGGTCGTGCTCAGGCCGGTGGACAGGCTGCTGATGCCACTGGTCGCGGTGCTCAAACCCGTCGAGGTCGACGTGGACAGACTGTCGATGCTGCTCGTGGCCGTGCTCAGACCGGTGGAGGTCGAGGTCGACAGGCTGGCGACGTTGCTGTTCGTCGCGCTCAGGCCAGTGGACAGGCTGCTGATGCCGCTGGTGGCCGTACTCAGACCCGTAGAGGTCGAGGTCGACAGGCTGGCGACGTTGCTGTTTGTCGTGCTCAAGCCAGTGGACAGGCTGCTGATGCCGCTGGTTGCCGTGCTCAGGCCCGTCGAAGTCGAGGTCGACAGGCTCGCCACATTGCTGTTGGTAGTGCTCAGTCCAGAAGACAGGCTGCTGATGCTGCTCGTTGCGGTGCTCAGGCCAGTCGAGGTTGAAGTCGACAGGCTAGCAACATTGCTGTTCGTCGTGCTTAGCCCCGAGGACAGACTGGTGATACCGCTCGTCGCAGTACTCAGCCCTGTCGATGTGGAGGTCGACAGGCTGCTCACATTGCTATTGGTCGTGCTGAGGCCCGTCGAAAGGCTGCTGATGCCGCTGGTCGCGGTGCTCAGACCCGTCGAGGTCGACGTGGACAAGCTGTCGATGCTGCTCGTCGCTGTGCTCAGACCGGTGGAGGTCGAGGTCGACAGGCTGGCGACGTTGCTGTTGGTCGTGCTCAAGCCGCTCGACAGACTGGTGATACCGCTAGTCGCCGTGCTCAGACCCGTCGAGGTCGAAGTCGACAGGCTGCTCACGTTGCTGCTGGTCGTGCTCAGGCCGGTGGACAGGCTGCTGATGCCACTGGTCGCGGTGCTCAGGCCCGTCGAAGTCGACGTGGACAAGCTGTCGATGCTGCTTGTGGCGGTGCTCAGACCGGTCGACGTCGACGTCGACAAGCTGGCCACGCTGCTGTTCGTCGTGCTCAAGCCAGTGGACAGGCTGCTGATGCCGCTTGTTGCAGTGCTCAGGCCCGTCGAAGTCGAGGTCGACAAGCTGGCAACGTTGCTGTTCGTCGTGCTCAGGCCGCTCGACAGACTGGTGATACCGCTTGTTGCAGTGCTCAGGCCCGTCGAAGTCGAGGTCGACAAGCTGGCGACGTTGCTGTTGGTCGTGCTCAGGCCGGTGGACAGGCTGCTGATGCCGCTCGTTGCGGTGCTCAGGCCAGTCGAGGTCGAGGTGGACAGGCTGTCGATGCTGCTCGTGGCCGTGCTCAGACCCGTGGAGGTCGAAGTCGACAGGCTGCTCACATTGCTGTTGGTTGTGCTGAGGCCCGTCGAAAGGCTGTTGATGCCGCTCGTCGCTGTGCTCAAGCCGGTGGAGGTCGAGGTCGACAGGCTGGCGACATTGCTGTTCGTCGTGCTGAGGCCGCTCGACAGACTGGTGATACCGCTAGTCGCCGTGCTCAGACCCGTCGAGGTCGAAGTCGACAGGCTGCTCACGTTGCTGCTGGTCGTGCTCAGGCCGGTGGACAGGCTGCTGATGCCACTGGTCGCGGTGCTCAAACCCGTCGAGGTCGACGTGGACAGACTGTCGATGCTGCTCGTGGCCGTGCTCAGACCGGTGGAGGTCGAGGTCGACAGGCTGGCGACGTTGCTGTTCGTCGTACTCAGGCCGCTCGACAGGCTGGTGATACCGCTTGTCGCAGTGCTCAGGCCGGTGGACAGACTGCTTATGCCGCTTGTTGCAGTGCTCAGGCCCGTCGAAGTCGAGGTCGACAAGCTGGCGACGTTGCTGTTGGTCGTGCTGAGGCCCGTCGACAGGCTGCTGATGCCGCTGGTCGCCGTGCTCAGGCCTGTGGAGGTCGACGTCGACAAGCTGGCCACATTGCTGTTCGTCGTGCTGAGACCCGTCGACAGGCTGCTGATGCCACTCGTCGCTGTGCTCAAGCCGGTGGAGGTCGAGGTCGACAGGCTGGCGACGTTGCTGTTCGTCGTGCTCAGGCCGGTGGACAGGCTGGTGATGCCGCTGGTGGCCGTGCTCAGGCCCGTCGAGGTCGAAGTCGACAGGCTGCTCACATTGCTGTTGGTTGTGCTGAGGCCCGTCGAAAGGCTGCTGATGCCGCTCGTCGCGGTACTCAAGCCGGTCGAAGTCGACGTGGACAAGCTGTCGATGCTGCTGGTAGCCGTACTCAGCCCGGTAGACGTCGAGGTCGACAGGCTGGCGATACCGCTGGTCGCCGTGCTCAAACCGGTCGAGGTCGACGTGGACAGGCTAATCACGTTGCTGTTTGTCGTGCTGAGACCCGTCGACAGGCTGCTGATGCCGCTTGTCGCAGTACTCAGGCCCGTCGAGGTCGAAGTCGACAGGCTGGCCACGTTGCTGTTGGTGGTGCTCAAGCCGCTCGACAGGCTAGAAATACCGCTGGTGGCCGTGCTCAGGCCCGTCGAAGTCGAAGTCGACAAGCTGGCCACGTTGCTGTTCGTCGTGCTCAGCCCCGAAGACAGACTGGTGATACCGCTCGTCGCAGTACTCAGACCAGTCGAGGTCGAGGTGGACAGGCTGTCGATGCTGCTCGTGGCCGTGCTCAGACCGGTCGACGTCGACGTAGACAGGCTGGCCACGTTGCTGTTGGTGGTGCTCAAGCCGCTCGACAGGCTAGAAATACCGCTGGTGGCCGTGCTCAGCCCCGTGGAAGTCGAAGTCGACAGACTGCCGATACTGCTCGTCGCAGTGCTCAGGCCGGTTGACGTCGAGGTCGACAAGCTGGCAACAGTACTGTTGGTCGTGCTCAGGCCGGTCGACAGACTGTCGAGACCGCTGCCCGCCGTGCTCAAAGCGGTCGACAGGCTGGAGATGCCGCTGGTGGCCGTACTCAGCCCCGTGGAGGTCGAGGTCGACAGGCTGGCGACGGCACTGTTGGTCGTGCTCAGGCCGGTCGACAACGAACCCGCGGTCGTGGAAAGTTGGCTGACATTGACGGCATCCTGCGGAGCACTGCCCGGGGCCACCCCCGTGATCTGGCGATTGCCCACGTTTACCTCGCCCGACGAGGTTTGCGGCGCGGCTAGGCCGAAGGCGGTGTAGTTGGTCAGCGCCCCCACGTTGGCCACTGAGCCAGCGCCCAGCGCTACGCTGTTGGCCACGTTGGTCTGCGCATTCAAGCCCAGCGCCACGCTGGCGTTGCCATTCGATATCGCGTTCTGGCCGATGGCCACGCTGTCGGCACCGAGAGCCTGACTGTCTGCACCCGTACTGTTGGTATGGAAATACTTCGTACCGGTGTTGTAGATCGTGCTGACCGACGAACTCAGCGTACTCAGGTTGCTGTTCGTCGTGCTCAGCCCCGTCGACAAGCTTCCAATGCCGCTGAAGGAGGTGCTCAGGCCCGAGGATGTCGAAGTTGAGAGGCTGCTGAGGCTGCTGTTGGTCGTGCTGAGGCCCGTCGACAGGCTGGTGATGCCGCTGGTCGCAGTGCTCAAACCCGTCGAAGTCGACGTGGACAAGCTGCCGATGCTGCTCGTAGCCGTGCTCAGGCCGGTCGACGTCGAGGTCGACAGGCTGGCCACATTGCTGTTCGTCGTGCTCAAGCCACTCGACAGACTTGTGATGCCGCTGGTCGCGGTGCTGAGCCCCGTGGAGGTCGAGGTCGACAGGCTGGCGACGTTGCTATTGGTCGTGCTCAGGCCGCTCGACAGGCTGGTGATACCGCTGGTAGCTGTGCTCAGGCCCGTCGACGTCGAGGTCGACAAGCTACCCACGCTGCTGTTCGTCGTGCTCAGGCCGGTGGAGAGGCTGCTGATACCGCTGGTCGCGGTGCTCAGCCCGGTGGACGTTGAAGTCGACAAGCTGGCAACGTTGCTGTTCGTCGTGCTGAGCCCCGTCGACAGGCTGCTGATGCCGCTTGTTGCAGTGCTCAGGCCCGTCGAGGTCGACGTAGACAGGCTGGCCAGGTTGCTGTCCGTTGTGCTGAGGCTGGTAGACAAGCTACCGATACCGCTGGTCGCAGTGCTCAGACCCGTCGAAGTCGAAGTCGACAGACTGCTCACATTGCTGTTGGTTGTGCTGAGGCCCGTCGAAAGGCTGCCGATGCCGCTCGTCGATGTGCTCAAGCCGGTGGAGGTCGAGGTCGACAGGCTGCTGATGCTGCTGGTGGCCGTGCTCAGCCCCGTGGAGGTCGAAGTCGACAGGCTGGCGACAGCACTGTTGGTCGTACTCAGGCCGCTCGACAGGCTGGTGATACCGCTCGTAGCAGTGCTAAGACCCGTCGACGTCGAGGTCGACAGGCTGGAGACATTGCTGTTCGTCGTGCTCAGGCCGCTTGACAGGCTCGTGATGCCGCTGGTTGCGGTGCTCAGGCCTGTGGAGGTCGAGGTCGACAAGCTCGTCACATTGCTGTTGGTGGTGCTCAGACCAGAAGACAGGCTGGTGATGCCGCTGGTCGCAGTGCTCAAACCCGTCGAAGTCGACGTGGACAAGCTGCCGATGCTGCTCGTAGCCGTGCTCAGGCCGGTCGACGTCGAGGTCGACAGGCTAGCCACATTGCTGTTGGTGGTGCTCAACCCAGAAGACAGGCTGGTGATTCCGCTCGTTGCCGTGCTCAGGCCTGTGGAGGTCGAAGTCGACAAGCTCGCCACATTGCTATTGGTGGTGCTCAGGCCCGTCGAAGTGGAAGTCGACAG
>Ga0207709_10002122_pt1 | contig 12754 bp, 10 predicted proteins | sample KBSM34metaG_FD_184397 | JGI IMG/M metagenome (GOLD analysis project Ga0207709, IMG submission 184397) | Miscanthus rhizosphere microbial communities from Kellogg Biological Station, Michigan, USA - KBS M3-4 metaG (SPAdes) (version 2) | ecosystem: Host-associated > Plants > Roots > Rhizosphere >...
CGATGCAGTGCCACGCCGGGTCAGGGCGAGGCCGGCGGCGGCGCCGGGAACAGCGTGCGCAGCGCCTGCAGGGCGGCCGGGTGATAGATCGTGGCGTGGGTTTCCTCAGGCAGCGGCAGGTACTTCACCAGCGGCGACGGCGAAGCCTGCTGCAGCAACTCGGCCAGTCGCGCGGTGGATGCGGCCAGTTCCGGCTGCCCACTGCTGGCCAGGAACACGTGCGGCTGTACGCGCGTCACCGCCGGCAGCTGTCTGGCCGCTCCGGCCAGCATCGCGCCACGGTTCCACCACAGGCTCGGGTCCAGCGCGATGTAGCTGTTGAACAGTGTCGGTTCCTGCAGCAGCGTCTCGACCACGAACAGGCCGGCCAGCGATTCACCGATCAGCGCGCGCTCGTCGGTGGTCGGGTAGCGCTGGCGCACCTGCGGCATCAACTCATCGCGCAGGAAGCGGCGGTAGGCCGCCGAGCCGCCGATGCGCGGCGCGATCTTCTGGTCCTGCGGGTCGCTGCTGGGGCCGGTCATGTCGCGGCGACGCTCGGTGTTTTCGATGCCGACCAGCAGGAACGGGCGCATGCTGCCATTGCCGGCAAGTACCTGCACCAGCCCGGCCACGTGCAGGAAGTCCTCGGCGATTCCGCCATCGGCCATGTACAGCACTGGCAACGGTGCCTTCGGGTCCAGGCCCCAGGGTTGCGGGCGATAGACGTTGATGCGGCGGGTTTCGCCAAGCACCTTCGACTCAATGGTGAAGGTCTCGCCGATGACCAGTGGCGAGGCGGCAGCGGGCGACGCGGATTCGGCGGCCATCAGCGGCGCGGCGGAGACAACGGACAACAACAGCGACAGCACGATCAGACGCATGGGGCGGTCCATTCTGGGAAAGCGCTGAGCATAGACCGCCGGAGACACTGTCGTTCGCGGCACTTTGCCGATCTACCGGAACTGGAGCACCATGAAGTCGGTGATGGTCATGCAAGGCGCACCTTGGCTCACGGACTGGTCACCGCCACGCTCATATCCACAAGGAGGTTCCATGTTGAGTGTATTGATCGCCACCACCCTTGCTGCCGGCTCACCGCAGGCCAGCAGCATTCCCTCAGCATCCGCCGCGTATGCGGACTGCCTGCTCGCCCACCTTCAACCGGGATTGTCCGACCACGCTATCCCGCTGCTGCAGCAGGCCTGCGTCGCGAAGTATCCGGAGAGCTACGTCGCATATTCAGAACTGGAACGCCGGATCAGCGCGCAGCGCCGGGCCGATTTCGAGGCGGCTCAAGCGGAGGCGGCGCGTTCCGCGAATGCGGCAGCGACGGCCGCACAGGAAGCTGCCGACGCGGCGGCCGCAACGGCAAAAGGAGCGCGGTCGAAGTAGGAGCCCGGCACCGGGAGCAACAAAAAAGGCACCGCTGGGCGGTGCCCTCCTGAATGATCTGGATCATTGAGTGCAATGGTGGCCGTGAAGGATTCGAACCTTCGACCAAAAGAATGAAAGCCCACAACTTTCTGTAAACGGAGCCCCAAGCGCCGAGGAGATGTATGCCATCGTTACGGCGTGCAAGACCAGCATGAAGTGAGCGCAGGCTTCCGACGCAGCGATTAAGGCCGCGCTACATCCATGTGTCAAAGCAATGCTAATCGACCTGAATTACGTGGTGATTCAAACAGCGCTATCAGCACTGAGGATGCGAGAGCACGAACTGTTCACTGAGCTTCAGGCCACACCTACCTCTGATCCAGAAGCACGTCACGATAGGCTCAAGGCATGGCAAGAAATGGGGATTGCGACCACTACAATTCTTGATTTCAGTGATTTTGAAGAGGGCTCGTGCCCTTGGAAAATGATAGATGCCCTTCGATCACACCCCGCCGGTTCCGTTACGGAGGCGGTATCGGCAGCGCAGATATTGACCACCTTTGCTGCTGATATTCAGAACCTCCAGAGAAGGGGCTCAATCGATGATCCCGCTGCGTGGTTCACCATCACGCAAAATGCGACCTGAGCGCCGGCCTCTTCTCGGATCTACCTTGTCAGCGGTCAGGCCGGAGGCGTTGAAGCCCTGCCCTCACCCACGCCTTGCGTGCCTCCCTCGCAAGGGCTTCGTCTCTGCCGGCGGCTTGCGCGGCTCCAGCGCTACCTTGATCCGCTCGACCTCCTTCGCTCCGGTCTCGGCCAAGCGCCGGGCCTGTTGCTGCTGCTCCCCCGTCGGCGGCAGGCCAAGTGATGGCGATGCCAACTGGATCGGCGTGTTATCGCCCAGCCTAGCAACGGCCTCACGTAGAGGCAGGCTGGGATACAGCCTGGCCGCGCACCAGCGCTCGCCGTAACGCTTTGCCTGCCGGACATTGGCGGCGCGTACTTCCTTCACTTCCCAGAATTTCTGACCTTCCATCCACAGGCGCACCCCAGGACCACCATCTGGAGTGACGCTGGCCGTCTCCCTGCCGTCGTACCAAAGCGCCCAGCGCTCACCTTTTTGAAGCCACCCAGATGGGGTGGGGGCGGCGCGGAAGTCACGGTAGCCATGTGAATGATGCATGGGCGGAGCATAGCTACCGGCCGTTGAAGATCCTGCGCCTGTCACACCCCGCGACAACATGAACTAAAAATGAATTCGCGCAAAGCCAGTATAGGGAGGACGCCCCCTTTCCCCGTTAATCGTAGAGGTAAGGAATCGAGGCATCCCTTGACGTCCCTGCTCCGCGCCTAGCCGTGCCACTTGGAGATCCGAATGCAGATTGAGCATCAAACCGCTAGATCACCTTATCTGCGCCGTCTGTCTTCTTTGCCACTTCTCTTCGCAGCAACTCTAACAGTCTCTTGTTCAAAGCCGGAACCAGCACCAGCTCAACCTGACACTGAGACAACACTCCGATCAGAACTTCCTTCCAGCCCCCCACATTTACCGAACACCAGAGTAGGTTCGGCTCCATTGGTAGGTGGGATAGTCGCCGCACAACAGCTCCCGGAAGCTCCGCTCGCGGATATCTATCCGTCACTTCTTGCAAGAGCGGAAGCTGGTGACACGGAAGCGAAGCGCCAATTGTTCTTGATCCTAAATGAGTGCCGTACGAGCGTGCAGCTCCACGAACCTTCTTACGGCGCAGACACAATCGTTGATCCGGAACTACTCAAATCTACAGGGATGACGCGCGAGCAATTCTTGGCAGATCAGCAACATCGCTCCCTCCTCAACACAGACCGAACTCTCGAGCAGTGCGAGACATTGCCGACAGGTGCAATCGGGGATGCAGCCAAGTGGTTGGTAGAGGCTGCTGAGGGAGGAGACGCCTACGCGCAACTGACTTTCTTCAACTATGTCGATTTGGTTGTTGGCCCACCTAAAGAACAACTCAATTCGCCGGACCTGGTCGAAAAATTCAATGCCAGCTCAATGAAGTATCTGAAAGGCCTGGCTGACCAGCAAGTCCCCGAGGCGTTCGACTCTCTGAGCTCAGCTTATGAACTAGGAATTATCACACCCAAAGACCCCGTTCGAGCCTATGCGTACAAGAAAGCTGCCGGAGACATAGCACCGACCCCGGGCAATGAAAGAGTGCTGCAAATAATGGCCAAGAGCATGACGAATGAACAGATTTCGAAAGCGAAAGAGCTAGCACCACAACTGACCCAAAGGAGTTCGAAATGAAAGGAAAGCTAATCGCAGCCTGCATCTTGGCACTACTGGCAGTTACCTCCATTTATGTCGTTGCACAGTCGAGCCCCGGGTCTCGGAAAATTGGGTCTTATGGCTGTAGTACGTGCAACCTTGGATATCCACGACCTGACTCACAAACGAAGAACACGCTAATCAACATTCGCGATTCATTCAATCTTGGAAAAACTTCAAACCAATGGATTGCTGTGGGCGACGTGATTACCGTATGCAATGGGTCGGCCTGCGTCGACTATCAGGTTACCGTTGGCGGGGATGGCTATCTCGGCGTAAAGAATGAACCTCAGACCACCACTCCTCCTCCGCGAACTGGGGGTGGTGGTGGCAGTGCCACTGGTGGCGGGCGCACGGGTGGAGCCAATCCTGGCGCCGGTTGCTACGGCAACTGTGGGGGTGGCGGATCTGGTAGCGTCACTGTAGGGAAGCCGAAGCCATTTGTGCTCAAACCCGCCTAACGATGCGGAGTGATCAGGACTGAGAATGGCAACCTTGACGGGGCCACGGCCAATGCCAGGTGCTGACACCACCTCTGTTGCGGCGCCGGGCACTCACTTGCAGCTGCCTACCCGGCGCCCCGCCTTCACTTACTTCATCGACTCAAGGGCTGCCAAGCGCTGCTCGATGCTGGCTAGGCGCCACTCGACCACCTCACGATCGCGGTGATTACGGCGATTACGGCGATTACGGCGGGCAGTGGCCGCCAGAATCCAAGCATGCAACTCTGATACGCGGAAGCTGTAGCGGTCTCCGGCGGCAACAGCAGGCTGGACTAGTTCGCGCCCTGCCTCGATTGCTTCCTTCAGCACGACTCGCCCGGCTGGCGTGGCCGCATGGATCAGTCACGCCGTGCGGGAACGATGACCTCGCCGGCATCATCGACTTCTGCAGGGATGTCCGTCCAGAGCTCTGGCACCGCCGGCCATTCGATGACTTCGGTCTCTTCAGCGGGCCACTCCCTCCACACCTCATCTTGGGCCGGCCATAAGTCGTAGCAGAATGCACTGTAGATGAAGGCCTCCAGACCGTACTTCTCCATGATCGCGATTACCGCTTGGACGGAGGGGCCGGCGTGCCAGCGCGCAGCATCACCCTCTTCTGCAACACGCGCGAGCTACTGCCACTTCATTTGCAGCTCGCTGATCTCCAAGAAGGCGGCCTCCTTCGCGTCCGTCATGGGCACGAGAGGCGTCTTCAAGCGCTCGTCCGACCTACTGATCGTGCCGTTGGTCGCGCACACCCGGGTCCAGAGACTGGATGGCGTACCGTACAGCCGACAACCGTGGCGAACGCCAGAATGCACTGGGCGTCATCGATGCGATGATGAAGGTCTACGACAAGAGCGTTCCTCGCGCGAAGCCCTCCACGATGAAAGATCGCTGAGGAAAGAATGCGGCGTGATTTACGAAGGGAGTTACAGATGCGATGAAAAAAGCGCCACTAGGGCGCTTTAAGTCATTGATCACAATGGCCGTGAAGCAACCGAATAATAGTAATAAGCCATTGATTTTATTGAAACAAAATCTACATTCATCCAATTTTGACTCACCAATCGACTCACTTGGAGCACGGGTACTTCCAGCGCGCCATTCCGGTCGATCTCCAACGTGCGGATCAAGTAGCGCCACTGACTTAGCAGGAATTTCTGAACTCGCCAGAAGTTGACCCATCACTGCGCGCCAACTGAAGGACCAGCGTGACCTTCAGTTACATTCGGCAGAGATCTTCCGCCATTCATCAGCAATCAGTCGCTTGAATCGTCGGAGCCTAAGGGGTGCCCAGCACTTCCTCCAGGATGTTCTGGACATCGAGAATGAACCGCTCGAACGAGGCTATCTCCCCTCCTTTTTCCTCAACGCGTTGAAGTTGCCAGCCGAGAAACATTGGCATGTACCAAAGCAACGAAACCAAGCGTCGAGGAAGGACCTGAGAGTCATCTACATCTATCTCGCGCAGCAGTCCCAAGACATGGCAGGCTCGCTTGGGGTCAAACACTCCATTGCGAACTTGATCAAAGAACCCTTCAATGTCCCACTCCACTTCCAGCGCTTCAGCAACCTGATCAACATCCACTACTCGGCTCTCTTGATTGCATCTTGCGGATGAGATCTCGAATGATGCCCCTGACTGAATCTGATCACGTCCCGCTACCGGGCCAGCGCAGATGCTCGACGTTGTTTGGGCTCCAGCAAACTAGCGTGAGAACAGGCAGCGTCAATCCTGCATGCAGGCAAGTGAGCACTTTTCGCCTATTGAGGCCGCTCCATCGACGACCAGAACAAGAAAGATGAATGAGTGTCTCACAGGTAGGGAACTAGGACTAAATATGGCGTCGAGGAGGGTGTACTTTGCCAGGAACTACAGCCATGGAATCAGTCAGCCTTGATAGAAGATCAGCCAAGCCTTCTTCGCGACGAACATCGTCAAAGTGCACTGAGGTGACTGATTCTTCCGTTTCTCCACTAACCCACGCCGCTTCGCCAGACTCCCAAATCAGGATATCCACCTCATAGTCTCCGCGCCGCAGGTTCAAGTTAATGGATGGATTGGGACGATCTATTTCAGAGCGCTCTATTTTTGCGATGAAGCCCTTCGATTCCAGTGCGGCCTCCATCGAACTTAGCCACGCTTCCAGCTCATCGAAAATATCCATATTTAACAAAATTATTAATTAAACGTCACTTGGAAGATGCCCTCCCCACTGCAAGAACTCGAGGCCCGTTGAGCAATTCGACCTGCTCTCCATCCTGCAGCCATTTTGCAGCTGGGGAGGCGCGCTGGGAGAGCATGCAAATAGCTCTTCCCCTCGATGTTTGATGATCAAAGGCTATAAGCTGACATTCCACATCCAACGCGCATTTTAGGTAATCCTCCAAGTGTTGCTGCCACCGAATCTCGCAACGCATTCCGGAATACGGCGCGCCGCTGTGCCCACCAAGATCGGATGGAATCCACAAAAAATCTATGTAGAACTGCTTCTTCATATTGCATCTCTGCTATGGCTTAGGTAGACGTGAGAGGTCTTCGCATTTTACGCAGAACCCAGGCCCCGTATTATCAATATTGGGATGCTTGAAGCTGCGTTCGTATACGTCGCCAGGGACCCTGGTCTTCACAATTTCCTGCAGATCTGGATATGTGCTACGGAACTGCTCAGCACCCTGACGCGATTCCGAAAACCATTTGACGTCCATTGAACGGCCAGAGGGGTGTGGTCGGAAACCAAACTGGGCGATGTCATCTGCTTCGGCCTTCGAAACAGCCCTATAGCCATCGACATCACCTCCCTTTGTCGCCTTCTTTGCCAGCTTCCCTACCGTTCCGACCGACCCCAGCACCGGGATGATCGCCGCAGCTGACAGGGCCGCGTTCCCGTACTGACCACGGCCTAAGTAGATGGCCGCGTTGATCAGGTCCAACGGTTCGCCGATCACCGGGACCATACCAGCAATATCCAGCCCGGTCTGGATGCCATCAATCAGGGAGGCATTCAAGCCAGCATAGTTGAGACGCGGTTGGTCTGGGGGAAGAGCCTTGACTGGAGGCAGGGTCGGCACCTGTCGGCCTGCAATGGGCTCACCGCTTAAGCCAAACGGATCGTAGCGGTTGACCGGATCGTTGTCGGCATAGGCGTAGAGGTTCATGCCGCCAGCAAAGCCGGCCGGATCAGGCTGGATGAAACGGCCTAGATTGGGGGAGTAGGCACGCGCTCCCATGTGATAGAGCTCTGGGCCGATAAGCCAGATGTGGCCTGCATATCCAAAGCGGCCGTGGACCGCATCAGGACGGCCCCAGATGTCATAGCGGGTGCTGTTGACCAACTGCCCCGTTGCATTGGCACCGGCCACGATGGAGCCACGTTCATCCGCGTACAGCCATGTCTGCACCCCCATGTCATAGACATGCAAGGGCTCGTTGACATTCGGCCCGTACACCGTCCGTCGAACGGTGCTGCCGTTGTTTACATCCATCTCCGCGATCAGCTCCTGACCGTCGTAGACAAGGCGCGAGGCCCAGCCTTCACGGACGATCGAAGCAAGTCGACCGATCGCGTCATAGGTGAACTGACTGCCCTTCGCGGAAAGCAGGCGCCCTTCGGCATCGAAGGTGTAGTCGGCTACGGCAGCGGCGCTGGCGTCCTTGACCAGGTTTCCCTGCCCGTCATAGGTCAGCGTGCGATCATCCGGACTGACGCGATCGTACTGGTTGAGCGCATTGGCACCCGCTGCGCCGGCTGCCGAGGCGTACTTCTTCTCGACGATTTCCGCATCGGCCAGCCCAAAGGCCGGATTGGATACCGAGCGCGTGCGGATTTGCCCCGCCTGGTTGTAGGTGAATCCGTAACCGATATCCTGGTCGGCACCGGCCAGATCATGCTGGATCGAGGCCAGGCGCTGCTGGGCATCGAAGGTGTAGGTGGAACGGGTGTTGCCGTTGCCGTAGGTAGCCGCCGATCGACGGGACAATTCGTCGTACTCGAAGTTGGCCAGCGCCGCGCCGCTGGCCTCAGCCACTGCCGAAATGCGCCCGCGCACATCGAAGTTGTATTGCGCTGTGAATCCATCGGGCCAGCGCATCTGCGACCAGGCCAAAGCGGCATCATGGCTGTAGCTGACGGTGTGCCCATAAGCACCGGTAGAGCTGATCACGCGGCCGATCTTGTCGTAGGCCCAGGTCACCGACAGGGCCGCGTTGCCCCCGGGCAGATTGGCGGCCGTTCGTCGGCCCAGCAGATCGTAGGTGTAGCTGACGCTGCGCTCGGCGCCCGGGACTTCCTTGTGGGTGAGCTGACCGGCCGGGTCAAAGGTGTAGCGCAGCGTGTTGCCGTCACGCAAGGTGGCGCTGGCCAGATCGCCATTGGCTGCATAGGTGTAGGTTTCACGGGTCACGCCCGCCGGCAGCGCCGCGCCGGCGGCGAGGGCCGAGCACGCAGGAGCCGGTGAGGATCCATCTGGCGCGGGATAGCGCTGCTCGATGAGACGATCAAAGCCGTCGTAGCAGCGGGTGATCGCCCGGCCACCCGCGTCGGTCTGTGAGGCGATCTGGCCGTTGGCGGTGTACTGCACCGTGGCGTAAGCCTGCTCCACTGGCGAACCGGCGGCCAGGGTGTTCACCAAGGGGCGGCCAGCGGCGTCAAAGCTGGTGCGGGTAACGCGCGTGGTGCCATCCACATCCTGGCGCGACTCGATCTGCCGTCCAGCAGCGTCATAGGCGTAGTTGATCGGGCTACCGTCAACCCCGGTGCTGCTGGCGATCAAGCCACGCGCATCGTAGGCCACGGTCTTGGAGACCCAGTTGCCCCCCTGGCTGTGGGCCTGGCTGATCTGCCGGCCATCAGCATCAAACGTGTTCTGGATCTTGGCGGTCACCCCGGCCACTGCCGGGAAGGTCGTGGACAGCAGGCGTCGTGCCTTGTCGTAGACGTGGACGGTGAGATCGGCGGCCCCACGCGGGCCTTCCACGGCAGTGACATTACCAACCTGGTCGTAAAAGCTCTCGCTGGCCAGCGCGGCCCCGGTGGGGTCCTGCACCGTCCGGCGCAACTCGAAGCTGCTGCGGGCCTCGGGCGTTGAGGCCTGATACTCGTACAGCGTGCTGACCAGTCCTGACGCTGAGCATGCCAATGCGGCCGAACCCGCTGCCTGGCTCTCCAGGCAGCGGTCCTGGGCGATGGGGAGGGTGATCGCCGATTGCGAGATGTCCGGCACGCCTGCCACGGCGGGTGCGTTGCTGTCTGCTGCCGCCGCAAATGTTGCATAGCGCATGGCCGAGCCGGAGCGGGCACCGGCTGCATCGGGTGGGCTGAGCTGGAAGGTCAGGCCGCCGTGTGCCGGGTCGTAGCGGCTCTCCTGCGTCCCACCGCGAGCATCCTTGGTCGAGGTGGGCTTGTTGCAGACACGGAAGTTGCTGCCATCGCAGGCCGGAAAGGTGGCCGTCTCCACCAGGTCGGCCAGGCCCGAACCCGGCTTGGCCTTGCGAACGCGCTCGACCAGGTTGCCACGCTCATCAAGCCGGTTCTCCACCAGATCGCCCTCGGGCGACTTCACCGAGGTCACCCGCAATGTGGCGTCGAAGGTGTACTCGGTCGTGGCGCCGTTGGCGTCGACCACCGCGACCGGGTAGGGGTTTCCGGCTGCGTAGCGATACGTCGTTACCCCGCCCAGCGGATCGGTCACTCGCGTTTCCGATGCGGCATTCACATCCGTGCTGCCGTAGGCGTACTGGGTCGCATTGCCACCGGCATCGCTCTGCTTGACGACGCGATCACCTTCGTAGGTGTTGACGTAGACCTTCAGCGACGGGTTGCTGGGGCGGCGCTCGGAAACGATCCGATAGGTGTTGGGGTTGGGGCCAGCAAGGAATTCGTACTCATACTCGGTGGTGCCGCCGCTAACGTCCACCACGCTACGCAAGCGTCCTTCATGCGGCGGCAAGCCGTTGGCGCTCCAGCGATCGTAGGTGTACTGGACGGTAGGCAGATCGCCCGTACCGCACAGCACGGTGTCCAGCTCCACGCAGCTGGCACGGAAGCCGCTGGCGCTGCTGACCAGGGTCGGATCGGTCGGGGAATCAAAGGCAAATCGGATGCCGTACCCGCGGCTGTTGACGACCTCAGCCAGCTTGGCCAGCGGGTAATCGTTGTAGTTGGTGCTGGTGCGGGTCACGTAGCGGTAGGACAGCGACTCGCCATTGGGCATCTCGATGTAGCGAACCTGCTGGCAGATCGCTTTGGTGAAGGCATTGGTGCCGCCAAAGCTGCTGTTGTCGGCACTGCTGTAGCCGCATGTGAACTCGGTGGAGAAGTCGAAATAGGCGGTGACCCCGTCGCGGTTACGGAACAGCAGGCGCTTGTCCTCAGCATCTCGCTCCAACGTGGCACCGTCGGCCTTGTTTGTGGCGAGTGTGCCGTCGGCCTGCCGAATGAAGCGGTAGGTCGCACCGAGCAGCACGATATCCACTGCCGGCCACAGACTTGGCTTGAAATTGAGCGGCGGACGACTGTCATTGGCCGTATAGGGGCCACAACCGGAGCACACCGCACGCCCTTCCAGATTGAACTGTACGCCCGGTCGCTTGCTGGACTGAATCCGAACCAGGTCCAGGCGCGAGGGAAAGGAGCCTGAACCGATGGACAGGTCCGTACTCTGCAACAGGAATTCACCGGTGCGCGGGTCCACGCCATTGCTCAGCACTGACTGGTCGCTGGGCGGAGAAAGGCGTTGATCGATACCGATCTGCACCTGCGCACTCGCCGAACCTGCAACCATGCTCAATGGCAGGGCCAAGCTACCCAGTACGCGGCGTACCCAACGCGACAGCATCGCAGACGTTACGGAGCGTTCGTTGAACATCGTCGTATCGGCGCGCATGGCTTACTCCTGAGCACCGGTGATCGAGCCACCGGCGTTGGTTACGGTGACTGCATGGCCGTTCTTGCGAACCGCGAATCCGGGGGCGCCACCGGCGCCGGCGGAGGACTCCGTGCTTGTCGTTGCCTGGCCGGCTTCGCCCGGCGATCCGGCAGCGCCACCGTTGCCTCCCTTGCCCGAGGGGCCCGCGGGGATGCTGATACCCCCCGCACCGCCGCCTGCAGCTGTGCCGGGAAGTCCACTATTGACGGTAGGCGCGCTTGATGCACCACCTGCTCCATTGGGGAAGCCGCCGCCTCCACCGCCGCCCGGCTTGGGGCCAATGATCATGTCCAGCCGCGGTGATTGAGCTCCACCGCCACCGCCGCCTCCGCCTCCAGCGATCGTTCCGCCTGGCAGCACTTCAATGCTCAGGGGCGCTTGGGCAACAAAAGCGTCGCCGCCAGTAATCCCGGCGCCCGCAGCCGGCGTCTCACCACCCGCGCCATTGCCGCCAGTTCCACCGCCACCATAGACCTGCCCCGAAACCTTCAACGCAATATCAATGGCGTAAGTACCAGTGGGCCACTCACCTGACACCATCGCCACACCGCCGGGAGCGGCAATGATGCTTACCCCAGCAGGCACATCGAAGATGATCTTGGCTGGCTGTTGGCCGTTATAGCCTGCAGCATTGGCAACGGCCCTGAGGTCTACGGTCTGGCCCGAGGTGGGCGAAAGCGCCAGTGTGCGCTCGAAAGCCACCGGTTTCGGTGGATCGACTGGAGGATCAGGGTCGACAGGCTTCTTGCTGCCGACCACGGTAAGCCGATTACCCGCCGCGTCGAACACATGATCGACAGTGGAACCGTCGCCGTGAGTAACTTGGATCAATCGCCCCAGTTCGTCATAGGCAAATGATTCGTTGACCTGCGCTGCCAATGAACCAGAAGCAGTAAGTAGCGCTGCCAACGCCAGTCCAGCACCCACACGTCTCAATCGCCCTGCATGCCTCATGGCTATTCCTTGGTCCGCTCACCATGGCGGAGATCAACGCTCGCAGCTGGATCACTCGGCTGTTGGGCATGGATGGGAATACGTCTCTACTCAATCCATGAAGTACCGACTCACGATTGCATGCCTGTTACACAGACCAAAATACTCAGCCGGCAGGCTGCAACATTGGCCTGTCCTCAGAATCATGAGATAAACATCACAGAAGACTGAAAGGAACAATCGCCCGTGGTGTTCATCGGCGATGTCCAACTTGGTAACGCCGTCCAGATCATTTGGCGGCGGCGCCCTATCTATCGGATATCACTGTCCAGATTTCTTGGCGCCGAATGCCTAGTTAACTAGCATTTCTTACCAGACAGCCGATGACAGCCTAGGTTCCGACTTCGTCGCGGCATCCTCTCCCAAATGACAAAGCCCACGGTCGAATGTGCTCAACCCATACGCTACCGATCAAAGTTCGAATCACTTTTCATCGTCCGCGCCAGCCAATCAAGCGGCCAATCACTACAAGCTGCGGTAGCGCCCGATAGAGGCTGGTCAGAGCTCGATGTCCCGGGCAATGTGGATATCCGTCGGCGCGGTTAGCGCGATTCCGCGCGTGGACAGAATCTCCAGGAGGCAGAAGTAGAGGTCGCTGCGGACAGCGTAAGCCTGACGAGGACTGGATACGTAGGCAAAGCTATTTAGGGTGATGTTTCCATCAAGGATGCTATCG
>Ga0207709_10002123_pt1 | contig 12743 bp, 14 predicted proteins | sample KBSM34metaG_FD_184397 | JGI IMG/M metagenome (GOLD analysis project Ga0207709, IMG submission 184397) | Miscanthus rhizosphere microbial communities from Kellogg Biological Station, Michigan, USA - KBS M3-4 metaG (SPAdes) (version 2) | ecosystem: Host-associated > Plants > Roots > Rhizosphere >...
AACTCGAGGCCTTTGGCGCTGTGCATGGTCAACATGACCACGCGGGCGTTCTTGGCTCCGGCTTCCTCGTCGACGTCAGATAACAGCGAGAGCTGGTCGACGAACCATCCCAGCGCAGGCTCAGGATTCCGGCTCTCGTATTCGCGAGCTGCGGACACGAGCTCCAGCAGGTTCTCAATTCGGCCTTCCGCTTCCTCGCTGCGCTCGTCACGCAGATCCTGGAGGTATCCGCTTCGGTCGAGCACTTTACCGAGCGCGAGGGAGACCGGCTCCTCGAGGGGCTGCTTGACGCGGGCGAGAAATTCGGCGCCCTCGGCGCCGTAGAGGATGCGGTGGTCGCAGGAGAGGGTCGCCTTCATCAGCTGGGCGGGGACGACCTGCCCGTCGCGGACCGCCGGAACTTCGCGGATCGCGCCGACGGCGAGGATCGCCGCCTGGCCCATGTTGATGACCGCGTCGAACTCGTCGATTTCGAACATCCCGAGGTTGGAGACGGTGAAGGTGCCGCCGGAAAGCTCCGGGGGGGTGACCGAGCCGTCGCGGACTTTGGCGGCGACGGCGCGGGTGTCGGCGGCGATCTGCCGCAGGCCCTTGCGGTCGGCGTCGAAGACGGTCGGCACGACCAGCGCCTCCTCGGCGGCGACGGCGACGCCGACGTTGACGCGCGAGTAGAGCTCGAAGCGACCGTCTCGGTAGGCGCCGTTGGCTTTCGGGAACTCGCGCAGGGCGATGGCGCACGCCTTGACGATCATGTCGTTGAACGAGGGCACGACGTCTCCCTCCTTCGAGGCGCCTTTGATCGTCGCCCGCGCATCCACCGCCTTCCCCATATCGATCTCGATCGTCAGGTAGAAGTGCGGTGCGGTCGCCTTCGACTCGGCCATCCGTCGCGCGATCGTCTGCTGCAGCTTGTTGAGGTCGCGGGTCTCGACCTCGCCCTTTGCAGTGCCCCCCGCGGAGGAGGTCGCACCTGCCCCCTCTGGCTGGGTGGAGGGGGCAGGTGCGGCTGAGCTCGGAGCCTCCGCCTCCTCCACGTCGTGCTTGACGATCCGGCCGCCTGGGCCGGAACCGTGAAGAGACTTGAGGTCGAGGCCTTTGTCTTGGGCAAGACGCCTGGCGAGCGGAGAAGCTTTGACTCGCTCCCCACTTGAACCCTTTCCATCCCGATCGGGCTCCGCCTCAGCGGCCGGAGCCTCCTCGTCTTTCTTCTCCGCCTCTGCCGTGGGTGACGTCGTAGGGGGGACCCCCTGCTGCTCTGCAGCTGGGGGTGGCTCCCCTGCGGCGGCAGGACCCGCGGGTCGAGCGCCTGGTCCCTCATCCGAGTCCGCCGGCTGCCCGTTCGACTCTCCAATCCGCGCAATAGGGCTGCCGATCGGAAGCGTCTCCCCCTCCTGGGCCAGGATCTCGGTCAACGTCCCCGCCTCATCCGCTTCGTAGGCCATGTTCGCCTTGTCGGTCTCGATTTCCACCAGCTCGTCGCCGACCGCGACCTCGTCCCCGACCTTTTTCAGCCAGGTGAGGATGGTTCCCTCCTCCATCGAGTCCGAGAGGCGGGGCATCACCACCTCACTCATGGGGCAGCTCCATGCCTACAGATTGCCACTTCGGCCCGGCGGCGCTCAGCCGCGGGTAAGGAGTGCGCCGGCAAAGAGTGATGCCGCGGCCTGGCGGAGGAGGTCGGAGCGGATTTCGCCCATCACCGCCTCTTCGCGCGCCTGCAGCTTCCCGACCGTCGCGATCGGCTCGACGTCGGTGCGCGGTTCCGGCGGCGCCGTCGCCACTGCCTCTCCGTAGGCGAGGCATCCCTGGACGCCCTGGGCGATCAGCTGGGCGCGGTAGTCGGCGCCCTCTTCGATCGGGTGCAGGTTGTCGGCCTGCATCAGGTCGGGACGGGTGGCGACCGTGCGGGCCCAGTCGGGCACCTGCGTCCCGGGCCGCGAGGCGGCGAATTCCGCCACCACCCGGTTCTTGCCGGTGTTGTCGACGCCTTCGACGGTGAAGCCGTGGACCGTCGGCACGACCATGCAACGGTCGCCGACGGTTTCCGCGACCTTCTCCAGGTTGCCGGCGAGGATCTCCGGATAGGACGGGTTGTCGTTGGTCCCCGCGTCGAAGACGACGACGTCGACGGAGGGGTCGAAGCTTTCCTGGAAGAGGTCGAAGATCTGGTAGCTGTTGTAGCCGCCGACCGCGTTGACCGTCAGTTCGACCCCCGGCAGGTAGCGGGCGAGGTACGGAGAGGTCAGCTCCTCGAGGCTGTCGCCGACGACGAGGACGTGCGGGCGCGCCTGCGCGGCGGGCGCGCAGAGGCAGAGGACGAGCAAAGCCGCCACCGCCGTCCCTAGGCCGCTGATCCACCGCACGGTCAGGTTTCTACACGACGCGCTCCTCCTAAACTGCCCGCGTGCCCGCCGCCGCCCGCCTCCAGCTGATCGGCTGCGCGCTGCTGGCAGCACTGCTCGCCGGCTGCGGGGGTGGCGACTCCGACTCGACCGGCGCGGTCACCGTGATCAGCAGCAAGGACGGTCGTTTCCAGGATCGTCCTGGCTCTAGCGAGGAAAAGTCTGGAAACGACACCGGAGCGGCCGCAACCACCGGGGACCCGAAGCAACATGTACCCGCCGGCGACCTCTGCCAGAGCCAGCTCGGCGGCTTCGTCGGCTCGATGGACGGGCTGAGGCGGCGGCTCGCCGTCGGCGTCACCTATGACCAGTACGTCGCCGAGGTCCGCGGCATCCGCTCCACCTATGGAGAGATCCCGATCGACAAGCTCCAGGTCGACTGCCTCGCCCGCGTCGCCGCCCCGGGTGAGAAAGCCTTCAACCGCTACATCGAAGGCGCCAACGATTGGGGCGAATGCGTCTCCGAGCTCGGCTGCGGGACGACCGAAATCGAACCGGTCCTGCAGCGGCGCTGGCGCGTCGCCTCCCACTTCCTCACCGAAGCAAAAGACGGGCTTTTAACGGCGCGCTGAGTGCGTAGGACCAAGCGTGGGCGTGCACGCGGCGGAGCGGCAGTGCTTCGCACGACGCGCAGCCGCGGGTGCGGCCACGCGCAGTGTCATACGCACTCAGAAAGCGCGAGAGCCGCCCCAGAGGACGGCTCTCGCCTGGTGCAAAGGAACGGACGCGGGAACAGCTACCGAGCGGGACAAGACCCGGCTCCCTACGTGCCGCCGGTGCCCGGGGTGGATTCCGCCGGGCGCCCAAACCAGTGCGGCGCCTAGCGGCCCTGCACCTCCAGAGTCCCATCAAGCATGTGATTCAAGTTAGGACCACCTCCTTTCTCTGGTCTCAGAAGTGAAGCAAATCCGGAAGTCGGCCTCTACACCCTGGACATTGCGTCCGGGTGCCCCCTCCTCCAAGATGAGCCGATGCAGGGCAACGGCTCGACGATCGTCTTCTTCCCCGAGGGGGCGTTCGGGCCGACCAACAACTGCGTCGGCATCGGCGCGGTCCTGCAGCGGCGTGGGCACCGGGTCGTCTTCATCGTCGAGGAGTCCTTCGCCGGGACGCTCGAGGCACAGGGGTTCGAGGAGCGTCTGATGCGGCTGACGCCGCCGCCGGAGACCGAGGAAGCGCCGGGCCAGTTCTGGAAGGACTTCATCCGCGACACCGCCCCCGTCTTCCGCAAATCGACGACCGAGCAGCTGGGCGAGTTCATCGCCCCAACCTTCGAGGCGCTGGTCGACGGCGCCCGCTACGTCGACGACCGCCTGCGCGAAATCATCGACGAGCTGCGGCCCGACCTCGTGGTCGAGGACAACGTCGTCAGCTTCCCGGCGCTGCTGGCGAGCGGCCGGCCCTGGGCGCGAATCGCCTCCTGCAACCCGGCGGAGATCAAGGACCCCGAGGTGCCGCCGGTCTTCTCCGGCTTCCCGAGCGACGACCGCAGCGGCTGGGAGGAGTTCCGCACCGCCTACCGCGACGCCCACCGCGATCTGCACGCCTCCTTCAGCGAGTTCTGCACTGAGCGCGGAGCGCCGCCGCTGCCTGCCGAAGACTTCATCCACGAGAGCGAGTGGCTGAACCTCTACCTATATCCGGACGAGGTCGACTACCCGCGGGCGCAGCCGCTCGGTGACCGCTGGCACAACCTGCAGACGAGCGTGCGCACGACCGACCCGGCCTGGGAGCTGCCGCCGGATCTGCGCGACCGCGAGGGGCCGCTCGTCTACCTCAGCCTCGGCTCGCTCGGCTCCGCCGACGTCGAGCTGATGCGGAAGCTGATCGCCGAGCTGGCCGAGGCGCCCTACCGCGTCGTCGTCTCGATGGGTCCCCAGCACACGGAGCTGGAGCTGGCCGAGAACATGGCCGGCGCGGAGTTCCTGCCGCAGACCGAAGTACTGCCCAAGGTCGACCTGGTGATCACCCACGGCGGCAACAACACCGTCACCGAGTGCCTGCACTTCGGCAAGCCGATGGTGGTTCTGCCGATCTTCTGGGATCAGCACGACAACGCGCAGCGGATCGCCGAGACCGGCTTCGGCGCTCGCCTCGACACCTACCGCCACAGCGGCGAGGAGCTGACCGGGGCGATCGACCGCTTGCTCGCCGACGCGCAGCTGCGCTCCCGCCTGGCAGCCACCTCGAAGGGACTGCAGAGCGCCCGTGGGACCGAGCGCGCCGCCGACCTGATCGAGGCCACCGCACGGGCATGAGCGAGCTGCCCGAGCACGTCGCCCGCAATCGCGCCTTCTGGAACCAGGTCGCGGAGGAGTGGGTGCAGCCCGGCCGCGATGACTGGGCCGCCCCGGAACCGCGCTGGGGCACCTTCCGCGTCCCGGAGGCCGAGGTCGGGATGCTGCCGGCCGCGCTCGAAGGCAAAGAGGCGATCGAGCTCGGCTGTGGGACCGGGTACGTCTCCAGCTGGCTCGCCCGGCGCGGCGCCCGTCCGATCGGGATCGACAACAGCGAAGAGCAACTGGCGACGGCGCGGGCGCTGCAGCGGGAGTTCGGGATCGAGTTCCCGCTCCTGCACGGCAACGCCGAGGAAGTTCCCCTGCCGGACGCAAGCTTCGACCTCGCGATCTCCGAGTACGGGGCGAGCATCTGGTGCGACCCCTACCGCTGGATCCCCGAGGCGGCGCGGCTGCTGCGGGAAGGCGGCGAGCTCGTCTTCCTCGTCAACTCCGTCTTCACCATGCTCTGCGGGCCCGACGACGAGGAGGAGCCGGCGACCGAGCGGATGATCCGCCCCTACTTCGGCATGCGCCGCTACGAGTGGCCGGACGGCTCGGTCGAATTCCACCTCCCCCACGGCGAAATGATCCGGCTGCTGCGCGACAGCGGCTTCGAGCTCAAGGAGCTGATCGAGTTGCGCCCGCCCGAGGGCGCCACCACCCGCTTCTCCCAGTTCGACCTCGAGTGGGCGCAGCGCTGGCCGGTCGAGGAGGTCTGGCGGGCGCGCAAGCGCGCCTAATTCCTAGGTTGGGATCGCCGTCCCATCCGGATCGAGCTGGTTTACCAATCCCTGGGCGGGTAATGAAGAAGCCATGTCCACTGGATTGATCATCGCCATCGTCGTCATAGTCGCCATCCTCGTTGTCCTCGCTGTAATGGCCGCGCGCAAGCGCAAGGTCGAGCGGGAACGGGAACGCCAGCGCCTCTCAGAACAGGCCGGCGGCCACCGCCAGGAGGCGGACCTGCACGCCAGCAAGGCTCAGGAGCATGAGGAAACCGCCCAGGAAGCCGCGGAGCGCGCCGAGCGCGAGCGCCGGCTGTCCCAGCGCCATGGCGAGAAAGCTGACGACCTAGAGCAAAAGCTCTAGGTCAAACAAAGGGAGAACCAATGGTTATCGGTGTCGTCGTCGGAATCTGCGTCCTGCTCTTGATCCTCGGCTTCCTCGTGCCGCGGCTCTCCAACCACGCCAAGCACGGCACCGACAAAGGCTTCGGCCTCGGCCAGCGCGCCGGCAGCAAGGCGCCGGGCCCGATCGGCACCCTCCTCAGCAAGTCCTTCGGCAAATCGCAGCGCGCCGCCGACAAAAGCCACTCGACCGGCAAGTCAGCGCGCGAGAAGCTCCCGTTCTGATCAGCGCCGCGGCTTCTTCACGGCGAGCCGCAGACGCCGCAGCTCAGCGGGTTCCGCGCAGTCCTGCGGGCTAGAGCAGCTGCCGAGGTTCCTGAAGAAGAGCAGCGGCATGCCGTGCCAGAAGCTGACGAGGTCGCTGAGCGCGCCCTCGCTCGGCACCTGCAGCCGCTGACCCCTCGGTCCGCCGACGGTCCGGTCGCGGTTGCCGTCCTCCAGGAGCCGATCGATCCACCAGCGGCCGAACTCGCGCCCGAGGACGAAGAGGCGGTCCTGCCGGTCGAGGGCTATATAGAGAACTTCCTTGGAGAACCTGCGCAAGCCGTCGGCGCTGAACTCGCGCTCCAAGGAGCCGTCGTGGCGCAGGCTCGCAACCCAGCCGCGGTGGTCGAAGCGACCGCTGAGCACGAGGTCGCCGCCGCTGCGGAGGGCGAAGTCGGTGATTTCGTCCGGCACCAGGGGAGCGGCGAGCGAGGCAAGTCGGCGCAGCGAGGCTTCGGTCCGTGCCTGGTAGGCGCCCGCGAGGGTGCCGTCCGGGCGCAGCCGCAGGAGGCGGGGAAGCTGCCGAGGCTCGACGCCGAACCGCGTTTCCTGCCAGAGGATCGCCGAGCCATCGGCCTCGACCGCCGCGACCCGGGGCAGGCTCCATCCCTCTTCGAGCGGGAACGTCACCAGGCCGCCGTCGCCGAAGTCGATGTCGAGCCGGCCGTCCGCGAAGACGTGGAGGAAGAAGGCCTGCAGCGGTGAGGTCGGCAGGCCAGCCGCCGATTCGTCGGCCCAGCAGCTGACGCCGAGGAGGAGGTTGCCGGCGGCGTCGGAGCTGATGCCGGCGCCGTTGCCCCCTGGGCAGGGGATCGAGAGAAGGACGATGCCGTCGCCATCGAAGGTCGGGTCCAGCGACCCGTCCATCGTGTAGCGGGCCATCCCGAAGGTGCTGGGACCGCGGGAGCCGCCGTCGCTGTCCCAAGTGATCAGGGGGCGGTATCGACTGTCCACCTGAAGGCTGGGATAGCGGCAGCCGACCGGCGAGTACACGGGGACGACGCCGCCGACTCCGAAACTCGCGTCGGGGGCCCCGTTGGGCAGGTAGCGGGCCAGATAGGACTGGCTTTCGCATTCGTAGTCCTCGTCCTGGAGCAGGGTGCGGTAGTGGACCCAGACGGTCCCGCCCGGTCCCGGCCTGACCTCGCGAACCTGGAAGAGGTCTCCGCCCCGGCCGTTAACGGCCAGCAGGTTGACGGCGCCCCCGCTCCCGAAGCCGGGGTCGGGCGCGTAGCGGTAAGCCTGGGCGCCCTCGCCGATTAGAAGCGTGAAAGCGGCCACGAGCAGGCAGCAGATCCCGATCGTCCTCCGCCGCGCCCGCCTCATTCGGGTGACGATAGACGCACTTCGAGTTTCGCAGTCCGCTCGATAGAGATTAGGGTGGCGCTATGAAAACTTGGCGAGCCACCCTCAGCGTGGCGGCGACGGTTCTCGCCCTCGCCGCCCTCCCATCCACCGCAGCGGCGAACGACCTCTTCACGCTCGACGCGCACCCGGTCACCGACGGCCATCTGATCGCGGACGGCGCCGGCAACGCCTATGTCTCCTGGACGAGCGACGCCGCCGGCACGGGGGTGGAGCCGGTGAAGTTCTGCAAGATCCCGCCGGGAGGGACCTGCTCACCGATCACGCTCCCGATCCCGGGCGCGTCGAGCCTCGTGGACAGCGCCTCCGGTGCGATTCCGGTCTTCGGTACCGGCAGCACGGTCTACGTCGTCGCCCCCCGCCGCGCCCGCGGCGACGTCATCTTCTGGACCTCGACCGATGGCGGCGCCAGCTTCGACGGGGGCCAGGAGCGGAACTTCTACTCGGGCCAGACCGACCCGACGGAGGTGTTCTCCCAGGGCGGAAGCCTCCTGATCGGCGCCTATAACCCGGGCATCGGCTTCACCAGCGTCGACATCGGCGCGCCCAGCGGCAGCGAATTCTCGTTCGCCGACCCAGGCAGCGGCGGCGTCCTCAGCTCGAGCATGGGCCTGGACGGCGCCAACCCGGTGATCGCCTACTCGAACTTCGCCGATCCCTACCCGCTGTTCTTCTACCGCTACAAAGGCTCTGGCCCGCTCACCGCGGAGAGCAGCTGGGAAGGACCGAAATTCATCGCCAACGGCTACGAACCGAGGTTGGCCGGTGGGGCCGCGGGACTCTTCATGGTCGCTCAGGAATACAACGGCGGATCGAACCCGAGCGCGGTGAGCGTCCGCAAGTTCGAAGGCACCGCTTTCGGCGCTCCGAAGACGCTCCTGAACGACTCCTCCAACCTCTACGCAGGCGGAGCGATCGCCCAGTCGCCGAGCGGCAATCGCCTCGCCGTCGCCTGGCCGAGCGTGCGGAGTGGCGACAACGCCTATGTGATGCGCCTCTTCACCTCGACGGATGGCGGCGCCAGCTATTCCGAGAGTCAGATCGCCCACATCGGAGACGGCTATGCGCTCGGTCACAACCCCGACTTGACCACGACCGACGGCGGGGGCGGCTGGCTCGTCTTCCGGGACTCCTCCGGCCTGCGGATCGCCGACCTCAACCCGATCGCCGGCGTGCCGCCGGCCGAACCGCCGCTGCCGCCGATCTACAAAGGCAAAACGAAAGAGGTCGTGAAGAAAGTCGGCAACTTCCTAATCGTCCTGCGGCTTCCGAAGAGCTGTCTGCAGTCGCGCCAGCGCTTCTTCGTCGGCGTCGGCAAACGCAAGCGCAAACAGCTCTCCAAACGTCTCGGCGGCGAGATCCGCTTCACCAAGGTCGTCTTCATCTACGACGGCAAAAAGCTCAAGGTCAAGAAGAAGAAGCCCTTCCGCTACCTGATCAACCCAGGTCCCCTCGCCCCCAAATCGGTCCACCGGGTCAAAGCAAAGGTGACCCTGATCCTGACCAAGGGCGAGAAGGAAAAGAAGATCAAGCGGACGATCAAGGGCACCGTCCGCGCCTGCTGAGCGCCTGCTGAGCCGCGTCCCGCAAAAACTGGCCAGCTAGCCAGTATGCTTGCGGGGCGTGGCCGACCAAGCGAAGATCCAGGCTGAGATCGCCGCCGGAGGAGGGAGCGTCGAGGACGCTCTCGTGCTCGAGCGCGAGCACTGGGAGCACGGGCCGCCGATCGAGCTCTTCGAGCGGATGCGTAGTCAGTGTCCCGTCCACTGGACCTCGGAAGTGACGGAGCTGCCGCAAGCCAAAGGTTTTTGGTCGATCACCCGCGCCGACGACGTCCACAAAGTCAGGCGGCCAGCAGATCAAAGAGGGCGACAAGGTGGTCATGTGGTACCCGTCCTCGAACCGGGACGAGAGCCGCTACGAGGACCCGAACCGCTTCGACGTCCTCCGCAACCCCGATCACCAGGCCTTCGGCGCCGGCGGCCGCCACTTCTGCCTCGGCGCCGCCCTAGCCCGGCTGGAGCTGAAGATCCTGCTCGAGGAGACCCTCGCCCGCTACCCGGAGATGGAGATCGCCGGCGACCAGGTCTACGTCGAGTCCGGCTTCCTCAACCAGCTGAAATGCCTGCCGGTCCGGCTTAAGGGCTGACCGGCGTCGCCGGCGGCGCCCCGCTCTTCAACAGCGTCGCCAAGTAGATGACGACCGGCGTCCCGCCCCGATTGGCGGCTTCGTGGATGTCGGAGGGCTGCTCGACCAGCCACTGGCCGGACTTGATCCGCGCGGTCTGACCGGCGGAGATGGTGCGAACCAGCCGCGGGTCCTTTTCCGCGTCGCCTTCCTTCAGGGCGGCGGAACCCTGCTGCACCGTGTAGGTGAGGGTGCCGGAGGCGATCCGCGAGATCTGCGTACCGAGGTGATGGTGCAGGGCCAGCTTCGCTCCCGGTTCGACCACGACCCGGCTCAGGACCATGGTTCGTTCCCGAGCGCTCTGGACATTGCTCGACTCGGCCAGCGCACTCCGCACCGCCGTCGGCTCCCCGTCCTGCGCCAGTGCGCCTGGAAGTACAGCGCCGAGCGTGAAAGCCGCGGCAACTGCGATCAGCATTCCCGGCCGTGAGCGGATCAGAGCAAGCATGGCGCGGCAGCCTAGGTGGGTTGCCGGATGCTTACGGGTAGAAGGGAGTCCCACGAGCAAGGAGATTCGAGATGGGAAAGCTGATCGCGACCACGCAGGCCACCCTCGACGGAGTCATCGACCCGGTCGGCGAGTGGGTGCAGCCGGACGGAGACCACGGTGTCCACTCGTTCGAACGACAGGCGGATTCCGGCGGCATGGTTCTCGGCCGCAAGACCTTCGAGGGACTGGCGAGCTACTGGCCGAGCAAAACGGGCAAATGGGCGGACATGGTCAACGCGATCCCGAAGTACGTCGGCTCCAAAACCCTCGCCGGCGAGCTCGAGTGGAACGGAACGCTGCTCGAAGGAGACCTAGAAGACTCGATCCCGAAGCTGAAGCAGGAAGTAGAGGGCGACCTCTTCATGCACGGCAGCGGCGAGTTCGCCCACGCCCTCGCCGAGAAGGGCCTCGTCGACGTCTATGAGATCTACCTCAACCCCGTCGTCTGGGGCGAAGGGAACCTCCACGTGCTCGGCGACCGGGGAACCGTCTGGCTGGAGCTAGCCGATGTCAAGCGCTTCGATTCCGGCGTGGTGCTGCTCACCTACCTGCCAGGTTCAGAGAACGCGCCCGACAGGATTTGAACCTGTGACCTTCGGTTTCGTAGACCGAGGGCCTAGCTTCGAGAAATCCCTTACAGAGCCATCTAGAGCCTACTTGGTCCCTGCTCCTACCTGCTCTCAGCTTCAATCTCCTCGAGCAAGGCAGCGACCCGGTCGCGGGTAGTCGGCAGCTCCGAGACAACCACATCCCAGACGAGATTGAGATCGACGCCGAGGTAATCGTGGATGAGTTTGTCGCGCATCCCAGCCATCTCGCGCCACGACAACTCTGGTGCCCGTGCGCGCAGCGAATCCGGCACCTGCTTGGTTGCCTCCCCGATGACCTCCAAGTTGCGAACGACCGCATCCTGAATCATCGGGCTCTCGAAGAACGCAGTCCGGCCAGACTCGGTGTAGGCGAACACTTTGTCGATGGCGTCGCGGATATGCAGCAGGTAGACGCTCTCGTCCTTCAGAGCGCAACCGCCTCATCGAGAACGCGATCGCGAATGTAGGGCGACAGACTGGCCTCGGTGACGACATCAACATCGACCCCGAGGCTCTCCTCCAGATCGTTCGAAAGCGCGATCAGGTCGAACAGGCTGCGACCTTCCGCCATGTCGACCAGAAGGTCGAGATCGCTAGAGACGTCCTGCTCGCCGCGGCCGACTGAGCCGAACACGCGAACATTGTCCGCCCCATGGGCGGCGGCAATGCGTCGCACGTTCTCCCGAATTGCCGGAAGGGCGACAGATCCGCGGATTTTCTTTTGCCCAGCCATTGGCTAAATCGTAAGCCCATATCCGGTTGGCCCGCGGCCGTTTTCGGCCTCCCGGACAACTTGCATTAGCCGCAACCCCGCTTCCCAAGCGACATCGCGCGAACGCGCCCGACAGGATTTGAACCTGTGACCTTCGGTTTCGTAGACCGACGCTCTATCCAGCTGAGCTACGGGCGCGAGAGGCCGGGTGGTGCCGGCGAGGGTCGAGATTAAAGGATGGCGGGTGGTTTTAGGCTAGTCGGGCGGTGAGGGTGATCTCGGGCACGCCGGCTAGGGCGCGGGAGACGGGGCAGCCGGCCTTGGCTTTCTCGGCGTAGGAGCGGAAGGCGTCCTCGTCGAGGCCGGGGACCGCGCCCTCTACGTCTAGCTCGATCTTGGCCAGGGTCGGCAGCTCGTCGACGATGCGGAGGTGGACCCGGGCCTCGGCCTCGATCGACTCCGGCGGGTGGTCGGCTTCGGTGAGGACCAGGCTCAGGGCCATCGCGAAGCAGCCGGCGTGGGCGGCGCCGATCAGCTCCTCGGGGTTGGTGCCCTCGCCCTCCTCGAACCTGGAGCTGAAGGAGTAGTTGCCCTCGAAGACGCCGTCGCCGACCTTGACCGTGCCGCTGCCGCCTTTGAGGTCGCCCCTCCACTCCGCGCTGCCGTTCCTCGTCGCCATGCTCGCTCCTTCGCTCTCGGGTTCGAGAGATCCAGCTACCCGGTTTGGGCGGTCCCATCCTCGGCGGCGTAGGAGTCGAGCAGCCTCTTCTCCTCCTCCTTGCCGGGGAACCGGGTGGCGACGAGGAGGGCGCCGAGGCAGATGGCGACGATCCCCGCGACGTAGGCCCAGGCGTCTCCCTGCAGGAACGCTCCGCGCGCCCCTTCGATGATCGAGTCGGCGTAGCGCGGATGCTGTTCGGCCACCGCCGCGGCGCTGGAGAAAGACTTCGTCAGCTCGCCTTCGACGTCGGTCGAGACCGAGTGCGGGGCCGTCTGGACGGCCGTGGCCGCCGCCGCCGCGTAGCCCGCCGTCAGCAGGGCGCCGAGGATCGACTGCATGATCGCGCCGCCGAGGTCTCGCTGCAGGTCGGCGGTCGCCGAGGCCATCCCCGCCCGGCGCACCGGGACCGAGGCGGTCAGCGAGTGCGACGCCGGGGTGCCGGCGAAACCGACGCCGATGCCGATCAGCAGGTAGCCGAGGCCGATGTGCCAGTACTGGGCGTTCTCGTCCCAGAGCAGGAGCATGATCAGGAAGCCGGCGAGGCAGAAGGCGTAGCCGACGAGGAGGGTGAAGCGCGCGCCCCGGCTCTCGACCAGGTGCGCCGA
>Ga0207709_10002124_pt1 | contig 12738 bp, 7 predicted proteins | sample KBSM34metaG_FD_184397 | JGI IMG/M metagenome (GOLD analysis project Ga0207709, IMG submission 184397) | Miscanthus rhizosphere microbial communities from Kellogg Biological Station, Michigan, USA - KBS M3-4 metaG (SPAdes) (version 2) | ecosystem: Host-associated > Plants > Roots > Rhizosphere >...
TGGAAGCCCATCAGGCCCAGGCCGACCGGACGGTGGCGCAGGTTGGAGTCGCGCGCCTTCTTCACGGCGTAGTAGTTGATGTCGATCACGTTGTCGAGCATGCGCATCGCGGTCGAGATGGTGCGCTTGAGCTTTTCCTGGTCGACCTTGCCGTCCTTCAGGTGCTGCAGCAGGTTCACGGAACCCAGGTTGCACACGGCGGTTTCGGTGTCGCTGGTGTTCAGCGTGATCTCGGTGCACAGGTTCGACGAGTGCACCACGCCGGCGTGCTGCTGCGGCGAGCGCACGTTGCAGGCGTCCTTGAACGTGATCCAGGGGTGGCCGGTCTCGAACAGCATCGTGAGCATCTTGCGCCACAGGTCCGAGGCCTGGAGGGTGCGCGCGGGCTTGATCTCGCCGCGGGCGGCCTTTTCTTCGTAGGCGACGTAGGCCTTCTCGAAGTCGGCGCCGAACAGGTCGTGCAGGTCAGGCACGTTGGAGGGCGAGAACAGCGTCCAGGTGCCCTTTTCCATCACGCGGCGCATGAACAGGTCGGGGATCCAGTTGGCGGTGTTCATGTCGTGCGTGCGGCGGCGGTCGTCGCCGGTGTTCTTGCGCAGCTCCAGGAACTCCTCGATGTCGAGGTGCCAGGTTTCCAGGTACGTGCAGACGGCGCCCTTGCGCTTGCCGCCCTGGTTCACGGCCACGGCCGTGTCGTTCACCACCTTCAGGAACGGCACCACGCCCTGCGATTCGCCGTTGGTGCCCTTGATGTGGCTGCCCAGTGCGCGCACGCGGGTCCAGTCGTTGCCCAGGCCGCCGGCGAACTTCGACAGCAGCGCGTTTTCCTTGATCGACTCGTAGATGCCGTCCAGGTCGTCGGGCACGGTGGTCAGGTAGCAGCTGGACAGCTGCGAGCGCAGCGTGCCGGCGTTGAACAGGGTGGGCGTGCTCGACATGAAGTCGAACGACGACAGCACTTCGTAGAACTCGATGGCGCGGGCTTCGCGGTCGATTTCGTTCAGCGACAGGCCCATGGCCACGCGCATGAAGAACGCCTGTGGCAGCTCGATGCGGGTCTTGCGCACGTGCAGGAAGTAGCGGTCGTACAGGGTCTGCAGGCCCAGGTAGTCGAACTGGTTGTCGCGCTCGGCCTTCAGGGCGGCGCCCAGGCGGGGCAGGTCGTACTGCAGCAGCTTCTCGTCGAGCAGCTCGTTCTCGACGCCCTTCTTGATGAACTGCGGGAAGTAGTCGGCGTAGGCGGTGGCGCGCTCGACCGGCATCACTTCGCGACCGATGATTTCCTTGAAGATCGTGTGCAGCAACAGGCGCGCGGTGGCGAAGGTGTAGTCGGGGTCCTTCTCGATCAGCGTGCGGGCGGCCAGGATGGAGGCCTTGTAGACCTCGTCCAGCGGCACGCCGTCGTACAGGTTGCGCATCGTCTCGGCGACGATGGGGGCGGCGGTGATGCTGTCGCCCAGGCCCTGGCAGGCCGATTCGATCAGGCCCTTGAGCTCGTTCAGGTCCAGCGCCACGCGCTCGCCGTTGTCGAGCACGTGCAGCGCCGGTGCGGCGGGCACGTCCTGCTCGCCCTGCTTCGAACGTTCCTGGGTGCGGCGTTCGCGGTACAGCACGTAGGCGCGCGCGATTTCATGGTGGCCGCCGCGCATCAGGCCGAGCTCGACCTGGTCCTGCACGTCTTCGATGTGGAAGGTGCCGCCGCCCGGACGCGAGCGCACCATGGCGCGGATCACGCCTTGCGTCAGCGTGTCGACGGTCTCGCGCACGCTGGCGGAAGCCGCGCCCTGGGTGCCGTGCACCGCCAGGAAGGCCTTCATCATCGCGATGGCGATCTTGTTCGGTTCGAAGGGAACGACGGCGCCGTTGCGGCGGATGATCTGGTAGTGCGCGAGGTTCTGACCGGTGGGCGAGCCCGCAGTGTCTTGTTGCTGCTGCGGCGTCGCGGGGACGGCGCGGGGGGTCGACGGGGTGTTCAGTGCAGTTTGCATTCGCTTCCTCTCGGTTGTGCAATTCTTGTTGGTTGGCAAGGCCTCGCGGGCCTTGCGTCGGCGTTGTTGCCGAACGGGAAGACACTATATCTAGGGTGTCTGTGCCCTACAAGCCACTACAGGTAGTGTTTTCCTATGGACGCAACCCTTACAGGAATTGCGCCGCATCCAGCGCATCGCCAGCGATGCCGCGTGAATACTGGCCCATGGTGGCGCAACCCGCACGGGGCGCGGCTTGCAAGGCGATTTGGGCCTGCAGGCCGCATGGTTGCTACGTCGCGTGCCTGCGCTTGCGAGATTGCTGCGCTGCGAGAGCGGCGCATCGCGGGCCACGGAGCGATTGAAAAAATTAGCGCGCGACCACCTGCTCGGGAAACATCTGTGGATTCCAGCCGAGCTGTTCGCGCAGCAGACGCCAGTCGAAACCGGCGCCGGGGTCCTGCTTGCGGCCGGGCGCGATGTGTTCGTGGCCGGCGATGTGGGCGATGGCGTAGTGCTGCGCGAGCGCGGCGCAGAGGCTGGCCAGCGTCTCGTACTGCGCCTCCTCGAAGCGTTCGCCCTCGAGGCCTTCGAGCTCGATGCCGACGGAGTCGTCGTTGCAGTTGCTGCGTCCGCGCCATGACGACACGCCGGCATGCCAGGCGCGGTCCTCGCAGCTCACGAACTGCCAGAGCTCGCCGTTGCGCCGCACATAGAAATGCGAGGACACCTCGAGCCCGCGGATCGACTGGAAGTACGGGTGCGCGTCCCAGTCGAGCCGGTTGGTGAAGAGCTGCTGCACGGCGTCACCGCCGTATTCGCCCGGCGGCAGGCTGATGGAGTGCAGCACGATCAGGTCGATCTGCGCACCGACGGGACGCGGGCCGAAGTTGGGCGAGGGCAGGGCCTTGGCGAAGCGGTACCAGCCGGCGCGCCAAAGTCTGTCGTCGCCGGCCGGTGTCGTCGCGAGGTCGTCAGTCGTCGGCATGCGTGGTGGCACCGTCGTCGCCGTTGGGCGTGGAGATGCCCAGGCGCGCGATGCGGTAGCGGATCTGGCGTAGGCTCATGCCCAGCCGCGCGGCGGCGGCCGTGCGGTTGAAGCCGCTTTCGTGCAGCGCGCGCACGAGGATCTCGCGCTCCTGCTGGTCGAGCCAGGCTTGCAGGTCGGAGGGCAGCGGCGGCGGCGCGGGCTTGGGCTCGACGGCGGGCGCGGGGGCCGCAGCCACCGCAACGGCGGCTGGCGCTTCAGCGGATTCGCTGCGCGGCGCGGCCGGCATCGGCGTCATCGCGCCCATCAGGTCGATGTGCAGCTCGTCGCCGTCGTTCAGCGCCACCGCGCGGTGCAGCAGGTTCTCGAGCTCGCGCACGTTGCCGTCGAGCGGGTGCTGGGCCAGGCGCTGCAGCAGCGCGTCAGACAGGCGCGGCACGGGCAGGCCGCCGTCCTGGGCGATGCGCGCGAGCAGCGCGGTGCACAGCGCGGGCAGGTCTTCGCGGCGCTCGCGCAGCGCGGGCACGGCGATCTCGATCACGTTGAGGCGGTAGAACAGGTCCTGCCGGAAGCGGCCGGCCAGCACCTCGGCGTGCAGGTCTTTATGGGTGGCGCTCACGATGCGCACGTCGACCGCGTCTTCCTGCGTCGAGCCGATGGCGCGCACGCTGCGCTCTTGAATGGCGCGCAGCAGCTTCGACTGCATGGCCAGCGGCAGGTCGCCGATTTCGTCCAGGAACAGCGTGCCGTCGCGCGCCGCCTGGAAGTAGCCGTCGCGGTCCTGCGAGGAGCCCGTGTACGAGCCCTTCTTGGCGCCGAAGAACTCGGCCTCGAGCAGGTTCTCGGGGATCGCGCCGCAGTTCACCGCGACGAAGGGGCCTTCGCTGCGCTGGCTGCAGCCGTGCACGGCGCGCGCGACGAGTTCCTTGCCGGTGCCCGATTCGCCGCGCACCAGCACCGGCGCCATGCCGCGCGCTACCTTGGCGATGCGCGACTTCACGAGGCGCATCGGGTCGGAGTCGCCGACCAGCCGGTCGAGCGCGGTGGCGCCGCTGCGCGTCACGGCCAGCACATCGGGACGCTCGCCGCCCTGGCCGGCGGCCTGCGGCGGCGCCTTCTGCGGAACGACCACCGCCGCGCGGTTGGCCTGCACCGCCGACGCCACCACGGCGCGGAACTGCTTCAGGTCGACCGGCTTCGTGAGGTAGTCGAAGGCGCCGGCCTTCAGCGCCTCGACCGCGTTCTCGGCCGAGCCGTAGGCGGTCATGACCACGCAGCGCTCGCTGCGCTGGTCTTTCTGGATGCGGTGGATGATCTCCATGCCTTCGCCGTCGGGCAGCCGCATGTCGGTGATCACGGCGTCGAAGCGGCCGGCTTCCAGGTGCTGCCAGGCTTCGGACACGCTGCCCGCGGCTTCCACCCGGTAGCCTTCGCGCAGCAGCGTGAGTTCGTAGAGCGTGCGCAGGTCGGGTTCGTCGTCGATGACGAGGATCTGCGCGGGGCGCGGGGCGGCGGCGGAAGGCGGGAGGGAGCTCACGGCCGCTATTGTGTCAGCCGGTTTTCGCTCGGTGCGAAGCTGACGAAGAATTCATTGCCCTCGGGCCCGCCCGGCACCAGTGCGCGCCGTTCGTAGCCGATGGTGGCGCCGTGGCGCCGGCACAGCTCGCGGCACAGGAACAGGCCCAGGCCGCTGGAGCGGCTCTCGGACGAGAAGAAGGGTTCGAACAGGTGGCGCTGCACCGCCGGCTCCAGCGGCGCGCCGTCGCTCCACACCAGCAGCGCGGCGCGCTGCACGCCGGCGCGCTGCAAGGTGGTGATGACCTGGATCGCGCCCTCGCGCTGGCTGGCGTAGCGCGCCGCGTTGTCCAGCAGGTTCACCAGCAGGCGGCGCAGGTGCTCGGCCTCGAAGCGCACCTCGCTGCCCGGCGCCTCGAGCGCCACGCGCACGCCCTTGCGCTGGGTCTGGCGTATCCATTCCTCGGCCAGGATCTGCGCGGCCGGGTCGAGCACCAGCTGTTCGCCCAGCGAGAGCACGCGCTGCTGGCGCGCGCGCGAGACGTCGAGCACATCGTCCACGATGCGCGCCAGGCGCTGCGCGTTGTGCTGCACCATGTCGGTCAGCTTGCGGTGCGCCGGGTCGGTCAGGTCTTCGCTGAGCAGCGCGCTGGCCTGCGCGATGGCGGCCAGCGGGTTGCGGATTTCATGCGCCACCGCGGCCGACATGCGGCCCATCGCGGCGAGCTTTTCGGTGCGGATGCGGGCTTCGAGCTCGCGCAGGTCCTGCAGGAACATCACGCACAGGCTGTCGGCGCGCCGGTCGTCGGTGGGCGTGAGCCGGGTGCGCACGCGCACCTCGCGCGCCGCGCCGCGCGCCTGCGCCACCGGGATCTCTTCGGTCTGAGGCGCGCGCCGGGCGAAGGTCTGGCGCGCCAGCGCAGCCAGCGCATGCCAGGCCGGCTGGGTGTGCAGCGGGAACGGCAACGCCAGTTGCGCCAGGCCCTGGCCGAGGATCGCGTCGGCCGCCGGGTTGGCTGCGTGCACCAGGCCGTCGGCGTCGATCACCAGCACGCCTTCGCTGAGGGTTTCGATCACCAGGTCGTTGACCTGCGCCTGCATCTGCGCGTGGCTGCGGCTGCGCTGCGCCACCGCTTCTTCGCGTGCCAGCCGGCGCGCCAGCTCGTGCGCGAGCAGCGCCACCACGAACAGGCCGGTGCCGGTGAGGGCGGCCTGCACGAAGCGCGCCGAAGGATCGCCGGGTTGCTGCAGCCAGTGCCAGCCGGCGTCGGCCAGCAGCAGCAGCGTCACGGTGGCCGTGGTGCCCAGGCCCACGAGCAGCGTGCCGAGCACCGCGCTCATCAGCACCGGCAGCGCGAACAGCGGCGTGTAGTTGACGCTGCCGCCCTGCAGCACCTGCAAGGCGCTGAAGATGCCCAGGTCGACCCCGATGGTCAGCAGCCAGAGGGTGGAGAAGCCGCGGATCGGCGGCTCGAAGTGCGCGTAGCGCATCTCCAGCCAGGCCAGCACGAGGTAGCCGCCCGACAGCATGATCGGCAGCGGCTGCACGGCCTGCCCGATGGCGAAGGCCACGCCCTGCAGCAGCACCAGCACCAGCGCCACGAAGCAGCGTGCCGCCATGAAGCCGCGCCACAGCCGCAGCAGCGCGGTGCTGTCGCCGGCGCCCAGGTCGAGCACGTCCCAGTCGGTGACCGGTTCGCCGCGCGACCGGCGCAACGAACTCATGCCGAGGTGCCGGCCTGACGGTGGGCGGCGCTGCAGAACACCGCGCCGTCCGGCCCGGGGAGTGCGTCGGCCGCAGGCAGGTGCAGCCCGCAGTGGGCGCAGCGCACCATCGCCTGCGGCGGGCCGACGGCCGGCGTGCGCTGTTGTGCTTTCTTGGCGCGTTCCTGCTGCGCGTCGCGCATCTCTTCGCGCCGGTTCTTGCGCCAGAGCCAGATCGCGACCCACACCACCGCGAGGACGAGCAGGTACTTCATGCGGGCAGGCGCGTCAGCACGACTTCGAGCACGAAGCGCGAGCCCACGTAGGCCAGCAGCAGCAGCGCCGCGCCCGCGTAGAGCACGCGCCGCGCCGTGCGTCCGCGCCAGCCGAAGCGCGCGCGCCCGGTCAGAAGGACCGCGAAGCTGAGCCAGGCGAGCATCGAGAAGATGGTCTTGTGGTCCCACTTCCAGGCGCGGCCGGCGGCACCGTAGAGCTGTTCGCTGAACAGCAGGCCGGCCAGCAGCGTGGCCGACAGCAGCACGAAGCCCGCCGTGACGAAGCGGAAGGTGAGCCGTTCCAATGTGAGCAGCGGCACGCCGGCCTGTGCGTCGGCGCTGGCGAGGCGGATCTGCTTTTCGGCCCGCGTGATCAGCCAGGCGTGCACCACGGCGGCGCCGAACAGGCCGTACGAGGCGATGCCCAGTGCGAGGTGCAGCGGCAGCCAGGGCGAGGCGCTGACATGCAGCGGCGTGCCCGGGAACAGCAGCGCCAGCAGCACCGCGGCCGCGCCCAGCCAGGCCAGCGCGCGGCGTGCCTTCAGTTGCGGGTACAGGCGGCTTTCGACCGCGTAGACCGTGAGCACCAGCCACGCCGTGACCGACAGCGCCGGCGCGAAACCGAAGCGAGGGTCGCCGCCGACCAGCCCGTGGCCCAGCACCGCGGCATGCAGAAGCCATGCGATGCCGAGCGCCCATTGGGTGGTCTGGCGGCTGAGCCGCGCACCGGCGGCAGCGGCAAAACCGTAGGCTGCCGCGGTGGCGATGCCCAGCGCCACGCCGAGTGGGGAGGGGATCGCTAAAATCATGGGTGCAGTTTATCTCCCCCCGGCTTGCGCACTTCGTGCCGCAGCGCCAACCCCCACGCCGGGGGCGACACCGGAGGCCCGGCACAGCCGGCTCCCGGGGTCTCGCGAAGGGGCAGTAGGCCGTCGAATCCCGTTCCCGACTTTCCGACTTTCCAAATGGCCCGCCGCAGCGGGCGACAAGGCATCCCGTTCATGGCCACCGCCCTCACCGAAAAGTTCTCCCGCCTCGTCAAGACGATGAGCGGCCAGGCGCGCATCACCGAAAGCAACGTGCAGGACATGCTGCGCGAGGTGCGCATGGCGCTGCTGGAGGCCGACGTGGCGCTGCCCGTGGTGCGCGACTTCGTCGCCCGCGTGAAGGAGAAGGCGCTCGGCCAGGAAGTGCTGGGCTCGCTCAAGCCGGGCCAGGCGCTGGTCGGCATCGTCAACCGCGAACTCGCCGCCACCATGGGCGAGGGCGTGTCGGACATCAACCTCGCGGCCCAGCCGCCGGCGGTGATCCTCATGGCCGGCCTGCAGGGCGCCGGCAAGACCACCACCACCGCCAAGCTGGCCAAGCACCTGATCGAGAAGCGCAAGAAGAAGGTGCTCACCGTGTCGGGCGACGTGTACCGCCCGGCCGCCATCGAGCAGCTCAAGACCGTCACCAAGCAGGCCGGCGCCGAGTGGTTCCCGAGCACGCCCGACCAGAAGCCGCTGGACATCGCGCGCGCCGCGCTCGACCACGCCAGGCGCCACTACTTCGACGTGCTGCTGGTCGACACGGCCGGCCGCCTCGCGATCGACGAAGTGCTGATGACCGAAATCAAGCAGCTGCACGCCGAGCTCGACCCGGTCGAGACCCTGTTCGTGGTCGATGCCATGCAGGGCCAGGACGCGATCAACACCGCCAAGGCCTTCAAGGAAGCGCTGCCCCTCACCGGCATCATCCTGACCAAGACCGACGGCGATTCGCGCGGCGGTGCGGCGCTGTCGGTGCGTCAGGTCACGGGCGTGCCGATCAAGTTCGCCGGCGTGAGCGAGAAGATCGACGGCCTCGAGGTGTTCGACGCCGAGCGCCATGCGGGCCGCATCCTGGGCATGGGCGACATCGTCGCGCTGGTCGAGCAGGTCACGGCCGGCGTCGACGTGGCGGCGGCGCAGAAGCTGGCCGCCAAGGTCAAGAGCGGCGCGGGCTTCGACCTGAACGACTTCCTCGGCCAGCTGCAGCAGATGAAGCAGATGGGCGGCCTCTCCAGCCTGATGGACAAGCTGCCGCAGCAGATGGCCGCCAAGGCCACCGAGGCCGACATGACCCGCGCCGAGCGCGACATCCGCCGCAAGGAAGGAATCATCCAGAGCATGACGCCGCTGGAGCGCCGCAAGCCCGAGCTGCTCAAGGCCACGCGCAAGCGCCGCATCGCGGCCGGCGCGGGTGTGCAGGTTCAGGAAGTGAACCGGCTGCTCAACGAGTTCGAGCAGATGCAGGGGATGATGAAGAAGATGAAGGGCGGCGGCCTGATGAAGATGATGAAGAAGATGGGCGGCATGAAGGGCATGGGCGGAATGGGTGGGCCTGGTGGGCCGAAGCTGCCGTTCTAGGCGGGCAAGTGCCTCCCATAAGACAAAAGGCTCTCAGGGTTGTACCTGCGAGCCTTCTTTTTTACGCCAAGACTTGGGGTACCACTTGGAATGGCTGTCGAGGTTTACGCCAAATAGGTTTGTAACTCGTCTATTTCAACCCAATGAGGGTCTTCCACTAAAGGGAGTTCGCTACGGATTTTTCTGGATATTCGCAGTTCCTCTGCGCGCGGCAGTAGTCGATCCCAGTTTCGAGGGTAATGCTGTCGAATGACAAGTAAAACAAAAGCCAATGGAGTTAGGTGCCGCCGAAAAGCAAAGCGTATTTCGTTATCAAACCCGATGTGCAGGTGCGCGGTCGGATGTGTGCATCCACGATAGGCAAGCGAATCTTCATCGTATCGAATTGGTGCAATATGCGTGCGTAAATTCGCCGTTTCTAATACCAAGCCATATTCCTCTTCGTGATCCTGGATGTTCTTTGCGGAAACTGATAGTCCACGCTCTGCGAGAAATTGCCTTAATGTCGGGATGTCAAGGGGGCAGGGATAAAAGCTGTAGCTTTTTTTATTGTTTTCTTCTGAGAAAAGAAAAAATGACTTGTCTTCTAGAAGGAAGTGAAGCCATTTTTCACGAAGCGCCAATTTCCATTGATCGGTGTAGTCAAGCTCCCTAAGCGCAAAGCTAATTTCTTGATTGGCTCGAAAATGCTCCGCTGCGGTATATTCGATTGAGATTCCGGCATATCGAAAATATGGGCGAAAGTCGCTAAGTTGCATACGATTAGGATGTCTTTTTTCTTGGCTTTTTCCGAGAGCGAACTTCTCTGAGCCTTCGCATAAGAAGCTGTTCAAGCTCTTCTGGCTCCATATCGTTTGCAAGTCTTGAAATTGCTTCGTCGACCTCCTCAGGAGCCGCTCGCGTCAAATCTCGCTTCATCACTAAGAGTTCTTCGGGTTGCGGGTATTCAAATACAAGGCTGGGTAAATTGCGTTTTGCTTCGGCTAATTCAATTTCAAACGCCTGCGCTGAAACTCCTATTCCGGTAACACTCAACCATCCTTTTGCCCTCGTCATTGCAGTAAATGCACGGTTTCTGTTTTTCGGTGTTCGTGAGTTAAAAACTCCGTCGATACCCATCAGATGAACGACGTAGGCTTCATTGCCCTTTGCCTTGTAAACAGTAGAGAGAGTTACTTTTCCCTCGCTCTGAAAATCCCTGATTGAGTAGGAATCCTCTTGAAGGTTATTTGTTGCTATCCCGACCTCGCGCAGTGCTTTTTGGAGTACGTTGAAATATCCTTGAGCATTTCGGTCATCAGCACATATCACCAAAATATCCTCAGGTGATATACCTTCTATTTTTGTGTCATGCACGATCTTGTCAACAACATGGTTGACTTCCTCGGTGAGGCTGCCGCATACCTTAACGGAAACCAACTCGTCCACGCTTTGTTGTTTACTGATTGACGATGGGGAGTTTTCCTCCGGCCTGTCTACTCTTACATTCTCACCGCTGATCAGCTTGCCACTCGATACGACGTATCCAAGGTCATTCCAATGATCTTCGGATTCAAGCATCTGCACGATTCTTTTTCCATATATTCCAAAGCCGATTGCATGGGCGCAAACTAAAATTTCCCTAGGATTTCGATAGCACTTGTGAAGGATGATGTCTTCATCGAAATTTACTAACGTGTCTCCTGAAGAATTTGTCCCAAACAGTGAGCTGGCGGTAGGTGCTTCGACATCAAAAATGGTTTGAAAGGCATCGTAGGCAATGACTAGTTTCTCTTCTTTTGCAAGTTGAATTGCCAAAGTCATAAACTCGGGGGGGAAATCTTGAGCTTCATCGACAAAGACATAGTCAAAAAGGTCTGCCACCGCGGTATCTTTGATCAGAAGGCTGCAGGCATATGCAAAGGGTTGATTTTTGTCTTTGGAGGCTGCTTGGCCATAGGTCAATGCGGTATGCCCGAAGGTTTTTGCCGCAAGATGGTAAAGCCCCGGGGCTGTTTGGCCTCCCCATGCATGTAGGATTCTTATCTTTTTCCAATCCGGATCCTTGTCCTCGTGGAGCCGATAAAATCTTGTAATGAGTTGCTTGAGGTGTTGATAGAGGCTTTTTGTGTAAAATGTTACGGCAATTCGTGCATCGGGATCACGAATTGCTGTAAGCGCTGCCTTCATGGCTAATACAACCGTTTTCCCTGATCCGGCTAATCCTCTAATACGCTGCGTACCCAACACCTCGGTCATATAGGCGACCCGCTGATCGCGATCGAAACGGCGAATCTCTTCTTCTAGCTCTGATATCAGAGCTATTTTTGATGTGGCCGAATAACCTGTGACTCGGCGTTCTTTTGCTCGAATTAAAACCTTAGACCCATCAAGGACAGAGACCAATTCCTCAAATACTGTCGCGGTCAGTTCTCGTTGCAGTTTTTGATTTCGCAAACATGCAGTTAAAGCGTTGAGGCCAACGGTAACCGGCGGTCCTGCCGGCAATGAGGACTCCGGAATCCATAGAATTGCATCTAACGGGAATCCAAGCTGAGCACGGCCATTTCGTAGTTTTGGATATTTAACTAATCGAGAGAATATTTGGCTAAAAGCACCTTCCAGCTGAGCAAGCGTTTCACTGCTCTCTGGCTCGTTGGATGGAAGTGAATTGGCCGTCGAAATCAAAAGAACCCCATGATTTGGGGAGATAATTACCAGCTGTGCTATTAATAAATTTTCCTCTTCTCTGAATAAGGGGAAATTAAAAAACGCAATGGCCTCCGTTAACCCTAAATCAACTTGATTGTGATCAAGGTGCTCCAATATTGTTCGAATATTTGGTTCGGCCTGCGAGAGCGAAGGTTTAGGGAGTATCTGAAATGGCATATAGCACTTTTGTTTGGAAGATTCTGGCAGGTCGGTGCGGCAAAGCCAGGAATTTTTAGGCGCTTAGGTAAGGCGTATCACCAGTCTTGTGCGTCTCATGTTCTTCGCGGTGCGGCTGGTTCATTGCGCTCGGCGCTGCGTCTTTCAACCGCTGATTATTCGTCCAAAAATCGACTTTCGTTAATCGGCGTGCCGTGCAGTTTGCGGCATGAAAAAAGCCGGCGCAATGGCCGGCTTGTTCTTTCGAGATGCGACAGAGGGTTTCAGCGCATCAGCCCTTTCAGGCTGCAGCCAGCGCCGCCGGGCGCGCCAGGCGCAGCGCATGCATCCAGGCGCGGCGCAGCACGGCGGGCGAACGCGATTCCTCGGGAATCAGCAGGAAGCCGCGGTCGCGCAGCGTGGTGCCCAGCGCGATCTGGCTGGTCAGCACGGTCAGCGGAATGGCCAGCAGCAGCGGCAGGCCGACGGGCATGAGCCAGATCAGCGCGCTCGGGTCGATCATCGCGACGCCGACGGCGAGCATGGCGATCACCAGCGTCATGGGGGCCAGCTGCGAGGCAGCGACCTTCCACGGCACGGCGTTGGCTTCACGCGGGGGCGACTTCCAGTCGAGCTTGATGCCGGTGAGGGCGACCAGCACGAACAGCGAGTGGGCCAGCATGCGCACCGGGGCCTGCACGATGGCCAGGCCGGCTTCGAGCACCGAGCTCTTCACCAGGCCCCACACACCGCCGTACTGGCGTTGCTCGCCGCGCATCAGCACGGCGGCGATGCCCAGCACGCGCGGCAGGAACAGCAGGCACAGGGTCCAGACCCACAGGCCGGCCAGTTCGGCGGGCAGCACGTTCCAGCTCGACACCAGGCTCGAGCCGCTCAGCCACAGGGCGGTGCCCAGCGTCAGGAAGGCGAGCCACAGCGGGGCCGAGACATACGCCATGGTGCCGGTCACGAACATCGCGCGGTGCACCGGGTGGATGCCGGGCTCGGCCATCAGGCGGGCGTTCTGCAGGTTGCCCTGGCACCAGCGGCGG
>Ga0207709_10002134_pt1 | contig 12691 bp, 11 predicted proteins | sample KBSM34metaG_FD_184397 | JGI IMG/M metagenome (GOLD analysis project Ga0207709, IMG submission 184397) | Miscanthus rhizosphere microbial communities from Kellogg Biological Station, Michigan, USA - KBS M3-4 metaG (SPAdes) (version 2) | ecosystem: Host-associated > Plants > Roots > Rhizosphere >...
ACGCTCGCTGCCCCACTCTTCCGCATCCACTCGGCGTTGGCGGTCTGGTGGTCGGCAGTCGCGTAAGGGAAGGGAACGAGGATCGCCGGCCGGCCGGCGGCGACCACCTCGAAGATCGAGCCGCCCGAGCGCCCGAGGACGAGGTCGGCGGCGGCGAGGGCGTCACCAAGGTTTGGCTCGTACTCCAGCAGCGTGTAACGGTCGCAATGCGGCGCCGCCGCAAGCCGCGCCTCGATCTCGGCGAAGTCGCGCTTGCCCGCGATGTGAAGAACGTGGAAGTCACCCGAACGCATTTGTCCCCGCATACCGGGGACAACTGCGTTCGGCTCCTCGGCGAAGGCTTCGACAGCGGCGAAGTTGATCGAGCGGGCGCCCTGGCTGCCGCCGACGACGAGCAGGCAGCGGGCGTCCGCGGCGATCCCGAAGCGCTTCCGCGCTTGCGCCCGGTCTCCTTCCAGCACAGCTTTCGGGACCGGCCGCCCGGTGACCAGGTAGCGGGTCCCCTCCCTGCCCTCGATCGGAAAGGCGAGGCAGACGCGCCGTGCCCGCCGCGCGAGCAGCCGGTTGGCGAGGCCGAGGTGGCTGTCGGCCTCGGTGAGGACGAGGGGCGTCCCGGTCAGCGTCGCCGCCAGCCCCGCCGGCCCGGCGACGAAGCCACCGCCGCCGACGACCACGTCGGCCTTCCGCGCACGCAGCAGCTTGCGCGCCGCGCCCACGGCCCCCAGCGCCTCGACCCCGGCCCGCGCCGCCTTCAGCGGGTTGCGGCGGTCGATCCCGCGCACCTTGACGAGGTCGATCTCGTAGCCCGCAGCCGGCACCAGCTCGGCCTCCATTCGTCCCCGCGCGCCCAGGAAGCTGACCTCGGCGCCGCTAGCCCGAAGCTCGTCGGCGACCGCCATGGCGGGCACGACGTGCCCCGCGGTTCCCCCCGCCGCCACCACCACTCTTGGCTTTCCTGGCACCGTTTGCTCTGCTCCTTTCGCGCGCGGGCGAGCGCCCGCCATCGATGGCGCGCAGTTTGCCAGCGCCGGTGGGCGTTGCCCTGCGCGCCGAGGCAGCGGCGCCGCCGCGGGCAACGTTGAGGATCAGGCCGACGGCGAAGAGGCTCGCCATCAGGCTGCTGTTGCCGTAGGAGACGAAGGGCAGCGGCACGCCGGTCAGCGGCGCCATCCCCATCACCGCGAAGAGGTTGATGATCGCCTGCACCAGGACCAGCGAGGTGAGGCCGGTGACCAGCAGCTTGCTGTAGATGTCCTTTGCCTTCTGCGCGGTTTTCAGCCCGGCGTAGCCGAACATCGCAAAGAGACCGACGACGCCGGCGATCCCGACCAGCCCCAGCTCCTCGCCGATCACCGCGGTGATCATGTCGGTGTGGGCCTCGGGCAGGTAGAAGGCCTTCTGGACGCCGTTGCCGAGGCCCTCGCCGAAGAGCCCGCCGCTGCCAAGGGCGATTTTCGCCTGCGCCGCCTGGAAGCCCGCCCCGGCGGCGTCGGCGCTGGGGTTGAGGAAGGAGGTGAGGCGGGCCATCCGGTAGGGCTCGACGACCGCCATCAGCAGGGCAAGGACGCCGATCACGAGGCCGATCTTGCCGAGGTCGACGGGGCGCACGCCGGCGGCGACGAGGGTGGCGCCAACCGAGAAGGCGATCACCATCGTCGTCCCCATGTCGGGCTGCAGCATGATCAGGAGGCTGGAGGCGCCGACGACGAGGAGGAAGGGCATCAGCCCTTCCAGCGAGCGGACCCGCTTTGGTTTCTGCGCCAGCAGGTCGGCGCCGTAGAGGATCAGCGCCACCTTCGCCAGCTCCGAGGGCTGGACCTGAAGGAAGCCGCCGCCGAGCCAGCGGGTCGCCCCGTTGACTTCGGTGCCGACGGCGAGGACGGCGAGGAGGAGGAAGATCGAGCCGGCGAGGAGGATCGGCGTCAGCTGGCGCACCACGCGCAACCCATGGCGGGAAGCGAGGGCCATGATCGTGAGGCCGACGGCGCCGAAGAGCAGGGTCCGCTTCAGGTAGAAGGCGCTGTCGGAGAGGCCGCCGTTCTGGAGGATGCGGGTCGTCGAGCTGGCGGAGAAGACCATCACCGCCCCGAGCGCGAGCAGGCAGAGCGTCGCAGTCAGCAGCAGGTTGTACTCGAACGGCAGCGGCCGGCTGCGCTTCTTCGGGCTCTTGCGCCGCTTCTTGGCCGCTTTTGAGCTCATCGCGCCAGCTCGCCGACGATCTCCCGAAAGCGGTCTCCGCGCGCTTCGAAGTTCTCAAAGGCGTCGAAGCTGGCGCAGGCGGGCGAGAGGAGAACGACCTCGCCCGGCGCGGCCGCATCGGCGGCGCGGCGGACCGCGTCCGGGAGGTCGGCGCAGCGGTGCAGCTCGACCCCGGCCTCGATAACGGGCGCCAGCTCGCGGGCCATGCGCTCGGCCGTCGCTCCGATCAGGTAGCAGGCGCGGGCGCGCTCGGTCAAGGGCTCGACCAGGGGGCCGAAGGGCTCGTCCTTCTCGCTGCCGCCGAGGATCGCGTGAACGCCGCTTTCGAAAGCGCGGATCCCGACCGCGGCGGAGGCGACGTTGGTCGCCTTCGAGTCGTTGACGAAGCGCACGCCGTCGATCTCGGCCACCGGCTCGAGCCGATGCGGAACACCAGCGAAGCTGCGCAGGCCCTCGCGAACGGCCTCGCGATCAATCCCCATTGCCAGCGCCGCCGCCGCGGCGGCCATCGCGTTAGCGACGTTGTGCTCGCCGAAAAGGCCGAGCTCGGAGACCGCGAGCAGCGGCTCGCCGTCGTAGAAGATCGTCCCTCCGGCGAGCGCGACCTCGCACTCGGGCGAGACGCCGACGCAGAAGGCGACGCGGCGGGCGCAGCCACCGAGGTCGGTTCCGGCGGCAAAGGGGTCGTCGGCGTTGTAGACGGCGACGTCGTCGTTGCCCTGGTTGGCGAAGATCCGCAGCTTCGCCGCCAGGTAATGCTCGAGGTCACCGTGGCGGTCAAGGTGGTCCGGCGCGAGGTTGAGGAAGACCGCGCACTCGGGCGCAAAAGCGACCGAGTCCTCCAGTTGGAAGCTCGAGCACTCGCAGACGATCGTCGCCTCGGGGTCGACCTCGTCGACCAGCCCGGCGAGCGCGGTGCCGACGTTGCCCGCGAGCGCGACCGGCTCCCCGGCGCTGCGGTAGAGGTGGCCGAGCAGCTCCACGGTCGTCGTCTTGCCGTTGGTTCCAGTAACCCCGACGAAGCGGTTCGGCAGCGCCCGCCAGGCGAGCTCCATCTCCCCCACCACCTCGATCTCCCGCTCCAGCGCCGCCGCGATCACCGCCGCCTCCCGGGGTACACCCGGGCTCTTGACGACGGTATGTGCCCCCTTGAGCTGCGCCAGTCCATCCGTATCCAGGAAGACTTCGACGCCCGCCCCCTCCAGCCCTGCCGCCCCCTCGGGATGCCCGGAATCGACCGCCCGCACCTGCTCTCCCCGAGCCGCCAGCATCCGCGCCGCCGCCTGGCCCGAGCGGGCGAGGCCGACGACGAGGAACGGCCCCCGCGGCAGGGGGGGGCGAACTTCCTTGGCCTGAACCCTTAGGGACACATGCCAGAGCTTCGCGAGCGACCCGGATACCCCTGTCCCGTTCCAGGTAGCACTATTGCTACCCTGGCTCCCATGCCTGAGATTCCGCAGAAACAGCTGCGAAACCAAGTCGGGGAAGTTCTCCGCAGAGCCGAGGCCGGAGAGGTGTTCACGATCACGGTTTCAGGACGCCCGGTGGCGAAGCTGGGGCCGATTCGCCTTGATCGAACTTGGGTCGACAGTTCGGTCCTCAAAGAACTGGCGAAATATCCCGTCGACGAGAACCTGGCAAATGACCTCAAAGAGTTCGACATCCAGCTGCGGGACCCATGGGCAGAGCAGGAATGAAGGCGGTCCTCGATACCTCGGTTCTGATCGACAACCCCGATGTGCCGGGGGTTTCGCAGGCAGCTATCAGCACGATTTCCCTTGCCGAGCTCTACTTCGGCGCCATCGCCACGACCGACCCGGATGAGCGGAGGCGCCGCGTCGCCCAGCTCGGCTTCATCGAGTCCCGCTTTCAGGCCATCGCCCTCGACGAGGAGATCGCGAGGACGCTGGGCCAGTTGCAAGCTGCAGTTGCGGACCGGGGGGCCAATCCGCGCAAGCGGACCGCGGACCTCGCCATCGCGGCAACGGCGATGACTTACGAGGCCGTCCTCCTCACCCGCAACTACAAGGACTTCAAGCTCATCGACGACTTGGTCGACGTGCGCGAACCTCCCGCCTAGATACTCAACGAGCGAACTGCCTGATCTCGGCAGCCAGCGCCTCGGGCTGGTCCTCGGGGATCAGGGTGAAGCAGTCGGGCAGCTCGACGTAGCGGCTGTTAGGGAAGGAAGCGGCGAGGGTGCGGCCGGCCTCGTTGGGCATCATCTTCCCCTCCGCGTCCCAGACGACGAGGACAGGCTTCTCGAAGGAGGGCAGCGAGGCGCTCGCCCGGGCGAGGTCGTGCTTGCCGCGCATCGCGTCGCCGGCGTAGCGGCGCAGGTCGCGGCGGATCTCCTTTTTGCGCAGCGGCTCCATCCAGTCGCGCATCAGCTCGTCGGGGACGCCGCGCTTGGTCATCTGGCCGAAGACGAAGGGAAGCTTCCGCAGCCGCGGCTGCAGCAGCAGCGAGCGGGTGGCGACATAGCCGCCGGGCAGTTTCGCCGAAAGCCAAGCGGCGAAGCCGGCGAGGCCGGGTGGGTAGTTGCCCTCGGTCTCACAGGAGACTAGAACCAGCTTGCCGACCCGGTCCATGCCGCCGTCGGCGATCATCACCTGCGCCCCGCACCAGTCGTTGAAGCAGAGGGTGACGTCGCGCAGGTCGGCGGCCTCGAGGAACTCGGTGACGATCCGGCCCATCCCGATCAGGCTGAGGTCGGCGTCGCGGTTCATCGGTTTCCAGTGCGCCCCGGTCGGCAGCGAGGGCGAGACGCAGCGGAACTCCGGCGCCAGCTCGTCGATCACCTTGCGCCACTGCTTCCAGTCCATCAGCAGCCCGGGAATCATCACGACGACCGGCCCGTCGCCGCCGGTGTCCTGGTAGGCGATCCGCCCGGCGGTTACCTCGACCTCGGGCACGTCTAGGAGCCGATCGACTGCTGGTAGAGGGTGAAGCCAATGCCGGAGCAGACGGCGGCGATGATCCAGAAGCGGAGCATGATCTTCGTCTCTGACCAGGCCATCATCTCGAAGTGATGGTGCAGCGGCGCCATCAGGAGGACGCGGCGGCGGAAGGTTTTGAAGGCGAAGACCTGGAGCAGGACCGAGAGCGCCTCGATCACGAAGATGCCGCCGATGATGATCAGCAGGACCTCGGTCTGGGTCATCACCGCCAGCGCCCCGATCGCGCCGCCGAGGCCGAGCGAGCCGGTGTCCCCCATGAAGATCGAGGCCGGGAAGGCGTTGTACCAGAGGAAACCGACACAGGCACCGACCAGGCAGGCGGAGAGCAGGGCGAGGTTCTGCTGCTCGTTGGCAACAAAGGTGATCGCCGTGTAGGCGAGGAGGACGATCGCGCAGGAGCCGGCGGCGAGGCCGTCGAGGCCGTCGGTGAGGTTGACCCCGTTGGAGGTGCCGGCGATCACGAGGAAGACGAGGACGAGGTAGAGCGCTGGGCCTAGGTCGATGCTGCCGTCACCGATCCGGAAGTAGAGCGTCGGCTCGAGGCCGACCTCGTGCCGCGCCACCCACCACAGCGCCAGCGCCAGCAGCAGCTGACCGATCAGCTTCCAACGGCCGGCGAGGCCGAGCGAGCGGCGTTTGACGATCTTGATGTAGTCGTCGGCGAAGCCAAGTGCGGCGCAGCCCATCGCCACCCCGAAGACGGCCAGGCTCTGGGCGTCGCGGTCGGAGAGGACGAGGAAGGGGACACAGATCGAGGCGAAGACGATCAGCCCGCCCATCGTCGGCGTCCCGGCCTTGGTGTGGTGCTCCTGCGGGCCGTCCTCACGAATGTGTTGCCCGAACTCCTTCACCCGCAGGTATTCGATGAATTTGGGGCCGAGGAAGATGCAGATCAGCATCGCCGCCATCCCGGCGATCAGGACTTCGCCCATCAGCTCTGCTCCGCGGCGACGAGGTCGGGAAGCTGCTCGGCGACGACCTCGAGGCCGGCCGAACGCGAGCCCTTGACGAGGACGGCATCGCCGGGCTCCAGCCGCTGCGCCAGGAGTTCGGCGGCCTCGCCGGGGTCGGCGACGAGCTCGTCGGGGTCGTAGTCGCGGGCCGGCAAGCCGACCCCGATTACAAAGTCGACGCCGGCTTCGCGGGCGTGCGCCCCGACCTCACGGTGGTATCCGGCTGAGCCGGGCCCGAGCTCGCCCATCTCACCGAGGACGGCGACGGTGCGCTCGGCCCCGAGGGCAGCGAGATGGTCGAGCGCCGCGCGCATCGACACCGGGTTGGCGTTGTAGCAGTCGTTCACGAGGACGATGCCGCCGGGGAGCTCGAGTCGCTCGCCGCGGAAGCGGCTGAATCCTATGTCCGCGGCGCGGTCGGCCATCCCGGCGAGGTCGGCGCCGAGGGCGACGCCGGCGGCGATCGCGGCCAGGGCGTTGGTGAGGTTGTGCGCCTCGGTGAAGGGGAAGTGGAAGGTCTGCTCGCCGAGCGGAGTCGCGATCGACGCTTCGGTCACCCCGTCAGCGACGTTCACCTCGGTCGCCTCGATGTCGCCGCCCGGGCCGAAGCGCAGCAGCTTCGGCGCCCGCTCCAGGTGGGGCTCCAACTCTCCGGCTTCGACCGGTGCGACGGCGGTTCCATCCGGCGGCAGGTCGTCGAGGATCTCCGCCTTCGCGGCGGCGATCGCCTCGACCGAGCCGAGCAGCTCGACGTGGACCGGGCCGACGTTGGTGATCACCGCCACCTCCGGCTCGCCGATCGCGGCAAGTTCCGCGATCTGGCCCTTGCCCCGCATCGCCATCTCCAGCACCAGCAGGTCGGTGTCCTCGGGCGCTTCGAGGATCGTCAGCGGCAGCCCGATCTCGGTATTGAGGTTCTCCCGGTTGGCGTGGACGCGGCCGGGCAGCAGCGCCCGGGAGATGTCCTTGACCGAGGTCTTCCCGACGGACCCCGTGACCCCGACGACGCGAGCCCCAAGCGAACGCCGCCAGGCGCGCGCAAGCGCCTGCATCGCCGCCAGCGGAGCCTCCACGGCAAAAATCCACGCTCGGCGTTCATCCTTGGGACGGCCATCCCGGTCCAAGGACGAACGCCACTCGGGGGAGACGACCGCGCCCCAGGCGCCGCCCTCGATCGCGGCCGGGGCGAACTCGCCGCCGTCGCGGTTGGCGCCCTTGAGGCCGAAGAAGAGATCTCCCGGCCTCGCGTCGCCGGAGGCGATGACCGCGCGCTGCGGCGAGCCCGGCTCGCCCTCCGCGACCACCTCGGCCCCCATCGCCGCGGCGATCTCCTGCGGCGTCAGCTTCACGCCGGGCTGCCCAGCTTCCAGAGCTCCTCGCGGGCGACCTCGCGGTCGTCGAAGGGGATCTTGCGCCCGTCCTCGAACTCCTGGCCCTGCTCGTGCCCCTTGCCGGCGATGACGACCGTGTCACCCGGCTCGGCGCGGCTCAGCGCCAGCGCGATCGCGGCGCGGCGGTCGACGACCACCTCGAGCTCGGTCGCCCCCTCGGCGCCGGACGCGACTTCGGCGACGATCGCCTCCGGGTCCTCCGAGCGCGGGTTGTCGGAGGTGATCACGGTCAGGTCGGAGAGTTCGGCTCCCGCTCGCCCCATCTTCGGCCGCTTGTCGCGGTCGCGGTCGCCGCCTGCGCCGAAGACCGAGATCACCCTGCCCTCGCTGAGGCGGCGCGCGGCCCGCAGCACGTTCTCCAGCGAGTCGGGCGTGTGGGCGTAGTCGACGAGGACGGTGAAGCCCTGGCCCTCGTCGATCGGCTCGAACCGTCCCGGCACCCGGCCGGCGCGGGCGAGACCGGCGGCGGCGATCTCCGAGCCGACCCCGATCGCCTCCGCCGCGGCGAAGGCGCCGAGGGCGTTGGCGACGTTGAAGTGCCCGGGCAGCGCCGTCCGCAGGTCGATCTCGCCGACGCTGAAGCGGGCGCCGCCAGCGTCGAAGCTGACGTCGCGGGCGCTGTAATCGGCCTCGGCCCCCTCGGCAGAGAAGGTGACGCACTCGAATTCATCGGCGAGCCGGCGCCCGTAGGGGTCGTCGACGTTGACGATCGCCGTCTTCGGCCCCATCTCGAAGAGCTTGCGCTTGGCGAGGAAGTAGTCCTCCATGTCCTTGTGGAAGTCAAGGTGGTCCTGGGTGAGGTTGGTGAAGATCGCCACCTCAAAGTGGATCGCGTCGGCGCGGTGCAGGGTCATCGCGTGCGAGGAAACCTCCATCACGCAGGCCTCGTCGCCGCCCTCGAGCATCGCCCGGAAGGTCGCCTGCAGCTCGATCGCCTCCGGCGTCGTCCGCACCACTTCCTTCTCCACCCCGCCGACGACCTGCTTCACCGTCCCCAGCAACCCACAGGGGAAGTTCGCCGCCTTGAGGATCTCCTGGACCAGGAACGCCGTGGTCGTCTTCCCGTTCGTCCCCGTCACCCCCACCATCCGCAGCTCCGCCGTCGGGTCCCCCCAGAACCGAGCCGCCAAAGGCGCCATCGCCGCCCGCGAGTCCTCCACCACAACCTGCGGCACCGCCAGTTCCGTCAGCTCGCGCTCGACAACCAGAGCCGCCGCACCTTCCTCCACCGCCCGAGCCCCGAACTCATGCCCATCCGCCTTCTCCCCAACCACGCAGAAGAACAAGGTCCCGGGCTCGACCTTGCGACTGTCGTAAGCAAGGTCCTTCACCTCCACGGCGTCGTTCCCGACAGCTCGCGCCCCAGGCAACTCCGCAACCAGCTCCGCCAGTCTCATCATCGAGTGCCCGATTCTAAGAAGGGAGTCGGGTGCCTCATTCCTGGGGCACGCCGAGGTACGGCAGAGCGAATTCCGCGATCTGCCCAAACGCTGGAGCCGCCACCGAGCCGCCGTAGATTTCCCCCTGCGGCTCATCGACGATTACCGCAGCTAGCAGCCGCGGATTGTCAGCCGGCGCAAAGCCGATGAAGGAAGCGACAAAGTTCGTCTCCGAGTAGCCCCCGTCTTCGGCCTTCTCAGCGGTTCCGGTCTTACCGGCGAGGGTGTAGCCGGGGACGCTGACCTCCGAGGCCGTACCGCCCGGCGCCAGCACGCCCTCGAGCATTTCCCGGATATCGGACGCGTTCTGCGGCGAGATCACGCGCTTGCCCTTCGGCTCGTGCACCGGTTCGTCGCCGATCTGCTTGACCAATTGAGGCGGCCGCAGCATGCCGCCGTTGGCGATCGCCGTGTAGCCGGCGACCATCTGAATCGGCGTCACCGAGAGTCCCTGCCCCATCGCCTCGTTGCCGAGGGTCGACCCGGAGTATTCGTCGAGGCCGAGCAGCAGACCCTGCTCCTCGGCCGGGTACTGAATTCCGGTCGGGCGGCCAAAGCCGAAGCGGCGGATCCACTTGTCGAATTTTTCGGCCCCGACCTCGAGCCCGATCGTCGCCGCCCCCACGTTCGAGGAGTGGGCGAGGATCGTCGCCACGCTCATCGTTTCGGTCCCGCGCGGGTGCGAGTCTTCGATCGTGCGGTCGGCGACCTGGAGCACCGGCGGCAGGACGAATTCGGTCGTCGGCGTCACTTTCTTTTCCTCCAGCGCCGCGGCGACGGTGAACGCCTTGAAGGTCGACCCGGGCTCGTAGGTGAAGCCCGTTGCCTTGTTAAGCAGGTCTTCGTTGCTGACTTCGGAGAGGTCGGCGGGGTTGACGGGCGGCCAGTTGGCCATCGCCAGCACCTGCGAGGTGCGCGGGTCGACGACGATCGCCGTCGCTCCCTTCGGCGAATACGCTTCGCCAACGCCGGCCAGCGCCCGTTCGGTTTCCCGCTGGATCAGAGGGTCGAGGGTCAGCTGGACGTCTTCGCCGTCCTCGGCTTCGTCGACGGTTTCCAGCCGGATCGGCTCGCCGAGAGCGTCGTTGACGATCCGCCGCTCGCCGTCCTCGCCGCCGAGCACGTCTTCCTCGCCCGCCTCGAGGCCCGTAAGCCCCTCGTTTTCGGAACCGACGGCGCCGATCACCTGCCCCGCCATCTCGCCCTGGGGGTAGGCGCGGCGGCTGTCGGGAAGCTGGCCGATCCCTTCGATGTCGAGCGCTTTCACCTTCGCCGCGGTGCCGAGGTCGGCTTTTTTCGCCAGGTAGGAGAAGCCCCCTTCGGCGGTCAGCGCTTCCAGTACGTCGCCCTTGGGCTGGTCGAGGATCGGCGCCAGGCGCGCCGCGGCGGCCGGCGGGTTTTTCACCTGGTAAGGGGTGGCGAAAATCGTCGCCGCGTCTTCGGAAGCGGCGAGCTTGTTACCGCTGCGGTCGAGGAGGTCGCCGCGCAACCCGGGGACGGTGACGACTTCGGTCTGCTGGTAGGTCGCCTGCGAGGCGAGGCTCGCGCCCTGCACTCCCTGCAACCAGAAGGCGCGACCGACGATGAGAAGGAAACAGAGGAGGAAGCCGCCGAAGAGGAGCCCGATCCGACGCTCGACCAAGCGCATCGGCGGTGTGACCTAACCCCCGGCGGCCGCGAGGCGGGCGGCAGCCGTGGCGAGGTCAGCGGGCTCGTATTCGATCACCCTCGGGTCTTCCGTGGTCGGCATCGCAAGCCCGGCCGAAGCGGCCTCACCGCGGATGCGGGCGGTGCTGTAGTGCTCGGCCTCGCGTCCCCCGAGCATCGAGTTCTCCTGTTCCAGCGCGGTGATCTGCTCGTCGATCTTGCCGGCCGAGGCGGCGAAGCTGAGGGTGGCGACGTTGAGGGCGACGATGCCGACGAGGAGGACGCCGAGGACGCCGATCCAGGCGCGACCGCGGGTCATTCGCACCATCAGGCTCGAATCGGGGAGCCCGCGGACGGCGACCGCGGTGCGGCCGGCGGCGACTGCAAGCTTGGGACGGGCGGTGGCGGGCGCGCGTTTCGGCGCCGGTTTGCGGGCGGGTGCGCGACGGGCGGGGGTCCTCGCCGGCGCCGGGACGGCGCGGGTTCGGGTCGGTTTGCGCGTCGGTGCTTTGCGTTTCGGCGGTTTCGTCCGCGAGGGCGCGGGCGCCGGGGCGGCGGTGCTACGGCGGGCGGGAGCGGCGACGGCCATCAGCCGGTCTCCCCCACGGTCTGCGCCTCGGCGATCTTCCGCGCCGCCCGCAGGTGCGCCGAACGCGAACGCGGGTTGCTCTCGGCCTCCTCCGGGCTCGGCGAGATCGCCCGCCGCGTCAGCAGCTCGGCCTCGGGCTCATGGCCGCAGACGCAGACCGGCAACTCGGGCGGGCAGACGCAGCCACGCGCTTTCTCGGCCAGGAACTGCTTCACCGGCCGGTCCTCGAGCGAGTGGAAGGAGATCGCGGCGAAGCGGCCGCCGAGCTTGAGCTGCTCCCAGGCGAGGGGCAGCGCCTCGGCCAGCGCCTCGAGCTCGCCGTTGACGGCGATCCGGATCGCCTGAAAGCTGCGCTTAGCGGGGTGGCCGGCGCCGAAGCGGGCAGAGGCGGGCATCCCGGCCTTGATCGCTTCGACCAGCTCGCCGGTGGTCGCCAGCGGTCGGCGGCGGACGATCTCGCGGGCGATCCCGCCGGCGTGGCGCTCCTCGCCGAAGCGGCGCAGGACTTTGGCGATCCGCGCCTCGGGCCACTCGTTGACGAGGTCGGCGGCGGTGAACTCCTGCCGCGTGTCCATCCGCATGTCGAGCGGCGCGTCATAGGAATAGGAGAAGCCCCGCTCGCGCGCGTCGACCTGCATCGAAGACATCCCCAGATCTACATAAACCATGTCTGGGCGTATCCCTTCGCCCTGCAAGGCGCGAAGTCCTGCTGCGAAGTCGCTGCTTATGAAGAGCGTCCGGCAGGGGGCCTCGGCGGCGAAGCGGTTGAAGCGCTCCTTCGCGGCGGGGTCGCGATCGATCCCGATCAGCGTCCCCTCCGGCCCGATCAGCTCGGCGACCTGACGGGCGTGGCCGCCGCCGCCGAAGGTGCAGTCGACGGCAGTCTGCCCCGGCTCCGGCGCCAGCAGCGAGACGAGCTCGGGCGCGAGGACGGGCTCGTGCTCGCTCATGACCACCTCCAGTGGGCTGGCAACGGCGGCGACGGGACGATTTCCGGATAGGTAGTCCGGTTTTCGGCCCGTCGGCGTATGGGATGGGAGATTCTGGGCCGCAGCATTCAGTCTCATGATCACGCGCTCCCGGCGGAAGCCAAGCCCTCGGCGATTTCGGGGGCGGCGGCATCGAGCTCTTCCTCCTGCTTGGCCCAGGCGTCCGCGTTCCAGATCTCCAGGTACTCGCCGGCGCCGATGACGACGCAGTTGCCGTCGAGGCCGGCGTGTTCGATCAGCGGCTTGGGGACGCGGATGCGACCGGCCGAGTCGAGCTTCTCGTCGAAGGAGCCGCCGTGGAAGCGGCGGCGCAGCGCCCGGGCGTCGCGGCCGAAGGGGCTGTGGGGCGAGAGGAACCGGTCGGAGAGCTGCTCGAACTCGCTGGTCGTGTGCACCCAGACGCAGGGGTCGAAGCCCTTGGAGAGAACGATTCCGTCAGCCAGAGAAGCCCGGAAGCGGGAAGGAACCGTGAGCCGGTCCTTGGAATCGAGGCTGTGCTCGTAGAGACCCCTGAACGCCACTGC
>Ga0207709_10002136_pt1 | contig 12668 bp, 9 predicted proteins | sample KBSM34metaG_FD_184397 | JGI IMG/M metagenome (GOLD analysis project Ga0207709, IMG submission 184397) | Miscanthus rhizosphere microbial communities from Kellogg Biological Station, Michigan, USA - KBS M3-4 metaG (SPAdes) (version 2) | ecosystem: Host-associated > Plants > Roots > Rhizosphere >...
TACGAATCTGGAGGAGATCGCCCGCGCATACGGCATAGCTGACACGGAGATCATCGCTCTGCCGACCGCCCTGCTGGTGTCGTCCGGCACCGGCGGTCGGCTTCGGACCAGGGCCGTTACCAGCGGCCGCCAGCGGCTGCGGCTGCACCAGATCGAGGAGCTCGATGACGTTGTCAGGGTCGCGCGCACCGGTCGGATCGATCCCCGGTGGGCCCACGATCAGATCGTGGCGATTCGTACCCGGCCCCCGCCCTTCGGTCCGTCGATGCAGGTGCTCGGTCAAGTGCTCGCTACGGTCGGCCTCGCCGTCCTGCTCGGCAGCTCCTGGCTTGGGATCGTGGTGGCTGCCGGACTCGGCGGCCTGACCGGGGCCCTGCTGCTCGCCGGAAGCCGTGTGCCGCCCCGGTTCCAGGTCCTGCTGACGGTCGCTGCATCGTTCAGCGTGTCGCTCGTAGTCTTCCTGCTGTCGCGGACCGGCCTCGACTTCGACGTCGCCCCCAGCCTGATCGCCCCGCTTGTCACACTGTTGCCCGGAGCGCTGCTGACCACCTCGGTGATCGAGCTGGCGACCGGCCAGATGATCTCCGGTGCCGGGCGACTGGCGGCCGGGGCCGCCCAGCTCGTGCTGCTGGGCCTCGGCATCCTCGCCGCGGGCGCTCTCGTCGGGGTACCCGCGTTCGACCTGACGGCGACCAAGCCGGCGCTCGGCGTCCTTGGCCCCTGGCTCGCCGTCGGCGTGTTCGGCGTCGGCATCGTGATGAACCTATGCGCGCGTCCGAGCTCCCTCGGCTGGATCCTCCTGGTCCTGTATGTGGCATACGGCGGCCAGGTTCTGGGAGGCCTGTTCTTCGGCGGCGTGCTGTCCGCATTCGTGGGCGCGGCCGTGATGACCCCGGTGGCCGATCTGGTCGCCCGGCAGCGAACCGGGCCACCGGCGATCGTCAGCTTCACACCGGCGTTCTGGCTCCTTGTCCCCGGTGCGCTCGGCCTGGTCGGCGTCGCGGCCTTACTCAACGGTGATAGCGCCGGCACCACGACCCTGATCACCACAGTGGAGACGATGGTGGCGATCGCCCTCGGCGTCCTGGTCGGGCGTGCCATATCCATCATCGTGTCCGCGCGCGAGGGTCGAGGCGGCCCCCCCGCCGACAACCTCGAGGTGACACCTCGCCATGCACTACCGCCCGGCGCTTAGTGGACTCGTTCGTCACCAACACTTGCCTTCTCAGGACGACCCGGGCGATCAGAACCATACTGGTCGTCACTAAAATCGGCTCCAGCAAGCCGGACAGTATTTTTCCCAATCTGGTAAATAGTCGGATCCGCCCTGCGGGAGGCGCTTCAAACTTCAGCACAAGAGACCAAGCCCTGGACTCCCAGGGATCCTGGCCCGCGGGTCGGCAGCTCACGAGCATGCTCGATGGAGGCCGGAATCAAGGGCCTGAATTAAGGAGGGAGCGGGTATGGCCGGGTTGGTGGTTGGTGTGCCGAAGGAAATCAAGGACAAGGAAGGTCGGGTATCGGTGCAGCCCGACGGCGTTGCCGAGCTGGCCTACCACGGCCGGGAGGTCACCGTCCAGGCCGGCGCCGGGTCGGGCAGCGGGTTTCCGGACGCCGAGTACGTTGCAGCCGGCGCGCGGGTTGTCGGCACCGCAGACGAGGTGTTTGCCGCTGCGGACTTGATCGTCAAGGTCAAGGAGCCAATACCTGAGGAATATGACCGGTTCCGCCCGGCGCAGCAGCTGTTCACCTACCTGCACCTAGCAGCCGACCGCCGGCTCACCGAGTTCCTCCTCGACCGACGCATCGACTCGATCGCCTACGAGACCGTACAGACCGCAGACGGGCGACTGCCGCTGCTCACCCCGATGAGCGAGGTTGCCGGGCGGATGGCTGTCCAGGCCGCCGCCCACCACCTGGAAAGTTCCGCCGGCGGGGCGGGCCTGCTGCTGGGCGGGGTCCCCGGTACGCCGGCTGCGAAGGTCACCATCATCGGCGGTGGCGTCGCCGGAACCGAGGCCGCCAAGATGGCGCTCGGGTTACGGGCGATCGTGCGGGTGCTGGACACCAACGCGGCGCGCCTGTCCTACCTCTCCGATGTGTTCGGTGGCCGGCTTGACCTGGTAGTTCCGAACCGGGCGCGGACCGCGGCGTACGTGACCGAATCCGATGTGGTGATCGGCGCCGTCCTGGTCGCCGGTGCGAAGGCGCCGAAACTGGTTACCCGCGACATGATCAAGAGCATGCGGCCTGGCAGTGTGGTGGTTGACATCGCTATCGACCAAGGCGGCTGCTTCGAGACCAGCCGACCGACCACGCACTCCGAACCGACCTACATCGAAGAGGGTGTGGTGCACTACTGCGTCGCCAACATCCCCGGCGCTGTCGCGCGTACCTCCACCCTCGCGCTCACCAGTGCCACGCTGCCGTACCTGGTCCGCGTCGCGACGGACGGGGTAGCCGGCGCGGCCGCGCGTGATCCAGTCCTAGCAAAGGGGCTGACCACTCTCGGCGGCAAACTGGTCTCCCGACCGGTGGCCGAGGCACACGGCCTCCTCCACCAGGACCCAGCCCCCCTCCTACCAGCGGGCCAAGCGACAGACCCGATTCCAACCTGATTCCTCGCAGCGCGCACTTCGCGTACAACAACGCGCGCAAAAAGAGGACCAGACCGCGTCCAGATCCCGGGCTGGGGGAGTGAATGGGTGATCGACGTTACACCTGCGCTTGGCCCGGCCCAGACAAAACACGGAGGCCAATGATACTGGTGGGTTTGTCTGACAGAAGTCCGCGGAGCCTGGCCATGGCTTCGTCAATGTGCTACTCGAGCGACGGCAGGATTTCGAACCGGGCAAGGTCTTCTGGTACTCCGATGTCAGTGCTCACCTGGCGGCGGCGGTGCTCGCAGCCGCCCTGGACGGGCCGACGGCGACCGTCCTCGGACGGTTCTGGACTACGCCAGGGAGAAACTCTTCGATCCGCTGGACATCCCGACCACCCGGCATTCTCGCGGGAGACGCTCCGTTCGTTCACGTTGACGCCGGTCGGCAGCCGGGCGCGACGGCGAGGAAGTTGTTCTCGGATCTTCATCATGTCCGGCGCAGTGAGCTGCAGGCCGTTGTAGAACTCATTCGAGGCCCGGCGTTGGACCCGGATCGGTTGCGATTCTGGCGGAACTGTTGGGCGCGGTCTAATCGACTAGCGGCCGCGTGCTGTTGCGTAGCGTTGCATGAAGAGTGCTTCAGCCAGCGCCATTGACTGTATTTCGCTGGGAGCGACACTCTCATTCGGGGCGTGGATGAGTGCCGTTGGCTCCTCGACCCCAATCATGATCAACTCGGCGTCGGGATAGGTATCGGCGAACACATTGCACAGCGGAATCGATCCGCCCTGCCCCAGGGTGGTCATAGGCGTTCCGTAAGCGTCATTCATGGCGCTGGCCATCGCCTCGTACGCCGGCCCGTCAACCTTTGCCATGAACGGTTCACCGTCGCCCTCGAGCTCAACTGTGACCCGGACACCCCAGGGAGCCACCGCTTGGAGATGGTCAGCAAGGGCCGTGTACGCCAGGCCGGGCTCGATGCCCGGTGGAATGCGCAAATTGAGCCGAGCAGCCGCATCAGGTGCGATGGCCGCCGTTGATCCGAGGACTGGCGGACAGTCGATGCCGAGAATGGTGATCGCGGGACGCGCCCACAACATGTCGCTGACACTGCCATCTCCCAGAAGCGATGCGCCATCGAGCAGGCCAGCGTCACTTCGGAACTGCTCAGGCGGATACGGCTCGCCCGTCCAGGTCTCGCTGTTGTCCAGCCCGGTGATCGTCGTGTTGCCCTCGTCATCGCGTAGCGTCGCCAGCATTGCGACAAGCGCGGCAAGTGCATCGGGTGCAGGCCCTCCGAACATGCCAGAGTGCACTTCCGAGCGCAGAGCCTCGACTCGAACGATGACGTTGACCAAGCCGCGCAGGCTCACCGTGGCCGCCGGACGACCCACCGCCGCATTGCCGGTGTCGCAAACCAAAATGACATCGGAGCGCAACAGGTCGGCGTTCTTCGGTACGAAGTCCTCCAGACCACCGGTGCCTTGTTCCTCGGATCCTTCAACGACCAGCTTCAGGTTCACCGGTATCTGATCACCCAGAGCGCGCAGGGCAGCCAAGTGAACGACTATGTTGCCTTTGCAGTCGGCCGCGCCACGGCCGTACCAACGTCCGTCCACCTCGGTGAGCTGGAACGGCGGAGTTCGCCACGAAGCCTCATCGAGAGGCGGCTGAACGTCGTAGTGCGCGTACAGCAGGACGGTACGTGCCGTGGTGTCGGAGCATGGCCGGGATCCGACGACGGCCTGGCTCCCATCGGCGGTCTCAGCAAGGTGGGCATCGGAAAAACCGAGCTCGGAGAACTTTCCAAGAACCCACTCGGCGGCTGCCGCGCACTCCTCAGGCGGGAATTGCCGGGCGTCAGCTACCGACCGGATCGCGACGAGCTCACCGAGCTCGGTTCGGGCCTGCTGCATCAAGCCGGCAATGCGCTCCCGCAGTTCCATGTCCTGCTAGCCGCCGGCTACTGGGGCCGTCTTAAGCTTCTCCACCAGCTGCTGGAATTGCGGCAGTTGGTCCGGGCAGTAGATCTGGATCACTAGCAGCTCTCCCTTGAAGATCCTGCTGTCGACGACGACCGGACGAATTCCGGGTCCGCCCGCGCCGTTGGTGAGCTGGCTGAACAAGAGCGCCTTACGCAGCGCACTCGCCGGATCCTTGCAGATCGCCCCACCGTCATCACCGAGCACGCGCACGATCTGCTCCTGCGACGGGACGACGCGTACACCGGCCTTCTGCAGCGCGGCGATGAACTGGTTGGCCTTGTCCTGGGCCTGCTGGCTCGACTGCGCCGAACGGTAGAAGATAAAGCAGATGATCAATAGCAGCACCAGCGCGACCGTGATCACGATATAGGTGATCCTGCGGTGCTTCTGGGTCGATGTCTCCTCCACCGTGCTCATGACGGGCTCACCTCCGCCTGCTCAGGCTGCTTCCACGACGGTTTGCGGAACCTGTAGAACAGGAACGGCACAAGGAGACCGAGTCCAAGGGCGCCGGCCGCCACGATGACGAAGTACACGCCACCGCTACCGGACTCGATCTGCGACGGTGGGATGAAGCCGATGAGCAGGGCCGCCAACGATGCAGCGAACCCGACCCCGCAGAGAGCACCGAGGATGGGCGCCCGGTAACCGCGCGGATGGTCCGGCTCCTTGCGACGCAGCCGGACAGCCGCCACGAACATCAGCAGATACATGATCAGATAGACCTGGGTGGTGATCACCGAGAAGATCCAGTACGCGCTGGAGACGGTCGGGACCAGAGCGTATCCCAATCCGATCAGGGTCGTGATCACACCTTGGGTGACCAAGATGTTCTGCTGAACCCCGTTCTTGTTCATCTTCTGCAGGAACGGTGGCAGGTATCCCTCCTGCCGCGAGATCAGCAGCAGGCCTTTTGACGGGCCAGCCAGCCAGGTCAACATCCCGCCCAGCGAGGCGGTCACTATCATCAGGCCGAAGATCGGGGTCAGCCACGCAATACCGAAGTGCGCGAAGATCTCCTCGAAGGCCTGCATGATCCCGGCAGTGAGCGAGAGCTGCTCGGCCGGCACCACCCAGCTGATCGCCAACGCGGGCAGAATGAAGATCAACATCACCAGCCCCGAAGCGAAGAAGATCGCCTTTGGGAACTCTTTTGGTGCGTTGCGCAGTGATGAGACGTGCACCGCGTTCATCTCCATGCCCGAGTAGGACAAGAAGTTGTTGACGATCAGCACCAAACTCGAGATCCCCGCCCACGCAGGCAGCAGGTTGCTTGCCGTCATCGGCGCCGCCGACGGGTTGCCCTGCCCGAGGAAAACAGCCCCCAGCAAGACCAGCACCGCACCAGGGATCAGGGTCCCGATGATCAAACCACCGCTCGCCAGGCCGGCGACACCCTTGGTCCCCCGCGAGGAAACCCAAACCCCGGTCCAATACACAACCACGATCACGATCGCGGTCCACACACCACTGGAGGCAAGTTCAGGATTGATCACATAGGCCAAGGTGCTCGCCACGAACCCCAGCAGCGTCGGATAGTAGAAGATGGTCATCGCGAACTGGCACCAGACAGCCAAGAAGCCCATCGGCTTGGAAATCCCGCGAGCCACCCAGTTGTACACCCCGCCCTCATAGCCCGAAGCCAACTCGGCGGACACCAAGGATGTCGGCAGCAGGAAAATGATGGCCGGGACGACATACAAGAAGACGCACGCCAGACCGTAAACGGCCATGGTTGGCGCCGGCCGCAAGCTCGCCACCGACGACGTCGTCATCAAGGCCAGGGCTACCCAAGAGATGTAGGTCACCGCTTTGCGGCGGGCAACCTGCTTCTCGGCAGCTCTGTCAGCAGTGCTGTCTGCAGGCACGTCCATAGCGCTCATGGCGCCGACTCCCATCGCGAACAGAATGCAGCCGGCCCGACACGGCAGGCTTTGTGTGGATGATCGCCGGCAATTGATTGCCACGCTCGACATGGCATAACTTCATCGCCTCCCAGTAGGAGCCCGATCTGGAATACCACCATCGTGATGCCGCCTCGAAAGCGTAGGCGTCACCCCACTGGGGTGAATTCTCCGATCACTTGCGAAAAACTTAGCGGCCAAGTTCGTGAAATTACTCGACGACTCGCAGACCATGATCGGTGTTATTCAGCCGCCGGCCGCCGTCGGTCGTGACGGTCACAATGTCCTCGATCCGAACCCCGAACCTGCCTGCGAGATAGATTCCCGGTTCCACAGAGAAGCACATGCCTGGCACGAGCGGCTGCTCTTCACCCTCGACCATGTACGGCGGCTCGTGAGTGGTGACTCCGATCCCATGACCGGTGCGATGAATGAACTGCTCGCCGTATCCCGCCTCCGTGATCACCTTCCTGGCGGCCCGGTCAATTTCTTGGCAACTCACGCCGGGCCGTACCGCATCGACACCGGCCTGCTGCGCCTGCCGAACGATCTCGTGGACTTGACGAATCTCCGAAGTTGGTTCTCCGACGCAAACCGTGCGCGTGGTATCGGACCCATAGCCGTCTCGGAGCCCACCAAAGTCCAGGACGATCGCGTCACCGGGCTCGATCACCCGGTCCCCCGCCTCATGATGCGGATTGGCCCCATTGGGACCAGACCCGACGACGGTGAAGTCGACTTGTTCGTGTCCGAACTCTCGCAACAAATCAGCAAGATCAGCAGCGACCTCGGTCTCTAGCCGGCCGGCGAAGCGCCTCTGGACGATCTCCCCATAGGTCGAGTCCGCCGCTGCCCCGGCCGCAGCGAGTCGCATCAATTCGTTCTCGTCCTTGACCGCACGCATCATCGGGAGACACTCGGTGAGCGACCGGTAGCTCGATCGTGGTAACACCTGTTCCAGACCGAGTAAATGCATGGCCCACGCCGAGTCGGAGATGCCGAACTCACCGTCTGGGCGGAGCAGGGGCCCAGCGACCTCATATGGATCGGTGCCGTCGGTCCAGTCGACCAGCGAGACGCTGCCTGCGCCCTCAGCAGCCTCAGCGTCGGGTCGCTCAAGCACTGGGACGAGGAGGGTCGGCTCATTGTCCGAGGAGAGCACGAGCATCGTCAGCCGCTCAGTGATCGCGGTGGGCTGGTAACCGGTGAGCCAGACCAAATCCGGGCCAGGTGTCACGATGACCCCAGCAAGTCCTTTATTTACCGCGGAGCTCGCCACGCGGCGCATCCGCACTGCGAAGTCCTCGTTGGTGAATGGAGGGGGTCCCGAAGGATTAGTCGTCGTCATTGAGACCTCCTTCCTGCGTCAACCCTTAGAGATCACCGCGATGCGCGCATCACCCGGCCAGGGTGATCAGGGCCGTGTGAGGGCAGCCAGCCAATATCCCCCATCAAGGGTGATGCCCGCAGGGCCCGAATGAGGTTTGACTCGGTGCATGTGTAGATGGATGGCGTACTCCGGAGACCCGATCCTCGCTGAAGAGCTGCTGTTCAAACCTCAGCACTCGATCATCGACCAGAGCCTCCATTCCCGAATGGGCGCCACAACCACCAACGGCGACGGCTTCGGGATCGGCTGGTACGGCGAGGGCGTCGAGCCGGCATTGTTCAAGAGCATCGAACCAGCGTGGAACGACTGGAACCTGCGTGAGCTTGCAGGCCAGGTCCGTACGCCACTGCTGTTCGCCCACATTCGGGCGTCGACCGGTACGCCGGTGCAGCGCTCCAACTGCCATCCATTTCGTCATGATCGCTGGCTCTGGATGCACAACGGCGCACTTCGTGACTTCCACAACACCAAGCGAGACCTCATGATGGCGGTGGACCCCTCACTATATCTAGACATCGAGGGCTCGACCGACTCCGAAACCTTGTTCTTCTTGGCGCTGACGTTCGGTTTGACTGACGATCCATTCGACGCTGTCGCGCGGGCCATCGGCTTCGTAGAAAAAGTTGGCCATGATCACGGAGTTGAGTACCCGTTCCAGGGAACCGTGGCCACGAGCGACGGGGAGTCCGTCTGGGCCTTCCGCTACTCCAGCGAGGGAAAGAGTCGTTCGCTGTTCTTCTCCACCAGCGTCGCAACGCTACGTCAACTGCATCCCGAGGTCGAGATCCTGCACACCTTGGGCGAGGAGACCAGATTGGTCGTCTCTGAACCACTCGGTGATCTTCCGGGAGCGTGGAACGAAGTCCCCGAGTCCTCGGCCGGCGTGGTCCGTCCAGGCACCGATGAGATGCGCTCCTTCCAGCCCATCGCCCCCTGAGAGCACCCCGCCCACTCTCCCGGAGACGCCGACCTGGCGGGGTCTCCATTCAGACCTGCCATGGAGAGGCCGATGACGACGTCGCAGACGCGTCTCCTGCGGGCCGCCGTTGTCGCGCTAGTTGCCATCCTGGCGGCCAGCTGCGCTGGGCAACCAAGAGCCTCCTCTCCGTGGCCTTCGCAGAACCACAGCTGTCCGTCATCAGGCCCGGCGCCGCCAGAGGGCTGTTGGCAAATGATCTTGCCATTGGGAAGCGGAGGCTTTCCGGCCATACCGGGTTCGCAGAATGAGCCATTGTGGGAGCCGGGGCGTTTCCCCCTTACCCTCGCTCCTCACATCGCGTACGACGATGCGCTGTGGATGGTTTCCCAAACTCGCGCCTACTCCTCCCCCGACGGTTTGACGTGGACGGAACACGCCAAGACCGATTGGGGTGAACGGATCTACGAGTCGATCATCTACTTCAAGGGTCGAATGTGGATGTACGGAGGCCTGGATTATCAGGCTCGTACCTTCTTGAACGACATCTGGTCCTCCGCCGATGGCGTTACGTGGTCAAAAGTCGGCAACGCGGCTTGGTCCCCGCGAGGTAGCCACACGGTCGTCGTCTATCGCAACCGGCTATGGCTGATCGGAGGCGCTAATCACATTGCGGATGATCGCTCAACAGACGGCTTTTTGAACGACGTCTGGGTGTCGGATGATGGCACCTCCTGGACACAGGTCACGCACGCCGCACCCTGGACGCCGCGCGACAAGGCCGGCGTCGTCGTCTTCCAGGACGGGCTCTACATCCTCGGCGGCCAGGACATGGCTGACGTATGGCGCAGTTCGAATGGCCGCGATTGGACGCCACTGGTTACTGAGGCCAATTGGCGAGGACGCCACGACTTTGCCCGGGTCGCGTACGACGGCAGGCTCTGGGTGTTCGGCGGTTGGAAGGACCGCTCCACCGATGCCCTGAATGACGTGTGGGACTCCTCTGACGGGATGAGCTGGAGTCGTCAAGTTGATCACGCCCCCTGGGCACCTAGATCACCAATCAGCGTGGTCTTTCACGACAAGATCTGGATCTACAGCGGTAAGCACACCGGATTCGACGACAACTGGGGCGGTGATCTTTGGCAGATGACGACCGGCACGATGCCAACTGGCTGACCGGGACTCCATACTGCTCTCTGCGAGCGTCAGTAGGCGCCCGCTGGTGATCGGAGGAACGATGAGCGGAACACTCTTTTCGTTTCGCGAGGAGTGACGACGACACCAGCTTCCATGGGCGCCGCGCGAGCAGAGAAACTATGGGCGTGCCGATTCGATTTCCGATCACGACAAGGCGATTGACCATCAGGCCCATGCGCCTCGACGACGCTGAGGCGTTGCTCGCGGTCTATGGCGATGTCGAGACAATGCAGCATCTGAACTCGGAGTTACCCGCCACTGTCGACCAGGCCCGAGAATGGGTGCAGACCAAGATCGACCTCTTTGAGCGTGATGATCAATTGAGCCTCTGGACCGTGATTCACAGCGAATCCGGGCAGATTGTCGGCGATGTCGGCTTGCAGCATGAGGACTATGGCGCCGGGCCCGTGGTCGGTATCGGCGGCCGGGGCAACCGCCATTTCTGGCGTCAAGGAATGGGCTTCGAAGCTGCGAGTGCGACCATCGACGCCGGATTCGAGCAACTAGAGCTTGCGGTCATTGGAGCCGAAACCCGGCGAGAGAATCGTCCGGCCCAGGCATTGCTCAGCAAGCTGGGCATGCAACCGGCCGGGACGAATACCCAGGGATGGCCGATCTACATGATCACTCGCTCCGAATGGCTGGCTCGGCGCAACCCCTAGCCCGCCAGACGCTTCATTCGCGCAACCGGTCAGCTACAACAACATCCAGCGCAGATGTCGTGTTGTCACCGACCGGTTGCTCGATGAAACTGCTACTCCACGACGAGGGCTCGGGCCTCCCAGCGGCCCTCACCCAGCAGTGTGAGCTCGTTGCTGTGCAGCGTCTCCAGACTGCTCCGATGGCCGACGCTGATGATCGTGCAGTCGGGCATCCGTTCGCGTACCAGCCCGTAGATGGCGTGCTCCATACCCTCGTCCAGGGCAGAAGTGGTTTCGTCGAAGAAGGCCAGCGCTGGCCGCGAGATCAGGATGCGGCCGAAGGCAAGCCGTTGCTGCTCGCCGGGTGAGAGCGTCTTCGACCAATCAGTCTCCACGTCCAATCGGTCTGCTAGATGCCCGAGCTGGACCGCCCGCAGGATGTCGGCAGCCACGTCGTCGCTGAGAGTCTCGGCAGGAGCAGGGTAGGCCAGCCCGGTCCGCAACGTGCCGAGCGGCAGGTAGGGCGCCTGTCCGCAGAACATCGCCTGCCCATCCATCGGCCGGTCGATGGTTCCGTCAACGTACGGCCATAGGCCAGCCAGGCTACGGAGCAGGGTCGTCTTGCCGCTTCCTGATGGCCCCTTGACCAGCAGTGACTCCCCACTGCGGAGGTCGAGATCGAGATCGGTCAATAGGGGCGTGCCGTCGGGCAGCCGTACGTCGAGGTCACGGACCCCAAACCCATCGGGTCGTTCCTCAGTCTGTGCCACCGGCAAGGCGCGAGCCTCCTCGTTGGCGTCGAGCAGCTGGGTGAGCCGGTTCAGTGAGGCCTTGTAGCTGGCGAAGTCGTCATAGGCCAAGCGGAAGAACGACAGCGAGCCTTCAACTTGCCCAAAAGCCTGCGCCGTCTGCGTGACGTCGCCGAGAGTGATCTGCTGACTGAAGAATCGCGGCGCCTGAATGACCACAGGAAAGATCACCGCGATTTGGCTGATCGCCAGGTTGAATCCCTGAAACTTAAGGCTCCGATAGACAATGGCCCAGGTGTTGGCGATGACAGCCACGAAGCGACCCATCAGACCGGTGTTCTCGACTTGCTCGCCTCGATAGAACGCGATGTTCTCCGAGTTGTCCCGGATCCGGACGAGGTTGTAGCGGTACGAAGCCGTGAGCAGCTCATTGAGAAAGTTCAGCCGGATCAGCGGCCGGCCGATCCGAAATGCCAGGACCGTCGCGATGATCACGTAGATGAAGGCAAGAAACACCATGGCGCGCGGGATCTGGAGGCCGAAGACGGTGAGCGGACCGGACAGCGACCACAAGATGATGGTGAAGGAGACCAGCGACACGGACGAGGACACCGCTCCCAAAGCCAAGGACTGCGAGTCGTCGGCGTAGGACGTGATGTCTTGCTGAATGCGCTGATCGGGGTTGTCCACTGGATCTCTGACGAACCGCATGCGGTGATAGGCCGTGCCACCCAGCCAGTCACCAACCATGCGCTGATTCAGCCAGAGCCGCCAGTGAATGATCTGTGCCTGGCCGACCCAGAAGCTAAAAAGCACCAAGATCACATTGACCGCCGCCAGAACCCCGAAGATCGCGATGTACTTCCAGAAGGTTGGCGCGTCGAGGTTCTGCAGCGCTGTGTACAGACCGTTGCTCTGGTAGGTGAGCAGGACATCCAGCCGGACCGACATCACGGTCAGCAGCAGCAATAACGCGACTGTCAAGATCGGCCGCCAGGCGATCCAGCCGCGAGCCCGCGGGATGAAGTACATACCTGACAGCCGCCAGAATTGCTTGGCCCAGCGCGCTCGCTTGAGCAGCAACCACGCAATCAGCACGAAGCCGATGACAACAAAAACAAAAACCTTTGCAATCCACAACAGACTCGTCAGCCATTCGGTTGACCAGTTGATCTCCATCCATCCTCCAAGAAGCTTCGTGACCCTGCCGAAGTGGCGCTTACCTTACGCTCTCGGCGCTTGTGAGAGATATTCGGTGACACTTCAGCAGACGGCTGAACA
>Ga0207709_10002137_pt1 | contig 12664 bp, 10 predicted proteins | sample KBSM34metaG_FD_184397 | JGI IMG/M metagenome (GOLD analysis project Ga0207709, IMG submission 184397) | Miscanthus rhizosphere microbial communities from Kellogg Biological Station, Michigan, USA - KBS M3-4 metaG (SPAdes) (version 2) | ecosystem: Host-associated > Plants > Roots > Rhizosphere >...
TGCTGAGGCCGCCGGCGTCGGGAAAGACGGTCAGGCTGTTGCCGCGGTAGGGAGTCGAGGTGAACACGTCGACGAGCTGGAACTGCATCGCCACGACGCTACCCGGGCGCCCTAGTCCATACGGCCGGCGTCGATCAGCCGAATGACGGCCGTGCCCTCCTCGTCGGAGCCCTCCAAGTCGACCTCCGCGTCGAATCCCCAGTCGTGGTCTGCGGCCGGGTCGTCCAGGATCTGCCGTACCCGCCAGACGCCGGGCTGGCGGTCGAAGATCAGCAGCGCCGGGCCCCGGGCGTCGGCGCCGATGCCCACATCGTCGTGCTCGGCGAAGTAGGCGCCCATGGCTGCCTCCCAGCGCTGGGCCGTCCACCCGGTGGCGGCGTCCAGTACGCCGAGGTCGTGCCAGCGCCGCCGCGCAAGCAGCTCCACGCGCCGGAACAGCGCATTGCGGACCATCGCGGTGAACGCCCGCTCGTTCCCGGTCAGGGGGCGCGGGCGGGCCGGCACCGCCACCGCCGCGTCGAAGGGCTGGTCGGGGCTGGTGAGCTGCTCCCACTCGTCGAGCAGGCTCGAATCAACCTGGCGCACAAGCTCTCCGAGCCATTCAACGATGTCGGTGACCTGTTCGGTCCGCGCGGCGACGGGCACCCCGGAACGCAGCGCCTTGAACGCGTCGGACAGGTAGCGCAGCACCGCCCCCTCGGAGCGGGTCAGCCCGTAGACGCTGACGAACTCCCGGAAGGTGAACGCGCGCTCCCACATCTCGCGCACAACGGACTTCGGCGACAGTTGCCCGTCGGCGGCCCACGGGTTGCTTTGCAGGTACACCGCGAAGGCATGTCCGAGCAGCTCGTCGAGCGGCCGAGGATAGGTGACCTCGTCGAGCAGCTCCATCCGCTCGTCGTACTCGATGCCCTCGGCCTTCATGGCCGCCACTGCCTCGCCCCTGGCCTTGTTCAGCTGCGCGGCCAGGATCTGGCGGGGGTCCTCAAGGGTTGCCTCGATCACCGAAACCACGTCGAGCGCATAGGTTTCCGACGTCGGGTCGAGCACATCGACCGCGGCGAGCGCGAACGTCGACAGCGGTTGGTTGAGGGCGAAGTCGCGGGGCAGGTCGACGGTCAGCCGGTAGCGGCGCCCGTCGTCGTCGGCTTCATCGAGCCGCTCCAGGACGCCGGCCTGCAGCAGCGAGCGGGCGATGCCGACCGCCTCGAGGATGTGTTGGAGCTGTCGCTTGCGCGGCTCGTGGTTCTCCGTCAGCAGCCGGCGCATCGCGATGAACGGGTCGCCGGGCCGGTCGGCGACGTCGAGGATCATCGCTGTCGACACCCGCATGTTGCTCTTCAGCGGCTCGGGGGTGGCCTCGATCAGCCGGGTCATCGTCGACTCGCTCCATGGCACCATGCCCTCGGGCACCTTGCGGCGGACCAGCTTTCGGCGCTTCTTCGGGTCGTCGGCGACCTTGGCGAACTGTTTGAGGTTTTCCACCTCGTGGTCGGGTGCCTGGACGACAACGGTGCCCGCGGTGTCGTAGCCGGCCCGCCCGGCCCGCCCGGCGATCTGGTGGAACTCGCGGGCGTTGAGCAGCCGAGTGCGGGTGCCGTCATACTTCGACAGCGCCGAGAAGACGACAGTCCGGATCGGCACGTTGATGCCGACGCCGAGGGTGTCGGTGCCGCAGATGACCTTGAGCAGACCGGCTTGGGCAAGCTGCTCCACCAGCCGCCGGTACTTCGGCAGCATCCCGGCGTGGTGCACACCGATGCCGTGCCGGACCAATCGCGACAACGTGGTCCCGAACGCCGACGAGAACCGGAACCCACCGATCAGGTCGGCGATCGCCTTCTTCTGCTCCTTGGTGCACACGTTCACGCTCATCAGCGCCTGCGCCCGCTCCAACGCGGAGGCTTGGGTGAAGTGAACGACGTAGATCGGCGCCTGCTTCGTGTCGAGGAGATCCTGGATCGTCTCGTGCATCGGCGTCGTCGCGTAATAGTGGTGCAGCGGAACCGGGCGCTCCGCGTTGGCCACCCATGCCGTCGGCCGACCGGTGCGTCCTGTGAGGTCCTCCCGCAGAAACGTGACGTCGCCGAGCGTGGCCGACATCAGCAGGAACTGGGCGTTCGGCAGCTCCAGCAGCGGCACCTGCCAGGCCCAGCCGCGCTCGGGGTCACCATAGAAGTGGAACTCGTCCATCACCACGAGCCCGATGTCCGCGTCGGCGCCTTCGCGCAACGCGATGTTGGCCAGCACCTCCGCGGTGCAGGCGATGATCGGCGCCCCCCCGTTGACCGCCGCATCGCCGGTGAGCATGCCGACGTTGGCCGCACCGAAAATCCCGCAGAGGCCGAAGAACTTTTCGCTGACCAACGCCTTGATCGGGGCGGTGTAGTAACTACGCCTTCCCGCTGCCAGCGCCGCGTACAGCGCGCCGGTGGCCACCAGCGACTTGCCCGAGCCGGTCGGCGTCGCCAGCACCACGTTCGCGCCGCTGACCAGCTCGATCAGCGCCTCCTCCTGCGCCGGGTACAGCACGGTGCCGTTCGCCTCGGCCCAGGCGGCGAAGGACGCGAACAGCTCGTCGGGGTCGGCGCCCTTCGCGCGTAGGGCGGACAGGTCGCCCGAATCGTCGAGCAGGGGAGTATCGGCGGTCATCGTGAGGAACAGCGTGCCTTAACGACCGCCGCCGCTCGCGGGCGATCACGTCTAACGAGCCTCCCCGCGTAGCGCGATCGCCTCGGCGAGACGGTGACTGTTCACCTGCACCACCAGCCGTATCCCGGCTACCCACCGAGACCTGCCGAGAAAGTTGCGTCGGAATAGCTAGGCGTCGTTCTCAATCGTGTGCCGTGCGAATATTCAAGCAGCAAGGCGTAATGGCCGATCTAAGGCATGCGTTGCCAGCCGACTCCGATGGGAATGGCTGCTGACGACTTCCGTTGCTGCAGAGCGCCCTTCGTCAGCGGTCAGTCTCTTTGAGACTTGCCGCATCGGCGCGAAGCAGCGATGGCGGTATCAGGCTCGTCGGACGCGAAGCGCATCCACACAGCGACGGAACAGTGACTCGACCCTCATGAGGCAATCCCAGTAGACGGCCCGCAACGATACGAAACTCGAGCAAGACATCAGTGCCGCTCAAAAAAATGACACAAGTTTGAGACAAACGCTCGACGACATGGCTTGAGACGCCTTGAATAACCACAGGCCAGAGCGTCGCTGTACGACACGGAAACTGCGAACCTACAACCTCCTCAACAATTGTTGAAAGTCAACCGTCACGGGTTGATCGTGTTCTCGCCGACCTGCCTGCCCCATACGTAGTCGATCAGCAACGGTTGGCCGAGTTCGATGTGGTTGTACGGCGCGATGGAGGCGCCGGTGTCCATCACCAGGTACGGCGCGGGCCACAGGTAACGGTTGACGTCCTGCCAACAGCCGGGGCGACCCTCGGGCCCGCCGTGGGCATTCACCCGCGGCAGGTTGTCCGGGTAGACGTACGGATTGGCCGCGCCTGCCAGCGCGCCCGACGCCGTATTCAATGAATAACCGTTTCCGCCAAGCACGGCGGCGGCCCGCTTCTCCACGTCCGAGAACTTGCGGATCGTGCAGAAGATCTCGCCGCTGTAGTCGTCCAACAGCTGGGTCGTCGGGACCAGGTCGGCGGCGCCGCGAACCAGATACGGTCCGCCGCGTTCGAAGCTGTCGCCCGCGTCGTTGCCGAAGCCGACGGCCGCCATCAGGGCCTCGTCGATGTCGGAGCGGTAGGCGTTGAAGGTATGCGCGGTCCGTACCGCGTTCTGCAGCCCCTGCCAGAGATCGGGCGCCGCGTCGGCGTAGACCTCGGCGAGGTCCGCGAGCCCGCGGTTGTCGTCTGCGATCTGCTGCATTTGCGGATTCAGGTCGCCGAGGATCTGATTGCCGTTCTCCAGCGATTCACCGAACCGGTCGCCCAGCCCGGTGAGCGCCTCGGCGGTCGCGGCCAGCGTCTGGTTCAGCTTGATGGGATCCACCTGCTCGGCGATTGACGTGACCGTTTCGAACAGCGTGTTGAACTCGGTTGTCACCGCCGACGCCTCGATCACGTCGTGGGTCGAAATACGTTGTGGTGAAGGGTCTTTCGGAGAGCTAAAGGAGATGTACTTGTTGCCGAACACCGTCGTGGCCCGGATATCGGCTTCAACGTTGGCGGGAATGTACTGGATGTAGCGAGGATTCACGTCCAGGGTGAGTTTGGCCATCGCCGTGCCGCGTTCGTCGACCATGGTGATGTGGGAGACGCGGCCGATCTCCACCCCGTTGTAGGTCACCTTCGACCCCGGTTCCACCACCAGGCCCGCCCGCGGTGAGAGCAGGGTCAGCTTGGTCTTGTCGGTGAGGTCGCCGCGAAACTGTAAGTAGATGAAGGCTCCGACCGCCGCGGCGATCACCACGAGGACCGCGCCCGCCGTTTTGTAAGGCGGTTGATGGCGGTCGACAAGCACTTTGAGACTCTAAGGTATGGCCGCCCGCCGCAATACCGATCCGGCGAAGACCCGCGCCGCCGTGTCGGTCGTTGCCGAGTGGTTGCGCGACAACAGCCTGCCCGAGCCGACGCGGGCCGAGCTCGGTGAGGCGGTGCGGTTGACCGCGCGCACGTTGGCGGCCATCGCACCGGGTGCCAGCGTGGAGGTCCGTGTGCCGCCGTTCGTTGCGGTGCAATGTATTTCGGGACCCGAGCACCGGCGCGGCAATCCGCCCAACGTCGTCGAGACCGATCCACGCACCTGGCTGCTGCTCGCCAGTGGTCTGCTGGACGTCGCTGACGCCGCCGCCAGCGGCGCTCTACAACTCTCCGGTGGCCGCGCAGGCGAGATCGCGCACTGGCTACCGTTGGTGGAGGTTGGTGAGTAGCCGGCGGGCGTCACTGCTTGTCCACGTTGTCCAGTGATTCGCATCACATACCCCAGGCCGTCGAGGTTGTCGCTCGCCATGCGGACAGAAATAGGAATGTCCCGGCCCGCCATGGTCGTTGTGTTCTTCGCGACACCTTGCCGCGATTCCGTGATTAACCCCTGATGACCGTAGACTGAACATGTCTACCCACCCCGCCCTGGGAGAAGCCTTATCGTGACCGGCCCGCAGACCGATCAAGAACCCCGCGAAGAGTGTGGCGTATTCGGCGTCTGGGCGCCGGGCGAAGAAGTCGCCAAACTCACCTACTACGGCCTTTACGCGCTTCAGCACCGCGGCCAGGAGGCGGCGGGCATCGCAGTCGCCGACGGTTCGCAGGTGCTCGTGTTCAAGGACCTCGGCCTGGTCAGCCAGGTCTTCGATGAGCAGACGCTGGCCGCGATGGAGGGTCACGTCGCCATCGGCCACTGCCGCTACTCGACCACCGGCTCCACCACCTGGGAAAACGCTCAGCCGGTGTTCCGCAACACCGCCGCGGGCACCGGCGTCGCGCTGGGTCACAACGGCAACCTGGTCAACGCCACCGACCTGGCCGCCCGCGCCCGCGAGGCCGGACTCCTCGGGACGCGTGGTGCTCCCGCCGCCACGACGGACTCCGACATCCTCGGCGCGCTGCTGGCCCACGGTGCCGCGGACTCCACGCTCGAGCAGGCGGCCCTCGAGCTGCTGCCGACGGTGCGTGGCGCGTTCTGCCTGACCTTCATGGACGAGGCCACCCTGTACGCGGCGCGCGATCCGTTCGGCGTGCGGCCGTTGTCGCTGGGGCGGCTCGACCGTGGCTGGGTGGTCGCCTCGGAGACGGCCGCGCTCGACATCGTCGGCGCCTCGTTCGTGCGCGACATCGAGCCGGGCGAGCTGCTGGCCATCGACGCTGACGGGGTGCGCTCCACCCGCTTCGCCAACCCCGAACCCAAGGGCTGTGTCTTTGAATACGTGTACCTGGCCCGACCGGACAGCACGCTGGCGGGCCGCTCGGTGCACAAGACCCGCGTCGACATCGGCCGCGCGCTGGCGCGCGAGCATCCGATCGACGCCGACCTGGTGATCGGTGTGCCTGAGTCCGGCACCCCCGCCGCCGTCGGTTACGCGCAGGAGTCGGGCATCCCGTACGGGCAGGGCTTGATGAAAAACGCCTATGTGGGGCGGACTTTCATCCAGCCGTCGCAAACGATCCGGCAGCTCGGCATCCGCCTCAAGCTCAACCCGCTCAAAGAGGTGATCCGCGGCAAGCGGCTGATCGTCGTCGACGATTCGATCGTGCGGGGCAACACGCAGCGGGCGCTGGTCCGGATGTTGCGCGAGGCAGGCGCCATCGAGGTGCATGTGCGCATCGCCTCCCCGCCGGTGAAATGGCCGTGCTTCTACGGCATCGACTTCGCCACGCCTGCCGAGCTGATCGCCAACGCCAGCAGCACGGAGGCCAATGGGGGTGAGATGCTCGAGGCCGTCAGGCACGCGATCGGCGCCGACACGCTGGGCTACATCTCCCAGCAGGGCATGATCGCGGCCACCGAGCAGCCGGCATCGCGACTGTGCTCCGCCTGCTTCGACGGAAAGTACCCGATCGAGCTACCCGGGGAAACGGCGTTGGGCAAGAACGTGATCGAGCACATGCTGGCCACCGCCGCGCGTACCGGCATCCCCATTCAGGCCGAGAACGACAACGTCTCAGCGCTGCGCAGGCCGTAGCCGGTATCGCGGTCCCGCCCAATCCGGGTCGTTGGGCAACGGGCCGCGCCGCAACGCGTTCGCGACCGCGTCGCGGTAACTGGTCAGGCCGTTCGGCGGTGGCGCCACCACCGTGTCGATATCCGAATTGCCCACGACGGCATCGCATTCCAGCGATTCGATCAGCGGCCGCGCCAGCCCGGGAGGCATCGGCGTGACGAGTCCGATCCATAAACTCGCGATCGTCGGCGTGAGCCAGGGCAGTGCGACGATCAATCGCCTGCGCAACCCCGCCACCTCGGCGTAGATCTGCAATGCGTCGCCGTACTCCAGCACGTCCGGGCCGCCGATGTCCCATGTGCGCGACGCCGGTAGCGGGGTCGTCGCCGCCTCCGTCAGGTAGTGCAGAACGTCGTCGATAGCGATCGGCTGAATCCTGTTGTGCACCCACTTCGGCGCCGTCATCGCCGGAAGCCGATCGGTCAGGTGCCGGATCATCTCGAACGAGGCCGACCCGGATCCGACGACGATTCCGGCCTGCAGCACGACGGTTTCGATGCCCGACTGAAGAATGGTCTCGCCGACCGCCTTGCGCGACCGCAGATGCGGTGACAGGTCCGCCCCGCTGGGGTGCAATCCGCTCAGGTAGACCAGCCGGCGCACGCCAGCGCGCTGGGCCTCGGCCACCAGGTTGCCCGCCGAGCGGGCCTCCTCGGCCACGAAGTCGCGGGAGGTGCCCATGGAGTGCACCAGGTAGTACAGGACGTCCACCCCGTCGAACGCCCCCGCGAGTGAATCGGGTTCGGCCAGATCCCCGCGGACCACTTCCACGCGGTCACGCCAAGCGACGCCCGCCAGCTTGTCGGGACGTCGTGCCATCGCCCGCACGGCGTAGCCCTTGTCGAGTAGTCGCGGCGCCAACCGGCCGCCGATGTAGCCGGTCGCGCCGGTTACCAGGCAGCGAAATTCCCTGTCTGACATCGGCCCTCCGAATCTGTCGTCAGGCCCTACCCGCAGCCGGGATCGGGCATGTCCACCGCCAACGGGGTACCCGCCGGTTCGATGTAGTCAACCCACAGCACCAGAGGCCCCGGGCCCAGGTTGCGGCCGATGTGGGTGTGATCCGCCCCGCTGTCCTCGGTGACCGCCGAGCCCTCGGGGGAGACCACGACCGAACAGTCCTTCATCGTGCGGGTGAGCGTGCCTTCCCGGACCACGCCGAACACCCGGCCGTCGTGATAGTGCCAGCCGGTGCTGCCGCCGGGTTGGATGGTGATCTCGCGGGTGATGTAGTCGACCCCGTCGACCGTGGCCTGCGAGACGATGACCGCATCGGCGTTCTCCGACGGAGTGGCCGCTGCGGCCGGGAACAGGGCCGTCGAAACCGGCACGGTAGCCGTGATGAGAAGCGCAAACCAGCGAACTGTTTTCATGGTCGGTCACGTTCTCACACCGGTTGCGATCGCAGGAGGCGACCAGGGGGAAGTGCTCAGGATCGACTGGTTACCGAGCGGTGGGCAACGACGGTAGCCTTGCTTTCGATGACGGATCAAGCCGAACAACACGGCATCTCCTACGCATCGGCCGGGGTGGACATCGAAGCCGGTGACCGCGCCGTCGAACTGTTCAAACCGCTGGCCAAGAAGGCCACCAGGCCCGAAGTGCGCGGCGGGCTCGGCGGATTCGCCGGGTTGTTCGCGCTGCGCGGCGGCTACCGCGAGCCACTGCTGGCGTCGTCGACCGACGGCGTGGGCACCAAGCTGGCTGTCGCCCAGGCGATGGACAAGCACGACACCGTCGGCATCGACCTGGTCGCGATGGTCGTCGACGACTTGGTGGTGTGCGGCGCCGAGCCGTTGTTCCTGCAGGATTACATCGCGGTCGGACGCACGGTGCCGGAACGCGTCAGCGAACTGGTGTCAGGCATTGCCAACGGGTGCGTGATGGCCGGCTGTGCGCTGCTCGGTGGCGAAACCGCCGAACACCCCGGGCTGATGGCACCGGACCACTACGACATCTCGGCCACCGGGGTCGGTGTGGTGGAGGCCGACGACGTGCTGGGGCCCGAGCGGGTCAAGCCAGGCGACGTGATCATCGCGATGGCGTCGACCGGCCTGCACTCCAACGGCTACTCGCTGGCTCGCAAGGTGCTGCTGGAGATCGACCGGATGAACCTGGCAGGCCACGTCGAGGAATTCGGCCGCACGCTGGGCGAAGAGCTGCTCGAGCCCACCCGCATCTACGCCAAGGACTGCCTTGCGGTGGCGGCCGAAACCCAGGTCCGCACCTTCTGCCACGTCACCGGTGGTGGGCTCGCCGGAAACCTCGAGCGCGTCATCCCGCACGGCCTGGTCGCCGAGATCGACCGAGGGACGTGGACGCCCGCTCCAGTGTTCGGGATGATCGCCCAGCGCGGCCGCGTCGAGCGGGTGGAGATGGAGAAGACGTTCAACATGGGCGTTGGCATGGTCGCCGTTGTCGCGCCTGAGGACACCGATCGCGCACTGGCCGTGCTGACCGCAAGGCACCTGGCCTGCTGGACCCTCGGCACCATCAAGAAGGGCAGCAAGGACAGCCCCCGTGCCAGCCTCGTAGGCCAGCACCCCCGGTTCTAGGGGATCAACGCCGCCAGTCGTCCTCGTCGGCCCAGCCGTTGTCGGCCAGTTCGTCCGACCCGTTCAGATCGTCAGCGGGAGCGCCGGACAGCTCGCGCTGAAGCCGCTCGAAATCGGTCTGCGGTGAGCTGTATTTAAGCTCACGAGCAACCTTGGTCTGCTTTGCCTTAGCCCGGCCGCGGCCCATGGGGGAACCCCCTCGCGCAATAACGGAGCGGCCCAATATTTAGGCGGCTCCGATCTGTGTGTCTTTATTGTCCTGCCAACACTTTACCGTGCCCGGCTGTCGTGCGCTGGCAGCCCCATCGGCTCAACGCGCTCGACCGCGTAGCTGTTCCACCGCAAGCCTGCCCGCGCCCACCACATCGGCGGACGGCATCGAGTCGGCGTCGATCACCGCCGCGACCTCCGCGTCCCCTCCGGTGGTCAACGGCGTGTCCGCCGGCAGGCCGCGTTTGAGCAGCGCCAGCGCGATAGGGCCCTCGTCGACGTGATCGACCACGGTGCCCAGTCGGCCGACGGTGCGTCCGCCAGCCAGCACTGGATCGCCGGTGGCCGGCCTATCCGTGGAACCGTCCAAGTGCACCAGCACCAGCATCCGGGGCGGTTTGCCCAGGTTGTGGACGCGTGCGACGGTCTCCTGGCCGCGGTAGCAACCCTTGTCGAGGTGTACCGCGGCGCCGATCCAGCCGACCTCGTGTGGGATCGTCCGCTCGTCGGTGTCGACTCCGAGGCGGGGCCGCAGCGCGGCCACCCGATGGGCTTCGTACGCCCATACCCCGGCGCGCCGCACCCCCGCGTCGCCGAGTCGCTGTCGCCATCGGGCGGCCTGATCGCGCGGCACCACCAAGTCCAGGTCGATGTCCTGACCGGCCACCCTGCGCAGAAAACCACCGTCAGGTAGCGGAACCGCCGTGTCTTCAGCCGGTAGCGAACCGACGCCGAGCGCGTCGAGCACCTTCTGATCGGCCAGCCGTGGGCCGAGTAGCGACAACACGGCCAGATCAGCGGGTTCGACGGCGACATCGGCCCAGAACACCATCTTGCGCAGGTACGTCAGCAGCGGTTCCCCGCGCCAGTGCTCGGTGTCCAGGTAGGTGACGCCGTCGAGCTCCGTCTGGATCCAGTGATCTTCGACACGGCCCTGGCCGTCGAGGCTCAAATTCTGCGTGACGGCGCCGTCGGCGAGGTCGCTGACGTGCTGGGACGAGATGCCGTGCAGCCAGGTCTTGCGGTCATTGCCCGTGAGCGTCAGCACGGCCCGGTGCGAGCGATCGACCAGGACGGCTGCCTCGGCGGCCGCGCGCTGCTCGCCGAGCGGGTCGCCGTAGTGCCAGACGGCGCCGGCGTCCGGTCCGGTCTCAGGCGCGGGAACTGCAGACATGTCCTCAACTTTACGGGGCTACGCTTCTTGCCCATGGCGACGCAACCAGCCAGCCAAAAAGGACTCGTGGTCACGCTCGACGGCGTACTGCATGACCTTGCGACACCCTTGCTCCACGCCGATGACCTGGCGGTCGTGCGGGGGGACGGCATCTTCGAGTCGCTGTTGGTCCGCGACGGCAGGCCGTGCCTGCTGGAGGCGCACCTTGGCCGGCTGACGCAGTCGGCACGGATGACCGATCTACCGGCACCGGATCTGCCGCTCTGGCGCGAGGCCGCCGCCACCGCGGCATCGAGGTGGATCGCCGAAGGCGGCGGCGAGGGAGTGATGCGGCTGATCTACAGCCGCGGCCGGGAGGGTGGTTCCGAACCAGCCGGAGCCGTTGGGTCGGCGACATCTGGCACGGCGTTCGTCCTTGTGGGCCCGCTGCCCGCGCGGGTCGCGGCGGTGCGTCGCGACGGGCTGGCCGCGCTGACGCTTGCCCGCGGCCTGCCATCGCAGGGCACGGCTGACATGCCGTGGCTGCTTGCGGGCGCGAAAACCCTGTCCTATGCGGTGAACATGGCCGCGCTGAGACATGCCGAGCGGCACGGCGCGGGGGATGTGATCTTCGTCAGCTCCGACGACTACATCCTCGAGGGTCCGCGTTCGACGGTCGTGATCGCCGGCGAGCTCGACGGTGTCCCCGCGCTGCTGACGCCGCCGCCCTGGTACCCGATCCTGCGAGGCACCACGCAGCAGGCGCTGTTCGAGGTGGCCCGCAACAAGGGCTACGACTGCGACTACCGCATGCTGCGACCGGCCGATCTTTTTGCAGCGCAGGGGGTTTGGCTGGTGTCGAGCATCACGCTCGGCGCGCGGGTGCACACACTGGACGGAAAGCTGCTGCGGCCTGCACCCTTGGCGGCCGAATTCGCCGAACTGATCGACACCGCAATCGTCAGCGATCGCTAGAAATCGGTTGTCGCCGTGCGGATGTGCGAGTACGGTCGCTCGTACACAAGGAAGGAGGTGGTCCGACCAATTGATTGACTTACGGACATGTGAGGTGGCTGCGAGCTAGCAGCGCCAGGGGAGTCACCTGCGCGCGCTGGCGAATTCCCCGCAGCCACCCGGCCCCCGAGCCTCTCGGTCTTGTCCAACCAGGAAACTACGGCTCGGGGGCCGCTCCATGTTTGGACTACTTCTCCCGGCGCGCCGGTGCCAACGACGAGCACGCCTGTGTCGCCTTATCGGGGCGGTCGATGGCAAGCCGCGATGTGTCGGCTATGCACCGAACTCGCATCGATCCTGGCGTCGGTTAGCCGGGTGCGCGATGATGCGCCCCATGCGCAAACTTCGCAGGCTCGCCGCGGCGATGGCTGCGGCAGCCCTCGCGGGGGCCACCGGTTGCGCACCGATTTCCAGCAAGACCACGACGGGTACACCCGACAAGTGCACGAAGGATGTGCTGGGCACGTTGTATCCGGGCATCTTCACGTTCGGCACTGATCAACCGGTCTACCCGCCGTGGTACATGGGTGACAATCCTGCCAGCGGCGAGGGGTTCGAATCGGCGGTCGCCTACGGCGTGGCGGCCAAGATGAACTACGAGCGCGACGATGTGCGATGGGTGCGGGTGCCATTCAATGCCGCATTAGCACCGGGACAAAAGACGTTCGACGCCAACCTATCTGAGTTCTCGATCACCGACCAGCGAAAGGCGGCAGTGGATTTCTCCTCGCCGTATCTGGACGTGACGCAGGCTGTCGTCACGATCAAGTCATCGCCCGCGGCGGGCGTCAAGACGGTGCATCAGTTGAAGACTCTGCGGCTGGGGGCGCAGGTGGGCACCACCAGTTACACCGCCGCGATGTCGGTGAACGGCAACGTTCCTGTCGAGGTGTACAACACGAACGGCGATGCCAAGTTGGCGTTGAGCACCGGCGAGATCGATGCGCTGGTGGCCGATCTGCCGACCGCCTTCGCGGTTGCCAACGAGTTGAAGAATGGGATGATGGTCGGCCAATTGCCAAGTGCCTCAGGCGATGTCGAACAGTTTGGCATCGTG
>Ga0207709_10002142_pt1 | contig 12651 bp, 11 predicted proteins | sample KBSM34metaG_FD_184397 | JGI IMG/M metagenome (GOLD analysis project Ga0207709, IMG submission 184397) | Miscanthus rhizosphere microbial communities from Kellogg Biological Station, Michigan, USA - KBS M3-4 metaG (SPAdes) (version 2) | ecosystem: Host-associated > Plants > Roots > Rhizosphere >...
ATGTGATTGTGCTCGATCCACCAGCGTTCGCGAAGAACCGGGCGAGTTTGAAAGCTGCGATTCGTGGTTACAAAGAGATCAATTTGCGAGCGCTAAAGTTACTGAACCCCGGTGGCGTGCTGATCACGTGTACGTGTTCTTATCACGTTTCCGAGGAGTTGTTTCTGGAGATCCTGGCCCAGGCCGCACTCGACGCGCACCGGCGGGTGCAGGTGATGGAGAAACGGATGCAGGCCACAGATCATCCGGTGCTCGTGGGAATGCCGGAGACTTATTACTTGAAGTGCGTGATCGCGAGGGTTATTTAAGCCGCGGATGAGCGCGGATAAACGCAGATCTGCGTAAATCCGCGTTCATCCGCGGCTAATTCTTTATAGACCGGGATCGGGTTCGACCACGATCTTAGTCGTGTAGTCCTTGCCTCCAACAGTCAGCTTGAGGTTGTAGGTGCCCGCTTCGAGCGGCAGGCCCTGGTTGAGCAAGCCGCCGAAACCACCACCACCTCCTCCTCCGCCTCCGCCGCCACCACCTCCACCACCGCCGCCGAAACCACCGGGCGGACGTGGAGGCGGATCACCGCGCAGGTTCCACTGAATCCTGTTCAGACCAACATCACTCGTTGGCGTCAGATTTCTAACTACCTTACCCGTGTAGTCCATGATCGTGAGTTTCACATCACCCGACGGCGCAGACTTCAGGTAGTAGCTGATAGCAGTTCCCGGAGCGGGATTCGCTCCACGGAAGAGCTTCGATCCACCCCAGAAACGACCCAGGCGCGTGTCGTTCTGCCAGATCGTGCCGGGTCTCACTTCAAACAAGGTCGCGTCAGTATCCATCACCTTCTGCGACATATTTTGCAATGCGCTGATGTCGTCAAAGATGTAAATGCCGCGACCGTGAGTGCCCACGATCAGATCGTTATCGCGTGGGTGGACCAGGATGTCGTCGACGCGAATAATCGGCATGCCTGACATCATCGGCTTCCACTCACCGCCACCGTTCAACGAAACATAGAGACCATACTCAGTGCCAACAAATAGCAGGTCTTTATTCTTCGCATCTTCGCGAACAACATTGACCGTACCCCACTTCGGCAGATTGTTGACGAGTGACGTCCAGGTAGCGCCGTAGTCTTTCGTGACGAACAAGTAAGGCTTCAGATCGTCGAGACGATGACCATCGACTGCGAGATAACAAGTGCCCGCGTCGAAATGCGAAGGCTCGACGCGCGAGATGTGATACGTGTCGCCGATACCGGGCACATTCTTCGCAACGTTGGTCCAGGTGGCGCCGCCGTCTTTACTGACCTGAACGTTTCCATCGTCAGTTCCCACCCAAAGCACTCCGGGCAGTTTCGGCGATTCCGCGACAGTCACCACATAACCATATCCGGTATAACCGTCGTGCTTCGAGGCCATCGGATCCTTGCCGGGCACTCCCATGATCGGAAGTGTGTTGCGATCGATCTGTTTGGTTAGATCGATCGTTGCCGTCCAGGTGTCGCCGCGGTCCAGCGATCGGAACAGCTTGTTGCCGCCCGCATAAACCACTCGCGGATTGTGCGGCGAGAGATGAATAGGCGTGTTCCAATAGAAGCGAAAGACTTCAGTTGCCGGCGGTGTCGGCACGACATTAGACTGCAGGTTCTGGGCGCCAAAACCACCAAACCCCTGCGACGCAGCGAACGCAGCGAGCTGGGCTGCCGTGTCAGGAGTCGGTGACGCACTTGGCGATGGACTTGCTGCTGGCGTACTGCCCCCGCCCTGCCGTCCGCCTCCTGGTCCACCACGTCTCTGCGGCACACCACGCGGCCGAATGCTGACGCTGCGACCAGTGCGCAGATCCAGACGCTGCATCGCGCCACCCTGCGACTCCGCGTAGACAATGTTGTAGTCGGTCGGATCGATCTGCGCGTAGAAGCCGTCACCACCACCGACGCGATACCAATCCGCATTCGTGATGCCGTTCTGCAGACTGCGTGTCTGACTTGGACCACCCCACGAGCCGTTGTCCTGCAAACCGCCGTAGACGTAATACGGCTTACGCATATCGACTCCGACGGCATAAAACTGCGCCGCTGGAATCGTGTTAACGAACTCCCACGTCGCGCCCTGATCGTAGCTGACGTTCAAGCCACCGTCGTTGCCGACCATGATCTGATCGCCGTTCTGAGGATTGATCCAGATCGCGTGATTGTCGCTGTGTGCAATTCCGGACTGCAGCGATTTGAACGTCTTGCCGCCGTCAGTCGACTTGCTGAAGTTCAAGCCACCAACGTAAACGTTTTCCGGATTCTTGGGATCGACGCGAATCTGGCTGTAGTACATCGGACGATTGTTTTCATTGCTGACGATCCGCCAGGTCTTGCCTTTATCGTCCGAACGCCACACGCCGGCCTTCTTCGGATCCAACGGAGTTGGTGTTGGAGACGCCGCCGGAGAAGCGCTCGGTGACGGCGAGGGACTCGGGCTCGGCGCCGCCCCACCGGCGGTCGGTTCTTCGCCGCCCGTGCCGACACTCGCGCCGACTTCCATCTGCGCGTAAAGAATATTCGGATTTGAGCGCGAGACATCGAGACCGATGCGGCCGAGTAGTCCTTCAGGAAGACCGCCGCCTTCGAGTTTCTTCCACGTCTTGCCGGCGTCGATCGTCTTCCAGATTCCGCTGCCTGGTCCACCACCGTTGAAACCGAAGTTCGTGCGGCGTCGCTGGTAAGAAGCAGCGTAGAGAACCTTGCTGTCGGAAGCGTCCATCGCGAGGTCGGTGAACCCGGTGTCTTCGTCGATGAACTTCACGTTGTTCCACGTCTTACCGCCGTCCGTAGTTTTGTAGACGCCGCGTTCTTTGTTTGGTCCAAACAAATGGCCCAGGACGGCAACGTAGACGACGTTTGGATCCTTCGGGTCGATCACGATACGCGCGATCGTCTGTGAATCCTCAAGACCCATCTTCGTGAAAGTCTTGCCGGCATCCGTGGACTTGTAGATGCCGTCGCCAAAGCTGGAGCTCTGGCGATTGTTGGCTTCACCAGTGCCGACCCAGACGATGTTTGGATCAGACGGCGCGATGGCAATGTCGCCGATTGAATGAGTTCCGTAGGTCTCGAAGATTGGTTGAAAGGTGGTGCCGTTGTTGGTTGACTTCCAAACGCCGTTGGTCGCGAACGCCACGTAGATGATGTATGGGTTCTGCTCAACCGCGGCGATGTCGTCGATGCGGCCACCCATGCTCGCTGGTCCAATACTGCGAGCGACGAAACGTTTCAGCACTGGATCTGTGGACCAGTTGATCGGCGTCGGAGTCGGACTTGGAGTGGGACTTGGAGTTGGTCTCTGCGCCGCTGCGGGCGCTGGGGTTGGAGTTGCAGTCTGGTTTTGTGAATGAACGTTTATGGTAGCAAACGCCACAGCACTGAGGATGACAATCAGCAAGCCAAGATCGTACACGGAGCGCGACCGGTCTTTCATGCGAAAGTGTCCTTTCAACATTAAATGTAGAACGATTGCCGTTTAGAAAAGGCTAGGTGAACCTGCGGAATATAAACCAAAACGGGGCAGAGATCCAATTACTTGTATGAGAATCCGTCGAATAGGACCTATATGACTATAGGACCTATTTTGTGCTTCTTCTGCTTTTTGTGCTTTTTTGTGGCTAGCCTTGGAAGACGGTGCTGTGCGTTGTGTCGGCGAGACGTTTTGCATCCGGCAGAGCGTCGAGCGCGCGCAGCACTTGCGGATCGCTCTCGAGCAGCACGCGTGCGCCCGCGTCGTTTGAATATGCTGCCGTCACGATCTCCTGTCTCAGTCGCAGCTTGGCAAACTCGAGCTCCTCGTCGAGCTGAGCAGGTTGCACCTGGAAGTCCGGTTGCGCACGAAGGAAATTGCGAAAGGCTTCGAGCACGCGATCGGTGATCGGGAAATCTGTGGCTTTCGCGTTCTTGCCATACTGAACCTTGTCGACTCTGTACGACTCCAACCCCGGAACAATTCCCGCTGCGAGCTGTCGCGTGAAGTGAAATGCAGCTTCCGCGATACGCAGGCGCGCTGGCGTGTTGAGTGCTTCCTTGACTTCAATGTCCGGAGTTATCCCACCACCGCCATAAAAAACGCGGCCCGCGGCGGTTTGAACTGGCGGTCCCGTGTGCGGGTGTGGAGTCGGCGACGCGAGGGAGAGTGGCGCTTCGATGTTGTGTGGTCCATTCGCTCCTGCTGGCGGAGTCTGGTTTTCAGTCGGGTCGTGTCGCGTGTAGTAGTCGTAAAGTGAACCGCTCGAATAGTCGCGTTGGAGTGAACGTCCGTAGGGTGTGTAGTAACGCGCGGTCGTGAGCGTCAGTCCAGTGTTGAATGGCAACTGGAATATTCGCTGCACGAGGCCTTTGCCGAAACTCGTTTCCCCCACAATCAAACCACGCCCGTGATCCTGAATCGCTCCCGCAACTATCTCTGAGGCCGAAGCACTATTTCGATTGATGAGAACGACAAGAGGTACAGTCGCCGGATCCGAACCAGTACTTTTGTAAACGATTGGTTCGCTGTATTCGGTGCGACCTTTCACTGAGACGACAACCTTGCCGCGCGGCAGAAATTCACTTGCGACATCAATCGCCTGATCCAGAAGCCCACCGGGATTACCGCGCAGGTCGAGAATAAGCTGGCGCATTCCCTGCTCCGACAGGCGCTTCATCGCTTTCGTCAGCTCTTCATCACTCGATCTTTGAAAGCCTCCGGTGAGACCGATGTAGCCGGTTCCGGCACGAATCATGTACGAGTTACGAATCGTCGGGAGCGGCACGGCATCACGTACGATCGTGAAATACAACGGCGCTTCAGAACCCGCGCGCTCGACTTTGATCGTTACCGGTTCACCCAAGCCTCCACGAACATTCTTGGAAACCTGTTCGCTGGTCCAATCCTTCGCGTTCTTCCCATCAACTTCCAGGATGCGATCGCCATACTTGAGACCGAGCTTCGCGGCCGGTGTCCCTTCAACTGACGATTGTACGTAGACGCCGTCGCGATGCTGCACAATCGTGACGCCAATGCCGTAGAAGCGGGAATCCTGATCCTCTTTTAGTTTTTTGAACTCGCTGTAAGGGAAGTAAGCGGAATGCGGATCAAGCGTTGAGAGCATTCCCTGAATCGCCGCCTGCGTCGCCCGTTCATAATCGATATCCCCGGAATAGTTGAAGCTGATTGTGGAGACTGCTTCGTTGTAGTCTTTTTCAATCTCATCAGCGACGCGATAGGAATTCCTGACGTTGTTGGAGGTGAAGTTGCTGAGATTCCGGCCGCTGCCGATCGTCCCGCCAAAAATCGCCGCCGCCAGAATCAACACCGCCGCACCCATAGCAAACTTCCGGCTCATCCATGGTTGGCTGTATGACGGGGATTCGGGTAATTGGCGTGCAACTTCCATTGGCAAAATATAGCACAGAGCGGGGCTGTGATATATTGCGAACGGGTACATGTCGGCTTCTCTTTCGGTCATTATTCCCGCATACAATGAGGCAGCCCGGCTGGAAAAGACGCTTCGGGGTGTTGTGGACTACCTGCGCCAGAACCGGCCCGAAGCTGAGGTGATCGTCGTTGATGATGGTTCATCTGATGAGACTGCCGACCTTGCGCGAAAGGTCTTCCAGGATTCAGGAGACTTGCGCACCTCGGTCATCAGTTACAGATCAAATCTCGGCAAAGGGAGAGCCGTGAGGCTGGGCCTGCTGGCTGCGCGCGGTGATATCACGTTGTTTTCCGACGCCGATTTGTCGACTCCAATTGCCGAAGAAAAGAAGCTGGTCGAGCCGATTGCGAATGGAGAGTGTGACGTCGCGTTTGGATCGCGAGCGTTGGATCGTAGTTTGATCGGAGTGCATCAATCGTGGCGCCGCGAGCAAGGTGGTCGCGTTTTCAATCTGGTGGTTCGCCTGGCGACCGGAATGCCGTTCTGGGATACGCAGTGCGGCTTCAAAGCATTTCGCATGAGTGTGTGCCGGCCGCTTATCGAGGCAGCCACGATCGATCGGTTTGGATTTGATGTCGAGCTGCTGTACCTGGCTTTTCGCGCGGGTTTGAATCTAAAGGAGATTCCAGTGCGGTGGGATCACAACGAGGGCAGCAAGATTACTTTGTTTACGGACAGCTTTAAGATGGTGAATGAGGTCGGCCTGATCCGGCAGCAGGCGCGCCGCGGAGTTTACGATAGCGCGATTAGGGCCGTGCATGAATTGAAGAGATAATAGGACCTATCTGACCTATTCGACCTGTAATTCTGACCATGACCGCTCGTCTTAACGTCAACATCGATCACGTCGCCACCGTCCGGCAAGCCCGTCGCGCGCCGGAGCCGAGTGTCATTGCAGCTGCGATGGCGTGTGAACAGGCAGGAGCCGACGGCATCACTGTCCACCTGCGTGGAGACCGCCGTCACATTCAGGATCTCGACGTCGAACTGCTTCGCAAATCGGTCACGACTTACCTGAATCTCGAAATGGCCGCGACTGAAGAGATGTTGGGGCTCGCACTCGATGCCAGGCCTGACGCAGTCACGCTCGTTGCAGAAAAACCAAATGAGATAACCACCGAAGGCGGGCTCGATGCTAAAGCAAACATCGCTATCGTGCGCGCGACCGTGTCGAAGTTGAGACTGGGCAAGATCCTCGCCAGCTTGTTTATCGATCCTGATCCGGAACAGATCGAAGTCGCACACGACGTGGGCGCACAACAGGTTGAGTTGTGTACTGCGGCATACTGCGAAGCGACGCTGGGCGCGCGCGCCATTCACGGTGAAGGGGCGGCGCACGCTGCGCACGAGTTACGCAGATTGAGAGAAGCAGCGGAACTGGCGACTCAGTATGGATTGAGTGTCGCCGCCGGCCACGGACTTACTTATCGAAACGTTGGCGCCGTCGCCGAGATCAAACAGATCACGGAATTCAACATCGGCCACAACATCATTGCGCGTGCGATCTTTGTGGGATTGGATAACGCAGTGCGTGAGATGCGGAGAGTTATTAGCCGCGGATGAACGCAGATGAACACTGATCTGCGTTTATCCGCGGCTAAGTTGAAGTCGTACCATCGAGCGGTCCAGTTTGGTCTTCGCTACCTCGAAGTCTTCTTCCGATCCACTCCAGGCATTCAGTTGTTTCTCGAGTTTGTCTCGCGAGACTTTTGCGCGCGCAGCGTCGATCTCGTCAGGTCGCTCGGCAATTTCAGCCAACACCGCAACGTGATCGTCTCTGACCTCAACAAATCCGCCTGACACGTGCATCTGAGAACTCTTGCCGTCCTGAACGTATGTCAGCACGCCGGTTTGAAGTTGCGAGATCAACGGCGTGTGGCCCGGAAGGATTCCCAGCTCACCTCCCAGACCCGGCACCGTCACCATATCAACCGGCTCCGCAAGCACGCGTCGCTCCGGGGTTACAACTTCGAGTTGAATCTTTTCTGCCATAGCCCCTACTGAGCGAAGGTCTTCGCCTTCTCGATTGCCTCTTCAATCGTACCCACCATGTAGAACGCCTGCTCCGGCAGATCGTCGTGTTTGCCGTCAACCAGTTCGCGGAAACCCCTGACAGTGTCTTCGAGCTTGACATACTTGCCTTCGAGACCGGTGAACTGCGCCGCAACGAAGAACGGTTGCGAGAAGAACCTCTGAATTTTGCGCGCGCGCGAAACGGTCAGCTTGTCTTCGTCAGACAATTCATCGAGACCGAGAATCGCGATAATGTCCTGAAGATCCTTGTAGCGCTGCAGTACGCGCTTTACGTCCTGAGCAGTGTCGTAGTGCTCCTGACCGATGATGCGCGGATCGAGAATGCGCGACGATGAAGACAGAGGATCCACCGCTGGATAAATTCCGAGTTCCACAATCTGACGGGAGAGCGCTGTAACCGCGTCGAGGTGCGCGAAGGTCGTCGCCGGCGCCGGGTCAGTGTAGTCATCGGCAGGCACGTAAACCGCCTGAATCGAAGTGACTGAACCGGTCTTGGTCGACGTAATGCGTTCCTGCATTTCGCCCATCTCGGTTGCGAGGTTCGGTTGATAACCCACCGCGGAAGGCATTCGTCCGAGCAGTGCTGACACTTCGGAACCGGCTTGTGTGAAACGGAAGATGTTGTCGATAAAGAGCAGCACGTCGAGTCCCTGATCGCGGAAATACTCGGCGACGGTCAGCCCCGAAAGTGCAACTCGCAGTCGCGCTCCGGGCGGCTCTGTCATCTGCCCGTAGATAAGCGCCACCTTCGACTGCCCGATGGTATTCATGTCGACCTTGGTCAGATCAAACATGCCGGTGTCATGGAAGTGTTTATTAAACGCGTCGCCAAACTGGATAACCTGCGACTCGACCATTTCGCGCAGCAGGTCGTTTCCCTCACGCGTGCGCTCGCCGACGCCCGCGAACACCGAAAAGCCCGAGCGCGCTTTCGCGATGTTGTTGATCAACTCCATCACGATAACGGTCTTGCCTACGCCCGCACCGCCAAACAAACCAATCTTTCCACCGCGGAGGAACGGCTGGATCAGGTCGATGACCTTGATGCCCGTTTCAAACATCTGCAATTCGGTCGACTGTTCTTCAAACGTCGGCGCGTGACGATGAATCGGGTAACGCTCCTCGTGCTTCACCGGCCCGAGCGTATCCACCGGCTCGCCGATAACGTTGAGCACGCGACCGAGTGTGCCTTCGCCGACAGGCATCGTGATCGGACCGCCGGTGTCGGTCGCCTTCATGCCACGCACCATGCCGTCGGTCGGCGTCATCGAAACAGTTCGCACGCGGCCTTCGCCAAGGTGTTGCTGAACTTCAGCAATGACGTCGATCGGAGTGGGAACATCGAACCCGTCCGACGTCACTCTTAGCGCCTGGTAAATTGGTGGCAGGTAGCCTCCCTGAAACTCGACGTCGAGCACAGGGCCGATAATTTGCACGACTTTACCGACGTGACCGTCGGCGCTCATGTTTCCATTAGGCGTAGCCATACTGTTCTATGAACTCCTCTTTCCACCTTATAAAGGCGAACAAAACTGGCAGGATTAAAAGCCGGATAACATAACACAGGTATTAATCTCAGCAAAATTCAGCCACCGATTAACGCGGATGACGCGGATCAGAAATTTTATCTGTGTTATCCGCGTTCATCTGTGGCGAAATACTTTCCTTGAAACCCTACTTGTACTAGCATCGTAGTACAATCCGAGATGAGCCAGATTTTCTCATTGAGCCCTTCGCACCCCATGCCGCTTTACGCGCAGCTAACGCGAGCGATTCGCTTTGCGATTGCAACGGGACGGTTACGGGTCGGGGAACAACTGCCGACGGTGCGTCAGTTGGCAGTTGATTTGCGGGTGAATGCCAACACAGTCGCTAAAGTTTATGCGGAGTTGGAACGCTCAGGAATCCTCGAAACACGAAGAGGCGTGGGAACGTTTGTCAGCGCCCACCATCTCAATCCAGGTCATCGCGACGAGCACGAAAAGCACCTGACCGAAGTAGTCGATCGCTTCGTGGAAGAAGCGAGTGCGATGGGCTTTTCAGTCGACGATTTACTGGACCAACTTCAGAGCCGGCGCAAAAAGGAGACTCAGAATGTCTAGTTCTACAAGTCTGACTCAAACGAGGAGTAATTTGCCCTCGACAGAAACACCGCGCGTCAATGTAGTTTCCGCGGTCGTTCTGCTGGTGCCAGTTCTTCTCGGAGGTCTGATCTCGTGGTTCATGTTGAATCCCGCAGCCATCATCGTGGGTGTGCTGTTAGGTTTACTGCTGGCACAGGCGCCGAAGATCGCGCGGCAATGGGAACGCGCAGTTGTGTTGCGCCTTGGAAGATATGTTGGCCTTCGTGGTCCAGGTTTGTTCTGGATCATCCCGTTTGTCGATTCGATTTCAACGTGGGTAGACCAGCGAGTGATTACGACGAGTTTCGCTGCTGAAGAGACACTGACGTCTGACACAGTACCGGTCAACGTCGACGCAGTGCTCTTCTGGATGGTTTACGATCCGGAAAAAGCAGCGCTTGAAGTTCAGAACTATCCGCAAGCTGTCAGTTGGGCTGCACAAACTGCACTCCGCGATATCATCGGCCGAACTTCGCTGACTGATCTGTTGCGCGGTCGCGAACGGATTGAAGAGGAGTTGCAGCAACTGATTGACGAGCGTTCAAATCCGTGGGGCGTCACAGTGCAATCTGTGGAGATGCGCGACGTGATTATTCCAGCAGCGTTGCAGGATGCGATGTCGCGCGAGGCACAGGCGGCGCGCGAGAAACAGGCGCGCATCATCCTCGGTCAGGCTGAAGTCGAGATTGCACACTCGTTTGAGACTGCGGCGCGGTCTTATCGCGACAATCCGACGGCGTTGCACTTAAGAGCGATGAACATGTTGTATGAAGGCTTGAAGGAGAAGGGCGCACTGATGCTGGTGCCCAGCAGCGCGGTTGAATCGATGGGAATGGGCGGCTTGCTTGGTGCGGCAGCGCTGCGACAGCAAACGCTAACCGGAAGCGATGAGGTACCTGAGTAGCGGAGATAAAAATAGGTCCTATATGACCTATAGGACCTATTTTAGCTTTCGTCCTATTTCCTCAAACTTCCGGATCGATCTTGATCTTCATTCGCTGTAGCACCTGCAGATCTTCTTCAGTGAGTTCGAGGCTGGCGCCATCAGATGTGCTTTCATCGTCACCGGCGTGAGGCCTCAAGCCGATCTCGAGGCGCAGCGTTAATTCCATTTCGTATCCCGCTTCGCGCAAGCGTTCAATTGCCTCAGCAACCTTGGTGGAATTCTCCACCGACTCGTTTATAGCAGTGCCGATCTCGCGAACTATCTCTTTAGCGTCGTCATCGATTTCCATTTTGTTGGTATGCTACGCCAGTTTGTAAAGATTGCCAATTGCTGATTATAGCAATTAGACTGAGGTCCATGTTCGGAACCATTGGAATCCTGACAGGCGGCGGTGATGCCCCCGGATTGAACGCCGTCATCCGTGCTGTTGTGAAGACCGCGACGTGCGAGTACGGCATGCGCGTGATTGGTATCGAAGACGGTTTCGAAGGTCTGCTGGACGCCACCAGGACCCGCATCTTGTCATCAAGCGACGTGCGGGGATTGCTCCCACGCGGCGGCACGATTCTCGGAACTCGCAATCGCGGCAATTTCGTCGAGCGAGCTTGTGAGGGCAAAGCAAGAGACGTCGAAAGCGTTTATCAGGAAGCGATCTCAAACATGAAGATCGTCGGGATCGACGCCCTCGTAGTTCTGGGCGGCGAAGGGACGCTGACGATCGCAAACGAGTTTGCAAAACGCGGTGTTCCAGTCTGCGGTGTGCCAAAGACGATCGATAACGATCTCGCCTGCACCGAACTTACATTCGGCTTTGTGACTGCTCTCGATATCGCCACCGAAGCCCTCGATCGTTTGCACACAACTGCCGAGTCGCACGATCGCGTCATGATCCTTGAAGTGATGGGACGACATGCCGGCTGGATTGCGCTGCACTCCGGAATCGCGGGCGGCGCTGACGTGATCCTGATTCCCGAAATTCCCTTCTCACTCAACGTAGTTGCCGAAAAGATTCGCGCGCGCGATGTCAGCGGGTCAAATTTTAGTATTATCGTCGTCGCCGAAGGAGCTCTGGAGATCGGACACGACCTGGTTTATCAAGACAAGGGTGATGCACTTCATGCACCCCGGCTTGGTGGAATAGGTCAACACCTGCAACAGGATCTTGAAAAGGCGACGGGTCGCGAAACGCGCTGTGTTGTGCTCGGACACCTCCAAAGAGGCGGCCGGCCGAATGCTTTTGACCGGATGCTGGCCACAAACTTTGGCTCATCTGCCGTACGGGCACTTTCAAGCGGCGAGAGCGGCGTGATGGTCGCTTTGCAGGCCGGAGATGTGGTCACTGTTCCTTTAACTGAGGCGATTAAAGGTATCAAAACTGTGCCTCCTAACGGACAGTTAGTCCGGACGGCCCGTGATACAGGTATTTCTTTTGGTGCTCCTGACGAGGCCAGTTATCATAAACCCCAGTAGTTGCGGAGCAAGGTTGGCATTGAACTTGGCATTGAAGTTGCCAAACCAGTTGAGGCTTTTGGCCGAATAGGCTTGCCGGATAAGGATGTAAGCGGTGTCACAGGTAATCAAAGAAAAACTCCAGGGCGAACTCGACGAACTGGAAGCCGAATTGCGCATTCACCTGCCAAAGGAGATCAAGCGGGCGCTCGAGTTTGGCGATCTGCGTGAGAATTCCGAGTATCGCGCCGCGCTCGATCGGCAGAACGTCGTCAAAGCACGTATCGTGGAGCTGAGGCAGCGAATCAGTGAGATAGCATCGATCGATCCGAATAAGGTGCCGCGCGACAAAGCTTCTTACGGATCGACCCTGGTTCTTTACGATGGTGAGAAAGACGAAGAAGTAACTTACCGTCTAGTAACGCCGGAAGAGAGCGATCCGCCGCAGGGGTTGATTTCGACGACGTCTCCCGTTGGCCGCAGCTTAATGGGCAAACAGGAAGGCGACGAGGTAGTGGTGCGAACCCCGGCCTCCGTGCGTACTTTTGAGATCAGGCAGTTGCGTACGCTACACGACGAACTGGAAGCAGATCAGTAGTTTTTGTCCACACATAACGTAGATATCTGTGTAATCTGTGGCTA
>Ga0207709_10002148_pt1 | contig 12637 bp, 8 predicted proteins | sample KBSM34metaG_FD_184397 | JGI IMG/M metagenome (GOLD analysis project Ga0207709, IMG submission 184397) | Miscanthus rhizosphere microbial communities from Kellogg Biological Station, Michigan, USA - KBS M3-4 metaG (SPAdes) (version 2) | ecosystem: Host-associated > Plants > Roots > Rhizosphere >...
TACGTCCATCTGATCGATGGACGTCAGCGCGTCGGCGGCTGGTTCCGGATCGGACAGCGCGCGAACCAGGGCTTTTCCGAGATGACCGTGTGCCTGTACCTTCCGGACGGACGCGTGGGCTTTATGTTCGCGAAGCCTGGGACGATCAGCCAGGACGGCGTCGAAGCCGCCGGGCTGCGCTTCGACTTCGATCAGCCTATGCAGCGTTCGCGTTTGCACTACGCCGGGCCGGTCCACGTGATGGCAGATGGTGCGGCGATGGAGAACCCGCGAGCCGCCTTTACACCGCAATCACAGGTGGATGCCGAGATCGCGTTGGTCTTCGAAGCCGTAGCACCCGCTCACGGCGGCGAATTGCTGGGCGACGAGGGCGAGCCCTTCGACGAAGGGAAGGGGCGCTACTTTGCACGGGCGCACTACGACCAGTCAGTGAGAGGGCAGGGCACGCTGCGCGTCGGAGAGACCTCCTGGGAGATTTCAGGCCATGGCCTGCGCGATCATTCCTGGGGTCCACGGCTGTGGCAAGCGATTCCGTGGTATCGCTGGTTTCCCTGCACGTTCGGCGATGGCTTGGCGATGTGCGTGATCGTGGTTCAGAAGGGCGACGGAGAACTGCTGGAAACGGGCTACGTGCACGACGGCAGCGGCCGCCTGCGCCATGTGCACAGCGTGCGGCTGCAGACGCGCTATGACGCGCGAAGCTATCCCACGGGCTTCTCTCTGAGCTTCGAGAACGACGTGGGCCAACGCTACGACATCGAGGGCGAAGTGCTCGCTAGCGTGCCGTGCCGGCATTGGCGCAAGCTGCCCGATGGGCGCACCGACAAGTCGCGGATCATGGAGTGCATGACGCGCTATCGCCTGGGCGAGCGCGTCGGCTTCGGCATGGCGGAGTATCTCGACCATCAGGATCCTGCTGACGGTGACGCGTTCGAGGGCATCCGTGCAGGCCGTTGACGCAGATCGATTGCTGATGGCACTGCGTCGCCACCGCCCCGATGCGTCGGCCATTGCTGCGCTGAGAGCGGTTTCAGGTGGTGCGAGCCAGGAGGTCTGGTCTTTCGATGCCTTGTCGCCGCGTGGCGCGCAGGGGCTGATCCTGCGGCGTAGCCGCCAATGGAGTGAGAGCGGCCAGCAAGGCAGCGCAGGCATGGCCGCCGAGGCCGCGTTGTTGCGATCCGCCCTGGAGGCCGGTGTGCCGGTGCCCGAGGTGATCGGCGAACTGTTGCCATCCGACGGGCTGGGCGATGGCTACCTGATGCGACGGGTGGAGGGTGAGTCGTCGGCTCGCGCGATTCTTCGCAATTCGGATTTTGCGCAGGCACGGTGCACCCTGGCTGCCGAATGCGGCGCACTGATGGCTCGAATCCATGCGATGCCGGAGGCGAAGTTACCTTGTCTGCGCCGCGGCGGTGCGGTGCAGGAGCATCGACATTGGGAAGCGGCACATCGCGCCAACGGCACGCTGCGGCCGGTGTTCGAGCTGGCGCTGCGCTGGCTTGCGGAACATGAGCCCGCGGATAGCGAGCCATTGGTGCTCGTTCACGGCGATTTCCGCAACGGCAACCTCATGGTAGGCGCGGACGGCGTGCGGGCGGTGCTTGACTGGGAGCTCGCGCACCTGGGCGATCCGATGGAGGATTTGGGATGGTTTTGTGTCAATTCTTGGCGCTTCGGTAACGTGGGGCTGGAGGCCGGAGGCCTGGGCACACGGGCGCAGCTCTTCGCTGGCTACGAGGCCGAATCGGGGCGGCGTGTGGATGAGGAGCGCGTTCACTACTGGCAGGTTCTGGGCACCCTGAAGTGGGGTATCACATGCGACGCGATGGGGCTAGCCTGGCGCAACGGGAGCGACCGCAGCATCGAGCGGCTCGCTATCGCGCGGCGTGTCTCGGAAGTCGAGGTCGATCTGCTGGTTGCGATGGGCGAGATTCGGCCGGCGCTCCTGCGCGAGCGGGCAGACCGCGAAATTGGCGTCTTCGAGCCGGACAACCCAGAGCCGCCGCCGGCCTCCGCTGAAGAGCTCACCATCGCAATTTCCGAGTTGATGCTTGCCTCCACCGCAACCGGCGTAGGCAGAACGAATCGCGACGCCCGAATCGGCGTCAGCCTGCAGTCCACGCTAGCGCGCGAGAGTGAGATGGGCGCGCGCCTAGCGAGCGAGGAGGCCGATCGCATCCACCAGATACTTGGCATGCAAGCTGGACTGGAGCGGCTTCGCGCAGTACTTTGCACAGCCATTCGGAATCGCAGTTCAGTCTGTGATGCTGCAACGTTGAGCGCTCACTTGTGGGCTACCGCGCTGGGTCAACTTGCCATCGATCAACCGCACTATCAGTGGCGCCATATCGGCTCAGATACAAATCCAACCTATCTTGAGCGACTGTCCGAATGTCTGGAAGTTGCGCGCGACGATGAACGGGCATAAGCGAATGGGCTCATTGCTGCAGTTGATCGTGATTTATCAACGTCGGCGAGAATCAACGTTCCTTCGGCGGGCGAGATGCGATCCAGGCATCAAGTTCGTCTTTCCGGTAGCTCTGCTTTGACTCTCGTTGGCTTCAGAGGCGCGACGCGCGTGTCCTCGAGGCGAGCCAGTTTTCAATTTCGCTTTCCAGCCAACCGACGCTTGAACTGCCGAGTTTCACCTGCTTGGGAAAGGTGGGGTCATAGCGCGGGGAGTTTGCGTCGAGTCGGTCATATATGGCCGAGCGCGACAACGAGGTTCGGGCCTCGACTTGGCGCCGGCGCAAGATCACGGTGGCAGTGCTGTGCTGCGTGGGTGCTACCCAAGCTTCTTGGCTTTCCCTCGGTGATCGCTCAGTCTTGCTGTCCTGTCGGGAGGATGGCGGCTTCATTTTCGGCCGCGGCGATGCCGCGATTGACGTCGTTACGGGAGCAGCGAAGTCAACGAGTGCTGTCGTCCCTTCTGCGCCTTTGGTCGAATTTTCTTTCACCAAATCACTTTGGTGATCGGCTTCAAGTGCTTTGGGCGGTATTGCCGCTTTTGTGGCCGAAGCTTTCAGTTTCGATGCGGAGTGGGTGGAGCGAGAGGCCGGATCATCAACCGTGCGAAACCGATGTGCCTTGAGGTAGTTCAACGCATCTTCGCGACGGATGAAAGTGTTCTTTCCTGCACGGCCCTCGTCGATGTGATGCTGATTGAATGCGATGAGATTGCCTGATGCGATTTCTTGCTGAAGTGCGAGGCGATGCTGCTCCTGAATTTGGAGTATCTGGTAGCCGTTGGCGGCAACCGCTTCTTCGCTCACAAACACGGGCCTCCAAGGGAGGCGGTCGGGATGCTTCAGATAGGCATCCATGAACGCCTCTCGCTCTTTTGGGGGCATGCCGGCGTGTGGTGGCAGACCTGGCAGGATTCGAAGCAGCGCTGTTCGTTCTGCCGCTGACATATCGGATTGAACCTCGAGATCCGAGGTCGGCAGCTTTACGAGTTTCTTCTGGAGCCAGGCATAGTCTTCGGCTTCTCGCATGCTGGGGCAGATGGACTTGGCGATGAGCCGGGTGAAATCCCAAAGATCGATGGGATCATCGAGGGGAAGTTGGATATCGGTCTTCTGCACGCCGGGTCTTCTCGAAAAGTTGCCTTCCGTCCTTTCGATTGCTCGAAGGGAGGGCGTGGGGCCCTCACTTCAACTGTACCAACCTTGATTGCCAGAAAGGGTTGGGAAGTAAAGAAGACGGGCGCGTGCATTTCTGCGCATGGCGCAAGGGCCGCCACCACGGTGGCGCTCGACTGGTGCGAGTGAAAGGGCTGCTGCAGCTATCCGGCTGACCATTCGGTCTGGCCGGTCGCCGAGTCCGTACGCGCACACCTCGAGGGCATTTGCACCTGAGTCGACGGAACATGCCTACCGATGTTCGCGGGATACCGCGGGGTGCAAGCAGGGTGCTTAGTCCGATATCGCGTCGCGGGAGGGCAACAAATTCGCTCGGGCAGCATCCTCAAGGGATTCGAATCCCAAGTTCAGGGGAACAAAGCGGGGAACAAATATTGCATCCAAGGGATGATCTTCAATTTTCTTGGGAGGTAGAAGAACTAATTCGATTCCCTTCACCCGCTCCATGCCTGCTACGCAGGCCATGTCATCGCCGCAGCGAACGCACCTACTCGCCGGGTACAGGCGGTATGTATTTCCCAGCCTGCTCAAGGCTCGCGCGCTCAACAACCTCCTCGCTGCCATAGGGACTTTCCCGACAAGCCTCCCGTTGTCAGGTGGAGGTCAGGTATTCGATCCAGCATTGAAACAGAAAGTACTACTTTCGCTCGCAGGCCTTGCCCGAGCCTCGGTTCGGCGGCAGGGGCCCAAAAGCGATCTGGAGGGTGCGATGCGCGTGACCAACTTGAATTGGGTCGGGACTTCGGAAACGACGTTTCGCGTGTGGCCGGATGACCCTGGCGGCTTCTCCACCCAGAGGATCACGCCGATGCACCACAACTTTCACGAGCATCCCCTGTTTCAGGTGCCCGAACTCGTGAAGCTCGGGATGGAACTCTCGAAGCTGGACCAATGCAGGTTCATGAACCCGGACAGGACGGTCGCGTCCACGCTTGCGCACGACAGCCGGCATCCTGACGGGCGCAGCATCGAGGAATTCTTCCAGCGCATGGAGGAGCCGGGTTCGTCGGTTTCCTTCTACAACATCGAAGTCATTCCCCGCTATCAGGCCCTGCTGATGTCGGTGGTGAATTCGATGCGCGCTCTCGTCGAACGTGAGCAGCCGGACATCTTCAGGGTGAACGGATTCGTCTTCTTCTCTGCGCCGCCGTCCGTCACGCCCTTTCACATCGACCGAGAGAACAACTTCTGGCTGCAGTTGCATGGGCACAAGACCCTCAACGTCTGGGATCACCGCGATCGCACCATCGTGCCGGCCGATGCCGTGGAGGACTTCATCGTCACGCAGTCGCTCAAGAAAGTGCGTTTCGACGAAGCGTTCCTGCCGCGCGGGCTGGAGTTCAATGCGCAGCCAGGGGATGCCATCTATTTCCCGAGCACCTCGCCCCACATGACGAGGTCCAAGGTCGACGGGGCTGGCCCAGGCGATCGCCTGTCGATCTCGATCGGGGTGACCTTCTACACCGCTGCCACGCGCGAGGTTGCCCGCATCCATCAGGTGAACCGGCTGATGCGCAAGTGCGGCCTGTCCCCCTCGTATCCGAGGGAATCGCCCACCGCGGACGCAGTCAAATCGGCCCTCGGCGGCATGGTCGGTGCAGGGCGCGCCAGGCTCGGCGCCGCGCGCGCCCGGCTCATCAGCATGACGACGGCGCGACGTTTCAAGCACACGCCGCCGCCCGGCTCCTACTGAAGAACGTGCCTGCGCCGGGCCGCTCCCTCCCGCTCGAACTGTGGTGGCATGTCCTTCGATGCCCACCCCACCAAGGAGGAGGCTGGCACCATATCGAGCATGAAATTCAAACCCACCAGGCTGGCTGTCCATCTGCTCCTCGCCGCGGCAGCCGGGTCGTGCGCCGCTGGAACGATCGTGTGCGCGCCTGCTTCGAGCGGCGCAGGGCCGGCTCCCTGGATCCGCAGGATCTCGATCGACGAGCACTCTCGCACCGTCAACATGGACGTCGTTCGCCAGAGGACGAAAGACGCGGACACCATGGGCAAGATGAGGGCCGAGCTGCTGAGCATGGACGAGACCCAGGGGGGCGAGCCGGTCTACGTGTTCAACGCCATTCCCGCCGCGAGTGACGAAGTTACGCACCTCTTCAAGCTGTTCAAGGCAGGGGAGTGGCGCCTGATACGTGCCGGGGTGACGTTCGTCGGCAAGGTGCCGGCACTGCGAACGATCGAGACGAGCACGGTCCTGGATTGCAAGCGGTCGGACTTGGGGTAGCTTCGTCGCCATCGGATCAAACAAAGAACGGACAACGTGCCACGGGCATGGAGCAGGGGCGGAAATGCCGCAACAAAAGCAGGTAACCCGAAGGTAGGCGTGTTCCGACAGACTTGAAGGCTGGCGCGGAGGAACATGGCTTCCCACCGCACCCTCGCGGAAAGGAGCGTGAAATGACGTTCGACTTCTTGTTTCGCCCGACTCACACCGCGTATCTCCGGCGCGCGGCGGCACTTCTGGAAGAGGCGCAGATGGCGCGCATCGAGCATCAGGCTGCGGCAGAGCATCACAGCGCCCTCGCCAGGATGTACGCCGAACGCGTCAGGCGTCTCGAGAACGAGCTCTATCGCCAGCCGCAGAATGTGGCGCACGGAATGCCCGCCGAAGGTGCCGCCGCCGACGAGCGGCCGCAGTTGTATTCGCTGGACGGAACCCGCAAACCCGGGCTGACCTCGGCGACCTGAGCCAGGGGGCGGCCTCTGGGCCATGCGTGGGCGAGTCCAAAAAAATACCCGCCGAAGCGGGTACGAATAGCCCATGGAGGGGCGCTCTGGGCACTGACCGAGAGCTCTTCTTTTATGGGCCCTGTTGCGTGACAGCATCGGTATCGTCGATGCCCCCCTGGGGTCCGGGTGTCAGTCGGAAATAGGCAGTTGCCGTAGGACACTCATAAAAACGTGAACTATTTGGCAATATTTTTCCGGCCATCAGCGCAGGAACACGTGCCGCATGAACTGCATGATCGGGTACTGGATGACCGTCTGCACCTTTGCCGGTAGTTCCAGCGGCCGCATCAGCATCTTGAGCGTGTGGCCGGGGCTCAGGTTGGTGCGGATGGTGCTGTTCATGTCCGCGCTCAGTTGCTGCACGTAGGCCGTGTCGGTGGCGCGGCCGGGCGAGCGCGTCTTCACCACGTGGCGGATCGCGCAGTCGGCGTCTTCGCTCTTGAGTTCGAGCGTGCGGCGGCCGATGGTGCCCATCACGCGCAGGCGGCCCAGCTTTTCCTGCTCGCGGTAGCGGCGGAAGAAGCGGTAGAAGTGCTTGTAGTGGTTGACCTCGTCGGTCGCGATGCGGGTCGCCAGGTCCCGCAGCACGGGTTCGTCGGTGCAGCGCGCCATGGCGCGGTAGTAGGTGGCGGTGCCGGTCTCGACCACGCAGCGGGCGGTCATTTCGAGGGCGCGGGTCGGGGCCAGCAACTCGACCTTGCAGTAGGTCGCGTATTCCTCCAGGAAGCCCTGATAGGCGACATCCCATTCGAACTCCGGCCAGACGTGGCGGACATATGCGCGCAGGGCCCTGCCGTGCTGCAGTTCCTCGAGTTCCCAGTGGTTCGACAACCAGTCGGTGACCTCGTCGTCGCCCCGGAAAAAATCGACCAGATTGTGTGTGTAGAGGTCCGAGCCGCTCTCGACGAAGGAGGCGGAGGTCACCAGATAGAAGAGATTTTCGTCCGGGCGTACCTTGTCGAGCGCGATGCGCGAGAAATCCAGGTCTTCGATCTTCCAGTGCTGATCCGCCTCTTGGCTTGCCATTCGAGCTCCTTGATCTTGTGTCCGTACAAGTACGGATGGCGCCGGCCGTATTTGGTTCTCTTCTTTTGCGCCAAGTCACATATTAGCCGTGGCCTCCGGATCGTGCAGCTTGCGAGGCGGCGCGGGCGCATGGCCAAACCTATAATCGTTTGTTCAAGCAAATCAAGCAGTTAGGCCGGTTCGCCGCAGTGGGTTCGACATGAGGGTCGCCATCGCCGCGCCGCCCTCGACAGAAGACGAATCCAAAGATGAGCCAGCCCACATTCACGGTCGCGGACATCCGCAAGACCTTTCTCGATTTCTTCGCCTCCAAGGGCCATACGGTGGTGGCCTCGAGCTCGCTGGTGCCGGGCAACGACCCGACCCTCATGTTCACCAACTCAGGCATGGTCCAGTTCAAGGACGTGTTCCTGGGCGAAGACAAGCGCAACTACGTGCGCGCCGCTTCGGTCCAGGCCTGCCTGCGCGCCGGCGGCAAGCACAACGACCTCGAGAACGTGGGCTATACCGCGCGCCACCACACCTTCTTCGAGATGCTGGGCAACTGGAGCTTCGGCGACTACTTCAAGCGCGAATCGCTCAAGTGGGCCTTCGAGCTGCTGACCGAGGTCTACAAGCTGCCGGCCGAGAAGCTCTGGGCCACCGTCTACATCGAAGACGACGAGGCCTACGACATCTGGACCAAGGAAATCGGCCTGCCGCCCGAGCGCGTGGTGCGCATCGGCGACAACAAGGGCGGCCGCTACATGTCCGACAACTTCTGGATGATGGCCGACACCGGTCCGTGCGGCCCGTGCTCCGAGATCTTCTTCGACCACGGCCCCGAGATCCCCGGCGGCCCGCCCGGCTCGCCCGACGAAGACGGCGACCGCTACATCGAGATCTGGAACAACGTGTTCATGCAGTTCGACATGCAGCCCGACGGCTCGGTCAAGAAACTGCCCGCACCCTGCGTCGACACCGGCATGGGCCTGGAACGGCTGGCCGCGATCCTGCAGCACGTGCACAGCAACTACGAGATCGACATCTTCGACGCGCTCATCAAGGCGGCCGGCCGCGAGACCGGCACGCAGGACCTCGCGAACAACTCGCTCAAGGTGATTGCCGACCACATCCGCGCCACCTCGTTCCTGGTGGCCGACGGCGTGATCCCGTCGAACGAAGGCCGCGGCTACGTGCAGCGCCGCATCATTCGCCGTGCCATTCGCCACGGCTACAAGCTGGGCCAGAAGAAGCCCTTCTTCCACAAGCTGGTGCCCGACCTCGTGAAGCTCATGGGCGATGCGTACCCCAAGCTGGTGGCCGATGAGAAGCGCATCACCGATACGTTGAAGGCCGAGGAAGAGCGCTTCTTCGAGACGCTGGCCAACGGCATGGAAATCCTCGACGCGGCGCTGGCCGGTGGTGCCAAGGTGCTGCCGGGCGAAGTCGCCTTCAAGCTGCACGACACCTATGGCTTCCCGCTCGACCTGTCGGCCGACGTGTGCCGCGAGCGTGGCGTGAGCGTCGACGAGGCCGGCTTCAACGCCGCCATGGAAAAGCAGAAGGCTGCGGGCCGCGCCGCCGGCAAGTTCAAGATGGACCGCAACGTCGAATACGCCGGTGCGGGCAACACCTTCACCGGCTACGACCACCTCGAAGAAAACGCCAAGGTCGTGGCGCTGTACTTCGAAGGCGCTGCCGTTCAGGAACTGAAGGAAGGCCAACCCGGCATCGTGGTGCTCGACACCACGCCTTTCTATTCCGAGAGCGGCGGCCAGGTCGGCGACCAGGGCGTGCTCGTTGCCGAAGGCGTGCAGTTCGGCGTGGAAGACACGCAGAAGATCAAGGCCGACGTGTTCGGCCACCACGGCACCCAGACGCAGGGCACGCTGAAGGTCGGCGACGCGGTCAAGGCCGCGGTCGACACCGCCCGCCGCGCCGCCACCATGCGCAACCACAGCGTCACCCACCTGATGCACAAGGCCCTGCGCGAAGTGCTGGGCGACCACGTGCAGCAGAAGGGCTCGCTGGTCGATGCCGACAAAACGCGCTTCGACTTCGCGCACAACGCGCCCGTCTCGCACGCGCAGATCCTCGAGATCGAGAAGCGCGTCAACGCCGAGATCCTCGCCAACTCCGAGACGCACGCCCGCGTGATGGACATGGAGTCGGCCCAGAAGACCGGCGCCATGATGCTGTTCGGCGAGAAGTACGGCGAGACCGTGCGCGTGCTCGACATCGGTACGAGCCGCGAACTCTGCGGCGGCACCCACGTGGGCCGCACGGGCGACATCGGCCTCTTCAAGATCGTCAGCGAAGGCGGCGTGGCCGCCGGCGTGCGACGCATCGAGGCCGTTACGGGTGCCAACGCGCTCACCTACCTGCAGGACCTCGAATCGACCGTGCACAGCGTGGCCGCCACGCTCAAGTCGCCGGCCGCCGAGCTGCAGGGCCGGCTCACGCAGGTGCTGGAGCAGGTGAGGGCGCTCGAACGCGAAGTGGGGGCGCTCAAGGGCAAGCTCGCGTCGTCGAAGGGCGACGAGCTCGTCTCGCAGGCCGTGGACGTCAACGGCATCAAGGTGCTCGCGGCCAAGCTCGACGGCGCCGACGCCAAGACGCTGCGCGACACCATGGACAAGCTCAAGGACAAGCTCAAGACCGCCGCCATCGTGCTGGCCGCCGTCGACGGTGACAAGGTGCAGATCGCGGCCGGCGTCACGGCCGACAGCGTGGGCAAGGTCAAGGCCGGCGAGCTGGTCAACTTCGTGGCCCAGCAGGTCGGCGGCAAGGGCGGCGGCAAGGCCGACATGGCCATGGCCGGCGGCACCAACGCGGCGGGCCTTGCGGTCGCGCTGCAGTCGGTGCAGGCCTGGGTTGCGGAACGCGCCTGACCATCCACCCGTCTCGACCCGCACAAGCACTTCATGCCAGACGCAATCCCCGGTGAAGTGCTCGTGATGGGGGCGGGCACCATCGGGTGCTTCATCGGCGGCAGCCTTGCAGCGGCCGGCGTGCCCGTCACTTTCGTCGGACGTCCGCGCATGCTGGACAAGCTCGCGGCGCATGGCCTGACGCTCACCGACATCGACGGGGCGACGCGCAGGCTGCCTGCCGAGAAATTGCGGCTGTGCGACCAGGTCCCGGTGGGTGCGCGGCCTTCGCTGGTGCTGCTGTGCGTGAAGAGCGGCGCCACTGCCGCGGCGGCCGGCGAGCTGGCTTTTGCATTGCCCGCGGGCACTACGGTGGTCTCGCTGCAGAACGGCATCTCCAATTCCGCGGCCGCATCGCAGACCGGCCCCTCGCTGAATGTGCGGGCCGGCATGGTGCCGTATAACGTGGCCGAGATCGGCCCCGGCGCCTTCCATCGCGGCACCGCTGGCCGGCTGGCCGCGGAAGACGATGCGGCGCTGCGACCCTGGCTGCCCGTGTTCGAGCGCGCCGGCGTGCCGCTCGACCTGCATGCCGACCTGCTGCCCGTGCAGTGGGGCAAGCTGATGCTCAACCTCAACAATTCGGTCAACGCGCTCTCGGGCCTGCCACTGCGCGAAGAGCTGATGCTGCGCGGCTACCGCCGCTGCTTCGCGTCGCTGATCGAGGAGGCGTTGGACATCCTCAAGGTCGCGGGCATTGCACCGGCGCAGGTCGCTGCCGTTCCGGCGCACCGGCTGATCAACCTGCTGCGCCTGCCCGACTGGCTGTTTCGCATCGTTGCGGCGCGCATGCTGCGCATCGATGCCAAGGCCCGCTCCAGCATGGCCGACGACTTGGCGCTGGGCCGCCGCACCGAGATCGACTCGCTCAGCGGCGAGGTCGTGCGCCTCGCGCAGGAGCACGGCCTGAGCGCGCCGCGCAATGCGCGCATGGTCTCGCTGCTCGAGGCCTGGCCGCAGAGCCCCAAGCGCTGGACGGCACGGCAATTGCAGGATGCGCTCGGCCTGTAGCGCTTAGCCTGTACCCTCGGCTGCGTTGCAGCAGCTTTCAAAGGGTTGTTCTCATGCAGGTCCTGATTCTCGGCAGCGGTGTCATTGGCACCTCGATGGCTTACTACCTGGCGCGTGCCGGGCACGAGGTGACGGTGCTGGAGCGCCAGCCGGCGCCCGCGCTCGAAACCAGCTTCGGCAACGCGGGCGAAGTCTCGCCCGGCTACTCGGCGCCGTGGGCCGGGCCAGGCGTGCCGGTCAAGGCCATCAAGTGGATGCTGATGCAGCACAGCCCGCTGGTCATCAAGCCGATGCTCGATCCGGCCATGTGGCGCTGGGGCCTTGCGATGCTGCGCAACTGCACGCAGGCGCGCTACGAGGTCAACAAGGGCCGCATGGTGCGGCTCGCCGAGTACAGCCGCGATTGCCTGAAGGCCCTGCGCGCCGACACCGGCATCGCCTACGACGAGCGCATGCAGGGCACGCTGCAGTTGTTCCGCACGCAGCACCAACTCGACGGCACCTCGAAAGACGTCGAAGTGCTCAAGGCCTCCGGCGTGCCCTACCAGGTGCTCGACCGCGAAGGCTGCGTGCAGTACGAGCCCGCGCTTGCATCGGTGAAGGACAAGTTCGTGGGCGGCCTGCGCCTGCCGGGCGACGAGACCGGCGATTGCTTCAAGTTCACGCAGGCACTCGCCAAGCTGGCGGAAGCCGAGGGTGTGAAGTTCAGGTTCGGCGTGAACATCCAGGCCCTCGAGCACGATGCAGTCAAGGGCGTGACGGCTGTGCGCACCGATGCCGGCAGCTTCACCGCCGAGCGCTACGTGGTCGCGCTCGGCAGCTACTCGCCCGCGCTGGTCAGGCCGCTGGGCATTCGCCTGCCGGTGTATCCGGTCAAGGGCTTCTCGATCACCGTGCCCATCTCCGATGCCGGCGGCGCGCCCGAGTCGACGGTGATGGACGAGACCTTCAAGGTGGCCGTCACGCGGCTGGGCAACCGCATCCGCGTGGGCGGCACCGCGCAGCTCTCGGGCTTCGACCTGCGCCTGGACGCGCGTCGGCGTGACACGCTCGAACACGTCGTGACCGACCTGTTCCCCAGGGGCGGCAACGTGCGCGACGCCTCCTTCTGGACCGGCCTGCGCCCCATGACGCCCGACGGCACGCCGGTGATCGGCGCCACCCACATTCCCAACCTGATGTTGGGCACCGGCCACGGCACCCTTGGCTGGACCATGGCGGCCGGCACCGGCCGCGTGATGGCCGAGCTGATCGCGGGCCGGGCGCCCGAGATCGACATGGAAGGTCTCACCGTGGCGCGCTACGGCGGCT